>OOBW01000418.1_pt1 | contig 33519 bp, 54 predicted proteins | sample 1671701 | NCBI WGS metagenome assembly OOBW01 (sample SAMN06348183, study PRJEB24527) | human gut metagenome | biome: human gut; feature: ankylosing spondylitis patient; material: feces | host: Homo sapiens | place: China | collected 2015-10 | reverse complement strand
TAATAATTTTCATGTAATGACCGCTCCTCAATGTTTGATTTACCATGCAAAGTACTGGTAATATCGGTACTCGCCCTCTTTGTTGTAATTCGGCTTAAAAGTGAACTTCCGCCCACTGACGCTGAGGATCGTCGCTATATAGCTGCTAGACCCCCATTCTTTGGCATTTTGATATGGGTCCAAGCGATAGGAGGCTCCATTGATGTACGCATAGGCAGTATCATAAAATGGATTCTGCGGTGCCTCCGCCAGAATGTACAGGTGCGTAAAATCCATTCCCACATCCACTGTAGTAGCGCTGACATTACCACGAGAATCGGAATAAACGCCAAATCTCCCCCGCCGGGCCATGTTCTTATTCTGGACTGCCAGAATGCATCTTCCCAATTCACTCATATGCTCCTCACCTCGCAATGCATACGATCAGTGGCAGGTCCACGGTGGGCTTGTCGCCTCCCTTGGGTCCGGTGGCGGTCAGCTGGCCATCGGAACCGCACTCGAACTTCCCGCCTGGCCCCGCAACCGCCGCATACGCCTCATCGATCAGGATACGGGCATCAGCGTCACTGCTGCCGCCCGGCAGCACCATCACCGTGCTCTGGTTGTCGGTGGTCAAAAGCCCGGTGCATGCCACTGTCTGGGTCCAGCAGCCGGACGCAGAGCTCCATCCGGAGACCGTCAGCGTCACCGACACCGCCACCGGTGCCGTACACGCTCCAATGTCTTTGGGTGTGAGCGCATCCCCGCCGCCGGTACGGTGGGTGGAGGCGTGAGCGACCGGCGTCATAGAGCTGGGAAAATCACTGATGTCCGCCTTCTTATGGGTATGGCTCTTGGCCGCGTAGAGCAGATTGAGCGCCGTCTTGAATGCAGACCAGAGCACTCGTTTCGGTTTGTTCTCGTCCGCGCTGTCCACGATCACCACGCCGTCACCGTCTGCTGGAGCAGCCTTGGTTTCCGCCGTTTCCAGCGCATTTTTAACCGCTCCATCAGGGACCTGCTCCGCCGGAATCTTTCCATCCTCGCCAACGTCCGCTTTCTTACCGACTGCTTTGTCGATCTTATCCCAGTTTTCGTTGAGCATGGTCTCAATATTGAAGGTGTCAGACCCGTCCTCCACAGGGTCTTTTTTTAGTAGCTCCAAATTCTTTGTGTAACTGGACATCACACTCGTCCTCCCGCAAATTGATTGAGCAGCAGCTGCTGCATCTCGCTGAGGGTCTTTACCTCATGGATGTCTCGGATCAGCAGATACCGGAACAGATAATCAATGGGCAGATGAGCGGGGATCGTGGCAGACAGCGCCTGCTGCAATCCGGCCAAATCTTCCGGAACTCCAAAGCTGCCCACGAAACGCACCTGGATCCTGCCGCCCACAAAGTCCACTTCCACCTCACCGTTGCGCCAGGCGTCCGCCACGGCCTGGACCTGCGTGATCCCCACTTTGCCGCTGGAGCGGAGGCGGGCAGCAAGCACGCTGCGTCGGCTCTCCAGGGTGGCGCCGGCGGGTGGCACGATCCCCGCCGCCCGCTCTTCGATGTCCAGTGCCCAGGTGATGGTCTCCAGAGACAGCTGCGCCCGGATCTCCAAGGACCGCCGGCTCTGATCCTCCAGAACGCCCAGGATGGCGTCTGCCAGAGCCAGCACCCAGGGGGCCTGCCGGTACTGCTGGGGAAGATTACGCACCAGCTCCATACTGGATGCTCACCTCCCCCAAAACGGCCACCTGCCGCTCCCCGATGGCCACGTTGGCGGTGGCGCCGTTGACCGTCAGCCCGGATACATCCTGCACGCCGTCCGCCTCCAGGACGGCTGCGTTGATCCGGGCGTAGCTCACATAGTCCTGAGCAAAGGCAATGCCCTTGAGATAGGCCGCCACCGCCGCCTTGACAGCTGCTGTCACCGCCTCCTGCTCCGCGCCGGGCAGCGTCTGCACCGTCATGGAGAGGTCCAGCTCTTTCGGCTCCGCCCCGCTCACATAGCAGTAGGCACCGATGGGGGCCTCGCCCTCCCCCAGGCCCTTGCTGCCCGGGTCGATATGGTTCTGGACCCGCTCCACCAGTTCCTCGTCCGCCGGCTGCCCATCCACATCGATAATCACTACGTCCACGGTATTGTCCCCGTGGCCCAGGGGATAGATCTGCACACCGCCCACGCCGGTGACCTCCAAAGCCCAGATCCGGTAGTGGTATTGGTTGCCGCTGGTGGGCGGCGTCTGCAGCCGCAGGATATAGCGGTCATAGTAAGCCTGGTCTGTTTCGGCATCATATCCGCCGGTGAGCGTGTCCGAATTGGACACCGACACGATGCCCGCGATCTGCACCGGCATCATGGTGACGCTGCCGGCGGGCAGGTTCCCAGCCGCCCCCGGCGTGGTGCAGCGGATAGGCACCTCTCCGCTGCCGGAGATCTCCACGGTGGCCGTGGCGGCAAACTGGATGCCGCCGGCGGACTCAAAGAGATCCCCCTCATTGACAGTGCCGTTGCCCGTCACCTGCAGGATGCCGGATGCGTAGGTGGGCGGGTTGCGCACCAGGCCCGACCGGCTTTTGATGTAGCTCTCCAGCTCCTCCCCGGTCAGGTTGGCGGGGTCCAGCTTTGCCGCCGTCTCCTGCAGCTGCTCCGCCAACTCCTCCATGGGGATGGAGGCCGCCGCCAGCAAGTCATAGGTGGGAAAACCCACCGTCTTCTGATAGCTCTCCGGCATAGCCGAAAGCATGGTGTCCAGCATCTCAGACATCCGCGCTCACCTCCAAAGTCTCATTTGTGTACAACTCCGCCGTAAATTCCACATGGCAGGCCCGGCCCCGGCGGGTGACGGTAAAGTCCCGTACCGCCCGGACTGCCGGGCAGAAGGAGGCAGTCTCCCGGACATTGCGCTCGATCTCCGCCGTAATAAGGCCGGAGGGCAGCCTGCTGCCCAGCATCTCCCGGTCCACCCCCAGCTTGGTCTCGCCGTTGGTGCGGTAAATGGGTACCCGGTCGATCTGCTGGCGCAGCATCAGGTCAAACCACTGCTGCACCGCCTCCCGGCCCGTCCGCTCCACCAGAGCGCCGTCTACCAGCAAAAAGCGATTGGACGTGCTGTCAAAAGCCGGTACCCGGCCGATGGAGTCCCCCGTCTGTCGGGGAATGCTGTCCGGAATCAACGGAAACATGTCCGGCATCGTCTCACCTCACTTCCAGTTGTTCGCCCGGAGCGGCAAGCCGCCCCAGGATCACCACGGTTTTGCCCACCCAGGCGCACAGCACCCGGTCCCCGGTCTTCCAGGTCTCCAGGTACAGATGGCCGTCATCCTTGTCCCGGTAAAAGCCCTGGGCGCAGAAGAGCGCCTCCAGCTTGGCCGGCGGAGCCATGACCTTCCCGCCGTAGAGAGAAACGGTCAGCGGCCCGGTAGATGCCACCGTGCCCTCCATCAGCTCCGGCCGCTTGTCTGTCGGCAGACCTTTCAGCTCCTTTGCCAGCTTATATGCCAAGTCCATAGATCCTCCTAAACCGTGATGGTGTCGTTGCTTCCGGCAGCCCGGCTGTCCGGCCATGCCTCCACCGTCAGGCTCATCAGATGGGGGTGGCCGTATCGGTGGGTCACGCCCGTCACCCGCTGCACGCCGCTCACGCCGTAGCTGTTGGGCTGGAACTGCAGCAGGATCCCGCTGACCACCTCGTCGGCCCCCCAGATCTCTTCCACCGTCCGCTCCCGGGTCAGGCGGTCTCCCTGGGAGAGGAGATTTTTGACCCGCTGGCGAGCCTGGGCGGTGGTCTCATCTCCGGAGAGGGTCTCCACCGCCTGCAGAAGGCCGTATTTGGCAATGCTGGCGCTGTTGTAGGCCCGGCCCAGAGTCTTGGCGGTGTCCCCGCCCTCCGCCAGCACCACGGAGTTGGTGAGCTCCGACATGGAGTCCGAGCCGGTGACGTCCCCCTTGGCCAGGGTGATGTCAAAGGCCCCCAGATTGTCCGCCGGCTTGTGGTAGGCGATGATGGGGACGCTTGGCAGCGGCCCCACCTGCAGCGCCCCGTTCCGGACTCTCCGGCGGTAGGTCTGCCCGGTCTCCGCGCTGCAGATGTCCAGGATGTCCTCCAGGATCTGCTCCGGCGTGGAGCCCACCCAAACCTCCGAGATCCGGGTGGGCGGCAGGTCAATGGTCCCCGCTGTGATCCCGGCCTTGGCGCACATCCGGCGCACGGCGTCCGCCGCCGCCGCGTTTGATACTTGCAGCACGATCTCAGATTTGCTGAGGTACCAGCCCGGGTCGTTGGCTGTCACGGTCCCATCCAGGTCCACCGTGAGAATCACCCCGGAGAATACCTCCGCCCCATGGTTCACCACTCGGATCTTGTCTCCGGGCTCGATGTTGTACCAGTGCATGTACTTGTCCCGGTTGTTGTTGCGCACCGCCGTGAAGGTCAGCTCCACGCTCAGGGCGGAGAGTTCGTCCCGGGTCTCTGGGGAGCTCACCGCCTCGGTGATGTCCGTCACCGTACTGCCCTTGTAGAGAAGGAAGCGGTGGTCGTCCACATACTGCGTCCCCATCACTTCACCCCCGAGATGAAGCGGTATTCCCGCAGCGTCAGCTCGTAGGCAATGTCGCCGTTGCGCTTGACGGTCCAGGAAAAGCTGTCCACGCTGCAGGGGCTGTTGAGCCGGCAGACGCCGTGGCTGTCCAGGATGATGACGCGGAATGGCAGCATCCGGGACCGGTTGCGCTCAAAGAAACTCACGTACTGCCAGCCGTCCTCCAGGGCGTCGGCGGGCATGAAGCTGTACCGCTTCCCTACCGGGAAAAAGCTGGAGATGGTCATTTCCCAGAGGCCCATGGTTCCCAGAGTGTTGTAATCCCGGGAAAGGCCTGCATAGGTCCCGTTGTTCTGGGGGATCTGCGGTCCGATGTCGGAAGGCACTGCTGGCAGGACGATCACGTCCTCGTTGTTATTGATGGAAAGGATGACCTGATACATGGTGCCTCCTTACGTATTGCGCAGCGCCCGCAGAATTCGGGCCACGATGGTGTCCCCCAGCTCCTGGGCATAGGCCTGATTGCCGATAACGTTGCCCTGGACGGTCACATAGACCCGAATGGAAGGACCGCCCACCATCCGCTCCGACACGTCGTGGGGGATGATCTGGGTACCGCCGGGCAGGCGCATGATCTCGCCGCCTCGCTCGTTGACCCGGGTCCAGCCGCCGGAAAAATAGCTGGTGCCGGTGGCGTGTCCGCTGATTTTTTCGGCGATCCAGCCACCCAGGTTCTTGCCGCTCTTGTAGATACTGCCGAGGATCGGCACATTTTCAATCTTTTGATCGATCCACGAAAAAAATCCGGCGACTTTGTCTTTGGCATCCTGGAAGGCACCCACGATGCTGTCTTTGATTCCGCCAAATGTTGTCTTGGCACTCTCCCACAGCTCGCTGGCTTTTGCCTTGATGGTATCCCAATTTGCGACCAACAGGGCCCCAATGGCGATTGCAGCCGTAATGGCCAAGACAATGGGGTTTGCTGTTGCGAAAGCTCCAACCGTTTTTGCAAAGAGTGATACTGTTTTTACCGCATTGATAACGCCGGATGCAAACTGCAGGATTTTCACAGCGGCCAGTGCGCTTCCGAGTCCGATCAGCCAGCGCTGCACCGTGTCCCCATTATTTATGATCCAGGTAAATGCCTTTCCGGCGGTCTCCACCGCCTTGGCAAGTCCTTGGTCGAACTGCTGCGCGATCCGGTCCAGCGTCCCGTTTTGCTGCCACTCCTCCAACTTCCCGGCCAGCATCTGCACCTTGCCCTTGAGCAGGTCCAGAGCGGAGCCGGAGCGGATAGAGCCGTCCGTGGTGATGCCGGTGACGGTGGCCAAGGCCGACTTGGTGACGCCGGTCACCGTGGACCACAGGCCCTTCATAGTGGTGGCCTGCTTCTCCATACCGCCGGCAAATCGGTCCTGCATCAGAGCAATCAACGCCTCGTTGAATTTCTCCTGATTGACGATCTGCCCCTGGTTATTCACCAGCTGGACATTGGAGAACATCTTCTCGCCCTGCTCCAAGATTCCGGCCTTGGTAATTCCGAACTCCTTGAGCCGTTCCAGCTCTCCGGTCTGGGCATCGATAAGGGCCTCCGTGGCCTGGTCGAAGCTCTTATTGGTGGCGGCTGCCATGTTGCCTGCCAGGGGCAGCCACTTCTGCGCCGCCATGCCCATGGCTTCGAATTTGGAGGCTCCCTCCACCAGCTCGCCGCCCTCGAAGGGCGTCTTGTTGGCCAGGTTGATGGAGTACTGCATGATCTCGGAGGCCTTCTGGGTATCCTTGGTGGCGGTCTCCAGCTGCAGCCGGTACCCCTCCAGGTCCATAGCTTCGCTCAGGCCCGTCTTAGCCGCCAAGGTAGCCACCACCCCGGCCGAGGCCGTCCCCAGCTTGATAAAGCTCTTGGTGGCACTGGTAATGGACGAGACCGCCTTGTTCTTGAACGCCACCACGCTGCGGGTAGCGTTCACCATCTCTTTGGAGACGCCCTGGGTGTTCCGGGCCGCCTTGATGAGGCCGCCGGACATATTGTCCCGGAGATTTAAGATTGTGTTGATGACTTTTGTGGCCATGGTCTCACCTCTCCGGCAGCAATTTAGAAACTCCCTGAGCCACTGCAACGCTCATGAGCTCCACCGTCTCCTGATAATACCGCGCCCGCGCCCCCTGCAAAAAGGCGATCTCCGCCGGACCGGCTGCCGCCAGGGCGTCCAGTGAAACGCCCCGGGCGGCATAAAACGCCATCAGATCCAGCAGAGGGTCGCGGGCGATCAGTTTTTTACCGTTTCCAGCCCGGGATCAGCGGGTGTTTTCTCCTGGTCTTCCGTCTGCGCCGCCTGGGGCCGCTCGGCCAGCAGACCCATAAACCGCAGTGCCTCGCCGCCCAGGGCATCCTGCTCCGGCAGGGAAAAGAGGGCGTCAATGATACGCATGGGATCTTCCGCCACGCCCAGCTCCGCCTGGAGATTGCGGTCCTGCAGCTGAGGGCAGACGGTGTACAGGGCGTGCTTGCCGCACTCCAGGGCCTCCATCGCCCCATTGGCAGAGGACAGCTCGCCGTAGATCTCCAGCACCGCCTTCTGAGGCGGCATCCGGGCCTCCAGCGCCATGTCGCTGCCGGGGATCTCCAGCATCCCCACCTTGAGCTTGTCCGCCTCCCGCTGCTCCCGCTTGGCGATCAGCTGCTCAAATGTGATCCGTTTGCTCATTCGATTGCCTCCAGATTCTTATAGGTCTCCGCCTTGAAGGGAAGTTCCCGCTCCACCGCCTTCTTGGCCTCAATGTTGGCCAGGGCCACCTCCGTGAACACCACGCCGGACACGCTCCAGCGCTCCACCTGGCGGGTGGCAGGGTTGGTGAGAGCGGTGATCAGCACGATGTCCGGCATCACGCCGGTGCGGTAGCCCTCCGCAATGGCCACCTCCAGGGTGCTGTCCGTCTTCTTGTCAGTGAGGGTCCCCTCGATGGCATACCCGTTGTAAATCGGGAATGTCCCGTAGTCGCCGCAGAATGCGCCGTCCTCGAAGTCGCCGGTGACCTTCACTTCGATTTTGGTGGCCAGGACATCCCGGACACCGTTGATGTAAACCTCGCTGCACGATCCGTGCAGCACCTTTGTCTGTTTTCCCATGGTTGCCTCCTTATACCAGCGTAATGCCGAACTCCAGATTGCCCATGGAGCCCAGGATCTGCACGTCTCCCGCCAGGAACACCGTCCGCTTAAAGGGCGTGGCCCGCACCGTGGCGTCGTCCCAGTCGGCGGCCTCCGACTTGCCGGAGCCGATCCAGGCGTTGCGCTGGGCGGAGACGTCAATATCCGCTGTGTTGTCGTGGTCGGGATTCAAGATATTGTCCGCTGCCAGGCCGTCAAAATAGTAGTTGACGGCACTGACAAACAGCATTTGATTGGCCCGGCTGTTGCGGTACTGCCCCAGGTACTCATCCCGGAAGGTCCGGGCAATGTCGTCCCGCATGAGGTCCATGGCCTCTACCGTCTCGATGTACTTCATGTCCTCGGTCTTGGTAGAGCCGTCGGTGGTGGTCAGGGAGTTGACGTCCACGCCCACCCGGACCTCATCGTCGTCGTTGACCAGGAGGAACTTGCCTTCGCCCACCACCGTGTCAGGGTCTTCCGGCACGCTGACCCGTGTCAGATTCGGACACAGCTTGTTGGTGGCTCCCCGCACCACATTGCAGGAGGCCAGCAGGCCCGCCAGAGACGGGCAATACTTCTCGCCGGTGACCTCGCCCCGGTCGTCCGCAAAGGTGACTTTTTCGTTGACAAAGTTCACCACATGCATGGAGTCCGGCGGCGTGGTGTTGAAGCAAAGAGCCTTCCAGCTCTTCATCTCCAGCTCCCGGGCCTTGATCCAGCTGGCAAGATCCGTCCAGTCGGAGCTTTTGCCGTCGGCAAAGGTGATCCAGCCGGTCTTCTCGTACTGGGTGAAGATGGCCGCCGCGTCTGCCAGAGCTTTCTCCGTGCCGATCTTGACCACGCTCACCCGCAGCGGGCCAAAGGACAGGGCGTCCTTGATGTACTGCTGATTGGCCGCCGTAAATTCGGTGGTGCTCACCTGGGTGGCGTCGCCATACTGGAAAAATGCCCCGCCGGCGCCCTCCGTATCGTCCCGGACGATCAGCACCACCACGCCCCGCTCCGAGCGCTGGATGAAGGACGTGGCCAGCTGCTTGAATGTAATGATGATTTTCGGCAATGTCACTGCCATATCAGGTAACCTCCCTGTATTCCAATGTTTCCATGGGTTCCCCATCCGCCTCCGGGATGGGCTCGGTGATGGTCAGATCCAGCGTGGCCACCAACACGCCATCAGTGACTGTAAAGGAGATCCCCTCGTCAATACCAAGGTAGGTGTCCTCCACAGTGATCCCGTCCAAAAACGCCTCGCCGATGGCCTGGCGCACCGCCAGGTTCTCCAGCTTGGGGCGTTTTTCGTCGGTAGCGTAGTAGTAAAGACGGAAGGTCACGGTCCGCTCCCGGCCGGAGGCCAGAAGCCGGACGTCTGTGCCGTCCTCCAGCTCCACCTTCCCGCTTGGCCGGATAATCGGGCCAGAGACGTCCTCCGCTTTGAGAGATGCTCCCGTCCCGGCCGCCTCCAGCGCTTGCTGGTACAGATCGCACACCGCCCGGTTGATTGACAGCAGCGAGATCACAGCTGCTCCACCTCCTCGTCCAGGAAATCCTCTACATCCCGTTGATACTGGGGTTCAAAGTCCTTCCCCGCATTTTCAAACACATGATAACCACGCACAAATCCCACTTCCTGGCCGTCATGAGTCACCATGCGGTGCCCATTCTCGATAAGGTGGGCATGGGGGGCCGCCGAGTACGTCCGGATCGCCAGGGCGCCGTCATACGTGTAGACCTTGCCACGCTTGATGGACTTGAGATACTTCCCGGACTTCTTTCCTATCTTCCGAGCCTCCCGGACGGTGCGGGTTTTGAGTTTGGTCCCCTCTTTGCGGAGGAACGATTTTTGGTTTTTCTGGATGGATTGCGCGGTCCGGCTCATGCTGCGGGCAAAGCTGTCCAGCTCGCTGACATCAAAAACTTGGGACGCCATCTTCCACCACCAGCTTCACGAAAATATCCACAAACCCTCCGTCCCGGTAGTTGGGATAAAAATACTGCACGTCGTAGTCCTGCTCCTGAAACCGCAGCCGCAGATCCGTCTGGAGCTCCGGGATTGCGGACCGGCGCACCGTCACCCGGTGGGTGATCTCCGCCCGCTCCATATTTCCCTCCAGGGACTCTCTCCGTCCCGTGGTAGGCACGATCCTGGCCCACACCTTTCGGTCCGGCTCGTAATCGTAGGTATCCTCCCCCAGGGCGTTTTTTCCGGGTACCCGACGCATCACCGTCACCCGGCTCCGGAGATCCCCCGCACTGATACTTGCCATGGCTGCCTCCTTCTGGGCCCCGCCCGGAGCGCTTCCGGGCGGGGCCATGCTTATGTGTCCGAATCGGACACACGGATACTTGTACGTTTCAACTGATTGAACTTTCTGCGAAAGGACTTGTTTTCATTGCAAACTGCGTCGATAATGGTCACGTCCCGCCGGTCATACTCTTCATTGACCAAAGCATTGATACATAGATCGTACTTGGCCCTCCGGGCCGTCCTTTCCGGAGGTTCCCAGATACCCGCTTCTTCCATGTAGCTCACAGCCGAATAATACGCATCCTTGAGCAGGTTCTCATCGCCATCCTCCAGAACATCGATCCGGCAGTAGGCCATCAGGCGGGCTTTCAGCTCATCGTTCCACTCCGTCATATCAGGGATCCATTTCTCTGAGGAAGTTGGTATTCACCCAGCCGATACCGGCGCTCGTTTCCACCAGTGCCCAGCCCGGAACTTCCACATCCTTCGGGAGATCCAGGATCTCCACAACATCGCCGTCGGGCAGCACCGCCTTGATGTCATAGCTGATGTGAGGGCCTTCCCGCAGGTTCAGGTTCCGGAGGGCATCAACCACGATTTGAGGCCGCTTGGGAGGCTCGGGGGCAGGATCTTCCTGTGGATTCTCAGGTGCGGTCGGCTTTTCCGCAGCTTCCGCCGCCGTCTCACTTTCAGCCTGCACGGCCTGCTCTTCCACGGCCTCCGGAGCCTCTGCCGGCGCCGTCTGTTCCACCTGCTCAGAAGTGGCCTGTTCTTCGTTCTTGCTCATATGGCACCTCCTATTCAGCCCATAGCAGTCGTGATCGTGGCCTTAAACGCCGCGTTCTCATCCACCTTCTGGGCATCCATGCGGCACAGGCCCCGGATCTCGTAGCTGTCATTTGCCCAGGCATCGCCGCCCACATCGGTGGCCGCCATCTCAATGCCCTTGCGGACAAACAGCGTCCCCAGGGCCTTGAAGTTACCCACGTAGATGGGATACTTGGAGGTCTCGTCGGGGATCAGATCGTTGTCGGCGTAGACCACCTGGCGGCCGCCCAGACGGTAGACTTCGGGGTCTGCGGGATTGGGCACCAACAGGGATCTGCCGTTGCCGTCCTGCCAGCCATCCATCTCGGCATAGCCGTTCTGGTTGGTCAGCAGGATGGCGGACTTGCTGTGTGCGGTGTTCAGATTCTTGATAATGGCCTGGCGCAGCTCCTTGGCCTCGCTGCCGGCGGTGAGGGGCACTTCCGTCGTCAGCCCGGTAAGCAAGGCAATCAGCAGAGAGTTCTTGGTGAGGATGTACTTGGGGCCGAACCAGTTGGCCAGGTACTGGAGCAGGCCGGCGGTGTTGTCCTCCAGCAGCTCGGAAGACACCGGCAGCCGGTCGCCGTACTTACTCACAGTGTAGGAAATCTTGGCGAACTTGGGCTGGTCGTCCTTGCCGATGGTACCCATCTCCGCGATCTTGGGCAGCTTCTTGCGAGTGCCGGACTCCACGGCACGCCATCCGGTGAGGGTGCTGACCGTTTCCACGTTGAAGAACTGGGAGAAATCCAGGTATTCCTTTTCCATCTGGTGGATCATGTTGTCGAAATCCTGGGGAACCAGGAAGCCGCCGTCAGCTCCCTCCGGGGATCCGCCGGTCTCCTGCAGTGCCTTTGTCAGCGGAGCGAACTCCTCCACCCCCCAGGCGTTCTTCACCTTCATTCCGACGCGCAGGGCTTTGGAAAAGGCGTTGGCATACTCGTTGGTGCTGCGGATGGCGTCCACCGCCTTGCCCTTGGCCAGCTCCTCCTGCTGCTTCTTGTGATCCAGATGGATGCCCTTGAGCTTTTCATCCTTGTCATCGAAGCGGCCCTCTTCGGCCAGCTGGGCTTCTGCGGCGTCAATCTCCGCATTCATCTTGGTGATCTCACCCATCAGGGCCTTATGGGCGGTGAAGTCCTTCTTCTTGAGAAGATCATCGCCTTCCTTCAACTTCTGTGCCCGCGTGTTTTTCAGTTCCAGCAGTTCCTGATACGTCATTGTGCAATACCTCCATATCGTACTGTTTCCTGCTCCTGCATGGCCTGCGCCATGCGGAGGGCATCTTCTTCCCCGGCATCTTCCGGGGGCTCCTGCGGCCTCTCCTGACCGCCGTAGCGCTTGCTTTTGATGATCCCGGCCTCAGGCTGCGCCGGGACCGCCACCAGGGAGACCTCATAGGCGTCCTTGGCCCCGTCCAGATCCATGACGCACAGATGGCCATCATATTCCCGGCCGGGCCAATGCTGGCAGCAGGTTTTTACCTGATCCGCTCCGCAGATCGAACAGATCACCCGCTCCACAGAGCAGCCCACGGAGCACTCCCGCAAGATGCCGCTCTCAATGGCGGAGATCGTCCCCTCCGTCTGCTCCGTCCTGGGCATATAGCAGCGGAGGACCAGGCGTCTCACCGACTCGCTTTGCTCCACGCTGGCCGCGTAGACCCTGGCAGTCTGGCTGCCGGCGTTCCACCGGTGATCCATCAGGACCGTGCGCCCCACAAACAGCGGGACCAGTCCGTCCAAGGTCTCATCGGTGAATCGCTCAAAGTCCCGGTCTACCTGGTTATCACAGGCGGCCAGCCGGAACACGAACACTTCATCCGCCGTCAAGGCCCGCAGGGTCTGGCGGTTGATGAGCGCCAGCTCGCTGTCATTGACTGCCTGCTTTTCCAGACTGGCGGCTTTCAAGATCTCACTCATTCTTCACGTCTCCTTCTTTCGGAAGCTCCGCTCCGGCGGCGTTCCCAAGAGCCCGGATCACACTCAGAAGAGCCCAGTTGCTCAAGGGGCCGTAGTTCCAGCTGGCGTAGTACTCCTGGCCGCCGTTGATCGTGCCCATATCCTCCAGAGCCCGGATCTCATCCGCATTGAGAGCGCTGATCTCCCGCATGGTCCGGTACCAGGCCGACTGTGCGGCCGTGTCGCCCTTGAGGAACACCTTCAGGTTTCGCTTGATGCGCAGCTGCTCGGCCCGCTCGCTGGGGAGCAGCAGCTTGTAGGTGTCCTCCTGGCCCCACTGGGTCTCATAGGCCAACAGCGTATAGTTGACAAATTCGATGCCGTTTTGTTCGTTGGATTGATAGGACTGCTTTCCCGCATAGGCCAGGTGCAGCGGCACACCGAAGAACCGACAGACGTCCGCCACCCGGATCTCATTGCTCTCCACGAACTGGGCGTCCGAGTTTGTCATGGAGATGGGCTGGTACTTGAGGCCCAGGTCCAGCACCGCGATTCGAAAGGCATTTCCCGGTCCACGGTGGACGGCCTCCCAGGATCTCCTCAGCTGCTCCTTGGGATCCACCGTCACCTTGGTGCCGTCCGGCTGTACGACCTCAATGGAGTCCCCCAGGTCAGAGTCCGTGGTGAGGATGCCGCTGGGCTGGCCGCCATTCATCCAAGTGCTGTTTTCATACTGCTGTGCAGCCCGTGCGGTGGAGAGCGTCAGCGACGCCCGCCGCAGGACGCTGATCCCCTCAATGCCGTCCTCGCTGTACGCTTTGTAGTGCAGGATCTCCTCCGGCCGGAGCATGGTGACTTCGCCGGTGGTGGGGTGGGTGAAAAAGTACCAGACATGGCCATCGCGATCTACATGGATGGTCATATAGTCCGGTGGCAGCGGGATCAGCTCCCGGGGCCACCCGGTCCGGGGATCCCGATAGATCCACGCATATGCGTTTCCCCGCAGCAGTTCGTTGCAGAGCATCAGCCGCTGGTAGTCGAACGCCGTCATGGCCTCATTGGCCCGTTCCCACAGCACCCGGCCCAGCCGGTGATCCGGCAGCCGCTCTTTGGTCCGCTCATTCATGATGTAGACCGGCAGCACCGCCATGGAATTAGACAGCACCTCCACGCAGCGGTTTACCGTGGAGATCTTCATGGCCCGGTCCCGGCTCATGCCCACGCTCTCTTCACCAGTCAGCCAGCCGGCAGGGTTATCCAGTGTCAGTGCGTGCACAACGCCGGAGCCCAGGCTTTTTCTGGGGCTGTCCAATGTCCGGCCGGCCCGGGCAAGCCCTTTTCTCAGACTCACTTCGCTTCATCCTCTCCCAACATGGACAGTACTGCGCCGGCAATGGCCAAACCGCCGCCGGTGATAAAGCCGGCCGGCAGAGAAAGCATCCCGGCCCCCACGGACACTGCGGCGGCGCCCGCCAGCAGCACCAGCGTGGAAAGGTGCGTTACCAAACTGTTGACTACTCGTTTCATGGGTCTCCTTTCGGCTCGTTGGCCTTACAGATGATAGTTTCGGGTTTTCATGGCCGCTGCCAGATCCGGCTTTTGATTCCTGGCGATCATCCACACCGCCATCACGATGATGGACGCCACCGTGGGGTCGATACGGCCCCGGGACTTATTCTTCAGCGGCTTGCAGTTTCCGTTTCCGTCCACATAGCATCGGACGTTGCCGAAGGTCCAGCGGAAGCAGGTGTTGTGGATGTGCAGCAGCTGCTTCCGGGTCATCATGTCGTCCATCTCCTTCATGGCCGGCGACATGTTCTTGAGGTCCTGGGGGACCTCAATGACGGGGACAATGGGCTCCAACCGCTGGATGATGGTCCGGCTGAGATAGGGGTCAAAGCCCACCATCCGCAGGTCAAACGTCTCTCTGGCCCACCGGATCGTAGACTCTACGTCTCCGTAATCGATGATGTCTCCCTCGCACAGCGTCAGGAATCCGGCCCGTTCCCAGTCCCGGTATGGGACGTGATCCCGCCGTTCCGCTTCTTGCACGGTTCCACGAGGCCGCCAGATGTAGGGCAGCAGCACCGCCGTCTCCAGTCCCGGCTGGGGCGGAAACAGCAGCACAAAGGCCGTCAGGTCCTTGCTGGTGGAGAGGTCCACCCCGCCGTAGCAGAGCTTCCCGGTCAGGTGCTCCTTCACCCACTTCTCTCGCTCCGTTTTCTTGCTGGGGCCCCACTGGGTCTTATCGTAAAGGGTCAGGGAGATCCAGCTCACCGCCTTGACGGAGATCCACTGGTTCAGCCGCAGCCAGCGGAAGAGCTTCTCCCCTGCCTCGCTGCGCCGGGCCTCCATGGCCTCCAGCCGCAGCGTTCGGAGCTTCAGGTGTTTACCCAGGGACGGATTGCAGAGGTACCAAAGATTTTCATCCCAGATGTCAATATCCTTCAGGTCGTCCGGGTCATCCCCGAACATGGCCGTCAGGCCGTACAGAATCGGCAGCCAGTTGGGCAGATCCAGTGCCAGCAGATCCTCCTGGGCCTGGGCCATGTCCTCATCGGACACATGACGCAGGGAAAGCACCTGCCGGGGATCTCCGCCTTCGTCCAGGATCTTGCGCAGCCGCCGGGCGTCCCGGACGCCCACAGCTTTCTCGTGGACCTCCCAGCCGATGGACCCCCGGTCGGGGTCATCGCCGGCGGTGGTCAGCACGATCCACACCGGCTGCTTCCGGCCGGAGCCGGCGCCGAAGGTCATAATGTCCCACAGATCCCGGTTGGGCTGGGCGTGGAGTTCGTCGAAGATCACACAGCTGGGCTTGTAGCCGTGCTTAGAATAGGCCTCAGCCGAGAGGACCGCCATGATCCCCACGATTTTCCACTTGTATCCGCCGTTGCCGGTCCGTACCCGCTGCCGGTACTCCACACGACGGCGGGATTCGATGATGTGCAGCTCTCCCCTGGCCACCATCTTGGCCGTCCAGGGTGCGGTGGTCAGCATATACACGGCGGCATTGAATACGATGGAGGCGTTGTCCTTATCCGCTGCGCAGATATAGACCTCCGCATTCAGCTCTCCATCGGCAAACAGGTGGTAGATGCCAAGAGCCGCTGCCAGTTCGCTCTTTCCGTTTTTCTTGGGGATCTCCAGATAGAGGTACCAGTATTTCCGCAGAGCCTCTCCGGTCTCCTCATCAGGCTCCATGGTGCTGTAAAACTGCATCAGGGCATCCGTCTGCCAGTCGTACAGGCAGAAGTTTTTTCCGGTGTCTGTGGTGGGAAGGCGAGAGATAAACTGGCAGACAAACTCCCCCGCCGCCTCATCCATGTACACACTGGATCTTACCGGCATAGGCTACTCCGCTTCCGCCAGCGCCGCTGCCTGCCGCTCTCGGAGTTTGCGGGTAAACTCGTCCGCCTCATCCCCGGCCAGGGCCCGAGTAGCGTTCTGGATAGCCGGAGGCACCACGATCCGACACCGGGAGGTAACGGAGAGGCCCATGGCCTCCGCGCATTGGCGGGCCTGCTTGAAGTAGGTGCCCTGGATGCCGGTCCACTCTCTGGCCAGCTTCTCATCCCCAGTTCGGATTGCCGCGCCGGCTTTCTTATCCGCCCGGAGCCAGCGCTCCCGGGAGAGGAAGTACTGGCCCAGCACATCCCGGTCCAGCTCCGCATACAATCCGGCGGCACGGAGGATCTCACCGATCTCCCGGTATTCCTCATGGAGCCGCTTGGGCAGCCATTTGGGCGGCACCGCCGCGTCCGGAGGAGGCACATGGACCTCCCGGTCCAGCCGTTCGTCTTTCTCCGCCGCAGTCAGGTGTTTGCGGCCATTGGCCTCCACCACTGCCGTGGGCTGTCGTTTTCCGGGCATCCCGCCCCCTCCTTCCTTGTGTCAGATTCGGACACCGCTATGCGATAGCCAATTCCGCCGCCCGCTCTTTCACCCGCCGGCAGGCGGTTTCGTAGATAGCCTGGTCCTTTTCAAATCCCATGCACCGGCGTCCGGTGTTCAGGCACGCCACAGCTGTGCTTCCGCTGCCCATGCAGTTATCCACCACAAGTTCCCCGGGGTCGGTATAGGTGCGGATCAGGTACTCCAGCAAAGCCACCGGCTTTTGCGTGGGATGGTACCGCTTCTCTCCCCGGTTGGGGTAATGCAAAACGGAACGTGGGTAATTGGTATATTGCTGGACACTTTCTCCTGACATGGAACGGTAGACAGAACTCGTTTTCCCGCCCCGTCGGACGATGGGTTTTTCCAGCTTCACCAGCCCCTGGGGATTGTAGGTAGGCTGCCGCTTGTAAAAGACCAGGATCTGCTCGTGAGAGCGCAGCGGCTGGCGGTGGCTGTTGGCAAACCCGACCGGGGAACTCTTCTCCCAGATCAGGTCGTAGCGAAACAACTTTCTGGCGCTGTTAATCAGAGCCGTGGTAAAGGGTTGGGCCGCAAACAGGACCAAGGCTCCCTTAGGCTTTACGATCCGCTGGTACTGCTCCCAAAGCGGCGCAAATGGGATCACCGTGTCCCATGCACAGGCCGTAGTGCCGTATGGAAGATCACACAGCACCAGATCCACCGAGCCGGTCTCTACCCGGGATAATCCCACCAGGCAATCAGAGCAGAAAAGCCGTATCTGATTTGCAATGTTTTGCGTTTTGGTTTCCTCCACTTCTCCCCGCCCCCTACTGGGCGAGAATTTTTCTATGGCCATTTCGGACCCCGCCCCTCTCCGAACTCCCCGTGGGGAAAAACTCTCGCGTGAAGGGGGGCGTGCGGTCTTACGCAGATCCGCTGAAACTTTTTTGACCCGGGGGCGGGGTCTGCAAGGAACCCCCTCCGCGCATCCGCGCACGTGCAGCCGCATGTGCGTGCGCCCAAAGCTGCGGGCAATCAGGACCGGTACCGCCGGCGAAACGCCTCACATTTTGCCCGGCTTTCCGCCATAGTCTTGCGGCTGTGGCAGGAGTGGCAAAGGCTTTGCAGATTGCTCCGATTCGTGAACTTCGACCAGTCTCCGTTGTGCGGCTCCACATGGTCCACATCCGTGGCCCTGGTGCGGATACCACGCTGTGCACATTCCCGACAAAACGGTTCCCTCAGAAGCTGCTCGGGTCGCAGATCATCCACCCACTCCGGCGTGAGATACATCCAGTGCCAGGACTTGGACTCCTCGCTGCGCCGGGCGCTGTCTTTGGGCTTGTGGGCTGCACAGTATCCACCCGGCACCAGGACGCAGCAACCAGGATGCCGGCACGGCCTGAGCGGTTTTTGTGCCATCGGGCTATCACCTCCGGGCAAAACAAAAGAGCCTGGGCCGACACGTCCGCGATTTGCGGTTCATGTGGCTCAGGCTCAAATCGATATTCAAAAATCGCTCCCGCTTGCAATGGCGGCAATAGGCATATGCCTTGACCTTGCCATCCGGTGGGAGCCGGAGGAGTTTCATCATTCCGCATACAGGGCAGATGACCCATCCATCCGTTGAGACTAGTTTAGCAGGTTCGTGTGCAGTATTCAAGTCGATTTCCTCACTTTCTTCAGAGTGTGCTTACTTTTCCACTAGATTTCAAGATTGACGCGTGCGCGCGCCTGCGCGCGACATCTTCTAAAATAAAAGCCCCGATTTCTTCGGCAGGATCCAGCTACCATAGTAGTACGCGCCGAAGTCGTTTACCGTTTGCCCCCGGCGTGCCCAGAGCACATTGTCCGGGATCTCGATGACGTTGCTCTCATCGTCCCACTCCAGCGGAGGCGGAATGCTCTGGGAGAGCGAACGGTTGCAGCTCCACGGATGCTTGCCCAGCGGGATCTTGAACCCGTCCGGCCGCTCCTTGTTGAAATACTCCGCCAATCTCCGATAACCGCCTTCGGCCCGGAGTACAGGCTCATCATCCACTTCCCCGCCCCGCCAGAGATACCGGACCTCGGCTGGAGAGAACTGACTATCCCGGAGGACCAGGTGGATGTGGTAGCGATGGTCCCCGTGGCGGCCTTCAATACAGCCTGCCCAGTCATAATCCGCTCCCTTCCTCCATCTCTGCGCTCTGGCCCGGAATGCCCGGAAATACCTGCGAACCGCATCCCAGTCCTTTGGTAGGTGCTCCCAGTCATAGGTGAGCGTGTAATGGCTGCCTTCATAGCCAAACATGGCCAGGCGCAGCTCCAACCGGTCCACCTGGGTCCGCGTCACGGCGCTGTGGGGTCCCTTGCGGATCTGCCTCTTGTCTGCGGCATCCTGCCGGGTCCCAGATGGACCCAGCGGAGGCCGCAGTGATCGGCACTCCTTGATCAGCGGACCCGCCCGCTGGCGCGTGCAATACCATAATTGTCCCGTATTTCTCCCTCCATTCTGATTTTTTCTCACTTTTCTATTGACTTATATAGTGCACTATGCTATACTATAACCATGGAAAGGAGGTTAGGACATTGAGCAAAAACAAAAAAAGCGGCAACAAGAAAGCCAGCGTCGAAACCAAGCTTAATCTTGTTACCGCAATCCTCAATCTTGTGGTTGCCCTCATACTTCTGTATGAAGCGCTCACAAGCTGACGAGGCGAGGGGAGCAATCCCCTCCCTCTAAGGATAGCAGATACAAGGCTCAGTGTCAAACAAAATGGCAATCTATATACTGCTCGGAATCAGCATTACCCTGTCCATCGTCTCCATCATCATTTCCCTAAAAAAGAGGTGATCTCATGCTGGAAAAGCAAGCGGACAAATACGCCACGCAGAAAAAATATCTTGCAACGCAAAAGCAGCTGCGGGTCTGGCTGTCGCCGGAGAAGTATGAAGCCCTGAAGCAGCGGGCACAAAACGACGGCACATCCATCCACGCCCTTGTCAACCAGTGGGTAGACGCATATTTGCAGGAAACGCCGGAGGCTTGAGCCTCCGGTTTTTCTTTGCGTCATAAGTAGTTTTTCATCTCCTCTATGCTGCGAAAGTATTGGCTGCTATAAACATTGCCGCAGGTCTGCTCCAAACGCACCAGCATGTCGCACTCCCACACCGGCACAGCCCTTGTGGTGCTGGCGGTAATTGTGAAATCGCTCAGCGTCCGGGTCAGGGAGATCTCCCGCCCGGACGCCATGGCACGGCTCAGTTTCTCAAGATCATTGGGTGACAACAAATTGACCATCATCGCCGCCTATCGTACCGCACCGCCGTCTGGTTGTGATACTTGCTGTCCTGGGGTTTGATCATCAGGACCTTTTTCAAGATCTGCCGCTGGGCGTCCGGCCCCAGCCTGTCAATGTCAATTCTCATCGCTATCTCCCAACCTGTTAAATTCGTCTGCCCGGCTGCTGAGCGGGTCCAGCTCGTTCTGGGCGTAGGGGTGGGCGCCCAACATGGCAAGGTGTCTCCTGATATGTTCCCGGCTCATGCCAAGGAATGCGGCCAGCTCTTTGATCCGGTAGCCCTCCCGGTAGCGTTCGGCGATCCATGCCCACTGTGCATCCGTGTACGGATTCTGCTTTCCGCGGCTCATTCCTCATTCTCCGCAGACTGTATGTATTTCTTGCACGCCTTCCGGGATTGTGAGGGCATAAACGTCCCACGGCCAGGCTCGATCTCCCCTCTTCTGGTTTTGTAATAGGCCTGCTCCCCACAAGTCCCAAGGCTCTTTCCTGCAATTCTCCGGAAATGTCCGCAGGAGCCGCACGTATTTGCTTCCGGCTTCGGGAGGATCTTAATTCTCCCCTCCCGGTCCGCCTTCACCAGCTCCTGCAAACAGTCCAGGTCGTATTCGTCGCCCAAGATCTCCTCGATCATCTCCAACCGTCCCCGCATCTCAGCAGCCTCGACGGCTGCCGCATGGAGTAACGCAAAGATACCCTCGGTAGCGTCAACGCCGTATTGCAGCCAGTCGTACATGACATCTCCAAGGGATTCCGCGTCATCTGCGCCCAGCTCAATTCCCTGGACGGCTGCCGCTCGGTTGATCCAGTCCGTCAAAGTGCAGTCCGGGTAATCCGGTTCTGGACCGCCGCCTCGGATCCAGACTTCACCGTCTTTCGCAAAAAACAGATTCAGTCCATACAAGATAGAATCGGGATTATCCGTAGTCAATCTTTTCATGTTATTCCTCCAACGCCCCCAGCACCCGGTCCATGCACTTGTTGGCAAGGCCCCATAAACGAATTCGTTCCCGCTGGGCGGCATTCATAGTCTTTTCCAGCCTCGCTCCCTGGTCGAGCACATCTTTTGGGAGATCCCCCAGCGACTTGCCCAAATAAGGAGTTAACAACGCCTGATAAGATTTCAGCGCCTTATCATATCGATCTCCGGCTTTATCTGCCCTCGCCATATACACGTCATGCCGGCGGCGCATAATATCCGCCTCAAACTCACTGGGCCGAAGGGAAAGCGCAACGGAGTGTTCCTTGATCCACCAGATCAGCTCCTCCTTGGTGGCTTCTTCAAGTTTCATGCCTGCGCACCTCCTCAGCCGGCTGGCGAAGATAATTTAAGATGTTTTCTTTACAACTTTTATCCTTGTTTTGAGGAAACACCGGACATACTTCAGCACATTTTGAATATTTGCAAATAGGATATTCAAGCCACTCTGCCAGCTCCTCATCACTCATGCGCCGGACCATGTCGGCTCTTGACGGCGTCTCATGGTCACACGGCCCAAACACGCAGATGTTGGCGTCCGTGAGATCTCCTCCATAACTGCAAAGACCGTTTCCGCGATAATAGATACACGGATATTCGAGACTCATAGCTAGTACTCCTTCTGGCCGCGCCAAACAGGCTCACAGTTTCTGGTGCCGCCTCTTGCGTAGCACTGGTCATATGTACAATACTCGCAGGTGTCGATGTTGTGACCGCCCCGGAACATGATTTCCTCCAGGTCCCGAACTGCGGCGTCTCGTTCCCGTTTGGCCTTCTCTGGTCTGGACTCTGCCGCCTGCAATGCTTTTCGGACCTTTCCCAACTCCATGCAGTCGTAACCGTCTTCGCACATCTCTGTGCAGTGGGTAGCCTCCAAGTCCGTAATACAAGCCACCGCCTCCCGGAGAATGGCACAACCGTGGCCCCCGCAATTATGCTCATATCCGCATCCCAGGCACGCGAGGCTCCCGGTTTCAACCTTCAGATGATTCAGCGCAGCCAGCAGCTCCTTATGTCCCATCAAAACGGCAGTTCCCCTTTCTCCTCTTCCGGCAGCTCCTGGAACTCTCCGGAAGACGGCGTGTCCGAATCGGACACCGTGCGCTTGCTGTCACCGAAGTAGATACTGTCCGCCACCACCTCAGCGCTGCGGCGACGGCCGCCGTCTTTGTCGGTCCAGTCCCGGATCTGGAGTCTGCCCTCCACCACGGCCATGCGGCCTTTGGTGAAATACTTGCTGACGAACTCCGCCGTGGAGCGCCAAGCTACCACGTCGATGAAGTCCGTCTCCTTTTCGCCGCTCTGGGTCTTGTAGTCCCGGTCCACCGCCAGCGTCAGCGAAGCCACGGCGGTGCCGTTTCCAGTGCGGCGCAGCTCCGGGTCACGGACCAGCCGGCCCATCAGCACAATTTTATTCAGCATCTGCTCTCCTCCCCATACTTCCGGTCGTACTCCTCTGGCGGGATAATACGGCAATTCTCCGGCCGGTAGAGGCCCTCTAGGAATGCCGCAGACAAAATACCAGGGATGCTGACGGTTTTCATCAGCTGCTGGTATTCCTCCCCGGAGATCTCCGGGGCCTCCTCATCGCCAATGGTCAGGCACAGTCCTCCCGGACACGGGGCTCCATGCTCATCTTGGCCCAGCCCCTGGATCTCCAGACAAATCCGCACCTTTTTCATTTCAGTTCCTCCGTTTGATTCGGTTCCTGCAAACCTCCCTGCGCCGTTTCTCGTAATCGTGCAGCTCAGCCTGCGGGATTGTGGCCGCCCGGTACATCGTGTGCCAGGCGGCCAGATTTTGCTGGTAGATACCCCAAGCCGGGCAGGCATTTGCATCATGACATCCGGGAGATCTCCGGCGGCAATCCCGGCACGGGGGCAGCGGTTTGCTCATCTGCCTACCCCCTCACCCACGCCGTGAGGATCCAGACGATCAGCAACACCCAGATGCCGACTTCCAGCCAGAATCCCCAGCGCCGGCGGCGCTTCCCGGTGTATCGCATCACGCCACCTCCCCGTTGAGCGTCTCCAGGATGATCTCAACGGACTGCTGGAGATTCAGGCCCGTAACATCCACCCGGCGAGTGGAACCATCGACGCAGCGAATAATGACTACCTCGTCACCGTCATCATGCAGGTGGTACTCCAGACGGACCACGCCAGGGCACATCTTTGCCACGCAGCGGGAAAAGTCATGTGCCAAAAAAGTCTTTTTGTCGTTAAGCTTCATCTGATTCATGCTGATCCTCCATTTCCGGCAATGGCATCCACCAGTAACCGACGTCGTATTCGCCATGGGACGGTTCCTCCAGCTCGCAGCCCACATCCGTATCCACGAACGGGTAAAGATCGCTGTAACATCCCACACAGCGGGCGGTGCCATAGCACCATTCGCCCAAGGCATTGTCCCAGCGCAGAATCACCAACTGCTGATCCGCCGGCCAGTGGGCCTCGTCCAGGGGTTGCCACTGTGCCAGAGCGGGCTTGGGTACGGGATCATCGGTCAGGCCGTAGAGATAATCCGTACTGACACCCAGGGCCTTGGCCAAACGGGGAAATGCACCGGACCCCGGCAAGTTCCCGTTCTCCCAGGCGCTGTAAGTGGCCTTGTACTCTCCAATCTTCTCGGCAAAGGCCGCCCGGTCCAGACCGGTCTCCTCCCTGGCAGCCCGGAGCCGCTGTGAAAAGCGCTCCCTCCGCACTTGCCAATCCTCCGCTGACAGCTCCACCCGGTTTTCCAGCTTGGGAGGCGGAGCGATACCGCCGTGATCTTCCGGAGCTGTCTGCGATTCCGTCCCCGCAGGCCGGGCATATTGGCATACAGAGGGACAGGTGTCCCGGTGCAAGCATCCACTGCAGCACCCGGGGCTGTGCCATACACCCTCATGGAAATCCGTATCATAGATGGCCTCTGCGTGCTGGCAAAATTCTCCCGTCTCCGGGCACTCCTTTTGGCAACCGTTCCACATCAGTGCAAACTTTTTGACGCTGCGGATGCTGTAATCATGATGTCCATCGATCACATAGTCCAGCAGTCGGTACTGAGCCTCCTGCGGCAGGCGGGCAATGATCAGCGCAGCGGCCTCCGGAATCTCGTCCCGCTCCCATCTTTCCTTGATGCCAGGCACCTTGATGCCGTTGCGGATGGCCAGGGAATTTGCAAGTGTTGTGGGGCTGACGTTCAGCTCTTGGGCCGCACGATCCCGCTTCCGGCCCTTCAGTTGCTCGCCATTCTTCTCCCGCCGGGCATATGATTCCATCAAGCGCTGCGCCTCTTCCGCCAGCAATGCCTTGGACTTGATACGCTGCCGGTTGGCCTCGATGATTGCAGACAACTCACGGTCCTTGTCCATCTGAGGAAGAACTTTGCACAGGACCCGCTGGTATTGAGGCTCATCCGGCGCTTCATCGTGAAGGCGTCTTAATGCTGTGATGCGGCTGTGTCCAGAGATCAAACGATAATAAAGCGTCCCCTTGTTTTGGATGACTGTGGGCGGCTCCAAAAGGCCATTTACCTGAATAGACTCCATCAGCTCCTCCAGCTGGGCGCTTGTGGGCTTGGGGTAAAAATTAAGCGCATTGTCTGCGATGCGGTCCAGGGAGATCCATTGCATCTCATCGGATGTGTCCGAATCGGACACCGGTGTAAACGAGCTTGCAAACTTGGAAATATCAAACGTACTGCCCATCCAACACACCTCCCAAATACTCCTTGACCCACTTGCGGTAATCCTGGCTGGCGGCGCTGCCGGGGCTGTACTGCACCGTGGCCCGCCGGTCAAAGGTGCTCTCAGTGACTTTCGGAGACCGGCGGATCACCTGCCGGAACACAGGGATCCCAGAGGCGCGGATCAGGGACTCCGCTTGTGCAGTCGCGTCTGATTTGGTCCGCCGCGTGATCAGGACGCCAGCGATCCGGACCTTGATATTGGCCCGCTGCAGGTTCTGAATCTGGCGGTGCATGTCATAGACACCCTCAAAGCTGAACCCATCCAGTACCATGGGGATCACCACCTCATCGGCCGCCATCAACGCCCCCACGCTGGAGAGGGTGAATCCCGGAGGGCAGTCCAGGATAAAGAAGTCTGTCTCCTGGTCCTCCGCCGCGCATGCGACGAAATCTCGCACCAGCTCCGGGGCGCTGACGCCGTCCTGGATGGCCTGCAGATCCAACGCATACAGCTCCGGCGACCCAGGGACCAGATCCAGGCCCGGGGCGATGTGCTCCAGATTGTCGCTCCATACCGACTCTCCCCTGCCCATCAGCAGATCCGCCATGGTGCAGCTGTTGACGGGGTCGAACTTCGGCCGGTAAAACCGGGTCAGATTCATCTGCCCATCACAGTCCGCCAGGACCACCCGTTTTTTGTAGCGGTTCACCAGGATGTCTGCCAGATTGATGGCGGTGACGGTCTTTCCGACACCGCCCTTGTTGTTCATAATTGCGATCGTTCTCATATGTCCTGTCCTTTCATCCTCTGGCCCCCGGCAAGCGTGGGCCCCATCCAGACCGAGCTATCAGCTCCGGCCGGTTTGGAAAATAAAACGTCTCCCGCCAGGTCTCGCCGGTGACCGTGGAGCGGAACTCCACCACGTAAAACCGCAGCTCCGGATGGATGTACACCACCTGGCAAGGCCGCGGGCTGGCGTCGATCATATCTTTTGTGCCGTAAAACGTAGGCGCCCGGGTCAACGTATCTCCAATCTGCATAGCATTGCTCCTTAAAACGGCAGGTCCTTGGCCTCAGCCGGCGGCAGCTCCACGATCTCACCGATCCGCTGCTGGCCAGGTGTCTCCGTCTGTTTTCCAGTCTTTTTTCGGTTCCCGGTGGTATCTGATTTCCGGATGATTTTCGCCCCGCCCTCATCAGCCATAACGTAAAATGTCTGGCGGTTTGCGTCAAAGTACAGCGGCCACCGGCCCCGCTTGTACTCCTTGTTTTTGGCAATCTTGAGGATCCGGTTTTTCTCCTGATTCAGCTCGTCGTCCTTGGGATTGGGCCGAAACAGCAGGAAGATCATATCCGCGTCCTGCTCAAACTGGCCGGACTCTTTCAGGTCGTGCATATCCGGCTCCCGCCAGCCGCCGGACCGGTCCTGGCGGCTCAGCTGCGCCAGCTCCACCACCAGGGTGCCGGAACTCTGGGCAAAGGTGTGCAGCGCCATGGAGATACCCGCCATTTGCTCCTGCCGGTTGGCCCGTCGGTCAGACTCCGGCGTCACCAGCTGCACGTAGTCGATGAAGATCACCTGGAAGCCATAGGCCTGGCTGGTGGCCTGGATCTCCGTGGCCGTCATTCCGGAGGCCTGCAGCACCGTGAGATCCCGCTTCGCCATATCGGCGGATTTGGCGGCCAGCGCAGCCCAGTCCTCTTCCGAGAGGCTCCGCAGCTTGATGTCCCGGGCGCTGATCTGCGCCACATGGCTCACCATGCGGTCCCGGACCTTGCGCTTGCCGGTCTCCAGGGAAAAGAAGCCCACCTTGTACTTGGCCGCCATGTGATAGGCCATCATGAGGGCCAGGGCCGTCTTGCCGTCTGACGGGTACCCGCCGAGCATCACCACGTCTCCCAGCTCCGCAAAGGCCCCTTCGTCCACGTCCGGCAGGCCGAAGGACACATACTCCGGCGCCGGCGCGTCCGGGTCCTGGGCGGCGAAAAAGTCGTCCAGCATCTCCCGCATGGTCCAGGCATCGGTTTTGCGGCCATCGGAGAGCAGCTGCCCCAGGTCCGCGCACAGCGGGCGGCAATCCTCCAGCGTCACGGCAATAGCCAGCTTGTCCGCCAGATCCCGAACCCGCTGCAGCGTGGCCTGGGAATGCATCATGGCGGCGTACTCCCGCCAGTTGGCGCTGGTGGGCGTGTAGTTCATCAGATCTATCATGTAGCCGTTGTAGTCGGGCCCGATCCGGTCCCGGATGGTCACCGCATCCACGGAGCCCCCGGCCTGAAAGAGTGCCCGAGCTGTCTGGAAGATCAGCCGGTTGGCAGGATTGAGGAAATCTTTAGAGCTCACCGCCATCAGCACATCCCGGACGATCTCCGGATCGATGAGCATGGAACCGATCACAGCCCGCTCCGCGTCCAGCTGGTGATCCAGCTTTTCCTGGCTGCTCATTGCCATCCGTAGGACCTCCTCTCCGGCTCCGAAGCAGGCGGTGCAGGAAGCCCCTCCACGTCCTTCCAGCGGGCGTTGTTCAGGTATGTACCGGCGTAGGGCTTCCCGTACCCGGCCTGCCAGCTCTCAGAGGCCACCTGCTTTTCCAGCGCCCGGCCGATCCGGGCGATCAGAGCATCATCCGGCTTGAGCTTGTCCCAGGCTCGAATGGCACCCTGCCGGTCCTCGCTCCGGACGTTGGTACGATAGTAGGTCCAGAACGCCTCAAACCGCTCCGGCTTCCAGTCAGCGGTCTCTTTGGGTTCCCGCTTTCTGCGCCGCCCCCCTTGGGGGGATATAGGGGGGTTCTTTATATCCTGATTATGTATATCTGTATTTTGTACCGTCGGATTTTCCGTTGACGGTTTTCCCGTTGACGGTTTTCCCGACAACGGTGCCTCAGCTTCCCCCACCGTTGTCGGGTTTTCCGACAACGGTGCTTCATCCTGCAGGATAAACACATTCCCCGTAAACTTTCCACTAGGGTCGTGGGCTTGGTCCTTGATGAGATAGCCCACCTTCTCCAGCTCCTTCAGAGCTGCCCGGATCTGATCCTTTCCGGTACCGGCCTTGGAGGCCAGGCCGGAGATCGTGTAGGTCCAGTCCTCCGGCAGAGACTGCATCAGGAGGAACAAGCCCCGCGCCTTCAGCGTCAGGCGATCATCCTGAGCCACGGACCGGTATATGGTAGTCCATCCTTTTTTACTGGTCCGCCTATACAGCGTCTCAGCCATCGGTCTTCCCTCCTCTCAAAATGCGCCATAGAACTTTCTATGTACTGCATAAAATCGCTGCGTATTCTCTACTGCACCCATGATTTCAAGTCTCATCGATAGGTCTAACACGCCTAAGATTTGCCCGTAAAGAACACGAGCGTCATTCTTTTGGTGGCGGTGGATCGCATCATTAAGCTGTTGATCCAAGGTAATCAGCATTTGTTCTACCATCGCCCGCTCCGGTGTCCACACGTCCTCACTTCCCCTCAATCCGATCAATCACCCGGAAAAGCCCGCTGGTAGCCGTGCATACACCCAGCACCACGAAGAAAAACTCCCAGCCTGTCATAGAGAGGTCACCCCCTCCCCGGCCGATGTGCGGGGCTTGCATTTCCGAGTAAAATGTGTTATCATAACCCTGCGATTGTTCTCGGATTTGTTTGCAAGTCCCGGAACCGAACGTCTCGAGGCTCCACCCTCGGGGCGTTCTTTTTTTGTCCATTCCGTTGAGGGGTTCATCTCCTAACCCCCATGATTGCCGCAGCATCTTCCGCGGTGAACCGCAGCACCTTGTCCAGCGCCATCAGCTCATCCAGCTCCCAGCCGCCCCGGCGCATCCGGCGTCCAAGGGTCTGCCGGGGGATTCCCGTCCGCTCTGCCAACGCCGTTTGGGTGGCAATGTCCCGATCCGTCATATGGTGCTTGATAATCTTGGCGATGTCCGCCGTATGCTCCTGTCCAGGGTCCCTTCCCAGTTTTACTTTCGGCATGTTGTTATTCGCTCCTTTCCACGTCCTGGGATGCCAGCCGCAGCTCGTAAAAGTCCTTTACGAGTTCACCAAGCTCCCGGACAATCTCGTCGAAAATAGGCCGTTCTGTCTCGTCGATCTGGCCGTCCTCGGCGATTTCCAGCAGCTGCTTGTCCCGCCGTTTGTCCGCCCACCGGGAAAAGCTGTTGAACAGTCGAATGGTGGCTGCCTGCAGCGTGGTCTGTTCCACCGGCGGAAGAATGGCCGCCGCCAGCTGGCTTGCGCTTCGTAGGTGCTGCACGGCCAAATACTGACTGTCGTAGAGCACCACCATAGAGTAGGCAATATCGTCTGAGGGAATCATCTCTCCGGCCTCGATACGGGCCAGATGCCGCACGCTCAGGTTGAGCAGCTCAGCCGCCCGCTCCTGAGTGTATCCCGCCGCCTCCCGGCAGGTTTTGTAAATGGTCTTGTCCGTTCCCGACATGGTCTTGTCTCCTTCTGTGCGCTATGCTGAGTTCATGAGGTACGCTGGGGGCTTATGCACTGGCGGTGTACCTAGACTCTCTGCCAAGCAGTGCGTCCAAGGTACAGTCGAACAGATCTGCCAAGGCAATCAGTTTGTCAATGGGGATCTTTACCGTTTCATTTTCCCAGCCACACACCGTAGACTGGCTGACCCCCAGTCGCTCCGCCAACTGTGCCTGTGTAATGTTGCGGGCTTTTCGGAATTCTCTGATTCTCATCGGTTCACCTCCCCTCCGGTTGCCCCCTTTCCCGGCTTATGGTAAAATTTAGCCAGAGAAAGGAGGTGAGCAAATGTTTTGTCCCTTTATTAAGGATACCTGTAACTCGGAATGTGTCTTTCGTTGCCGGCCATGTGCTTCTTCGCAAAGCATGATGGAATCCACAACAACATGCCTGATCGTGAAAAAGCTGGATGCTGCCAACGATATGCAGCAGGATCAGTTGTCAGAGATTCTCAGTGCGATTGAACAGCTTGATTAAAGGCTCCGAACACTGTACAGTGGACGTGCTCCGAATGGTCGTTCCCACAAACGACAGAATTTCTTCGGACTGTCTCACTGTGCAGTGTTCTTTTGCTAGTAACGCAATGATTTCCCTTGCAATTTGATAATTCTGCTTAGTTGCATCCATATTTCTCACCTCTCACACGCAAAATATTAAAAAACTTGATATTTTATATATACATCAAAATATTTGATATGTCAATAGATTTTATTAAGTATTTTGATATTCTGTTTACAGCTTTTAAAATATTAGTTATATTGATATTGTATAAAATTGGAGGTGAGTGCAATAAACCGCATTAAAGTTCTTCGTTTGGAACACGGATTACGACAAGTTGATCTGGCAGAAAAAATTGGTGTTCTACAAAGCACAATATCGCAATGGGAAAACGGGAAAATTGAACCAGATATAGAGTCACTTATAAAAATTGCAAGTGTTTTCGAAACCAGTATTGATAATGTTGTCGGCGAAGAAACGCCCCATCCGCCCATATCTTCTAAAGGCAAGTGGATTCCCGTTCTTGGTGAAGTTGCCGCTGGAATCCCGATTGAGGCCGTGGAAAATATTATTGGCTGGGAAGAGATCAGCGCGGAATTGGCTGCTACGGGCGATTTCTTTGGTCTGCGGATCAAGGGCAACTCCATGGAGCCCCGGATCCGGGAAGGAGATGTGGTAATCGTCCGGAAGCAGCCCGACGCTGACACGGGAGATACCGCTGTTGTCTTGGTGAACGGTGACAGTGCCACCGTCAAGCGCATAAAAAAAGAGTCGGACGGGAGCTTGTGGCTCCTCCCAAACAATCCGGCATACGATCCTCAGCACTTCACCCCCTCTGAGATCATGGACAAGCCCGTCCAGATCATCGGCAAGGTCGTGGAGTTGCGCGGGAAATTTTGATGTGTCCGAATCTGACACAACTTTTGAGTGAAACGGGGTCCCATCATGTCAATTCTTTTTCTGATCCTAGCAATTGTCTTTTTGGTATTATGGCGGAAATCTAAAAAGCAGGCGGCTGATTTGCAGCAATCTCTTTCAGATACCGAGGAGAAAGCCCGGAGCCAGGAGTCGCGTATCCAAGAACTGTCGAAATATCAGGACATTGTTGATGTAGCCGCAGAAGTCCAGAAATTGCGCAATGAAACTGAGAAAGAACTCGCTGATAAGCGTACCAAAGCCTCTGAGGAAATACAGGCCATGCGTAATGCGGCAGAGCAGGAAGTTGCCGATGCAAAGCAGGAAGCCAAGGAACTTCGGGAAAAGGGTAAAGCCCGGTATGAATCTGTTATAAATGACGCAGACGCCAGGTTGGCTTCCGTTGATACCGAGGCAAAGCGAATTTTGTCAGAGGCGGAAAGCCGCGCAAAGGAAATCGCCGGTGAAGCCTACGAAGCAGCCGGGAAAGCTAAAGAATATGAAAAAACCGTAACCGCACTGAAAAATATCATTGATGGATATGGAACTCAGTATTTAAAGCCGACCTATTCCCTGCTGGACGAACTCGCTGAGGATTTTGGATATACCGAGGCTGGGCAACAACTTAAAATTGCCAGGGAAAATACCGCTCGTATGGTAAAAGCCGGCACTGCCGCCACTTGCAACTATGTAGAGGAAAATCGCAGAAAAACAGCAATTGCCTTTGTTATTGATGCCTTTAACGGAAAGGTCGACTCCATCCTGTCGAAAACAAAAAAGGACAACTATGGCACATTGGAGCAACGCATCCTTGATGCCTACCAGTTAGTAAACTATAACGGTAAAGCATTTCGGGATGCCGCGATCACGCCGGAGTATTTATCTGCCCGGTTGGAAGAATTGAAGTGGGGTGTCCGTGTACAAGAACTCAAGTCCAAAGCGCAGGAAGAGCAGCGCCAAATCCGTGAGCAGATGCGGGAGGAGGAACGCGCCCGTAGAGAATATGAAAAGGCCATAAAAGACGCGGCAAAAGAAGAAGAGATGCTTCGTAAAGCCATGGAAAAGGCTCAAAAGCAAATTGAGTCCGCCACAGAGGCCAAGCGGGCCGAATATGAAGCTAAGCTGGAAGATCTGCGCCAGAAGCTTGTGGAGGCTGAGGCCCGCGGTCAACGCGCCCTCTCTATGGCTCAGCAAACCAAACATGGAAATGTTTATGTGATTTCGAATATTGGCTCTTTTGGAGAGAATGTCTATAAGGTGGGCATGACCCGGCGTCTTGATCCGCTTGATCGTGTCCGCGAGTTGGGCGATGCTTCAGTGCCCTTTCCGTTTGACGTCCATGCCATCATCGAGAGCGAAGATGCCCCCGGTCTCGAAAACACGTTACATAAGGCTCTCTCTTTGATGCAGGTCAACAAGGTAAATCCTCGCAAGGAGTTTTTCCGCGTAAACATTGCGGATATTAAAAGCATGGTCGAAAATATGGGACTGAATACAACCTGGACCATGGATGCAGCCGCTGCCGAATATCGAGAAACATTGGCTATCGAGGAAGCAATGAAAAACGATCCGGATTCCAAACGCCGGTGGGAAGAGTATAATGCGAGTATCACATCAAATGCAGCCAATATGCTTGAAGACCATGATGAATAAAGAAAAAGCCGCCCCTGGCGGGCGGCTTTTCTTTAACCGAAAAATCGAACAAATGTGTCATAGTGAGAGGAGCGAGCAGCATGCGAATCCCTGAACCAAAAAAGAAACCATCTGGGAAATGGTACATACAGCTGATGGTGGATGGTACCCGGCTTAATCGGACGTTTGACAGCCGGGAAGATGCTCTTTATTGGGCCAGCGGTCTCAAAACCAAATCTGCCCAGGATGCCCGCTCTCCCCGTCGTCTTACAGTCGGCGAAGCCATTGACCGATATATCGAGAGCAAGGACGGCGTGCTCTCTCCCACCACGCTGTGGAATTATAAAAAGTCCAAGAAAAATGACTTTGAGAGCATCCAGTCCGTGCAGCTCCGCAATCTGACGCAGGAGACCGTGCAGCGCTGGGTCAACCAGCTGGCAAAGAAGAAGTCCCCCAAAACCGTGAGCAACGCTCACGGCCTGCTGAGCGTCGTCCTTGCGGCCTATTATCCTGATATGCACCTGCGGACCACACTGCCTCAAAAAAAGCGAAGTGAGATCAAGATCCCGTCCAAAGAGGAGCTGCAAAAGATCCTGCAGGCCAGTCAGGGGACGCGCTATGAGCTGCCCATTTTGCTGGCTGTCTGGCTGGGCTTGCGGCAGTCGGAAATTGTGGGTCTCAAATGGGAAGACATCGAGGGAGACTATCTCCATGTCCGGCGGGCCATGGTAGAGGGTGAAAACGGACAGGTGGAAAAAGGGACCAAGTCATACAGCGGCACCCGAACAGTCCACATCCCGCCCGCCCTGCAAAAGCAACTGAGCCAAACGACGCGGCATGGGGAGCACATCATCACGCTGTCCGGCCATGCGATTTACAACGGGTTTACCCGGATCTGCGCCAAGGCCGGTGTTCCGTTTCCATGATCTGCGTCACGTCAACGCATCCGCCATGTTGGCCGCCGGTATTCCCAGCACGTACTCCAAGCAGCGGATGGGACACTCAACGGATCACATGCTCAAGACCGTCTACTATCACACAATCAAAGAGGAAGAGGTTGGATACGACAGCAAAATCGAAGCGTATCTTGCAGAAATAATGCCACCCGAGGAGTGATTTTCCTCTCTCAAAAAGTGAAATGAAAAGTGAAATTTTTCGAATTTTGCGGTGTCAAGCTGGTCAGAAACACGCCAGTCCGCTCACATTTGAAACTTCCCAATTCATTGCGGCCGTAAGCAAAAAGAAGAAGCCCTGCATTTGCAGGGCTTCTCACTTTGGTGGAGATGGCGGGAGTTGAACCCGCGTCCGAAAGCACTTTAACGGGGCTTTCTCCGGGCGCAGACGATTATTGCGGGAGTCTTACTCTCCCCGTTCCCCTTCCAGACGGCAAACCGTCACGCCGTCAGGTCAGGTGAGCTTCATGATGTGTGGTGCAGGCAAAGCTTACTGCGCTCACATTTACCGCTAAACGACGCCCTCCTCGGCCCGCGGTCCCTCCGAGTCGGACGGCTGCCGTTAATTAGGCAGCAATAGCAACAGTGTTGTTGTTATTTAATTTATAAATTGCCCGTTTTATGGCGG
>OOBW01000401.1_pt1 | contig 34757 bp, 30 predicted proteins | sample 1671701 | NCBI WGS metagenome assembly OOBW01 (sample SAMN06348183, study PRJEB24527) | human gut metagenome | biome: human gut; feature: ankylosing spondylitis patient; material: feces | host: Homo sapiens | place: China | collected 2015-10 | reverse complement strand
CCCAGTTGTGCTTGGCGGCCTGGATGCCCGCCACCTGGGCCACCGCCAGCACGTCGCCCTTCTTCATGGTGCCGGATTTGATTTTTTCCAGGGTCTCCGGGGCCATGTGGATCTCCCCGGCGGCCACGGCGGTGCGGTGTGTAACGGCTTTATTCGTCACATCCACCATCTTTGCCCGCCCTTGTTCATTGAAATGGGTCAGCTCGCTCACGGTTCAGCCTCCGATCTGATTCATGTTCCGGGGTGTGTCGCTCCGGCGCTCGGCCAGGTGATGGCGCTCCGGCTTGTGGAGGATTCCCTGCCGGATCGCGTCTTCCAGTTCCGGGCCGTGAAGCCCCCGCAGGGGCATCTCCTCCGCTGAGTGAAGGCAGCCTTTTAATTTTCCATCTGCCGTCACCCGGATGCGGCGGCACTGGGCGCAGAAGTCGTGATGGACCGGGGAGATGAGTCCCACGGTGCCTGCGGCACCTGGCAGCCGGTACCGCCGGGCCACACCGCAGGGTTCGATTTGCTGTAAAGCGGGAATTTTTTGAAGGACGGTGTCATCCGACAGAAAACAGCCTTTGTCCCATTCGGCGCAGGGCCCCATGGGCATCAGCTCAATGAACCGCACCTCCCAGGGGTGTTCCCGGGTGAGGTTTACGAAATCCTCAATTTCATCGTCGTTGAAACCGCCGATGAGGACGGTGTCCAGCTTCAAATTGTGAAAACCTGCGGCCTCTGCCGCTTCAATGCCTGCCAGGGTGTCTGAAAGGCGTCCCAGTCGGGTCATCTCCGCAAATCGGTCCGGCCGCAGGGTATCCAGGCTGATGTTCAGCCGGTCCACGCCGGCCTCCCGCAGGGGGGCGGCCAGCTGGGGAAGGAGCGCACCGTTGGTGGTGAGACACAGCTCCTCCAGCCCCGGGATGGCGCGCAGCCGACGGCACAGCTCCACGATCCCCCGGCGCACCAGAGGCTCTCCGCCTGTGAGGCGGATTTTCTTTACGCCGACCCGCACCGCCGCCTCGGCAATCTCCGCCAGCTCCTCCAGAGAGAGCATTTCCTCGTGGCCCCGCTTTGTGACGCCCTCCGGAGGCATACAGTACCGGCAGCGGTAGTTGCAAAGGTCCGTGACGCTCAGCCGCAGATAGTCAATTGTCCGTCCGCACCCGTCTTGCATGGCGTCCTCCAGTCGTGATACTCAAGTTAGGTTAACGATGCTGCTACTATTATAGAGGTTTCCCGGGAAAAGTCAAGGAAAAGGGGGTGTCTTTGGGGCTTCTTGACGCTCTGATGCGGAAGTGCTATTCTATGGAAAGAAGAACGGAAGGGGGCGGCGGAATGGAGTTGGCAGGCTTGCTGAAGATCCGTCCCGGCATCACCGCCGTCATTGGCGGCGGGGGAAAGACCACGCTGCTGCGGACGCTGGGCGAGGAACTGGCGGCAGAGGGGAACCGCGTGCTGCTGTGTACCACTACGAAGATCTTCCCCTTTTCCGGATTGCCCTGCGCCCGTACTGCGGCGGAGCTGGAGCGGCTCCGGCAGGAACACCGGCTGCTGTGCGCCGGAACCCCCGTGCCGGACACAGAAAAGCTGACGGTACCGGAGACGCCCATGGGAGAACTGGCGCGCCGGTTTGACTATGTTTTGGTGGAGGCGGACGGCGCCGCCCACCATCCTTTGAAAGCCCATGCCCCCCACGAGCCGGTAATCCCGCCGGAGGCCAATCAGGTCATCTGTGTGGTGGGGGCCTCCGGATTTGGACAGCCGATTGCCCAGGCGGTCCACCGGCCGGAGCGGTATGCGGCCCTGGCCGGAGTGGCGGAGACGGCGGCGGCCACTCCCAGGACGGAGGCGGCGGTTTTGCGGGCAGAGAATCTTCAGACAAGCGTGTATGTCAATCAGGTGGAGACGCTGTGGGCGCTGACAGATGCCAGGATGCTGGCGGCATTCCTGGAATGTCCGGTACTGGCAGGCAGCCTGCAAAGAGGGGAGTATTTTTTATGTTAGTAGTGATTCGGGGCGCCGGAGATCTGGCCAGCGGGATTGCGCTGCGGCTGTGGCGTGCCCATATCCAGGTGGTGATGACGGACATCCAGGCCCCCACTGCCATCCGGCGGACGGTATGCTTTTCCCAGGCCATTGTCCACGGGGAGACCACGGTGGAGGATGTGACGGCCCGGCGGGCGGAGAGCCCGGAGGCGGCGCTGGCGGTGCTGAAAGAGGGCATCATCCCCGTCCTGGCGGACCCGGAGGGGGGCTGCATCCCGATGCTGCGTCCGGACGCGGTGGTGGATGCCATCCTGGCCAAGCGGAACCTGGGCACGAAGATCACCGATGCGCCGGTGGTCATCGGTGTGGGACCGGGGTTCACCGCCGGAGTGGACTGCCACGCGGTGGTGGAGACCATGCGGGGCCACTATCTGGGGCGGGTGATCCATGCGGGAAGTGCCATCCCCAATACCGGGATTCCCGGCCTCATCGGCGGCTTTGCCGGAGAACGGGTCCTCCGGGCACCGGCGGACGGTGTGTTCCATCAGCTGCTGGAGATCGGCGCCCAGGTGAAGATGGGGGATGTAGCCGCCACAGTGAACGGGGAACCCATGGTCTGCACGTTGGATGGAGTCCTGCGGGGCATCCTGGCGGACGGCACGCCGGTCCATAAGGGCATGAAGTCCGGGGACATCGACCCCCGGTGTGAGGTCAAGCATTGCTATTGCGCCAGCGACAAGGCTCTGGCGGTGGGGGGCGGTGTGCTGGAGGCGGTTTTGAACCTCACCGGCGCGCTGGAGAAACGGTGACCGCAGAAGCGGCAGAAAGGACAACGGTATGGCGGAAAATGAAGTGAAGCTGACAAAGCTGGCCAAGTGCGCCGGATGCGGCGCCAAGGTGGGCGCGGGTGTGCTGGCTCAGCTGCTGGACGGCATCCGGGTCCATGAGGACCCCAACCTGCTGGTGGGCTTTGACAAGAGCGATGACGCGTCGGTGTACAAGGTCAGCGACGACCTGGCCCTGGTGCAGACGGTGGATTTTTTCCCGCCCATTGCAGATGATCCCTACCTCTTCGGACAGATTGCCGCGACCAACGCCCTCTCGGATGTCTACGCCATGGGCGGCGAGCCGAAGCTGTGCCTGAACATCATGGCGATCCCGGAATCCATGCCCAAGGAGACCGTCCACCAGCTGCTCCGCGGCGGGTATGACAAGGTTTACGAGGCTGGGGCCCTCATCACCGGCGGCCACAGCATTCTGGACGATGAACCCAAATACGGCCTGGCGGTGACTGGTTTCGTTCACCCGGACCGGGTGCTCACCAATTCCGGGGCGAAGCCGGGGGATGTGCTGCTCTTTACCAAGCCTCTGGGCATCGGCGTCATCACCACCGCCGCCAAGGCGGAGATGGCCTCGGAGGAGAGCGTGGCCCTGGCCCAGCGGCTGATGACCACCCTTAACAAGGCCGCCCGGGATGTTATGGTGAAGTATCATGTTCACGCCTGCACAGATGTGACGGGTTTTGGCCTTCTGGGCCATACCTGTGAGATGGCCCAGGGCAGCGATGTGGAGGTGGAACTCCATGTGGCGGATATCGATCTGATCCCGGAGGCAGTGGAACTGGCCCGGATGGGGATTCTTGCCGCCGGAATGTACCGCAACCGCTCCTTTGCGGAGCCCTGGGTAGACGCCGGGGAGACGGAGCTCTGCAGGCAGGACGTTCTTTACGACCCCCAGACTGCCGGCGGGCTTTTGATGGCGGTGGACCCGGCGGACGCGGATGCGCTGTTTGCGGAACTGAAAAACTGCGTTCCCAGCGCCCAGCGCATCGGCGTGGTACGGGAGTATCAAGGCGGAAAACGGATTTTCCTGCGATAAAAGAGAAGAAAAAGGACGCTCCTTCTGGGAGCGTCCTTTTTTCTCAGTATTGTGCCTCTCTCTCCCGGATGGTCTGGTAGAGCCAGTCGTTCACCGGGACGGCGATGCCGTGCTTTTGGGCCAGCCGACGGATGGTGCCGGAAAACAGCTCCACCTCGCTTTTGCGGTGGGCCTTGCCGTCTTGGCGCATGGAGGGCTCTCCGTCAGGAGGGAACCCGTCAATGATGGACAGCCACGCGGAGACGTCCGCTTCCGACAGGGGAATGTCCTCGGCGTTGGCCACGGTCACCACCTCCCGCATGGCGCCCAGCATGGTGTCCCGGGCTTTGCCGGGGGCCTGGACGCCGCTGTAATCGCACTGGAACACCATGGTGGCCTGGTTGCAGCCGGTGTTGCACAGCAACTTTCCCCACATGTGGGTGCGGATGTCGGGAGGGAGGACGTAGGGAAACTGGATGGCATCGAGGAAGGCGCACAGGCGGCGCAGATGTGTCTCATCCTGTTCTGCGGGAACACCTAGGGCCAGTTCTCCCACCGGGTCCACGAGGACGTGATTTCCCTCTTTCCGAGCGGACATTTTCTGGGCAACGCACCAGACCACCTGTTCCATGCCGAAGGCCTCACCCAGCATGGGTTCACTGGCGATGCCGTTGAGGACCGAGATCAGCGTGGTATCCGGTCCCACCAGATGGCGGCAGGTCTCTATGGCGGCGGAAAGGCCCGTAAACTTCACGGCGAAGAGCAGCACATCCACCGGCTCCGTGACAGAGGCGGCGTCGGTGTAGTTCAGATCACATTGGACTCCATTGTACCACATGCCGTCCCGGCGGTAACGCGCCGTCCGCTCCCGGTCCGCCAGCACCAGCACATGGGCCTTGCCCAGCGCCTGGGTCAGTGTGACCGCATACAATGTGCCAAGGGCGCCCAGACCGATGACGCCGACGGTCTTGATTTCTTTCATAAAAAGCCGCTCCTTTGAAAAAGAGCGGCGGAACCAGTCCGCCGCTCATAATTATGTGTTTTTCAGGCAATCCGGGCCAGCCACTTGAGGTCATAGGGTTCGAACACGACGTGTTCGTAGGCGTCCACATCCAGCATGGTACCATCCCAGTCGGAGTGAATGTCGCCGTTCTGCTTGATGAGGATGTCGTAGAGAATGTCGTAGGTGACGCCGTCATCCGGGTCCTGTTCCACAATGGTGGAATAGGGCAGCGTCTTGTGATAGGTCAGAGGCATGCCCTTGTAGTCAAAGTGGAAACCGCAGCGCATCCGGCAGCCGTCCAGACCAGTGTAGCGGGCGATCTTCTTGAGATCCTGGAGGATCTTGTCGCCCTCTTCCTCATAGAGGTTGTCCGGCGTGGTGGCGGTGTAGTCAAAGCGGAACTGGATGGAGGCGCCGGGGATCTTGCGGAACCGCTCCATATAGGGCACCAGCTGCTCGGCGGGGTAGTTCTTGTAGAGCACGCAGTTGACCCGGAAGGGAACCGGCAGACGGGCCAGCAGATCATCGTTGGACTCCACCACATAGTGCTGCATGTGGCGGGAGACGTTGACACAGGTGATCTTGTGCTTGTTGCGCTCCATGAAAGCCAGAATGTCAGATTCCGGCTGGTGCTCGGATACCGGCAGGGTGGTGTTGATATAAACCTTGTGGGTAGTGGGGATCTCGTCGAGCATCATCTGGAGGGATTCCAGATTGGCCAGCGGCTCACCGCCGGTAAACACAAAGTCACAATTGGGCGTGATGGCGTCCATCCGCCGGATGCTCTCACAGATTTTTTCGGCGGAAAAGCCCGTCAGATCCGCGTATTCACCTTTGTTGATGCAGAAGGGACAATGGTTCTTGCAGTCATAAGGGACGAAGATCGTTACCGTGGCGCCGCCTTCCCGCGTCTTATAGGGATGTTTCATGTCGAATCGGCCTTTCAAAATAGGTGTTAAAATGACAGTTTCAATGTCATCTGCAATTCATGTCAGTCTAATATTCTAATCGTTTTTTCAGCACAGGTCAAGAGGAAAACGAAAAAAGATGGCCAAATCCAACAAAAAGCCGAATTGGAAACACCTGCTGCATTTACAGGCGGCGGGTGGTCACAGCAATGCGATCAGGGTGTCCACATTCTCGGCTGTGGTGGCCCAGCTGGTGGCAAAACGCACCACGGAGCGGCCGTCAGGCAGTGGTTCCCAGAAGCTGAAGGAGACCTGCTGGGCCAGGCGGCGGCGCTGGGCCTCGTCCAGAATCACGAAGATCTGATTGGTGGGGTTTTCCATGTAAAGGGGGTAGCCCTTGCTGCGCAGGCCCTCCCGCAGGCGCTGGGCCATAGCGATGGCGTTGCGGCTGATGCGAAGATACAGATCGTCGGTGAACAGCGCGTCAAACTGCACGCCCAGAAGCCGGCCCTTGGCCAGCAAAGCACCGCGGCGCTTGATGAGGGTGGCGAAATGTTCGGGAGCACCGTGGCGGGGGAACACCACCGCCTCGCCGCACAACGCACCCACCTTGGTGCCGCCGATGTAGAATGCATCGCAAAGTGCCGCCAGGTCCTGCAGCGTCACGTCGTTGCCGGGGCTTGCCAGAGCGTAGCCCAGCCGGGCACCATCCAGAAACAGCGGGATGTGGAATTCCCGGCAGACGGTGGACAATGCCTCCAGCTCTGCGCGGGTGTAGAGGGTGCCATATTCGGAGGGATGGGAGAGATAGATCATGCCGGGAAACACCATGTGCCAGTAGCTGTCGTTGGCATAGAAAGTCTGTAAGTAGTCTCTTACGTCCCCGGCGTCCAGTTTGCCGTTGCGGTGGGGGATGGTCAGGACCTTGTGGCCGGTGGCCTCCACGGCGCCGGCCTCGTGGCCATTGATGTGGCCGGTGTCCGCGGCGATGACGCCCTCATGGGGACGCAGCATGGCGTCAATGACGATCTGGTTGGTCTGGGTGCCGCCGGAGATGAAAAACACATCAGCATCCGGACAAGCGCAGGCGGCACGGATCTTTTCCTTGGCGGCGTCGCAGTAGCGGTCCTGGCCATAGCCGGGGAGCTGTTCAAGATTGGTTTCCAGCAGGTGCTGCAAAACGGCCTCGTGGGCGCCTTCGGCGTAGTCACATTCAAAAGACAGCATAAGAGATTCTCCTTCATTTATAAAATAAGGGGGAGACGCTGATACTTCATTTTACCGGGAGCAGAGCGGTTTTGCAAGCGGGACTGTACACCCGGCAGGAAAAATGCTATACTAAATGCTTATGAAAGACAAGGAAAGGAGACGGATGATATGGAAACCCTGTCGGCGCCGCTGCAAACCCTGCTGAGCGGTATCACCGCATTTTTGTCGGCCCATCCGCTGGTGGGCAGCTGGTACACGGCGTTCGTCCGTTTTTTGTTCCCGGTGGTGGCCTTTCTCATTTTGTTCCGGGCGTTCCGGTCCCTGCTGCGGGTGCCTCATACGCCGGAGATCTGGGGCCAGCTGAGCCTTCCCAACGGCACACCGCTGCAGCTGACTCACTGGGAAAATATCATCGGACGGGGAAAGACCGCAGATGTATTTTTAAACTACCCCAGCATTTCCCGGCAGCATGCGGCGCTGTGCCGGGGGGAGGACGGACAATGGACGGTATACGACCTTGGCTCCAAGGGCGGTACCGCGGTCAACGGCCACAAGGTACGGGATTCCGCGCCGGTGAAGCTGGGAGACACCATTACCCTGGGAGGGGTTCCGCTGCTGTTTCTGCCTCAGACCGTGGCAGAGCGGGAGGAGCTGGAGGAAAAGCGCCGGGCGGAGCGTCCGGTGTCCAGCCTGCCCTCTTTCCTGGGTCTGACGGTGTTCCAGGTGCTGGCCTGCTTGCAGCTGGTTGTGGCCTGCGGAGCGGAGGAGGCACCGCAGATCGTACTGGCCTTTTTGGGGCTGACGATTTTGATGTGGCTGTACTTTGTGGCACTGCGGTGTACCCGCTGCGTGGGCTTTGAGCTGGAGACCATTGCATTTTTCCTCTCCACGCTCTCCCTCTCGGTAACGGCCTCCAGCGCTCCGGGAAGCCTTTTCAAGCAGTTCCTGGCCATCTTCCTGGGACTGGGGGTTTTCCTGGTGCTGGGTCTTTTCCTGCGGGATCTTGCGCGGGTGCAGAAGATCCGCTGGCTGATGGCGGCGGGGGCCATCGGCCTTTTGGGGATCACGCTGGTGCTGGGCAGTGCCAAATACGGCGCCGTCAACTGGATCTCCATCGGAGGCCTCTCCTTTCAGCCCTCGGAGATCGCCAAGATCTGCTATATCTTTGCCGGTTCGGCCACGCTGGAGCGGCTTTTCCGCAAGCGGAACCTGACACTTTTCATCGTGCTCACCGGCGTGTGCATCGGCCTTCTGGGGCTTATGAGCGACTTCGGCACCGCCGCCATCTTCTTTATCACCTTCCTGGTGATCGCCTACCTCCGTTCCGGGGACTGGGCAACGCTGAGCCTCATCTGCGGCGGCGCGGTGTTCGGCGCCGGGATCATCGTCAAGTTCAAGCCCTACATTCTCTCCCGCTTTGCCACCTGGGGACATGCCTGGGAGGCGGCATCCACCACTGGCTACCAGCAGACCCGCACCATGTCTGCCGCCGCTTCCGGCGGGCTTTTGGGCATGGGAGCCGGCAATGGCTGGCTCCACAACGTGGCCGCGGCGGATACAGATCTGGTGTTCGGCATGATCTGTGAGGAGTGGGGGCTGCTGATCGCCGTGATGGCGGTGGGCGCTATCATCGCTCTGGCATTTTTCGCCGTCCGGACCATCCGGGTGGGGCGGTCCAGCTTCTACACCATCGCGGCCTGCGCCGCCGGTTCACTGCTGGTGTTCCAGACGTGCCTGAATGTGTTCGGCTCCGTGGATCTGCTGCCGCTGACCGGCGTCACGTTCCCCTTCGTCTCCAACGGCGGCTCCGCCATGATGTCCGCCTGGGGACTTCTAGCCTACTTGAAGGCCACGGATACCCGGGAAAACGCCAGCTTTGCCATCCGGCGGGGACCGCAGCGGCAGATTACGGCGGAGGCCCGCCGGCGGGTGGAGCCCATCGGTGATCCCTTTGGGCAGGAAGAGGAGGCGGATCATGAAGAAGATTGAGCGGCGGGCACTGGTGTGCTGCATTCTGGCCATGCTGCTGGCTGCGGGACTGTGCGTTTTTCTGGGCAAGTACCTGCTGGACGGCGGCAGCTGGGTCTCCTCGGCGTTCAACCGCCATCTATACAACAGCTCCGGCGTTCTGGCCTGCGGCACGGTACTGGACCGGGACGGGGATGTGCTCTCCACGGTGGAAAACGGGGAGCGGACCTATTATGACGACGCCGACGTCCGTCGGGCCACGCTGCACGCGGTGGGAGATCTGCAGGGCAACATCGGTACCGGGGCTCTGAATGCTTTTGCCGACCGGCTCAGCGGATATAACCTGCTCAACGGGGCCTTTGGTGCCCAGCAGGGGAATGATCTCTACCTGACCATTGACGCCCGGTACAACTACGAGGCCTATCAGGCACTGGGGGGCCATGCCGGTACGGTAGCCGTTTACAACTACAAGACGGGGGAGATTTTGTGCATGGTCTCTGCCCCCAGTTATGATCCGCTGAACGTGCCCTCGGACATTGAGACCAACGACCGCTACAAGGGGGCGTACATCAACCGGTTCCTCTCTTCCACATTCACCCCCGGGTCTGTGTTCAAAACCGTGACATTGGCGGCGGCACTGGAACAGATCCCGGATCTGGAGAGCCGCACCTGGACGTGCAACGGCAGCGTGGAGATCAATGGGGAGACCATTGTCTGTTCCGGTACCCACGGTGAGCAGAATATCGGAGATGCCTTTGCTAATTCTTGCAACGTGGCCTTTGCCCTGATCGCCCAGGAACTGGGCGGAGACGTGCTGGAGGAGTACACGCAGAAGGCGGGACTGATGGACAGCTATTCCATCAATGGTCTTCCCACAGCCAAGGGGACCTTCCAGTTCCAGAACATCAGTGACGGAGAACTGGGGTGGTCCGGCGTCGGCCAGGGACAGGACCAAGTGAACCCGGCGTCGCTGATGGTGTATATGGGTGCCATCGCCAACGGGGGAAAAGCGGCACAGCCCTATCTGATTGAAAAGACGGTCAGCTCTCTGGGCATTCCGTCGCTGCCCCATCTGACCAAAAAGACGGGCAGCCTGCTCAGCGCCGATACAGCCCAGCGCCTGGCGGATATGATGGCGAACAATGTGGAGCAGACCTACGGCACCTCCCGGTTCCCCAATATGGACATCTGCGCCAAGTCCGGCACTGCTGAGGTGGGGGAGGGCCAGACGCCCCATGCCTGGTTTGCCGGGTTCCTGCGCAATGAGGACACGCCCTACGCGTTCGTGGTGCTGGTGGAAAACGGCGGCGGCGGCAGTTCTGTGGCCGGCACAGTGGCCTCCAAGGTGCTGGACGTGATGGTGAACGGATACTGATACGAAAGAGAGTCGAAACAATGAAGGATAACAAGCGGGGCTTTTTGCTCCAGACGGTCAAGCAGATGAACAATGGCGCCATTGTCTCCGGCATCGGCTTTTTGCTGTACGTGGCCGCATCGGCACTGGAGCTGGATGTACTGGCGGGCATTTTGGCCATCGCCTTCGGCATTGCGGCGCTGTATGTGCTGGTCTCGGTGGCGGAGGGGAGAAAGCGGGACAAGAAAGCCGTGAGCTACAATCTTCTCTGGGGACAGACGGCGCTGACCATTTTGCTGGTGGGCTGCGCAGTGCTGACCATCCGGCTTTGGCTGGGACTTCAGTGAGGCTAGACGTGAAAAAAGGGGACCGCACCATATGGTGCGGTCCCCTTTTTTCATATTGGGAAGTCAGACAGCCGCCTGGGCGAGAGCGGGATCTTCCAGCTGCTGCCGCAGCCGCCGCATGGCCCACACAAAGCACAAAACATGTACGGAGAAGGTAATGATCCAGGAGACAGGATAGGAGACGTAGAGCATGGTCATCGTGTGGAACTGGGAGAGCTGGAAGAGCGTGGCGATCCACAAAAGACGAAGGCCGCAGGCGCCGATTAGCGAGACGATCATGGGCATCACCGAGTAGCCGATGCCCCGCAGGCCGCCCACCATGACATCCATCATGCCGCAGATAGCATAAGTCCGGCAGACGATGCCCAGCCGCACCAGGCCTGCTTCGATCACGGCGGGACTGGTGGTGTAGATGCCCAGCAGCGGCTTTCCGGCAAAGGTGGCGGCGTTGCCCAGCACCAGCCCCACCACCAGCACGCACAGCTGGGCCCGGATCACGGTCTCCTTGATCCGGCGGTAATTGCCTGCGCCCAGGTTCTGGCTTACAAAGGAGATGGTGGCCTGATAAAGGGCATTCATGGAGACGTAGACGAACTGCTCGATGTTGGCGGCGGCGGAGTTTCCGGCCATCACTACCTCCCCGAAGGTGTTGACGGAGGACTGGATCACCACATTGGAAAGGGAGAACAAAATCCCCTGAAAGCCCGCCGGCAGGCCGATCCGCAAAATCTGCCGCAGGGTCTTGCCATGGATGCGCAACGCCCGCAGATCCAGGTGCAGCGGCCCAGAGTCCCGCACCATGCACAGGACCACCAGAGAGGCGGAGATGCACTGGGAGATGACCGTGGCGATGGCCACGCCCGCCACGTCCAGTTTCATGACGATCACGAAGAAAAGGTTCAGAATAATATTGACAACGCCGGCCAGAGAGAGAAAATACAGGGGCCGCCGGGTATCACCCTGGGCCCGCAGCAGCGCGGCGCCGAAATTATAGACCATGGTGGGGGTCATGCCCAGAAAGTAGATCCGAAGATACAGTGCGGCAAGGTCCAGAACGTTGTCCGGGGTCTGCATCCAGATGAGGATGGTCCGGGCGCCGAAGACCCCCACCACAGTCAACAGCAATCCGCTGATCACGCTCAGCAGCATGGAGGTGTGGACAGTCTTGTGAAGCTCCTTTGCATCGCCGGCACCGTAAAATTTGGCCGCCAGCGTGTTGGAGCCGACGGCTAGGCCGATGAAGAGGTTGGTCAGAAGGCCGATGAGGGCTGAGTTGGACCCCACGGCTGCCAGGGAGTTGTCTCCTGCCCAGCGGCCCACCACAACAATGTCCGCCGCGTTGAACAGAAGCTGTAAGACACTGGAACACATCAAAGGAACCGCAAACTGCAGCAGCTTTGGCAGAATGGGACCGTGGATCATGTCAATTTCGTAGCTTTTGCGCGGATTGTGCGCCATGAAAAACCCCTCCGTTGGACCTGAATTTGTCTGCGGTTGACAGACATCGTTGGGCACGTCCTATGGTAACACGACCTCCTTCGTTTTTCCACTGATTTTAACAGGCTCTTTACACAAAACAACAGAAAAAATTTACAAAAATTTAAGCGTCATTTATACACAGAGGTCAAATTGTCAGTGTTGCGGAGGCAAAAGGTTTGCTAAACTAATACTCTATGAAACTGCGTACTTCTGACGCCGGAGTTTACAGGGGTGTCCTTGGAACTCACGCGTGGGAAGACAGCCGCGGAAAGCGGCAGCAAGCAAGGAGGTGGAGATGTGCGCAGGGAAGCGGAAGAACAGGAGAAAAAGCAAAGTCCCCTGGAACAGGCGGCTGCGTTCATCGTTGACAAGCGAAAGGCTTTTTATCTGCTCTACATCGGACTGACCATTTTCTGTGTGGTAGCAAACGGTTGGATCGAGGTCAACGACGATCTGACCAGCTACTTGCCAGACACCACGGAGACCCGCCGGGGATTAGACACCATGGAGGCGGAATTCACCACCTTCGGCACCAATCGGATCATGGTGGATAACATCGACTATACCCGGGCGGAGCAGCTCTCGGAGCAGCTGGAGACACTGGATGGCGTCAAGTCGGTGGAATTTGATGACACGGAGGACCACTATCGAAACGGTGCAGCGCTGTTTACCGTCACCTATGACGGCTCGGCAGAGGATCAGGTGAGTCTGGATGCTCTGGGACGGGTGCGGGAAACGCTGGATGGATACGACGCATACATCACGGGAGACACCGGTTCCTCGGAGTCGGAGACTATCGCCGACGAGATGCAGATCGTTATGCTGGTGGCCGTGGTCATCATCGTGGTGGTGCTGCTCTTTACCTCTCAGACTTACATGGAAGTGCCGGTGCTGCTGGTTACCTTCGGAATGGCGGCACTTTTGAACATGGGGACCAATTTCCTCTTCAACCCCATTTCCTTTATTTCCAATTCTGTGGCTGTAGTGCTGCAGCTGGCGCTGGCCATCGACTACGCCATCATTCTCTGCCACCGCTACACGGAGGAGCGGGAGCACCTGGAAGCCAGGGAGGCGGTGATCGCGGCGCTGAGCAAGGCCATTCCAGAGATTTCCGGAAGTTCCATGACCACTCTCTCCGGCCTGGGAGCCATGTGCTTCATGCACTTTCGCATCGGATATGACCTGGGCATCGTGCTGATGAAAGCCATTTTAATGAGTATGCTCAGCGTCTTTACGCTGATGCCGGGACTTTTGATGTCCTGCAGCCGCCTCATCGACCGGACCCATCACCGAAACTTCGTGCCCAAGATCAATGCCTGGGGGAAACTGGTGCTCAAGACCCGCTATGTGCTGCCGCCGGTTTTTGTGATCTTGCTGGTGTTAGGCTTCTGCTTTTCCAATCAGTGCCCCTATGTCTACGGAGAGAGCACCTTGCACACCTATACGCAAAATGAATCCCAGATCGCTCAGGAAAAAGTGGATGAGACCTTCGGACCGGTCAACACGCTGGCTGTACTGGTGCCTGCCGGGGACTATGGGAAGGAGGGCCAGCTGCTGCGGGAGCTGGAGGGCATGCCGGAAGTGGAGTCGGTGCTGGGCCTTGCCAATGTGGAGGCCATGGACGGCTATGTGCTCACCGACAGGCTGACACCCCGCCAGTTTGCGGAGATGACGGACCTGGACATTGAGGTGGCCCGACTGCTGTACTCCGCCTATGCCGTGGACCAGGAGAGTTACGGAAAGCTGGTGGGCGGCATTGACCAGTACAGCGTGCCGCTGATGGATATGTTCCTCTTCGTCTATGACCAGATGCAGGAGGGTTATGTGACGCTGGACGAGGAGATGACAGCGGATATCGAGGACCTGCACACCCAGCTGGTGGACGCACAGAAACAGCTTAAAGGTGAACATTACAGTCGCATGGTGTTGGAGCTGGCACTGCCTGAGGAGAGTCAGGAGACTTTTGATTTTCTCGATACCCTGCACCAGACAGCAGAGAAGTATTACCCTGAAGGAGTGTTGCTGGTGGGTAACTCTACCAGCGACCGAGATCTGTCGGAGTCCTTTGTAAAGGACAATATGCTCATCAGCATTTTAACGGTGGTGTTCGTGATTTTGGTGCTGGTGTTTACCTTCCAGTCTGCGGGACTGCCCATTTTGCTCATCCTGGTGATCCAGGGCAGCGTTTGGATCAACTTTTCCTTCCCCTATCTGATGGACTCGAACCTGTTCTTCCTCAGCTATCTGATCGTCAGCTCCATTCAGATGGGCGCCAACATCGATTACGCGATTGTGATCACCAACCGCTATACGGAGCTGAAAAAGCAGATGCCGCTCCACGAGGCGGTGGTGGAGGCGCTGAACCAAGCGTTTCCCACCATTGTCACCTCCGGCACCATCCTGGCCACCTCCGGAATTCTGATCGGCTTTTTGTCCTCTGCACCCTCCATCTCCTCCATTGGCATCTGTCTGGGACGGGGCACGGTGATCTCTATTTTCCTGGTGATGGCGGTGCTCCCCCAGATTTTGCTGCTGGGAGATACCATTATTGAAAAGACCGCGTTTACCCTCAAGTACCGGGGGGCCATTCAGTCCCGCACCGGCAGCGTACGGGTGGACGGACATGTCCGGGGCTATGTGTCCGGCATGGTGGACGCCGATTTGAAAGGCACGCTCCATGGCACCATCCACGCAGTGGTGGACGCAGGTGCCCTGCAGCCCGATGAGCCGCCCCGGCAGCTGCCGTCCGGCGGAGAGGAAGAAGCGGAGAAAGGAGGATCGGATGAGAAAGACACGCATTAAGCTGCTGCCGCTGCTGGCAGCGATCTGCCTGCTTTTCTCCCTGATGCAGCCCGCTGCTGCGGCTCAGGAGAGGGAGATCACGATCACTACGGTGGCGGATCTGCTGGAGCTGGCGCAGCGGTGTTCACTGGACACCTGGTCCCAGGGAAAAACGGTCCGCCTGGAAGCGGACCTGGATCTGACCGGAACGGCCTTTACGCCGATTCCCACGTTCGGAGGCACATTTGACGGTCAGGGGCACACCATCTCCGGTCTGTCCCTTACAGGCAGCGGCTCCAAACAGGGGCTCTTCCGTACGATCCAGTCCAACGGCGTGGTGGAGAACCTGACGGTCTCCGGTACGGTGGCACCCGGCGGGAGCCAGACCAGCGTGGGCGGCATCGCCGGTGTCAACAGCGGCATCATCCGGAGCTGCAGCTTCAGCGGCTCCGTGTCCGGCAAGACCGCGGTGGGCGGAATTGTCGGCCGGAACAAGGAGAGCGGCCAGATCGCAGACTGCTTCGTCTCCGGGATCATCCAGGGGGAGAGCTCCACCGGCGGCGTGGCGGGGCGAAATCTGGGTGTGCTGCTTAAGTGCAGTAGCAGCGCCAGCGTGAATACCAGTGAAGAGGGTAGTTCCGTGCCCAGCGTGGAGGATCTGGCAGATCTGGATTTGGAGTCCACGCTGACAGGCGCGGAGTCCGATGAGGCGGAATCTCTGCTGGATAGCTGCACCGACACTGGTGGTATAGCCGGGTATTCCAGCGGTGTAATCCAGAGCTGCACCAATTCCGGAACCGTGGGTTATCCGCATGTGGGCTATAACGTGGGCGGCATCGCAGGTCGCCAGACTGGATATCTGGCGGGCTGTGTCAACAAAGGCTCCGTCCTGGGAAGAAAGGACGTGGGCGGTATCGTGGGCCAGGCAGAGCCGGACCTGACGGTCAACCCCAGCAGCGATACGCTGGAACGACTGCGGACAGAGCTGGATACCCTGGATGGGCTGATCCAGCAGGCCATCAATGATGCCCAAAGCAGCTCGGACACTGTTTCCGCCCATCTCACCGCCATTGGAGATTATACGGACGAAGCCCGAGACCACACCAAGACCCTGGCGGATCTATCTGCGGATTTCATCGACGATGGTATGGACTCCCTGAACTCCCTGAGTGCCAGTGTCACCAATGCGCTGGATCAGGTGGCGCCTGCGCTGGATGATCTGGCGGCGGCCTCCGACAAGTTGGAGGAGATGTCCGGGGATCTGGACGAGACGCTGGAGGGATTGACGGACGCCTTGGAGGACGGCGAGGACATCCGGGTGGACGTGAAAAACGCGGCGGAGGCTCTGCGGGCGTCTGCGGCGGATATGGCCCAGGCATCCCAGGCGCTGCGGGAGATACTGGACACTCTGCTGCAGGGCGTGGTGAACGACCGCCCGTCGGACACGGAGACAGCACTGGAAGATCTCTCCAGGGAAATGGACCGCTTGAGCCAGGCCGTGGAAGGCACCGGCACTGCGGTGGGAACGCTGGGGGATGCCCTGGCAGGTCAGCCGGATCTGCCGGGCGGTCAGGAGACACTGACGGCTCTGAATACCCTCTCCGACGCCCTGACGGCGGCGGGGGAAGACCTGGGAGACGCATCCCAGGCCATACCGGCATCTGGAGTGGACTGGGATACGCTCAAAGCTGCGCTGGAGACCATGGGGCAGGCGCTGTATCAGGCGTCAGGCCATTTTGAAAACGCAGTCAAGGCATTGCAGACTGCCGTTTCCGATGGCCATGCCCTGACGGAGGACCTGCGGGAGGTGCTGGATGCGCTCTCAGATGTGGTGGATACCGGCGAGGGGATCGGCCGTAAGCTCAGCAGCGCCTTCCGGACCATGGGGGATGCAGTGACGGAGCTGGCTGAGGACGGGCCGGTGGAATTTCCTGTTCTGGGGGAGGATGTCCGCACCGCAGGAGACGATCTCTTTGACTCCCTGGGGGAGATCTCTTCGGAGATGGAGGCGCTGCACACCGCGATGGACACTGCCGGGGACACGCTGACGGCAGATCTGCGCAGCATCAGCAGCCAGTTCCAGACGGTGTTTGACGTTTTGCTGGACGCGCTGACCGACCTGCAAGACGGCATGGATAAGTCCCTGGAGGACTATATTGAGGACACATCGGAAGAGGACATCGCCGCCACACGGCAGGGGAAGGTGACACAGTGCCAGAATACCGGCTCTGTGGAAGGAGACCGGAACGTGGGCGGTATTGCCGGAGCCATGGCCATCGAGTTCGACCTGGACCCGGAGGACGACCTGGCGGACGATCTGTCCTTTGGCAGCAGCTATGAGACCAAGGCGGTGCTGGAGGATTCCGTGAACCGCGGCACTGTCACGGCGAAAAAGGACTGCGCCGGCGGCCTTGTGGGCCGTATGGATTTGGGCACGGTGGTCTCCGGCCAGAATTACGGCCCGGTGACCAGCACGGACGGCAATTATGTGGGCGGCATCGCTGGCTGGGCGGATGCCTCCGTACGGGACAGCTGCGCAAAATGCGCGCTCTCCGGCGGGGATTATGTAGGCGGCATCGCCGGTTGGGGAGACCGTCTGCTGGACAACTGCACCATTGCCACGGTGGAAGAAGGCACCGAGTATCTGGGTGCGGTGGCAGGCGACGCAGATCTGGACAAGGGAACCGTCCGGGGCAACCGCTTTGTGGATACGGGGCTGGCGGCCATTGACGGTGTCAGTTACGCCGGAAAAGCAGCGCCAGTGGAGTTTGCGGCCCTTCGCCAGGAACAGGGGATTCCCACAGAGTTCATCTCTTTCACCCTGACGCTCAAGGCCGGAGAGGATGTGGTGGCTCAGATTCCCTTCCAGTATGGAGAGGATCTGCGGCTGGTGGAACTGCCGGAGGTACCGGAGCAGGAGGGCTGTTACGGTGCCTGGCCGGAGTTCGATACCTCAGGCCTTGCATCGGACATTACGCTGGAGGCAGTCTACACCCCCTGGGTTACCGTAGTGGCCAGTCCCCAGCAGGAGGGAAAGCTGGCGCTTGCCATGGCGGACGGCCAGTTTACCCAGGATGCTGCCCTTACCGTGCGGCAAAGTGACCAAGCGCCTCCCCAGGAGGTACAGGACAAAGACACGGTCCGGGTGTGGGAGCTCTCTTTGACTGGCACGGACCTGACGGAACAGGACACGGTGTCGCTGCGGCTGCTCAGCAGCGGCGGAGGCCGCGCCAGCGTCTGGCAGTACAGGGACGGCGCCTGGCACAAGGTAGATACAAAGCAGAACGGCCACTATCTGCTGCTGGATATGGAGGGAACCTCCGGGACATTTTGCGTCAGCTCCAGCCCGCACAGCGGTGCGGTTTTGCTGTTGGCAGTGGCGGCCGTGCTGCTGGTGGCACTGGTGGTCATTCTGGCAGTGCGCCGCAAACGGCAGAAAAAGCTTGTGGTGTCAAAACAGGCGGAACAGCCGCCGCAGCCGGAAGAGGCTTCGGCTGGAAAATAAGGAAAAGGCCCCCGTTTGCCGTGTGCGGCAAACGGGGGCTTGTTTTCTGGTTGGAAGAGAGAGTGAGACCGCGCGCCGGGTGGCGTACGGCCCGGAAACTTACTGTGCCTCCGGGGGAAAGACCACCGTCAGCAGCATTTTAAAGGCCTCCTCGCCATAGACAGCATGGGGCTTTTGCGCCGGCATGACCAGCGACTCGCCTGCCCGGCATACGTAATCCGTACCGTCCACCGTAAAGCGGCCGACGCCTTCTAGGACTTGGACCAGGGCGTCTCCCTGAGATTCGTGAGTGCTGATTTCCTCTCCCTTGGAAAAGGCGAAGAGCGTCAGGCTGACCGCCGATGTCTGGACCAGAGTCCGGCTGACGATCTGTCCAGGCTGGGCCGTTACTTGTCCGGCCAAAGAGAGCACCTGTTCTGGCTGGATATTTTTCAAGGCAACCATTGGAATTCCTCCTTTTTTGAAAAACCGGGCGCAGATCTGCCCCGGATTTTATGAGATGCGGTCAGCTTATCACAGAGAGCGGTCTCTGTCTGTTGGAATCACAACGAAACGGCGGAACGAATGGGATGCGCCGAATGTTGAGACGGAGAGGTCAGCTCCCGGAAGTCCGGCCAGCGGCCCAGTTCAAACTGCAGCGGACGGGGCTGATGGCGCAGCGCAGAGAGATCCACGAACTGTACGCGGGAATTTTCGTAGGTAGTCCAGTAAAAGCGCAGGGATTCGGCACAGGCGACAGAGGTGTAGATGGTGTAGTCATAGGGGAGGACGTCTCCGTCCAGTTTGCCGGGGGACTCCGGCGCGGGGATGCGCACCATCCCCAGCGGGAAGGCGGCGCTTTCCAGAAGGCGGAACATGGCATTGACGCCGGCTGCCTCTGTCTGTCCCTTCACACCATAGGCTTTCAAAAAAGCCAGACGTACAAAGCGGGAAGGAGAGGACCAGTCTCCCGGAAGGCCCTGGGCGCCGCTGCCGGAAAAGCAGGGCTCCTGCCGGAGGCCTGCAAGTTCCACGGCACCGTGGTCCAGGTCCCGGATGCCGGCATAGTTGAGAAGGTTGGTCCGGTGCCAGGGATACTCGGGGCTGTTGGTCATTACCCCCAACGTATCGCGGTAGATGTGGAGGCCATTCCGGTCTGGTTCCACCACGATGGTCTCACCGGTGCGGTCGCTGAACGACCAGTGCAGCGGCGGGACAGTGCCCAGCAGTGGGGCGTCCAGCAGCGTGAGCTCCTCCCGGAGGGCATGGATCACCTCTGCCACAGTGGCGCACTGGGCTAGCAGGTGATAGACCAGGACCGGCGGCTGGAGCGGCGTGGTTCCGGGACGGGGGAAGCCTTCGTAGCAGGCCAGCTCCCGGTAGTAGAGCTGACCGCCCATCAGCCCCTGGTCGTTGATCCCCTCATAGAGAAGCGGTGAGAGGGAGACGGACAGCAGCCCGGTCCCCACGGCGGCGTAGGCAGACCGAAACTGGTTTTCCGGCATGCGGTCACAGACAGCGTAGCAGGTTCCCCGGGGGAGGTAGGTGACACGGCTGTCTGATGCCAGCGTGTTGAAGTCAAAATTCCGGCCCCAGAGGTGGCGATGATCTGCGGTTTCCCAGCTCATTGCGCTGCATCCGGCGTCTAGTCCGGAGAGGGACGGTGCGGGGTGAATCATGGTCTTGACCTCCTTACCAGTCAATGTTCATTCTCCAAGGATTTCCAAAAACACCCGGTTTTATCCGGCTCCATTCCGGGAAGAACGGGGAACCGGTACCTGTCCGCCCTGAAAATTCAGTGGCAGGAAAAAAGAAAAGCAGACACGCAAACGTGTCTGCTTTTCCATACCCGGTGAGAAGCGTAGCGGAAGAGAGAGGGGACCGCATACGCGGCTTCACGGGGTGCATCAGCGCCGGGTTTTAAGCCGGGCCATGGCCCGGGCCAGGGCAGCTTTGGAGTGGTAATACTCGTGGATGCTCTGCTTTTGCCGCAGACATTCCTCCGCCCGCTTCTTGGCGGCCTCTGCCCGCTTGCGGTCGATCTCCTCCGGATGCTCGGCAAAGCCCACCAAAAGGATCACGTAGTCCGGCTTGATCTCGGCAAAGCCGGAACCCACCGCGGCGGGCTCCCACCGGCCATCGGTCTTGTAGCGAAGCTCACCGGGCTCGATGACAGTGACCACCGGTTCATGACCGGGGTAAATGCCCATCTCGCCGTCCACGGCCGGAAGGATCAGTGCCTCGGCGGGGCCGATGTAGAATTGGCGCTCCGGGGTGATGATCTCCAGATAGAAGGTGTGCACCTCGGCCATTTACACCGCCCCCATCTTCTTCGCCTTTGCGATGACTTCGTCCACGTTGCCCACGTTGCTGAAAGCGGCCTCGGGGTATTTGTCCAGTTCACCGCCCAGGATGGTCTCGAAGGAGCGCAGGGTGTCTTCCAGCTTGACATAGCGGCCCTCCAGGCCGGTGAACTGCTCAGCCACGGAGAAGGGCTGGGAGAAAAACTGCTGGATGCGGCGGGCCCGTTCCACGGTGCGGCGGTCCTCTTCGCTCAGTTCCTCCATACCCAGAATGGCGATGATATCCTGCAGCTCCCGGTAGCGCTGGAGAAGCTCCTGAGTGCCCCGGGCGACCTTGTAGTGACGCTCACCCACCACGTCGGGTTCCAGAATCCGGGAAGTGGATTCCAGAGGGTCCACGGCGGGATAGATGCCCTGCTCCACGATCTTACGGGAGAGGACGGTGGTGGCGTCCAGGTGGGCGAAGGTGGTGGCAGGGGCGGGGTCGGTCAGGTCGTCGGCAGGGACATAAACCGCCTGTACGGAGGTAATGGCCCCGTCCTTGGTGGAGGTGATGCGCTCCTGCAAAGCGCCCATCTCGTTGGCCAGGGTGGGCTGATAGCCTACGGCAGAGGGCATGCGGCCCATCAGGGACGAGACCTCAGAGCCGGCCTGGACATAGCGGAAGATATTGTCGATGAACAGCAGAACATTCTGCTTTTCCTGGTCCCGGAAGTACTCTGCCATGGTCAATCCCGTGAGAGCCACCCGCATCCGGGCTCCGGGGGGTTCGTTCATCTGACCGAAGACCAGGGCGGTTTTGTCAATGACACCGGACTCGCTCATCTCACGCCACAGGTCGTTGCCCTCACGGGTACGTTCGCCCACGCCGGTGAAGATGGAATAGCCGCCGTGTTCCGTGGCGATGTTGTGGATCAGCTCCTGAATCAGCACCGTCTTGCCCACGCCGGCGCCGCCGAAGAGGCCGATCTTGCCGCCCTTGGCATAGGGGGCCAGCAGGTCGATGACCTTGATGCCGGTCTCGAAGATGTCCACCACGGGACGCTGGTTTTCAAAGGCAGGGGGCTGACGGTGGATGGACCACTTTTCGGTGGCCTTCACCGGGCCCTTTTCGTCAATGGCGTCGCCCAGGACGTTGAACATCCGGCCAAGGACCCCCTCGCCCACAGGGACGGAGATGGGGGCGCCGGTGGCGGTGACGGACATGCCGCGGCCCAGTCCTTCGCTGGGGGAGAGCATGATGCAGCGCACCGTGTCTCCACCCACATGCTGGGCCACTTCCATCACCTGACGCTTGCCGTCCAGCTCTACCTCCAGGGCCTCTTTGAGCTCCGGGAGGTCGCCGCCGGAGAAGGCAACGTCCACAACAGGTCCCATGACCTGTACAATGGTTCCCTTGTTTTCACGCATATTAGAAAAAATCCCCTTTCGGGCATGGATTGCCCCACAGAGTCATCGCCCCGCCGGGCGGAAAGAAAATCGAATGTGATCCGGGTGCGTTGCCCGCCCGGATTACAGCGCCGCCTGAGCGCCGCCCACCACCTCGGTGATCTCCTGGGTGATGGCGGACTGACGGGCGCGGTTGTAGGAGAGGTTCAGGTCCTGCAGCATGGCACGGGCATTGTCGCTGGAGGACTTCATGGCTGTCATCCGGGCATTCTGCTCGCAGCAGTAAGACTCCACCAGTGCGCCGAAAATGTCGCCTTTGAGATAACCGGGCACCAAGCGGTCCATAACGGCCCGCACCGAGGGGACATAAGTCACGTCCCGGTTGTAGCTGTCCCGGTTTGCCTCATACTTGGGAAAGACGTCCGGGTCCAGGGGGAGGAGCTTGTGGACAGTGGGCTCCATCTGGAAGGAGTTGACCATCCGGGTGAAGAGAATATAGACCTCGTCCAGCTGTCCGGCAAGGAACAGATCGATCATCAGCTCAGAGATATCCCGGGCGCGGTGCATGTTGGGGTCCTGGGCCGTGTAGAGAAATTCCACGTCGATGGGAATATTGTGCTCCTGGAAATAGGAGCGGCCCGTCTGACCCACCACAAACAGCGCGAAGTTGGGCTTTTTGGACATTTTCTCCTCTGCCAGCTTCAAAATGTTGTGGTTGTAGGAACCTGCCAGACCCTTGTCGGCAGTGACAACGATGTAGCCCACCTTCCGCTTTTCCGGCGGGATGCCGGGGCGCTTGTCGAAGAAGGAATGGTGGATCTCCGGGGAGTGGTGCAGGATATCGGAGATGGTGACCTCGATCTTCTGGAAGTAAGGCTCCACATCGTTGAGCTGCTTACGGGCCTTGCGCAGATTAGAAGAGGAGATGAGGTACATGGCGTTGGTGATCTTCAGCGTCTGTTCCACACTTTTAATGTGGGTACGAATCTCTTTTATGCTTGCCATGTGGCGCTCACCCGCTTCTTGGCATCCTCCAGAGTCGAACGGATCACCTCAATGGCGGGGCCGCTCAGATTGCCGGTGGACTCGATTTCCGCCGTGACATCGGCGTGTTCCGTCTCCATCTCTTGGGCGAAGTCCAGCACAAAGTCCCGGACCTTGTCCAAAGGCACATCATCCACCAGACCATTGGTGGCCACATACAAAATGATAGCCTGTCGGCTCACCGGCATGGGGTGGTAGAGGGGCTGCTTCAAAAGTTCCAGCAGCCGCCGGCCGTGATCCAGGGACTGCTGGGTGGCGCTGTCCAGATCCGAGGCGAACTGGGTGAAGACCTCCAGTTCCCGGAACCGGGCCAGGTCGATCCGCAGCGTACCGGCGGTCTTTTTGATGGCCCGGGTCTGGGCTGCGCCGCCCACACGGGAGACGGACAGACCCACGTTGACGGCGGGCCGCTGACCGGAGAAGAACAAATCCGTCTCCAGATAGATCTGGCCGTCGGTGATGGAGATCACGTTGGTGGGGATATAAGCCGACACGTCGCCGGCCTGGGTCTCGATAATGGGCAGGGCGGTCATGGAGCCGCCACCATATTCCTTGGTCAGACGGCATGCCCGCTCCAACAGACGGGAGTGGAGATAGAACACGTCGCCGGGGTATGCCTCACGTCCGGGGGAACGCTTGAGCAGCAGGGAAAGGGTACGGTATGCCACCGCGTGCTTGGAGAGGTCGTCATAGACGATCAGCACGTCTTTTCCCTTGCTCATGAAGTACTCGCCCATGGCCGCGCCGGCATAGGGGGCGATATACTGCATGGGGGCGGACTCGCTGGCGGTGGAGGAGACGATGATGGAATAGTCCATGGCGCCATGCTTTTTCAGCGTGTCCTGAATCCGGGCCACAGTGGATGCCTTCTGGCCGATGGCCACATAAATGCAGATCACATCCTGTCCCTTCTGGTTGAGGATCGTGTCCACCGCGATGGCGGTCTTACCGGTCTGGCGGTCGCCGATGATCAGCTCCCGCTGACCCCGGCCGATGGGGACCATGGCGTCGATGGCCAGGATACCGGTCTGCAGGGGAACATTCACCGGCTCCCGGGTGACCACGCCGCTGGCCTCATGCTCGATGGGACGGGTCTCCGTGGTCTCAATGGGGCCGAGGCCGTCAATGGGCTCGCCCAGCACATTCACCACACGGCCGATCATACCGTCGCCTACGGGCACGTCGGCGGGACGTCCGGTGCGGCGCACCACGGTGCCCTCTTTCACGCCGGCCTCGCTGCCCAGCAGCACGACACCCACACTGTCCCGGGACAGGTTCATCACCATGCCCTTGACGCCGGTGTCCAATTCCACCAGTTCACCGTAAACCGCCTTATCCAGGCCGTAGACGGTGGCGATGCCGTCGCCCACCTCCAGTACGGTGCCGGTTTCACGGCACTGTACCCGAGTATCATATTCCTGAATCTCCTCCCGCAGGATGGAGACGATTTCTTCGGGATTCGCTTTCATGCCATTCGCCTCTCTTCCAGTTGCCGGCTCAGACCGGCCAGCGCCCCGCGGACGCTTTTATCATACGTGACGCCCTCCAGTTCCAGTGTAAAGCCGCCCAGAAGGGAGGGGTCGATGCGGACGTCAAACAAGATGTCCTGCTTGTGATGGAGCCGGCATAAGGCAAGGCGGAGCTTTGAAAGCTCCGCCGCCTCCAGAGGCCGGACACAGGTGAGCATGCACCGGGCACAGCCCCGCTGTGCCAGCGCCAGATCCCGGAAAGAATCCAAAATCTCAGGCAGCAGGGTCATGCGTCCCTTGTCCGCCAACAGCCGGTAAAAGTGCAGCAGTGTCCCGCAGCCGTCCAGGAAGGGCAGCCGCTCCAGGACCCGGCCCTTTTCTTCCGCCCGGATGGCGGGGGAACAGAGAACGGTCCACAGGGCGGAGTCCTCCATCATGGCACCGGCGGTGCGGCGCAGAGCCTGTTCATCGGGAGAGAGCGCATAGAGCGCCTGGGCATACCGGCTGGAAAGATCACTCATGCCTGCTCACCCACTTCCGACAAAAAGGCGTCCACCAGGGCCCGGTCATCGTCACTGTCCATAGAGGTCTGCGCCACCTTGGAAGCGGCCAGCAGGGCGAGGGATGCCACCTCGTTCCGGGCACCCCGCAGCATGACGTCCCGCTCGGACGCGATCTGTGCCTCAGCTTCGCTGCGCATCTTCTTGGCGTCGGTTTCGGCGTCAGCCAGCTTTGCCTCGTAGGCCCGCTGGGCTCTGGTCTGCGCATCGGCCACCAGTTTGGCGGCCTCCTGCCGGGCATCGGTGAGCCGGGATTCATACTCGCTCTTGTAGGCCTCCGCCTGGCGGTTGCTGGCCTCCGCGGAATCGATTTCCTGCTTGACCAGGGCCGCCCGGGCCTCCAGCACGGCGTTCACCCGGCCGAACAGGAGCTTTTTCAAAATCAAATAGAGTACCACCAGGTTGATGACGGTGAACACAATGGTGGATGCTTGGAAGTCCAGCATTGGGGACACCCCCTTTAACCGATGAAGATGATGAGCAGGGCCGTGATGAAGCCGAAGATGGCGGTGCCTTCTGCCAGAGCGCAGCCCAACAGCAGCGCGCTGTTGATCTTGCCGGCAGCCTCAGGCTGACGGGCGATGGCCTCACTGGCCTTGCCGGTGGCAAATCCGATTCCGAGACCGGCACCCACGCCGGTGAACACAGCCAGAGCCGCAGCGATGATTCCGATAGACATAATTGAGTTCCTCCTTAATCAGTTGGGTGAATCTTCTTCCTTGATCCCCTCGCCGGTAAACAGCGTGGTCAGAAATACAAAGACAACGGTTTGGATCAGCCCGTCAAACAGATCGAAGTACAGGCTGAACACCGCTGGTACAACCGCCGGCACTACGAACTTGAGCATCTCCATAATGATGAAGGCACCAAGAATGTTGCCGAACAGCCGCATGCACAGGGCCAGGGGCCGGACCGCCACTTCCATCAGGTTGATGGGGATGAGCAGGGGCATGGGCTCGGCGAATTTTTTCAATCCGCCCAGCGGGCCGTTGTAGCGGAACTGTGCTCCATAAATGAGCAGCATGCTCATCAGAGCCAGCGCCGCGGTGACGCTGATGTCCTTGGTAGGGGGCGTCAGACCAAAGATGCCGATGATATTGGACAGCGCAATGTACAAAGCCACCGTTCCCAGCCAGGGGACAAAGGGGCGCCAATGGGAACCGAGATTTTCCTTTAAAAACCCATTGAAAAACTGCACGCCGCTTTCCAGTGCGACCTGAACTTTGCCCGGATTACGAACACTCAGCCGCCTTGTCAGTACCAGAGACAAGATCACCAGCACCGCCATCACGATCCACGACACCACCACGGATTCCGACACTGGGATTCCGCCCAGCAGCGGGATGGTGAACGCGGTCTTGTTCCCCAGCTCGTCGACCAGGGTTTCCTGAAATGCATCCAAACACACATCACCTCGTTTTCGCGCTGGTTATCTTACCGCGGCGGTTTCTGTTTTGGAACCCTTTTGAAAGTAAAAAAAGTATTGAAACCAAAAATTACACAGCACGATCCAGCACGGTCCCCATGGGGAAGGCGGTGCGGAATACCTTGCGCACCAGCGGACCGGCGATCAGCAGCTGCAGAGGCAGCGCCATCACAAAGTTGCGGGGAATGTTCATCAGCCAGCGCATGGGTACGCCGGACCAGGCACCGGTGTGCACCGCACCCTCGCAGGCTCCGTAAAGAGACATGATGATGACCATGGGGACCACCATGCAGCAGGAAATGCAGATCACCTTCTTGAAGGGGGTGTCCTCCGGCTTCACCAGAAAACGGAAGGCAAATCCCTTGGCAAGGCCTGAGACCAAAAACCAGTCGCAGCACATGGCGAACACATAGGCCACGGGGAATCCCAGCCATGCATCCCGGATCACCTCTGTGCTCAGGCGACCGTACTGCATGGCCACGTTGTAGACGCTCATCCAGAGCACCATCACGAAGCACATCAAAACGGTGTAAATCAGACTTTCTCTTTTGTTGGTCGGCATATAATTTCTCCTTTCCGATATCCCGGCCTTTTTGCCGGATGAAAACATTGAAAATTATACCGCGGTGGTTTCGCCCTTCGTAATTGTGGCTTTTTCTAAATCTGCGGGAGGAAATATGCAAAATGTGCTCCAATTTGACAGGCCCCTCTTGGTTTGACAGTTCGGGTGATTTTTTTTATACTGAAAAAAAGGAGGCGCATCCCGATGCCCACAAAAGAGAGATCTTCCATCCGCGCGCAGCTCATGCGTTTGAGTCTGGTGATCGTCGTGGTCTCCATCGCCCTTTCGCTGGTGGGGACCCTTTCCTATACGCTTCATACGGAGCAGCAATCCCTGGACAGCAATCTCATCAACTCAGCCTCCATTCTGGCTCAGGTGCCTCTGGTGCAGGCGGCGCTGCAGGATGAGATCCCGGCGGAGAAGCTGGCGGATTTTTTGGATGAAACCACAGAGCGTACATCGGATATTGATCTGATTCTGGTGGCGGACCAGGACAACGTATTGCGCTATGTGCCGAATCGGGAGATGATCGGGGACCGGTATACCGGCACGGCACAGCTCCCCGCCCTGGAAGGCGCAGCCCCCTATACCTCCAATGAGGCCGGCCCCATGGGAACCGATCACTCAGCCTATGCGCCGGTGCGGGATGAAACCGGACAGATCATCGGTGTGATGATTGTGGGCGTCTATGTCCGCAGCATGGCCCAGGTGACACTGAATACGGTGGTTTGCCTCCTGGGGATCGGCCTTGTGGCGGCAGTGCTGGGATCTGTGCTGGCGCTGCGGCTCTCGGGCCGCATCAAGCAGGCCCTTCTGGGGTATGAACCGGACGCCTTTGCCCGGCAGTTTCTCCAGCGGGAGGGAATCCTGGATTCCCTGGAAGAAGGCATCCTTGCCATTGACCGGGAGAACAACATTATTTTCCTCAATGATTCTGCCGCCAAGATGCTCTCTATGGAGCGGCAGGATGTTTTGGGCAAGCCGCTCCACGAAGTCTATCCCCAGTCCACCCTGGACCGGATTCTCCGCACCGGTCAGTCGGAGTACAATGTGAGCATGCACTCCCTCAAGGACATCCGGGTGTTGGCCGACCGGCTGCCGCTGTATGAGGACGGTGTTTTGTCCGGCGCTGTCAGCATTTTCCGCAACCGCACCGAGGTGACCCGCCTGGCCGATGACCTGACCGGCGTACGGCATATGGTGGACGCCATGCGGGCCTATACCCACGAGTTCATGAATAAGCTCCATGTGATTTTGGGCCTTTTGCAGATCGGCGAGCCGGAGAAGGCCCAGCAGTACATTATGGACACCACCCGCGTCCAGCAGGAGGCGGTGAGCCGGATCATGCACCAGATCGGCGAGCCGTCGGTGGCGGCGCTGCTGGTGGGAAAGACCAGTCGGGCCAATGAGTTGGGAATCCGGCTGACGCTGGATCGAGAGAGCACTCTGAGCGGAGAGGACGCCTGGCTTCCTCCAGATGCCTATGTAACGATTCTGGGGAACCTGATCGAAAACGCCATTGAGGGTCTCAACCAGTCTCCCCGTGCCTCCAAGGAGGTTTTGGTCAGTATCCGGGAGAGCGAGGAGAGCCTGCTTTTGTGCGTGGAGGACACCGGCCCCGGAATTCCCACGGATCTGCGCCGGACACTGTTTCAGCGGGGCACATCCACCAAGGGCCGCAGCCGGGGAACCGGACTTTCTCTGGTCCGGGAGGTAGTGGAGGCCTACCACGGGGAGATCCGGGTGGAGACCGAAAGCGGCGTCGGAACATCCTTTTTTATCAGCTTTCGCCGGGAGGAGAACCCGGCTTCCAAGGAGTGATGCGCGATGTATCGGGTTGTGATCGTAGAAGATGATCCCATGGTCTCTTTGCTGGACCGGACCTATGCGGAAAAAGATGCCCGTTTCCAGGTAGTCCAGACGTTTCAAAACGGCCAGGCCGCGCTGGAATGGCTGACAGAGAATCCGGCGGATCTGGTGATCCTGGATGTGTACATGCCGCTGCTCACCGGGTTTGAACTGCTTCGGGCGCTGCGCTCCCGGCAGATCCCGGTGGACGCGATCATGGTCACCGCGGCCAATGACCCGGAAACCGTGGATGCACTGCTGAAAATGGGTGTGGTGGACTATCTGGTCAAGCCGTTTACCTGCGACCGATTCCAGCAGGCGCTGGAGACCTTTTGCCGCCACCGGGCGGCGATGGCAGGGGAGGCCGTCAGCCAGGGGGCACTGGACCGGCTGTTTTCCCGCGCCGCTCCTGTGGACCAGGGTATTCCCAAGGGACTTCAGGCAAGCACGCTGGAGAGGATTCGGGAGTGCCTGCAATCCGCTCCTGCGGAGGGAATGGACAGCGAGACCCTTTCCCGGCAGACGAACCTTTCAGTGGTGACAGTCCGCCGATATGTGAATTACCTGGTGGAGCGGGGCGAGGCGTCCAGCACCATCAACTACGATACCGGCGGACGGCCCTGCCGACTGTATCGGGCTTTGCACTGAGGGCGGAAAGACTGTTTAGGAGGCAGGTATGGCGACGATCATAGAAGTTACCGATTTATCCAGACCGGAACTGGAGCCGTTCGCCCGGTTGACGGAGGCACAGCTGCGAAACCGTCTGGAACCGGAGAAAGGAATTTTTATCGCCGAGAGCCCCAAAGTGATCCAGCGTGCGCTGGACGCCGGATATGAGCCGGTTTCCCTCTTGATGGAGCAGCGCCAGCTGGCCGGACAGGGGAGGGATATCCTTACCCGCTGTGATGTGCCGGTCTATACCGCCTCCCGGGAGCTGCTGGCGCAGTTGACCGGCTATCCGCTGACCCGGGGCGTCTTATGCGCCATGCGCCGTCCCAGGCTGCCCAGTGTGGAGGAGCTGTGCGCCGGTGCCCACCGGGTGGCGGTGCTGGAGGGGATCGTGGATTCCACCAACATCGGCGCTATCTTCCGTTCGGCAGCGGCGTTGAATATGGATGCGGTCCTGGTTACCCCCACCTGCAGCGACCCTCTGTACCGCAGGGCGGTGCGGGTGAGTATGGGAACGGTTTTTCAGGTCCCGTGGACCCGGATCGGGGAGGAGGCGTCCCAGTGGCCGGAGCCGGGGCTGCGGCGCCTGCGGAGCCTGGGCTTCCGCACGGCCGCCATGGCGCTGAGTGACAACTCCGTGAGCATTGAAGACCCGCGGCTCCTGGCGGAGGAGCGGCTGGCCATCGTGCTGGGGACGGAGGGGGACGGACTGGCGTCCCGCACCATTGCGGACTGCGACTATACCGTCCGCATCCCTATGGCCCATGAGGTGGATTCTTTGAATGTGGCGGCTGCCAGCGCGGTGGCCTTCTGGCAGCTGCGGGCCCGGTGAGAGCAAAATCGGCTGTGGAATGCAGAAAAGCTGGGACGCCTGTAAGCTGAACTGCTGTAATGTAAATTAACTTTACGTTGGAAGCTGCAAAGCCCCGCCGCGTACCGGAGCGGTGGGGGCCTCTCTTGCTATTTTTCCGACACACTGGTATAATGGCCCACGAAAAGAAGCGGGAGCCCTGCGGCGCTGTGCCGGAAGACTCCCACACCGTGTTTCCACGGATGCACAAGGAGGAATGAGTCGATGATTACCATGGCACAGAGGCTGGAGGAACTGCGCACCCAGCGGGGACTGAGCCGTCCCGCACTGGCGGCGGCGCTGGGACTGCCCCGGATGTCGGTGGAGAAGTTTGAGACGGGACGGCAGACGCCCTCCCAGGAACAGCAGGCGAAGATGGCGTCCTACTTCGGCGTGTCCCTGTCGTATCTCCGGGGGGAGACCAACGACCCCGCGGACATGGATGACTGGATGGACGGCGCGTTTTTGGAGGAACCGGCCCCTGCTCCGGCGGCGCCGGCCCCCCGGCCCAAGAAGCCCACGGCTGCCGCTGTGGAGCAGGGCAGCATGTTCGACGCGTTTTTGAACAGCAAGAAGTTTCAGGAGAGTCTGCGGGCTGCGGTTTTGGATGTGCTGCGCTCTCCAGATGGAAAGGCGCTGCTGGAAAAGGCAGTCCGCCGCCAGATAGACGCCGGAAAGTGATCGCCGGGCCCACCAGTTGGCGCGGCCGTAAAAAAACGGCCCGGAGACTTGTTCTCCGGGCCGTCGCTCACTGCAGGATCGCCTGAATATTGGCGTGAATTTTTTGGGAAAGCACCTGGTAGGTGTCCTGCTCCTCCGCCGTCAGGCCGTCCAGGCGGGCGGCTTCGTATTCCTGCCGGGCCTGCGCCAGATCCTCCAGTACCGGCTGGGCGGCGGGGGTAAAGAGGAACCGGGTCTGCTTTTCTCCGCTTTCCGGGTCCTTTCGTTCCTCTGTCCGAAGCAGACCCTGAGCAGCGGCTTTTTGCAGCGCCAGGGCAAGTGTACTGCGGGAAAGTCCCGAAAAATCCGCCAGATCCCGACGCGAGACCTCGGGACCGCATTCACTGAGATAGAGCAGTGCAATGGCCTCTGACAGCGAGAGGTCGTTTTTCAGTGCGGCGGTTTCCAGATACCGCTCCAGCAGTTTCCGGTCCCGGAAGGTGTCGTGAAGGATGCTCTGGCCCGCCAGAATGTCCGGGCTCACCTGCATGCGCTCGTTGCCCAATTTCTGGGAACCAGGCAGGATCGCGGGGGGCACGGCGCCGTCTCCGGCGGCGTCCAGAAGGAACTTATAGACCTTCAGGCGGCTTTTTTCATACTCCTCTTCATCCAGAACGGTTTTGAAGAAGCGGTTATAGTATTCAAAAACCGTCAGCTTCATCTTGATGGTTTTCGGGATGGTAAGACTCTGGGTGGCCAGGGACCCCTTGGTTTTCACATAGTAGTAAATGGGGACCTGCAGGGCGCAGAAGGTCTCTGCGTGGCGAATATATTCCAGGTTGAACATGAAGTCCTCGCACCAGCTGATCTCCGGGTCCATCCGCAGGTGCCAACGGTCCACGATGCTGCGGCGGTAGAGCTTGTTCCACAAAACGCCGTAGTAGAAATCGGCGGGGGTTTCCATCATGTGGGCGGCGTACTCCTCCCGGGAGAGCACGGTGTCATCGTCGATGTCACCCTTGCGGGAGACCCGTTCCCCCACGACCCGGTAGAAGTCGGAGATCACCAGATCGCAGCTGTGCTGCTGGGCGGTTTGTACCAGAAGCGTGGTGGCATCCGGCGTGATCCAGTCGTCGCTGTCCAGAAACTGGAGATACGTGCCCTGGGCCCGGCTAATGGCCAGATTGCGGGTGTCCGAGACGCCGGTGTTGGGCTTGTGGATGGCGGTGACCCGGGGGTCTTGGGCAGCGTAGGCGTCGCAGATGGCTCCGGAGCCGTCCTGGCTGCCGTCATTGACCAGAATCAATTCAAAGTCACGGTAATCCTGATTTAAGATGCTGTCCACACAGCGGCGCAGAGTGGCCTCCGCATTGTAGACAGGGACGATGATGCTGACAGTGGGCTGCATAGCGAGACTCCTTTTGAAAATTTGACGAATATGCCCCTATTATAGCAGGGCCGCCGGTAGTTTGGTAGCGGGCGTGAAAAATTTCCCGTCCGGCAGGCGGAACCCGGGCGGGAGGAGGTGCGGACATGATCGTGATTACGTGTGTGGACCAGAAAAACGGCCTGGCTTTCAATGGCCGGCGTCAGAGCCGGGACCGGATGGTGGCTGTGGACATCCTGCGTGAGAGTGCCGGGCGGCGGCTGTGGATGCCCCCGGGATCTCGGCAGCTGTTTCCCGCGGAGGCGGAGATCTCTGTGGTCCCGGATTGCCTGGACCGTGCCGGGGCGGGGGAGATATGCTTTGCGGAGGGGCGGCTTCTTGGCCCCTGGGCGGACCGGATGGAGGGAATGATTTTGTACCGCTGGGACCGGGTCTACCCAGCGGATCTGCATCTGGATGTGGTGCCGGCACCGCCGGCATGGCATCTGGTGTATGCGGGAGAGGTGAAGGGCTTCTCCCATCAAAAAATTGAAAAGGAAGTCTATGTGCGATGATGAAATCCATACGAACCTGCCTGCTGCCGCTGCTGCTCTGCTGCTTGGTGCTGACCGGCTGTCAGGGAGCGGAGGCGCAGACCCTCTCGTTTTCTCTGGACGATGTGCCGGCCTACTCCGGGGAACCCTACGTGGTCCTGGACGACAATGAGCCCGCCTTTTCTCAGGAGGATCGGACGTCCACCACGTCCTTTGAATCCTACAGCCCCTTGGATGCCCTGGGCCGCTGCGGCACGGCGTATGCCAATGTGGGCACGGACCTGATGCCTACGGAGGACCGGGGAGAGATCGGCCAGGTGAAGCCCACCGGCTGGCATACGGTCAAATACGACTGCGTGGACGGAAAGTATCTCTACAACCGCTGCCACCTGATCGGCTATCAGCTGACAGGGGAGAACGCCAACGAGGAAAATCTCATCACCGGAACCCGTTACCTCAATGTGGACGGTATGCTGCCATTTGAGAATCTGGTGGCGGACTATGTGCAGGAGACGGACAACCACGTGCTCTACCGGGTGACGCCGGTGTTTGAAGGCGACAATCTGGTGGCCAGCGGCGTCCAGATGGAGGGGTGGTCTGTGGAGGACGAAGGCGATGGCGTGTGCTTCAATGTCTACGTTTACAATGTCCAGCCCGGCGTGACCATCGACTATGCCACCGGTGAGAGTTCTCTGGCATCGGACGCTCCGGAGACCGGCAGCACAACAGATACGGAGACCACCACTGGCGAGGATACCGCACCGGAGACGGAGACTGCGGAGACGACCTACATCCTCAACACCAGCTCCCACAAATTCCATCTGCCGGACTGCCCCAGTGTCTCCGGCATGAAGGAGGCAAACAAATCCACCTACACCGGCAGCCGGGAGGACCTGATTGCCCAGGGGTATGAGCCCTGCGGTCAGTGCAAGCCGTAAACGCGGGAATCTGACGGGGAAAGCGTTCATCCGATATTTTCAAAAGGGAGACGGCCAATCCAAAGATTGGCCGCCTCCCTTGGTTTTCAGCGCAGAAAGTGGACGATGCAGAACGCACATGCGGATAGGAGCAGCAAATGGGCCGGATAAAAAATATAGAAGAAATACTTCATTTGACGCCCTCGCCGGCCGTTGTAGGCGGCAATCCAAATCAGCGCGGATGCGGCCGCCAGAAAATAGGGGTCAATGAAGCCGGCCGGCGAGAAATCCAGCCCGCACAGATACATGGTCAGTGCGGCTGCAGTGAACTTGAGCCCAGGCTGGCTGCGGAACCGATCAAACAGCACGATCAAAAGGATGCCGTAGTATCCGCCGTCCAACCTGAGCATGAAGGCGAGAATGGCTCCGGCCAGCGCGATGACAGCCTGCAAAACAGGGGACGTTCCGCCTTTTTGAAGCACCATCAAAACGAGCAATCCCAGGGAGAGTTCAAACAGCACGTTCTGCGCTCCCGCGTCCAGGAGAGTGCCGGCAAATGCCAGGTCGTAGAGCGGTTCGGACACCACGGCGAAGATCATGAGGTTCCGCAGATAAATTACGGGCCGCCGGGTGTGTACAAAACCCTCTGTCAGGAGAAAGCAGAAGATGGGAAATGCGATCCGACCAACGATGTGGCAGACCTCAATCAGCGATAACAGGGCAGAAAATTCTGCGTCGGTAAAGAGGGAGCGGGGAGCGTTCAGGGCGATCCCGTTTTT
>OOBW01000399.1_pt1 | contig 34827 bp, 32 predicted proteins | sample 1671701 | NCBI WGS metagenome assembly OOBW01 (sample SAMN06348183, study PRJEB24527) | human gut metagenome | biome: human gut; feature: ankylosing spondylitis patient; material: feces | host: Homo sapiens | place: China | collected 2015-10 | reverse complement strand
ACCAGCTTGAAAAGGCCATTATCGATTACATCGACTATTACAACAATCGCCGAATCAAATTAAAACTAAACGGCCTGAGCCCTGTGCAATACAGGATTCAGACCGTTGGGGCCGCTTAATTCGTTTTTTGTCTAACTTTTGGGGTTCATATCAGATCATCTCCTGCACGGCGGCCTCTTGTATCGGGGAAAATGTTATTTCACGTATTTGCCTTCGCAGATATTCTTGCAGCAGGCGCTGATGGGAAACCAGCAGCAGTCCCGGCAGATATCGGCCAGCATCTCGGGGGTGGCTTTTGCATCGATCTCCCGGATGAGGGCCTGGTAGTCGTATTCCTTTTCCTCCAGCCCGAAATACTCCACGGTCTTGCGGTCGTACCGCTTGACCTTTTCCTGTGTGTCGCACAGGTCGGTGCCCAGCTTGTTGGGGCAGCAAGAACAGAGGGTGTCGGTGGAGAAGGTGAGCTGGATCTTCGTCCCGGGCACCTCCCGCAGCTGGTGAACGACATCGTTCATGTGCTCCACAAAGGCTTCGCTGTAGCCATGGCCGGAGTAGCCCTGGGTGCAGAGCAGGTGATGCGGGCGCAGTACGATGCTCATGCCTTTTTTACCCCCGGGATCCGCTTCCGGATGTTCAGGCCCAGCACGCAGGCCAGCACAGCCTTGATGATGGCGGTGGGGATGAAGGGAAGAACACAGGCAGAAACGGCCACAGACACGGTGCTGTGGGCGACAATCACAAACAGGATGACACCCACGATATAGTTGACCACAGTGCCCACGACAACCGCCACGGGGAAAGCACCCTTGAAGGCATCCCTGTGCTCCACACCCAGGCCGATGATGTAGGCCATGATGGGGAAGGAGATCAGGAAGCCGCCGGTGGGGCCGACAAACTTATCGATGCCGCCGGAGAAGTTGGCCAGCACCGGCACGCCCACAGCGCCCAGCAGCAGGTAAACGAGCGTGGCAATGGCGGACAGCTTGGAGCCCAGCACCACAGCCGCCAGCGTGATGGCGAAGGTCTGCATGGTCATGGGTACGCCCAGCGGCATGGGGATGGAGATCTGTGCCATCACGGCGATGACGGCGGCAAACAGGCCCGCGTAGCAGATATCGCGCACCGAGAACTTACTGGTCTGATTCATGGTAAAAAATCCTCCTCTGATTTGGTACAAACAACGTCCCGATTAAACCAGAAAGCGGCAGGCAGGTCAACTTGCGATTTGCGCAAAGGTTTACAATCTGTGAAAATTTACTGAAAAGCGTTCAAACGAAATTTGGACGCTTGTGTATCCGGGCAAAATGCGATACACTACACCTATACATAGGAAAGGAATCTGACAGGCCGCCCCCGGCGAGCCTGAATCTGATAGGAGGAACATGATGATCTGGAATAAGAAGAAGGACGGCGCGGAGAACCCGGGTGCGGAAACGCCTGCGGCACAGACAGCCAAGGCCCCGGTGCTGTTTTTGCAGAAGAACTGGAAATGGCTCGTGCCGGTGGTCTGTGTGGTGATCGCGGGCGGTGTGTTTTTGCTCAAGCCCAAGAGCGCCAGCACCACAGCCGTGGACCCCAGCTATCTGGAAGCCAGCCCTGAAGTGCGGGATGTCTCCAATACCCTGAGCGGCACCGGCACCCTGAACCCTGCCAACACCTACACCGTGAAATCTCTGGTGGAGGGCAAGGTGCTCACCGGCGAGTTTGAGGAGGGCGACGTGCTGGATGAGGGGAGCATCCTCTACACGCTGGACAGCTCGGATGCTTCCACCAATTTTGAAAAGGCTGAGATCGCCATGCAGCAGGCACAGCGCAGCTATGACAAGGTGGTGGACCGCCAGTATGTCCGCGCCGAGGTGGATGGCACCGTGAGCACCCTGAAGGTCGCCAAGGGCGACGAGGTGACCAGCGGGCAGGAGGTCGCCGTCATCCGCGACAGCTCCAAAATGCTGCTGACGCTGGAATTCCCCGCCGCCGATGCCGCCAATTTCAGCGTGGGCCAGACCGCCCAGGTGACGCTGGACGGCACCTTTGAGCAGCTGGACGGCACCGTGACCAGCGTGACCGGAACGGATGCACTGAGCACCGGCAACCTGCTCACCCGCACCGTGACCATTGCCGTGCGGAATGCAGGCGGCCTGACCACCGCGCAGGCGGCCACCGCCTCCATCAACGGGATCAGCTCCATCGGTTCTGCCACCTTTGGCTATCAGGCAGAGCGTACCCTGACCGCACAGGCCGCAGGCACCGTGACCTCCATCCATGTGCAGGAGGGCCAGACCGTTGCCAAGGACGATATCCTGATCGAGCTGAGCGGCGATGACCTGACCGAGAGCATCCAGTCTGCCTCTGAGACCCTGCGCAGCGCTGAGATCTCCCTGCAGAACCTGCAGGATACCATGGCCAACTATACCGTAACCTCTCCCATCAGCGGCACCATCATTGAAAAGGATGCCAAGGTGGGCGACGCGGTCAAATCCGGCGATACCCTCTGCGTCATCTACGACCTGAGCTATCTGGAAATGGTCATCAATGTGGACGAGCTGCAGATCAGCTCCCTGACTGTGGGCCAGAAGGTGCAGATCACAGCCGATGCCGTGCAGGATAAGAACTATGTGGGCACTGTGACCCGCGTCTCCATGAAGGGCACTTCCAACGGCGGCACCACCACCTACCCGGTGACCATCCGCATTGACGAGACCGACGGCCTGCGCCCCGGCATGAACGCCAACGCTGAGATCGTGGTGGCCGAGGCTGCCAACGCCTTGACCGTGCCCAATGCGGCCATCGTCCGGGGCGGCTATGTGCTGGTGACCCAGGATTCCCCCAGCGCTTCCAAGGCGGATGCCACCATGGAGGCACCCGAGGGCTTTGTCTATGTGGCCGTCAAGATCGGTGTCAGCGATGATGATTACACCCAGATCGTCAGCGGCATCCAGGAGGGGGACACCATTGGTTACGACCCCAACTCGGTCAGCAGCGACAGCTACTATGACGATGGCAGCGGCATGATGATCTTCTGATGGGAGGATGGAATGAGTGCTCTGATCGAATTTGATGCGGTCTGCAAGTATTACCAGATGGGCGACACCACGGTAAAAGCCGCCGACCACATCACCATGAAAATAGAAAAAGGCGAGTTTGTTGCCATTGTGGGCCAGTCCGGCTCCGGCAAGTCCACCTGCATGAACATCATTGGCTGCCTGGATGTGCCCACGGCGGGCACCTACCGGCTGAACGGTCGGGATGTGGGCAAGATGAGCCGGAACGAGCTGGCCTCCATCCGCAACGAGATGCTGGGATTCATCTTCCAGCAGTATAATCTTCTGCCCAAATTAAACTTACTGGAAAACGTGGAGGTGCCGCTGGTCTATGCGGGCATCCCCCGCGCCGAGCGCCACCGCCGGGCCCGCGAGGTGCTGGAGCAGGTGGGGCTGGGCGATAAGCTGAAAAACAAGCCCAACCAGCTTTCGGGCGGCCAGCAGCAGCGCGTGTCCATCGCGCGGGCGCTGGTGCGCAACCCGGCGATCATTCTGGCTGATGAGCCCACCGGCGCGCTGGACAGCCACACCGGCCGCGAGGTGCTGGGAATGCTGCAGGACCTGCATGGGCAGGGCCATACGGTGGTGCTCATCACCCATGACAACTCCATTGCCGTGCAGGCCGACCGCATCATCCGGCTGGAGGATGGTCAGGTGGTCTACGATGGCGACTCCCGCGCGCCGGAAGCCATCGTCCAGCCGACGCTGAACTTTGAACCGGCAGAACAGGAGGGGAACAAATGATCATTGAGACCTTCCGTCAGGCCCTCCAGAACGTGTGGAGCAACAAGCTCCGCACCTTTTTGACCATGCTGGGCATCATCATCGGTGTCATGGCGGTCATCGTCATCGTGGGTCTGGGCAACGGTATGACCCAGAGCATGCGGGACAGCTTTTCGGCGCTGGGCACGAATGCCCTGTCCATTCAGGTCTGGGGCTACGGCTCCCGCACCGCCTCGGTGGAGGATGTGTATAAGATCGCGGATAAGAACAAGGAGCTCATCTCCGCAGTCTCGCCCCAGATCGATTTCAGCAACAACACCCCCAAGGTGGGCACCGCGACCTACCGCTACGGCACCAGCGTTTACGGTGTGGACGAGCACTACGCCGAGATGAAAAACTATACCCTCGCCCAGGGGCGCGGCCTGCAGTACATGGACATCAAGGACAACAAGCAGGTCTGCATCATTGGTGATTACCTCAACCGGGCGGCCTACGGCGGCAACGCGGTGGGCCAGACCATCAAGCTGGGGGCCTACAAGTTCCGGATCGTGGGCGTGCTGAACGCCAAGGTGACGGACAAGAACATGCAGCAGGGCTCCGACGATGACTGCATCTATCTGCCCTACACCACGGCCATGCGGCTCTCCAACCAGTCCAGCGCCAAGAACTTTGTTGCGATCATGAAGGACGAGAGCCGGGCCAACGAAGCCAAGGCGGTGGTGGAAAGCGGTCTGCACGACCTGCTCAAGAGCGACAACGCTTACTACATCTACAGCGCCAGCGAGTGGCTGGAAGAGATGAATGAGATGATCAACATGGTCATCATCATCCTTACCGGCATTGCCAGCATCTCGCTGCTGGTGGGCGGCATCGGCATTATGAACATCATGCTGGTGTCGGTGACCGAGCGCACCCGGGAGATCGGCATCCGCAAGGCACTGGGTGCCAAGGAGCGGGTGATCCTGTCGCAGTTCGTGGTGGAAGCTGCCACCACCTCCGCACTGGGCGGCGTGCTGGGCATCGTCCTTGGCTATATCGTGTCCATGGCGGCAAACCGCATTCTGCCCATGATCTCCAGCGACATTGATGTGACCGTCAGCCCCTCGTTCAACTCCATCGTGGTGGCCTTTGGCATCTCGGTGGGCATCGGCGTGCTGTTCGGCTATCTGCCCGCCAAGCGTGCCGCAAGGCTCAACCCCATTGAAGCGCTGAGATATGATTAAACCTCTTACCGCTTCGGTCTGGCTTTGCCAGCGCCTTGCGGAGCTCCCCTAATAGGGGCAACAACGACGACCGCCGCCAGTGGCGGATGAAGGGAGGAGTTGTTGGGGCCGCGGCCAGCAGGATGCAAGTGCAAGGCTTTGCACGAAGCAGACGCTGGGAGCCGCAACCCGGAATACATTAGAAACTATTTTAAGGAGGATCTTCCATGAAAAAGCGAATCCTTGCATTTCTGCTGGCGGTGAGCATTGCCGTGTCGATGCTGGTGCTGCCGGCATCGGCAGCGGGCAACGCCAACACGGCGGTCCAGCTATCCATCACGCTGAACGCGATGGACAGCAGCCAGCAGGCTGCTCTGAACGCTGTGGTCACCCGCGGTGCACTGGCCCGGATGCTGGTGTCCTACTCCACCTACCGTGAGAGCGTGGGCTCTCAGGGCACAGTGGGCACCCTGTTCACCGACCTGCCCGGCACTTCGCCCTATGCACCCTATGTCCGCATTGCGGTGCAGAACGGCTGGATGAACGGCTACACCGACGGCTCTTTCCGGCCCGACAACGCCGTGACACTGGAAGAAGCGGTCACGGCCATCCTCAAGCTGATGGGCTATAAGATGACCGACCTGAGCGGCTCCTTCCCCAACGCACAGCTGAACAAGGCCAGTGAGCTGGGCCTGCGCAATCAGGTGGACCGCAGCCAGGGCGAGGCGCTCAACTACGAGGAGTGCGCCCTGCTGTTCTACAACGCTCTGACAGCCAACACCGCCAGCGGCAGTGCCTACGGCAGCAGTCTGGGCTTCACGGTCTCCAACGGTCAGGTGGATACCTCCAGCGTCATGCTCAAGAGCCTGAAGGGCCCCTTTGTGGCAGGCGATACGGTCCAGCTGCCCTTTGTTCCCAAGATGGTCTACCGCAACGATAAAGCGTCGGAATCTGCGGAACTGAACAAATACGACGTGTATTATTACAGCGAGAGTTTACAGACGCTGTGGGTCTATACCCGCCGCGCCGCTGGCCGCATCACGGCAGTTTCGCCCAGTGCCAGCGCCCCCACCAGTGTAACGGTGGCAGGCACCAGCTATACGCTGGGTTCCTCTGCGGTGGCCTCCCAGGTGTCCTCCCTCAACGGCGGCGGCGTGGGCGAGGTCGTCACCCTGCTGCTGGGCATGAACAATGAGGCTGCCGGGATCGTGACCGGCGAGGAAGCCGACAGCGTGTTCTACGGTGTCGTGCAGACCGCCACCCGCAGTCTGGTGGAAGAGAACGGCGCGGATGTTCTGCAGAAAGTCTCCGTCATGTGCACCGATGGCATTGCCCGCACTGTGAACGTGGACAAGAGCCTGAACTTTCCGCAGGGGTGGCTGGTAGAGATCAAGGTCACCCCGGAGGGCGAGAGCATGGAGCACATCGAGGACCGCCGCGTCAACGGCACCATCAATACCAATGCCACTGCGCTGGGCGCTGCCGCCCTGGCCGACGATGTAGAGATTCTGGATACAACTTTGGAGGGTGTGGCTGGGACGGTTCGTCCCAGCCGCCTATCGGGGGTAACACTGAGTGACCTCGATGTCCGCTACTATACCGTCAACGATGCCGGACAGATCGACCGGCTCATCCTGAACGATGTGACCGGCGACCTGTGGAGCTACGGCGTGCTGGACGATGTGAAAAATCTGGCCATGAATTATTCTGACTTGAAGAGCCTCGTCACCGGCATTGTGGCGGGAGATTCCGCTTCCGGCACCGCGACCACGACAGGCACCACCACCGGATCGACCACGGGCGGCACCGACGGCTCCGGCTCTGCCTCGGGTACCACCACTGTGACCGGTACCACGGCGGCAGACCGCCTGTCCAACCTGCTGGTGCCCACCACCAGCGAGATCCTGTGGGGCATCGTTTCGGGCGATATCCTGAGCACGGCCTGGCAGAAGCTGACCAGCAACACCGGCTCCCTGATGAGCATTGGCTTCCAGCAGATCGCGGAGATCACGGGCACCCCCTTCAAGCAGATCTTCAACTACATCGGCGGCGGTGCAACCTATATCTGCTACGTCAACGGCGCGGCGGCCAGCTATACCACGGCCATCAAGTATCCGGTGCTGGCGGGCGGCATTGCCGTGCGGCGGGAGACCACCGGCTCTGTCAAGGCCATGATGCAGCTGATGCCCCTGAAGATCGACAAGGTCGGCGCGGCCTCGGTGCTCTCGGGCAATGAACGCTACGAGATGGCAGACAATGTGCAGGTCTACCTGTGGTACAAGGGCCAGTATTACCCCACCAAGCTGGCTCAGGTGGATGCGGACGGCTACCAGCTGACCGGCTGGTACGATAATTTCGGCTGCGCTGCCGGAAAAAAGGTCCGCGTCATCATTGCGGTCAAGAACGACTGATGCTTTATTACAGCGGCCTGAGCCGCACACTGCGGCAGCTGCGCTGGGTGCTTTACCCGCGCCGCTGCCCTTTTTGTGACCGGGTGCTGGGCAGCCGGCCTGCCTGCCCGGACTGCGCCGATGGGCTGGCAGAGCTGCGCCGTGCACCCTCCATGCGGCTGCGCGGCTCCGAGCACTACCTGGGGCGGCTGGATGGGGCAGCCGCGCCCTACCGATACACCGGCCTTGTCCGCCGCGCGGTGCTGCAGGCGAAATATCAGGGCGCGCCCTGGGCAGCTGTGGAGCTGGGCGTGGAGATGGCCCGCCTGCTCTTTGGCAGCGAGATCAGAATGTGCGGCTCTGAGCCCCTGCCCGAACCGGTACCGGGCCTTGACAGGGGTTACGACTGCATCCTTCCGGTACCGGCCTCCAGCAAAAAGCGCGGCTACAATGTGCCGGAGCGGATGGCACAGCCCCTTGCCAGGGCGGTGGGCGTGCCGGTGGTCACGGACGCGCTGACCCGCGCCCGCTCCACCCGGCGGCAGGAGGGACTTTCCCTTGATGAGCGGCTGGCCAATGTGGCGGGTGCCTTCCGGGTGGCACGGCCGGAGGCTGTGGAGGGAAAGCGCATCCTTCTGGTGGACGATGTCCTGACCACCGGAGCCACGGCCTCGGCCTGCGCGCAGGCTCTGCTGGATGCCGGTGCGCAGAGCGTGTTCGCTGTGGCGCTGGCCACGGTGGAGTTTCCGCAGCCGGTGGGCAGCACAACGGCCATTGCCGAAAATGAAGAAGAAATTTGAAAATAGTGCTTGACAAAACACCATTCTTCGGGTATACTGATTGAGCTGTGAGCGACAAGCTCGATTAGATGTCCGGGTGTAGCGCAGTTTTGGTAGCGCGCTTGAATGGGGTTCAAGAGGCCGTGAGTTCGATTCTCGCCACTCGGATTGGAACAAGACCGACGATTTCAAAAGAGATCGTCGGTCTTGATTTTTTATTCGGCTGTTTCTGGTGCGCTGTCCCGGAGGGGCGGGCACCGCTGCAAGGAGGGCGAGTCTATGAATGCTGCACTGCGCCGGGATGCGGATGTGATCCTTCGTTCCAGCCTGAACGCTGTTCTGCCGGATGAGGCGGTGCGCCGCGCGCTGCGGGATCTCCGGCCCGGGAAGGGCCGGGTGCTTCTGGTGGCGGCGGGCAAGGCGGCCTGGCAGATGGCACACGCGGCGGTTGAAACGCTGGGCCGGGTGGATGGCGGCGTGGTCGTGACCAAGTACGGCCATGTGAAAGGTGAGATCCCCGGGGTGACCTGCTATGAGGCGGGCCACCCGGTGCCGGATGCAAATGGTTTTGCGGCCACCCAAAAGGCGCTGGAGCTGGTGCAGGGGCTGACCGCCGGGGATACGGTGCTGTTCCTGCTTTCCGGCGGCGGCAGTGCGCTGTTCGAGCAGCCGCTCGTTCCCGGGGCAGAGCTGCAGGACATCACGAGCCAGCTGCTGGCCAGCGGGGCCGACATTGTGGAGATGAATACCATCCGCAAGCGGCTTTCCGGTGTGAAGGGCGGGCGGTTCGCGCAGCGCTGTGCCCCTGCGCAGGTGTTCAGCATCGTGCTGAGCGACATTCTGGGAGACCCGCTGGATATGATCGCCAGCGGCCCGGCGGTGCCGGATACCTCCACCTGCGCCCAGGCGCTTGCCGTTGCCGAAAAGTATCATCTGGCACTCTCAGCACAGGCCTGGGCCCTGCTGGCGCAGGAAACGCCCAAAACGCTGGACAATGTGACCACCCGGATCACCGGCAGCGTGCGGGAGCTTTGCCGTGCCGCGGCCAGCGCCTGCCGGAATCTGGGATATGAACCGGTTCTCCTGACCGACCAACTCTGCTGCGAAGCACGGGAAGCAGGCAGCTTTCTTGGCTCCATTGTCCGCACCCAGGCAGGGCAGGGGAAAAAGCTGGCCTACATCGCGGGCGGCGAGACCATCGTTCACCTGACCGGAAAAGGGCTTGGCGGAAGAAATCAGGAGCTGGCCCTTGCGGCTGCGCCTGCCATTGCCGGGCTGAACGCGGCGGTGTTCTCTGTGGGCAGCGACGGCACAGACGGCCCCACCGATGCCGCCGGCGGCTATGTGGATGGGGATACCCTTGCCGCGCTGGAGGCCGGGGGCTGGAGCGGATACGCTGCTTTGCAGAACAACGATTCCTACCACGCCCTGAAAGCAGTGGATGGCCTGATCATCACCGGGGCAACGGGCACCAATGTCAACGATGTGGCGGTGGCCCTGATCGGGGAAAAAACACCGCCTGTGAGCCCGGAAGTTTCCCCGGAGTGGTGATTGCATTCCTCCGTTGAGTATGTTATACTGAACAGCGAACTGAATAGAAAACAGCAGGTGCGTACCGCCCGCGGCTCTGGCCGGGGGCAGGCATGTTAAAAGGGAAGCGGGTGCAAATCCCGCACGATCTCGTCACTGTGATAAGGGAGTTTACCGCCAGGGTGCAGCTGCACCGGTCACTGGAATGTATGTTCCGGGAAGGCGGCGGTGGATGTTGAGCTTTCAGCCAGGAAACCTGCCCGCTGTTGGTACGGGGGCGCAAGCCCCAGATCACGAGGAATTGGTTGTACCCAAAAAGCCTGAAAAAACTGAAAAGGGCCTTTTTGCTTTGCCATCCCGCAAGCAGAAAGGCCCCTTTTGTTTTGCCGGGCACTCTTTCCTGTACCTTCTGTTCAGCAAAAATCATGTTCAAAAACAGGAAAGGAACGAACAAAAATGAGAAAACGCACCATCCACAAAGCAGCGGCCGCTCTGACCGCTCTGGCCCTCTGCGCCGGTGTACTGACCGGCTGCGGCGGTGCCGCAAGCAGCACCACTGCTTCCAGCACGGCAGGATCTGCTGCCAGCAGCGAGGTTTCCGGCGAGGAGGCTGACGAATTGGCCGCAAAGAACGTTGCAGATCTGATCGATGCCATCTATGTGCAGGAGCGCACCGATGACACCGATGCCCAGTGTGAGGCCGCCAAGGCCGCATGGGATGCCCTGACCGATGCCCAGAAGGAGCTGGTCGAGGGCGAAGAGGCTGACCCTGACTACTTTGGCCGCGACACCGGCGATGCTTCCAAGGACGACAGCCGCAATCAGGACGACATCGGCGAGAATGAGCTGCTGGTGGTCTCCTTCGGCACCTCCTTCAACGACAGCCGAGTGAAGGATATCAAGGGCATCGAGGATGCGCTGCAGGCCGCTTATCCTGATTGGTCTGTCCGCCGCGCCTTCACCGCACAGATCATCATCAACCATGTTCAGGCCCGCGACGGCGAGAAGATCGACAACATGCAGCAGGCTCTGGACCGCGCTGTGGCCAACGGCGTGAAGAACCTGGTCGTCCAGCCCACCCACCTGATGCACGGTGCAGAGTACGACGAGATGATGGAGATGATCGACGAGTACAAGGACAAGTTCGAGAGCGTCGCCGTTGCCGAGCCCCTGCTGGGCGAGGTTGGTGCCGACGCTGCAGTCATCAACGCCGACAAGGAAGCTGTTGCCAAGGCCGTTACCGCTGCCGCTGTGAAGGATGCCGGTTTCGACAGCCTGGATGCCGCTGCTGAGGAGAAGGTCGCCTTCGTCTTTATGGGCCACGGCACCTCCCACACCGCAAAGGTGAGCTACAGCCAGATGCAGACCGCCATGCAGACCCTGGGCTACAGCAACGTGTTCATCGGCACGGTGGAGGGTGAGCCCGAGGAGACTGCCTGCGAGAACGTCATCGAGGCGGTCAAAGCTGCCGGTTACACCAAGGTCATCCTGCGCCCCCTGATGGTCGTTGCCGGTGACCACGCCAACAACGATATGGCCGGTGCGGATGATGATTCCTGGCTGAGCCAGTTCCAGGCCTCCGGTGACTTCGCGTCCGTGGAGTGCCAGATCGCCGGTCTGGGTGAGATCGAGGACATCCAGCAGCGCTACATTGAGCACACCAAAGCCGCCATCGATTCCCTGAACGGCTAATATTCCGCATTCCAATGCCCGAAGGGAGAGATCTTTTCGGGCATTTTTTATGGAGAGCTTCCCCGCATGAGGAGAAACACTCCCATTTCAAATTCTGAATTTTTGAGGTATTTTGTTTATGCACTGCAAACAGTTTGTTTCCCTGTCCGTTGCTTCTCTGATGCTGGCCGCCGCGCTCACCGGCTGCGGCGGGGCTTCTTCCACTGCTTCCTCTGCTGTCAGCTCGGAAGCCGCTTCTGCCGTGAGCGCTGCCGCCGCTTCCGAAAGCACCGAAGCTGCCCTGCCGGACGGCGTGTACACGGCTGAGTTCGACACCGACAGCGGCATGTTCCATGCCAACGAAGCCTGCGATGGCATGGGCACCCTGACCGTGGAGAACGGGCAGATGACCTTCCATGTCAGTCTGTCCTCCAAGAAGATCGTCAACCTGTACGTTGGCATGGCCGCCGATGCCGAGGCCAACAAGGCAGACTGGCTGCTGCCTACCACCGACACCGTCACCTACTCTGATGGCACCTCGGAGGAGGTCTACGGCTATGATATCCCCGTGGCCGCTGTGGACCAGGACTTCCAGCTGGCACTCCTCGGGACCAAGGGCAAGTGGTATGACCACACCGTGAGCATCCGCAATGCACAGCCCAAGACGGAGGAAGCCGCCGAGACCCCTGCGGACGGTGAATACAGCGTGAATGTGACCCTGGAGGGCGGCTCTGGCCGTGCCACCGTGGAAAGCCCTGCCGCCCTGACCGTGGCGGACGGCAAAATGACCGCTGTCATCCTGTGGAGCAGCCCCAATTATGACTACATGATCGTGGATGGTGAGAAGTATCTGCCCACCAACACCGAGGGCAACTCCACCTTTGAGATCCCTGTTTCTGCACTGGGCACCCCGCTGGCTGTCACTGCCGATACCGTAGCCATGAGCACCCCCCATGAGATCGAGTATACGCTGACCTTTGCGCTGAACGGATGAAACTGACGAGACAACAATTCCTGCGCGTTCTGCCTGCTACCGTACTGGCCCTGTCGGGCTGCGCCGCCTCCGAAACGGCTCCCGCCAGCACAGAAGAACTGGTCTTTGACCATGCCTGCCCGCTGGATTACGCCACACAGTTTACTGCCGACTGCTATGAGGGCGGCTATACCATGCTGACCCTGACCGAATCGGGGGAGCAGTTCCTTGTGACCCCGGAGGATGCCGCTGCGGTGGAAGGCCTGCCCGAGAGTGTGACCGTGCTGCGCCAGCCCATCCGGAATATCTACCTTGTCTCCACCTCGGTGATGGATCTGTTCCTCGCGCTGGATGGGCTGGACAGTGTGACTCTTTCCGGCACCCAGGCGGAGGGCTGGTATCTGGATGAGGCCAGAGCCGCCATGGAGGCCGGGCGCATTGCCTATGCGGGCAAGTACAGCGCCCCGGACTATGAAAAGATCCTTGCGGCCAACTGCGGTCTTGCCATTGAGAACACCATGATCTACCACACCCCGGAGGTCAAGGAGCAGCTGGAACGGTTCGGCATCCCGGTGCTGGTAGAGCGCTCCAGCTATGAGAGCGGCCCGCTGGCCCGGCTGGAATGGCTCAAGTTCTGGGGCATCCTGCTGGGGAAAGAGGAGCTGGCGGAACAGGAGTTTGCCCGGCAGGTGGAGCGCCTTGCACCGCTGACCGGGCAGGCTTCCACCGGCAAGCGCTGTGCCTTTTTCTCCATCACAGCCAACAACCTTGCCAATGTGCGCAAGGGCGGCGACTATGTGGCCCAGATGATCGAGATGGCGGGCGGTGACTATGTGTTTGCGGACCTGACCGACAACGGCAACAACCTTTCCACCATGAACCTGCCGCTGGAGGATTTTTATGCCGGTGCAAAGGATGCGGATGTGCTCCTTTACAACAGCACCATCGAGGGCATGGTGCATACCACAGAGGAACTGGTGGCAAAATGCCCCCTGCTGGCCGAGTTCAAGGCTGTGCAGAGCGGCAGTGTCTGGTGCACCACCCAGAGCTTTTTCCAGCAGAGTACGGCGCTGGTGGATTTTGTGCTCGATCTGCACCGTGTCTTTACGGAGAACGACCCCGCCGACCTGCAATTTCTGAGGAAAGTAGAGTAACCTATGACCAGCAAAAAGCGCCTGATCCTTTCTTACGGCATCCTTGCCCTGCTGCTGGCGGTGCTGTTTGCCGCCAGCCTGTTCTGGGGCAGTGTGTCCCTGACACCGGGGGCAGTGCTGGCGGCCCTGACCGGCCGCGGGCAGGACGCTTTGAGCGTGGGCATCATCACCCAGCTGCGCCTGCCCCGGGCCGTGATGGTGGTGCTGCTGGGGGCGGCGCTCTCGGCGGCAGGCTACCTGTTGCAGACCTTTTTTGCCAACCCCATTGCAGGGCCCTTTGTCATGGGCATTTCCAGCGGGGCCAAGCTGGCCGTGGCACTGGTCATGGTGGCTTTTCTGAACCAGGGCCTGCTCACCAGCTCCCTTACCCTGATCACAGCCGCCTTTGCGGGGGCCATGGCCTCCATGGCCTTTGTGCTGGCGGTCTCCCGGCGGGTGCAGCGGATGAGCATCCTTGTCATCTGCGGTGTGATGATCGGCTACATCTGTTCGGCCGTCACGGAGTTTGTGGTGGCCTTTGCCCAGGACAGCAACATCGTCAACCTCCACAACTGGTCTCAGGGCAGCTTTTCCGGCATGACCTGGGGCAATGTGCGGGCGGCGGCGCTGGTGGTGCTGCCCGCTCTGGCGGCAGCGTTCTGCCTTTCCAAGCCCATGGCCGCCTACCAGATGGGGGAGGCCTACGCCCGGAGCGTGGGCATCAATGTCAGAGTCTTTTCCCGGCTGCTGGTGCTGCTTTCCAGTCTGCTGGCCGCCTGTGTCACGGCCTTTGCGGGGCCCATCTCCTTTGTGGGCATCGCGGTGCCCCATCTGGTCAAGCAGCTGTTCGGCAGCGCAAGGCCGCTGGTGGTGCTGCCCGGGTGCTGCCTGGGCGGGGCGACCTTCTGCCTGCTGTGTGACCTCATCGCCCGCAGTATGTTTGCCCCCACCGAGCTTTCGATCAGCGCCGTAACGGCAGTATTTGGCGCACCGGTGGTCATCTGGCTGCTGGTGCGCCGGGGTCAGGAGGGTGTGCGATGAAATACCGCTGTGAAACGAAAGAACTGGCCATCGGCTATGGCAGTGCGCCCCTTGCTTCCGGCATCACGCTGGGGGCGGTGCCGGGGCAGATCCTGGCCCTCATCGGGCCAAACGGCGCGGGAAAATCCACCCTGCTCAAAACGCTGGCGGGCCAGCTGGCCCCCCTGGGCGGGGCTGTCCTGCTGGATGGCCGCAGCCTGACCGATTACACCGGCACAGCCCGGGCACGGAAGCTGGCCCTGATGCTGCCCCACACCCGCCGCACCGAGCTGACTTCCTGCTTTGAGTTTGCCGCCGCTGGGCGCATCCCCTATACCGGGCGGCTGGGCATCCTGTCCGATACCGACCGGCAGGCCGTGCGGGACGCGCTGGAACTGGTGGGGGCTTCCCCTCTGGCGGGCCGGGATTTCAACTGCATCAGCGACGGCCAGCGCCAGCGCGTTCTGCTGGCCCGCGCCATCTGCCAGCAGCCCGGAGTTCTGCTGCTGGACGAGCCGACCTCTTTTCTGGATGTCAAGGGAAAGATCGAGCTGCTGACCATCCTGCAGGAACTGGCCCATGAGCAGGGGCTGGCCGTGATCGTCAGCCTGCACGAGCTGGACATGGCACAGAAGATCGCGGATGCGGTGGTCTGCGTGTTCCCGCACAGCGTTTCGGGGGCGCTGACCCCAAAGGAGGCCTTTGCCCCGGAGAACATCCGGGCGCTGTACAGCCTGACCAAGGAGCAGTACGAGGCCGTGTTCGGCCCGGAAAAGCCTGCCGGGCCAAAATTTGAACATTACGTCCGCAGTGGGCAGAAGCTGCTCCGCTGCGGGTACACCACCGGCACCTGCGCGGCGCTGGGTGCGGCGGGGGCCGCGCGGCTCCTGCTCACCGGCCATGCCCCGGAGAGCGTTGCCCTGCGCACGCCGAAGGGCATCGTGGTGGAGGTGGCTCCGCTGTACTGTCGCCCCGCCGGAGCCGGAGCCGAATGCGCCATTGAGAAGGACGGCGGGGATGATGTGGATGTGACCACCGGCCTGCCCGTGATCGCCGCCGTAGAATTGCTGCCCAATACCACCGGGATCCGCATCTCCGGCGGCAAGGGCGTGGGCCGGGTGACCAAGGCCGGGCTGGACCAGCCGGTGGGGGAAGCTGCCATCAACCATGTGCCCCGGCAGATGATCGCTGAGGCCCTGCAAAGGGAAGCCGAGAGCGCCTGCTACACCGGCGGCTTTGCCGTGACCATCTCCATCGAGGGCGGGGAAGAGGTGGCAAAGCGCACCTTCAACCCCCACATCGGGGTCGAGGGCGGGCTTTCGGTGCTGGGAACCAGCGGCATTGTGGAGCCCATGAGCCAGCAGGCGATCCTGGACACCATCCAGCTGGAAATGAATCAGGCCGCTCTCCGGGCGGGCAGCCCCAGGCGGCTCATCCTGGCCCCCGGTAATTACGGGCTGGACTATCTGCACGAAAGATACCCGGAGCTTCACGCTGTTCCGGTGGTGAAAACCTCGAACTTTATCGGTGACACGCTGGATATGGCTGCAGCGGCCCGCTTTGAAGAGGTGCTTCTGGTGGGCCATGTGGGCAAGCTGGTCAAGGTGGCGGGCGGTATTATGAACACCCATTCCCACACTGCTGACTGCCGCACCGAGCTGTTCTGCACCCATGCGGCGCTCTGCGGCGCTTCCCGGGAAGTCTGCGCCGCCCTGATGAACGCGGCCACCACCGATGCCTGTCTGGAACTCCTGGACAGCGCCGGCCTGCGGGCTCCGGTGCTGGAAAGCCTGCTGCGGGCAGTCCAGCTCCACCTTGACCGGCGGGCCTGCGGGGCGTTCCGGGTGGGGGCTGTGCTGTTTTCCAACCAGCACGGCCCGCTGGGAGCCACCGACACTGCCGCACAACTGCTGAACGAATGGAAGGAGCATTGAGATGGTACATTTTGTGGGCGCAGGCCCCGGCGCACCTGATCTCATCACCCGGCGGGGCGCGGCCCTGCTGCAGGAAGCCGACTGCATCATTTATGCGGGCAGTCTGGTCAACCCGGCCCTGCTGGGGCTGGCGAAGCCGGAGTGTGCCGTATACAACAGCGCTGAGATGACGCTGGAACAGGTGCTGGACGTGATGCGCCGGGTGGAAGCCGCAGGCGGGACCACCGTGCGGCTCCACACCGGCGACCCCTGCCTGTATGGGGCCATCCGGGAGCAGATGGACGCACTGGATGCGGATGGCATCCCCTACGATGATACCCCCGGCGTGTCCAGCTTTTGCGGGGCGGCGGCGGCGCTGAACGCCGAGTACACCCTGCCCACCATCAGCCAGACCGTGATCATCACCCGGATGGAGGGGCGCACCCCGGTGCCGGAAAAGGAGAAGCTGGCCAGCCTTGCCGCCCATGGGGCAACCATGGTGATCTTCCTCTCCATCGGCCTCATCGACAAGGTGCAGCAGGCCCTGCTGGCAGGCGGAGCCTACACGCCGGAGACTCCTGCCGCCGTGGTCTACAAGGCCAGCTGGCCGGAGCAGAAGGTGGTGCGCTGCACCGTGGGCACGCTGGCCGGGAGCACCCGCGCCAACGGCATCACCAAGACAGCGCTCATCGTGGTGGGGGAATTTCTGGGCACCCGGTATGAGCGGAGCAAGCTCTACGACCCAACCTTTACGACGGAGTTCCGCAAGGGGGCAGACCAGTGACCCGCGCCTATCTCGCCTTTACGGAAAAAGGACTGGCGCTGGCCCAAAAGCTGGCCAGTGCCCTGCCCGGCACTGTGGCCCGCTGCGGCCATGGCGGGCCCGGCCTTGCCGATTGGGCTGCGGAGCAGTTCGCCCATACGGATGCCCTGATCTTTGTGGGGGCTGTGGGCATTGCGGTGCGGGCCATTGCGCCCCACTGCCGGAGCAAGGCGGTGGACCCTGCCGTGGTGGTGCTGGACGAGTGTGGTCATTTTGCGGTGCCGATCCTTTCGGGCCATCTGGGCGGGGCCAACGATCTGGCCCGGGCGCTGGCGGCGGTCTGCGGTGCGGTGCCGGTCATTACCACGGCCACCGATGCCAACGGGGTGTTTGCCGTGGATGCGTGGGCCAGGCACCAGAACTGCGCCGTGCTGGAGCCGGGGCGCATCAAGCGCGTCAGCAGCAGACTGCTGGCGGGCGGGCCGGTGCGGTACCGGTCGGAATTCCCCATTGCCGGGCAGGCTCCTGCCGAGGTGGTCCCGGCGGGGGAGGCAGAGCGCGCCGACTTTGCCCTGACCCTTTTCCCGGCGGGCGATGCGCTGCACCTGATCCCGAAGATCGGTGTGCTGGGCATCGGGTGCAGGCGGGGGACCAGCACTGCACAGCTGGAAGCGGCCTTTGCACAGTTCTGCGCGGCCCACGGCCTTGCGGCAGCGTGCATCACGGCAGCGGCCAGCATCGACCTGAAAGCCCATGAGCCGGGCCTGCTGGAATTTTGCAGAATCCACGGCTGGCCGGTGCAGTTCTATTCTGCCGCACAGCTGCAGAACGCCCCCGGGCAGTTCACATCTTCGGCCTTTGTCCGGAGCGTGACCGGTGTGGACAATGTCTGCGAGCGGGCGGCGGTGCTGGCGGCAGGCGGTACGATCATTCTTCCCAAACAGGCGGGCGGCGGTGTGACCTTTGCGCTGGCGCTTCGTCCCTTTGCCCCGGATTGGAGGTGGCAGGATGCCTAATGTTGTTTTTGTTGTCGGGCTTGGGCCCGGGGATCCCCGGTTTTTGACCGCACAGGCGCAGAGCGCCTTAACGCAAGCCGAGGTGCTGTGCGGCTATACGGTCTATCTGGATCTGGTGCGCCCCTACTTCCCGAACAAGCTCTATTATTCCACCGGCATGACCAAGGAGATCGACCGCTGCCGCTGGGCGCTGGAAACGGCCCGGAGCGGCAGGGCGGTGGCGCTGGTCTGCTCGGGAGATGCCGGGGTCTACGGTATGGCAAGCCCTCTGCTGGAGCTGGCCGAGCACTTCCCGGACGTGACGGTGGAGGTGGTGCCCGGCCTGACCGCCGCCCTGAGCGGCGGTGCGGTGCTGGGTGCCCCGCTGGCCCACGATTTCTGTGTGCTCTCCCTCTCTGACCGGCTCACGCCGTGGGAGGTCATTGAGCGGCGGCTGGCGGCAGCAGCCATGGGGGATTTCTGCATCGCGCTGTACAACCCCTCCTCCAAGGGGCGGCCGGACTATCTGGCGCGGGCGGTGCGCATCCTGCTGGCAAACGGCAAAGCACCCGGAACGGTCTGCGGCATTGTGCGGAACATTGGCCGGACGGGGCAGGAAAGCCGCGTTCTGACGCTGGCTGCGCTGGAAACCACCCCGGTGGATATGTTCACCACCGTGTTTGTCGGCAACGCCCAGACCCGCCAGCTGAGCGGGCGGATGGTCACGCCGCGGGGGTACCGCGCATGAGGGCCGTGGTATTCAGCGGCACCACCGAGGGCCGTGTGTTTTCAAAGCAGCTGGCCGCACTGGGGGCCGAGGTACTGGTCAGCGTGGCCACCCCGCTGGGGGCCGAGGAACAGGGCGAAAGGTCCGGCATCACCGTCCACTGCGGGCGGCTGACCCCGGAGGAGATGACCGCCCTGCTGCAGGGGGCTGACCTCTGCGTGGACGCGACCCATCCGTATGCGGTGGAGGCCACCCGGAACATCCGGGCAGCCTGCAAAACAGCAGGCACGGAGTACCGCCGTCTGCTCCGGCCCGAAAGCCCGCTGCCCGCCGGGAGCATGGTGTTTGCCTCTGCGGCCCATGCGGCGGGATTTCTGGCCCGAACGCAGGGAAATGTCCTGCTTGCCACTGGGGCCAAGGAGCTTTCTGCCTTTGCTGTGCTGGAACCGGCACGGCTCTTTCCCCGTGTCCTGCCCACCCGGGAGGGCATTGCCGCCTGCGAGGGGGCAGATATCCCCCATAAGAACATCATCGCCATGCAGGGGCCGTTCTCCTATGCGCTGAACCGGGCACTGATGGAGCAGTTTGCCATCCGCTTTCTCGTTACCAAAGATGGCGGCGCGGCGGGCGGCTTTGCAGAAAAAGCCCGGGCAGCGCAGGACACCGGGGCACAGCTCATCGTCATCCGCCGCCCGGCCGATCAGGGCGAAACGGCGGAACAGATCCTGACACATTGTAAGGAGATGCTGCAATGATCACACTCATCGGGATGGGGTCGGGCACGCCGGAAAGCCTGACCGCGCAGGGCCTTGCCGCCCTGCAGAACGCCGGACTGATCCTGGGGGCAAAGCGCCTGCTGGAACAGCTGCCGCAGGGCTGCACGGAACACCGGAAGGCCCTGTATCAGCCTGAGGATGTCCTTGCCGCGCTGGCGGCTGACCCGGAGGTGGATGCTGCCCTTGTGTACAGCGGCGACACCGGGTTTTACTCCGGTGCAGCCCAGCTGCTGCCGATGCTGCGGGCCTTTGGCATCTCCTGCCGGGTGCTGCCGGGGCTTTCCAGCGTTCAGCTGCTGGCCGCTGCGGTGGGCCGCTCCTGGCAGGAGTGGAAGCTGGTCTCGGCCCACGGCTGTGCCTGCGACCCGGTGGCCGAGTGCCTGACGGCCGGGGGAAAGCCTGTGTTTTTCCTGACCGGCGGGGCAGAAACGCCCGCCTCCCTCTGCGGCCGGCTGGCTGCCGCCGGGCTGGGCGATGCCCATGTGCTGGTGGGGGAAGAGCTGGGCCGGGCAGAGGAAAAGATCCTGTTCGGCACGGCGCAGGAGTTTGCGCAAAAGCAGTTTGCAAGCCTGAGCGTTCTGCTTGTGGAGCATCTTCCTCAGCCGCCCCGGCGGGTGCCCGGCTTCCCGGATGAAGCCTTCCACAGGGGAGAGGTGCCCATGACCAAGCAGGAGGTGCGGGCGGCGGCGCTGGCCAAGCTGGCCGTGCAGCCCGGCGATACCCTGTGGGATGTGGGGGCGGGCACCGGCAGCGTGAGCGTGGAACTGGCACTGGCTGCACCCCGGGGGCATGTGTATGCCGTGGAGTGTGACCCGGAGGCCTGCGGGCTCATCCGGCAGAATCGGGAAACGTTCCGCGCCTGCAACCTGACACTGGTGGAGGGCCGCGCCCCCGCTGCGCTGGCTGACCTGCCCGCCCCGGATGCCGTGTTCATCGGCGGGACCAAGGGGGGGATGGAGGCTGTGGTGGACACGGTGCTTGCCCGGAATCCGAACGCCCGCATCTGCATCTCTGCCATTGCGCTGGAAACGCTGAGCGCCGCCGTGGCCGCACTGACTGCCCACGGCCTTGCTGCGGAGGTGACGCAGATCGCGGTCAGCCGCACCCGGCCTGCGGGCAGGCTCCACCTGCTGATGGCCAATAACCCCATCTTCCTTATCACAGGAGAACGCAAATGATCCAATTTCTTGTGGCCGCGCCCTGTTCCGGCAGCGGCAAAACCACACTGACCTGCGCCCTGCTGGCGGCGCTCAAGCGGCGGGGGCAGGAACCCTGCTCCTTCAAGAGCGGGCCGGACTATATCGACCCCATGTTTCACCGGGCCGTGCTGGGGGTGGAGAGCCACAACCTCGACCTGTTTTTCTCCGCGCCGGAGACGGTGCGCGCGCTTTATGCGCAGGCCGCAGCCGGGCACGGGGCAGCTGTGTGCGAGGGTGCCATGGGCTTTTACGATGGACTGGGCGGCGTGAGTGATACCGCCAGTGCCTGGCATCTGGCCGATACGCTGGGCCTGCCGGTGCTGCTGGTGGTCCAGCCCAGAGGGGCCAGCCTGACGCTGGCGGCCCAGATCAACGGACTGAAGCAGTTCCGCACCCCCAGCCATCTGGTGGGCATCCTGCTCAATGACTGCGTCCCCCATCTGTATGCTCTGCTGGCTCCCATGCTGGAACGGGAGACCGGCCTGCCGGTGCTGGGCTATCTGCCCCACCTGCCGGATGCCGCCCTTGAGAGCCGCCACTTAGGGCTGAAAACTGCCGGGGAGATCGCGGACCTGCAGCAGAAGATCAGCCGGATGGCCGATGCGCTGGTGATGGATTGGGAGAAGCTGTCTGCCCTGACCGAGTGCGCAGCGCCTTTGATGCACACAGATCGGCTCCCCCCTGCGGGAGAGCTGCCGCCCCAGGGAGCAGCGGAACAGCGCCCCCGCGTTCCCATTGCCGTTGCAAGGGATGCGGCGTTTTGCTTCACCTACGCCGAAACGCTGGAAGCACTGGAGCGGGCGGGGGCGGAGCTCTGCTGGTTCAGCCCTCTGCAGGACCCCGCCCTGCCGGAGCAGATCGGCGGGCTCTATCTGCCCGGCGGCTACCCGGAGCTGTATGCCGGGCAGTTGAGCGCGAATCGCTCCATGCTGGCCTCTGTGCGCCGGGCTGTGGAGCGCGGTCTGCCCACGGTGGCCGAGTGCGGGGGCTTTCTCTATCTGGGCCAGAGCCTGGAGGATGCCAGCGGGGAACGCTGGCCCATGGCAGGCGTTCTGCCGGGGCAGGGCTTCCGGGTGGGGCGGCTGGTGCGGTTTGGATACGCGGCATTGACTGCCCGCACCGACAGTATGCTGTTCCGCGCCGGGGAGCGTCTGCCGGTGCACGAGTTCCACCACTGGGATTCCACAGACAACGGCACCGGCTTTACCGCCGCAAAGCCCAACGGGAAACAATGGGACTGCGGCTTTGCAAACGAGCATTTCTATGCGGGCTTCCCGCATTTGTATTGGGCGGGCACGGCCCTGCCCCGGCGGTTTGTGGATGCCGCCGCACACTATCATCAAGAGGAACAGGACCAATGACAGAGATTGAACTGAAACAGCTTCTTTTCAGGATCACCCGGCCGGACGAGACCGCCCGCACCGCCGCCCACGCCCACTGGGCCAGCCTGGCCAAGCCGCTGGGCGGGCTGGGCAGGCTGGAGACCATGCTGGAGGATGCCGCCGCCCTGACCGGCACGGCAGAGCTGGCGTTTTCCCGCCGGGCCGTGCTGGTGCTCTGCGCCGACAACGGCGTGGTGGCGCAGGGCGTGAGCCAGACGGACCAGAGCGTGACCCGGGCCGTGGCCGAGAATCTTGCCGCCCGGCGCACCAGTGTCTGCCAGATGGCAAAAACGGCCCGCTGTGAGGTAGTGCCTGTGGACCTTGGCATGGCCGGGGAGCCGGTGCCCGGGGTGCAGAACTGCCGCATTGCCGCCGGGACGGCGGATTTCACCACCGGCCCTGCTATGACCCGCCAGCAGGCGGTGGATGCCATTGCGGCGGGCATGGGGCTTGTCCGGGCGCAGAAGGCGGCGGGGATGCAGCTGCTGGCCACGGGGGAGATGGGCATTGGCAACACCACCACCTCCAGCGCCGTGGCTGCTGTTCTGCTGGGTCAGCCCGTGGAGCGGATGACAGGCCGGGGCGCGGGCCTTTCCGACGCAGGGCTTGCCCGCAAGCTGGATGCCATCCGGCGGGGCATTGCGCGGAATCAGCCCGATGCCGCCGACCCTCTGGACGTGCTTTCCAAGCTGGGCGGGTTCGACATCGCCGGGCTGTGCGGTGTTTTTCTGGGCGGTGCGCTGGAAGGCCTGCCCGTGCTGATGGATGGCTTCATCAGCGGGGTGGCGGCTCTGTGCGCGGTGCGGCTCTGCCCCGCCGCGGAAAAGGCCGTGTTTGCCAGCCACTGCTCCACTGAACCGGCAGCAAGACTGGTGCTGGAAGCGCTGGGCAAAGCGCCCCTGCTCACCGCCGGGCTCCATCTCGGCGAGGGCACCGGAGCGGTGGCAAGCATCCCGCTGTGGGATATGGCACTGGCCGTTTACCGCGATTGCTATTCCTTCACGGAGGGCGGCATTACGCCGTACACCCCCCAATGCTGACGCTGGTATTGGGCGGTGCCGCCAGCGGCAAGAGCGGGTATGCCGAGAGCCTGGTGCTGAAAACCGCGCTTCCGCGCTATTACATCGCCACCATGCAGGTGTGGGATGCCGAGTGTGCCGCCCGGGTGGAAAAGCACCGGAGGATGCGGGCGGCAAAGCAGTTTGAGACCGTGGAGTGCCCCCTGCATCTGGAAAACATCCGTCTGCCTGCCCGGGGAACCGCGCTGTTGGAGGATCTGGGCAACCTGACCGCCAACGAGCTCTACGACCCCGCCGGGGCGGGAGAAAATGCGGCTTCGGCCATTTTGAAAGGACTGGACCAATTGGCCGGACAATGCGCGCACCTCATCGTGGTCTCCAACGAGGTGTTCAGCGGCGGTGCAGACTATGCAGGTGACACCGGGCGCTACCTGAAAGCGCTGGCGCAGGTGAACAATGCCCTTGCCGCCCGGGCCGACCATGTGGTGCGGGTGGTGTGCGGCATCCCGGTCTATTATAAAGGAGTGGAAAAATGATTGGATTGCAGACCATTGCAGTGGCCTTTGCCATGTTTTCGGCCCTGCCGGTGCCGCAGTTTGCGTGGAACCAGAAAAACATGCGGTATGCCATGTGCGCCTTCCCGCTCATCGGGGTGGTCATTGGTGGGCTGTGGTGCCTGTGCGGCGCTCTGCCCCTGCCGATGTCCGCAAAAGCGGCGGGGTTCTGCCTGATCCCGGTCTGGGTCACGGGCGGCATCCACCTGGATGGCTATGCCGACACCTGTGATGCCCTTTCCAGCTATGGCGACCGGGAAAAGAAGCTGGAGATCCTCAAAGACCCCCACTGCGGTGCCTTTGCGGTGATCCGGCTGTGCAGTTATTTCGCGGCCTACCTTGCCCTTTGCGCCTGCGTGGACTTTACGCCCCGGGTGGGCCTGTGCTGGACACTGGCCCTTGTGCTGGAACGGGCCCTCTCGGGCCTGGCCGTGGCATCGTTCCCGATGGCAAAGAACACCGGCCTTGCCCACACCTTTGCCACGGCGGCGGATCGAACTACTGTCCGCCGGGTGCTGATGGTGCTGGCCGCTCTGCTCAGCACCGCCCTGCTGGCACTGGGCGGCTGGGCGCTGGTGCTGGCGGCGTTGCTGGTGTTTGCACGCTATCATGTTGTTTCGGACAAGCAGTTTGGCGGCATCACCGGCGATCTGGCCGGGTGGTTTTTGCAAAAAGCCGAGCTGTGGATGCTGGCGGCGCTGTGTGCCTGCCAGTGGGGAGGACTGTTATGATCTTTATCACCGGGCCGCTGTACAGCGGCAAGCGCACCTTTGCGCAGGGCCTGCCCGGCACCCGCATTGCGGAGGTGCAGGCCCTGGCCGCAGAGGCTGAGGATCTGGAAAAGCTTGCGGAGGAGCTCTCCGCTTATGATATCGTGATGGCCACCGAGGTGGGCGGCGGCGTGGTGCCCATGGACGCAGGGGAGCGGGCCGCACGGGAAGCCGCCGGACGGCTGGCCTGCCTGCTGGCGGCCCGGGCCGGGTGCGTGGTGCAGATGTTCTGCGGCATCCCCACAGTATTGAAAGGAGAACTGCCCCCATGCTGATCTATCTTCTGCGCCATGGCCTGACGGCCTACAACGCCGAAAAGCGCTATCAGGGCCAGCGGGATATTCCCCTGTGCCCTGCGGGCCGCGCCCAGCTGCGGCAGGCTGACCTCCGGCCGGAAACAGTCTATATCACCCCGCTCTGCCGCACCCGGCAGACCGCGGAGGTGCTCTTCCCGGGTGCAAGGCTCGTGGAGGTGAAAGACCTGCAGGAGATGTGCTTCGGCAGCTTTGAGGGCCGCAATTTCATTGAGATGGAGCACGACCCGGATTATCTGGCCTGGGTGAACGCCAACTGCGAAAGCCCCTGCCCGGACGGCGAGACCAAGGCTGTCTTTTCGGAGCGGGTGTGCAGGGCCTTTGCCGCACTGGTGGACAAGGCCCTTGCCGAAGGGGAAGAGACACTGGTCATTCTGGCCCACGGCGGCACCCAGATGGCTGCCATGGAGCGCTACGCCCTGCCCCATGCGGATTATTACCACTGGTGCGCCCCCAATGCGGGCGGCTACGTTCTGGATGCAGGAGATTGGGCGGAGCAGCGGGTGCTGCACCTGCTGAAGACTGTGCAGTACACAAAGGAGGATGCCCGATGATCGAATACGCAGTACTCGGCGGTTTTGTGCTGGACTGCCTCTTCGGCGACCCGGCCTGGCTGCCCCACCCGGTGGTGTACATGGGCAAGGCCATCTCGGCGCTGGAAAAGCGCCTGCGGGCCTGCCTGCCCAAAACGCCTCAGGGGGAACTGCTGGGCGGGGCCATTGTGGCCTTCTGCCTGCCGGTGGGCACCTTTCTGCTGACGAGCCTTGTCTGCCTGGGAGCTGCCCGCATCAGCCCGTGGCTGGGGCTGGCCGTCCAGATGTTCTGGTGCGGGCAGGCACTGGCCGCAAAGGGGCTGGCGCAGGAGAGCACCAATGTCTACCGGGAACTGGTCAAGCCCGACCTGCCTGCCGCCCGCAGGGCGGTCAGCCGCATCGTGGGGCGGGACACCCAGGATCTGACGCTGGAGGGGGTGACCAGAGCCGCTGTGGAGACGGTGGCCGAAAACGCCAGCGACGGCGTGATCGCACCCCTGCTCTATATGCTCATCGGCGGGGCACCGCTGGCCCTGACCTACAAGGCCATCAACACGATGGACAGTATGCTGGGCTACAAAAACGAAAAATACCTCTACTTTGGCCGCATCCCTGCCAAGCTGGACGATGCGGCAAATTACCTTCCCAGCCGCCTTGCCGCCCTGCTGTGGGTGGCTGCCGCGGCCTTTACGCACAATGACGCAAAAGGGGCGTGGAAGATCTGGCGGCGGGACCGCCGGAACCACGCCAGCCCCAACAGCGCCCAGACCGAGAGCGCCTGCGCCGGTGCGCTGGGGGTGCAGCTGGCCGGGCCTGCCTATTACTTTGGCGAATACTACGCCAAGCCCACCATCGGCGATCCGCTGCGTCCCATTGAACCGGAGGATATCCTGCGTGCCAACCGGATGATGTACGTGGCAAGCGCCTTTGCACTGGCGTGGGGCGTGGCAATACGGGCTATTTTGTAACGACCTCGCCCTCTCAGTCATGCCTTGCATGACAGCTCCCACAAAGGGAAAAAACAAGAACTGATATCCAGAACCATCCAGGAAAAGGAGAACGAAGATGCAACTAGTACATGGCGGCGATTGGGCCGGTTATCGGGCCGAGTTCGGGCGGGACGCGCTGGATTTTTCGGCCAACGTCAGCCCGCTGGGCCTGCCGGAAGGGGTGGCCCGGGCCATCACGGCGGCATTGCCCACGGCCGACCGCTACCCCGACCCCCTGTGCCGGGAGCTGCGGGCAAAGCTGGCGCTCCATGAGGGCGTGCCGGCGGAGCAGATCCTCTGCGGCAATGGGGCAGCCGACCTTATCTTCCGGCTGGTCTGGGCCAGAAAGCCCCGCCGGGCGCTGGTCACCGCACCCACCTTTGCGGAGTATGCCACTGCATTGGAAAGTGTCGGCTGCACGGTGGAACGCTTCTTTTTGCGGGAGCAGGAGGACTTTGCGGTCACGGATGCGTTCTGTGCGGCCATCCGCCCGGGGGTGGATATGGTGTTCCTCTGCCAGCCCAACAACCCCACCGGCCAGCTGACGGCCCTGCCGCTGGTGGAGCAGATCCTCCACCGCTGCGCGGCGTGCGGCACCCTGCTGGTGGTGGACGAATGCTTCCTCGATTTCCTGCCCGACCATGCCCTGCACACGGCAAAAGGTCTGCTGGGGGAGGGAGATCTGGTCATCCTGAAAGCCTTCACCAAGCTTTACGGCATGGCGGGCGTGCGGCTGGGCTATGCCCTGAGTGCCGACACAGCACTGCTGGAACAGATGCAGGCCTGCGGCCAGCCCTGGGGCGTGTCCAGTCTGGCGCAGGCGGCGGGCCTTGCCGCGCTGGAGGAGACAGCGTATGTGGAAAAGGTCCGGGCCCTCATTGCCGAACAGCGGCCCCGCCTGACGGCCGGGCTGCGGGCGCTGGGCCTGCGGGTGCTGGACGGCAGGGCAAATTACCTGCTGTTTCAGGCTCCGGAGACGCTGGGAGAAGCTCTGCGGCAAAGGGGTGCTGTGCTGCGCAGCTGTGCGAACTACCCCGGGCTGGGCCCCGGCTGGTACCGCACCGCCGTGCGCACCGGGCCTGAAAACGAACAGCTTTTGAAACTTCTTGCGGAGGTGCTGGAATGAGCAAGGCAAAGTGCATCATGGTGCAGGGAACCATGAGCGGTGCAGGCAAAAGCCTGCTGTGCGCCGCCCTCTGCCGCATTTTTGCGCAGGACGGTTACCGCGTGGCTCCCTTCAAGAGCCAGAACATGGCGTTGAACAGCTTTGTCACCCGGGATGGGCTGGAAATGGGCCGGGCACAGGTGGTGCAGGCGCAGGCCGCAGGCATCGAGCCGGATGTGCGGATGAACCCCATCCTGCTCAAGCCCAGCAGTGACGTGGGCAGTCAGGTCATCGTGAACGGTGAGGTGCGGGGCCAGATGTCCGCCGCCGCCTACTTTAAAATGAAAAGAGCGCTCATCCCGGAGATCCTCTCGGCCTACAACAGTCTGGCCGAAACCGTGGACATCATCGTCATCGAGGGGGCCGGAAGCCCGGCGGAGATCAACCTGAAGGCAGACGATATCGTCAACATGGGCCTTGCCCGGCTGGTGGATGCCCCCGTTCTGCTGGCGGGAGACATCGACCGGGGCGGTGTGTTCGCCCAGCTGTACGGCACGGTGGCGCTGCTGGAGCCAGAGGAGCGCGCCCGCATCAAGGGGCTGCTCATCAATAAATTCCGCGGCGATGTGGAGATCCTGCGCCCCGGCCTTGCGATGCTGGAAGAAAAAACGCAGCTGCCGGTGCTGGGGGTCGTGCCCTACCTGAAGGTGGACATTGAGGACGAGGATTCCCTTTCCACCCGGCTGGATGCGGGCAGAACGGTCCACCCGCTGGATGCGGCCATCCTCCGCCTGCCGCACATCTCCAACTTTACCGATTTCATGCCGCTGGAGCAGCACCCGCTGCTGGGCGTGCGGTATGTGCAGAATACCCGCCAGCTGGGCACACCGGATCTCATCATCCTGCCCGGCACCAAGAACACGGTGGATGACCTGCTCTGGCTGCGGCAGTCCGGGCTGGAAGCAGCCCTGTTGAAGCTGGTGGCCAACGGCACGCCGGTGCTGGGGGTCTGCGGCGGGTATCAGATGCTGGGCGAGACACTGGCCGACCCTGAGGGCACGGAGAGCGGTACGGCGCAGACTGTGCGGGGGCTGGGGCTGCTGCCCACCCGCACAGTCTTTACCGGCCAGAAGCACCGCACCCAGGACACTGCCGCCGTGACCGCCGCCCCCTTTGCGGGTGCGGCCCTGACCGGATATCAGATCCACACCGGCCGCACCGAGGTGCAGGGTGTGCCTTTCTGCACACTGGCAGACGGCACACCCGAGGGCTGCGTGCAGGACAATGTGTTCGGCACCTACCTGCACGGCCTGTTTGATACCGGGGAGCTCACCGAGAAGCTGGTGACCCTGCTCTGCCGGCGCAAGGGCATTGCGCCGGACAGCGCCGCCCTCATCCCGATGGAGCAGTACCGCCAGCAGCAATTTGACCTGCTGGCCGATGGCGTGCGCAGCGCGCTGGATCTGGATGCCGTTTACGCGGCCATGGGGTTGGAGAACCCGCGGAGGAATGCACAATGAACCCACAACATCATCTGCCCGCCGACATTGAGCGGACAAGCCTTTCCATCATCACGGCAGAGCTGGAAGCGTTGGGCCTGACCCCGCCGCCCGAGACTGCCGCTGTGGTCAAGCGGGTCATCCACACCACCGCCGACTTTGACTATGCGAAAAATCTGCGCTTTACGCCGGGGGCTGTGGCGGCAGGTGTGGCCGCCCTGCGGGCCGGGACCCCTATCATCACCGACACCAACATGGCGCTTTCGGGCATTTCAAAGCCTGCCCTTGCCCGGCTGGGCGGCAGTGCCCTCTGCTATATGGCGGACCCTGAGGTGGCGCGGATCGCAGCCGAGACCGGAACCACCCGGGCAGTGGCTTCCATGCACCGCGCGGCGCAGGAGCACCCCGGGGCCATTCTTGCGGTGGGCAATGCCCCCACCGCCCTGCTGACCATTGCGGAGGAGATCGAGGCCGGGCTGCGGCCTGCCCTGGTCATTGCCGTGCCGGTGGGGTTTGTGAATGTGGTGGAAAGCAAGGAGACGCTGTTTGCCGCCTGTGCCGCCAACGGCGTGCCTGCCATCGCGGCCATGGGCCGCAAGGGCGGAAGTACCGTGGCCGCTGCAGTCTGCAACGCCCTGGTCTACTCTGCCGCCGAGATGCAGGACCCAGCGGCGAGAGGGTGGAAATAGGGCAGAACCGGTAAAAACGCCCCTTTTTACGCTTTTGCTTGACTTTTTGGCAGAAACAAGGTATCGTCTATCTGTATGACGATTGATATATGAGTTGAGCGTGAAAAAGGAAGCATTATGGCACAGACGATTTTAGAAGAAAAGAAAAAATCACGGCTGATGACAGAGGGCAGCATCTGGAAGAGCATCCTGCTCTTCTCGGTGCCGCTGATCCTGGGCAACATGCTGCAGCAGCTGTACAACACCGCCGATTCCATCATCGTGGGCAACTTTGTGGGCAGCAACGCGCTGGCAGCGGTCGGCTCCAGCGGCTCGCCCATCTTCCTGCTCATTGGGTTCAGCCAGGGCATCGCCGTGGGTGCCGGTGTCGTGGTGTCCCAGTTTCTGGGAGCCAAGGACAGGGAGGGCGCGCACATTGCAGTTCACACCTCGCTGGCCCTTTCGGCCATTCTGGGTGCGATCCTGACCGTGTGCGGCATTGCCGTCAGCCGGGCCCTGCTCACCGCCATGAACACCCCCGCAGAGGTGCTGGAGGATGCGGTGCTCTATATGCGGCTCTATTTTGGCGGCGTGCTGTTCAGCGTGGTGTATAACATGGCGGCCGGTATCCTGAACGCCGCCGGCAACTCCAAGCGGAGCCTGCTCTACCTGGGCGTTGCCTCCATCACCAATATCGTCCTCGACCTTGTCCTGATCGCCGGATGCAAGATGGGCGTGGCCGGTGCGGCCATTGCCACCGATATCAGCCAGCTGGTGTCCTGCGTGCTCTCCCTGCGCTTTCTGATGCGGGTGGAGGACGATTACCGCGTGACGGCAAAGGAAGTGCGCGTGCACAAAAAGATGGCGGTCCGCATCATCAAGGTGGGCCTGCCCACCGGTATCCAGAACATGGTCATCTCCCTTTCCAATGTGCTGGTGCAGGTCAGCGTCAACGGCTATGGCGCCGCTGCCATGGCAGGCTTTGCCGCCTATATGAAAGTGGATGGCTTCAACATTCTGCCTGTGCTGAGCTTCGGCATGGCGGCCACCACCTTTGTGGGCCAGAACTTTGGTGCGGGCAAGATCGACCGTGTCAAAAAGGGCACCTTTGTCACCCTGGGCATGTGCATCGTTTACACCATCCTGACCGGTATCCTGCTGCTCGCCTTCCAGGACCCCATCATGCACCTGTTCACCGGCGATGAAACGGTCATTGCCTACGGCAAGATCTGTATGCTCTATTTCTGCCCCTTCTACTGGATGCTGGGCATCCTGCAGGGCCTTGCCGGTACGGTGCGCGGCACCGGCAAGAGCGTGCCGCCCATGGTGGTGCTGCTGATCTCCCTGTGCCTGTTCCGCATCGTCTGGATCCAGTTTGCCCTGCCCCTGTTTGCGGGCATTGAGGGCGTGCTGCTGGTCTATCCGGTGTCCTGGGCTGTGGGTGCAGTATTGATGGTGCTCTACGCATGGAAGGGCAAATGGATGCAGCTGCCGGAAGCAATTTCATAAACCGGACGCACCCGATCCCCCGGTGGAAGTGCATTTTATACAAAAAGTAACGTATGAATGCATAAAATATTCGGGGGGGGGGCTAAAAAATCTGCGAAAATCAGTTGATTTCTGCCGAAAAATGCCGTATACTGAATTATAGTTTCAAATCGAACGACAGACTTCGACAAAAGGGGCTGATGAGATGGAGTGCACGCAGGCAGAGGCCTTTGAACAGTATATTCGGGATCTGCGCGTTGTGCGCTCGATCTCCCGGCCCACCATACAGTTCGTACTCGAACCCGATTCTTTATGAAAAAGGGTTCGGGTACGTTTTTTGTTTATCGGAGGTTTTGCGGAAAGAGTACGCAGAGCGGTAAACGAACAAAGGCAGGATATCACTATAAGGGTGGTATCCTGCCTTTTGCTTGTTTGGGAATTTCGCCTTGTTAGAAAATTTCTGGTCTATGTTGAAAAGCCTTTCTTTTTATGATATAATCAATATGGGTAAATATATCGTGATTTGATGATGTGCGGAGGTGAAATCATGGCTACTGCGCCAAGCATGGGAAAACTAATCTATCATATGACATCTATAGATAATCTTCCTTCGATTTTAAAGTTTGGTCTGCTCTCTCGAAAATGCATATTACAAAACCACGACATACACTTTACTGATATTGCCGATCCAGAAATCTTAAGTAAACGTGAGCGATATAAGGAAGCTCTTTCACAATATGTCTTATTTCATTTTTTTGCAAAAAATCCATTTGATGGTGCAGTGTGCGAAAAGTATGGATCAGAAAATATGGCAATCATCGCTGTTTGGAGAAGTATTTGTGAACATAATAATTATCAAATAATTCCATCACATCCATTGGATAGTGATGCTCCAGATCTTTATTCTTATGGAGAAGGTTTCAAGAAGGTTCGATGGAATATATTAGACGATAGAGAGCATCGCGATTATAAAAATGCAGAGATCCGGAAAGCATGTATGGCAGAATGTGTTGTGAAGGGATGTGTTCCGGTATCAGATTTTGCATATATTTATGTTTATAGTGAAAGGGCAAAAGAAAAGATTTTAAAAATGGAAAATGCCGTAGCTATTAAGGATAGGATACAGGTTATGCCTAGTATGTTTCCCATAAGTCGATAATTAAATTGGGAGGTGATTCAAGTGTTTTTCTATACAACAGGAGATTTGCTCCAGTCCGATGCGGAAGCTCTTGTCAACACAGTAAACTGTGAAGGTTATATGGGAAAGGGAATCGCCTATCAATTTAAACTTAAATTTCCAAACAACAACAAAGACTATGTTAAGGCGTGTAAAAATGGTACACTACGTCCCGGAAAACTTCATGTTTATAAGGAAAGTGAAAAAATCATCATTAATTTCCCGACCAAAGATAAATGGCGTGAAAAATCACGAATGGAATATATTGAGGATGGGTTGGATGCGCTTGTTTTACTAATAAAAGAACTCAACATAAAGAGTATAGCTATTCCACCGTTGGGAAGTGGTAATGGTGGTCTTATTTGGAATGACGTTAAGCAAGTTTTGGCAAAAAAACTAGAGGACACAGCCAAACAGGTAGCGATTTATATTTATGAGCCTTCTCGAAACTTTGCCACAACGCCAACACAGGAGCCAAAACTGAGCACATCAGCACTCGTGTTAATGGAATTAAAGGGGCATTTAAAAAAGTTTAACAGTCTTCGTTTGCAAAAAGCGGCGTATTTCATGGATTTGTTTTCCTCAAAAAAATATTTTCGTTTTGTTCCTCATAAATACGGTCCTTATGATCATTCCATTGATATAGTTAGTAAGGGAATTCGTGAATTTCAGCAGTTTCATGGAACATCTTCTACAAAAGAAGCTGAGAAAATTCTATTTAATAAACTTACGAGTGAGTCGGTAAATAATACTTTACAAGCATTGCTCCCTTGGATCATAAAGTCTTGTGATTTTGTAAACTCTATTGAAACTGATCATGAACTAGAATGTTTGGCAACAATTTGTTTTCTAATTGAAAATTCAGGAGGCTTAACAGCAGAAGGAATTGTTTCCGGATTCAAGAATTGGTCTGAGGAAAAGGCAAAGAGGTTTACTGAACAAGAAATTATCGAGGGAATCCAAAAGTTATATATGCTTGGAGTTATAGAAAAAAATCTTGTAGGTTATAACCTTGCTGCATAAAACAAAAACAGGGTGTGCCCACCTGCTGGGTATTCGTAAAACAGTTTTCGAGAAATGACACGGCAACTGCCTGTCAGGATTGGTTACGAGTACCCGGCTAGGCCAAGGAAGCATCAAGTCCCATGTCCGCACCGTCAAGGTATTGGATATGGGACTTTTTGCATTTCAGGAACGTGTACACCTCTGGAAAGGTGTAACACACTAGACTTTGTAGCAAAGTTGTGTGCCAAGGGTGCTGCGCCCCTTAGAATCCCTGCTCACATCGCCTGTGGGCGATGTGGATTCGCCGCATAGAAAGCTCTCACAAAGGCGCACCCCGGCTGTTTGCGGCGAGGAAAAGGCACTTCTGCGGAAGTGTAATAACCCACTATGACACTTTCATCCCTGCGGCCTGCAAAGTGCCGTGGGCTCTCCGAGGGGGAACGGTTGTATAAGGTACGTTTCGGACGAATCGCTGCGTACGTGCGTACGGAAGGTTGGTACGCACGTACGCAGTAAAACAGCCAAATTCTCGTATATATGGGTGGTCATTTGACCACGAGTGTGGTATACTTCACTTGGAAAACCAATTAAGGTAGATATAATGCACAGGGATGTGCTTTATATAATAAAAGCAGGATAAAAACGCAACGCATTTCTTTCTGAGAGATGCCAGAGCTGGTAGGTAGCCCAGCCGTCTACACCGCACGGTGTAGGTAAGTAACCTTCCCCTCCGGGTTGTCCGTTCCTGTAAGGATTTATTTCAGGAGGGTTTCGTTATGGATATTGATTCTACAAAGCTGACTGTATTTTTTGAGGCTCCATTCTGGATTGGAGTATTTGAACGTATTGAGAGAAGAAAGCTTTCAGTGTGTAAAGTCGTGTTTGGTGCAGAACCAAAGGACTATGAAGTCTGGGAGTATCTGCTCAAAAATTACAGTCGGCTGCGCTTCAGTCCATCTGTTGAGACAGTTGTAAAGAAAGAGTCTGTGAACCCAAAGCGATTGCAACGGCAAATCCGAAAGGAAACAGTTGCCACAGGAATCGGTACAAAGTCACAGCAGGCGTTGCAAATGCAGCGAGAAGAAAACAAGCTGGTGCGAAAAGCACTTAGCCGTAAACAACGCGAAGCAGAAAAGCAGCGTCAGTTTGAACTGAAACAGCAGAAGCGAAAGGAAAAGCATCGGGGCAGATAATGCCCCTTTGCTTTTATCTAGCAGGGTTTGGGGCAGGCACGCCCCAACAAGAAGCAGTCCCAAAGGGGCAAGAATTTTCAAGTATTGAAAATTTGTGGCCACGGGACGATTCTTGCTCTCACGAAAACCCACACTTTTTGAAAATCCGCTTTTCACAGCCAAAGGAGGATGCACCATGAAAAAAGAAATCGAAGCCTTTGTCAATGCAGCCAGTGAGCAGGAGTTGGATGCTGCATGGAACAACCTCTCGGCAGAGGAACAGCGAGTTTTCGAGCAGCTCATGGAGGAAGAACCAC
>OOBW01000396.1_pt1 | contig 35063 bp, 28 predicted proteins | sample 1671701 | NCBI WGS metagenome assembly OOBW01 (sample SAMN06348183, study PRJEB24527) | human gut metagenome | biome: human gut; feature: ankylosing spondylitis patient; material: feces | host: Homo sapiens | place: China | collected 2015-10 | reverse complement strand
CAAGGAGCTGGCCTCCCGGGGCGTGACGGTCAACGCCGTGGCCCCCGGCTTCATCGCCACCGATATGACCGCCGCCATGACCGACGCAGCTAAGGAAGCCACGCTGGCCGCCATCCCCATGTCCCGTCTGGGTGCACCGGAGGATGTGGCCCGGGCCATCGCGTTCCTGGCCAGCGACGAGGCCGCCTACATCACCGGCCAGGTGCTGGCCGTGGACGGCGGCATGTCCATGTAAACGAGACGGTCTCTCCCCGCCACTTCCGGTTTGGAAGGCGGGGCAGGCACTATCTCCCCTCCCCTCTGGGAGGACACCATTTTGTTTGAAAAAATTGGAGGTATTCTATGGAACGACGCAGAGTCGTCATTACCGGCCTGGGAGCGATCACGCCCGTGGGCCTTACCGCGGTGGAGAGCTGGCAGGCCGTCAAGGACGGCGCTTGCGGCATTGCGCCCATCACCCAGTTTGACCCCAGCGACATGAAGGTAAAGCTGGCCGCCGAGGTCAAGAATTTCGTCCCTGAAAACTACCTGCCCAAGCCGGAAATCAAGCGGATGGGCCGCTTCACCCAGTTCGCCGTGGTCTGCGCCATGGAGGCCATGGCCGATGCCAACTTCACTCTGGACGAGGCTGAGGCGGACCGTTGCGGCGTCATCGTCTCCAGCGGCATCGGCGGCCTCTCCATCACCGAGGCCGAGCATGACCGGGGCAAGGAGCGGGGCTGGGACCGGGTCTCTCCCTTCTATATCCCCACCGGCATCTGCAACATGGCTGCTGGCCAGATCGCCATCCGCACCGGTTTCCGGGGCATGTGCTCCTGCCCGGTGACCGCCTGCACCGGCGGCACCAACGCCGTGGGCGACGCCTTCCACTATATCCGGGACGGCTATGCCGACGTAATGCTCTGCGGCGGCACGGAAGCCGCCGTAACGCCTCTGGCCATCGGCGGCTTCACCTCCATGAAGGCCCTGAGTCAGAATCCGGACCCCAACCGGGCCTCCATCCCCTTCGATAAGGAGCGCAGCGGCTTTGTCCTGGGCGAGGGTGCCGGCGTGCTGCTGCTGGAGGAACTCTCCCACGCCCAGAAGCGGGGTGCCAAGATCTACGCCGAGCTGGTGGGCTACGGCGCCACCTGCGATGCCTACCACATGACCGCGCCCCGGCCCGACGGCAGCGGCGCCGCCAAGGCAATGGAAATGGCCATTCGGGATGCCGGCACCACGCCGGACCAGGTGGACTATATCAATGCCCACGGCACCTCTACTCCCCTCAATGACGCCGGTGAGACTGCCGCCGTCAAGCTGGTTTTCGGCGACCATGCCCGGGAGCTGATGATGAGCTCCACCAAATCCATGACTGGCCACATGCTGGGCGCCGCCGGCGCGGTGGAGGCCATCTTCACCGCTTTGTCCCTGCGGGACGGCTACGCCCCCGCCACCATCCACTATGAAGTACCCGACGAGGCCTGCGATCTGGACGTGGTGCCCAACGAGGGCCGCAGCGCCGATCTGCGCTACGCTCTGTCCAACTCTCTGGGCTTCGGTGGTCACAACGGCAGCATCCTGCTGAAGAAATGGGAGGATTGACATGGGACTGCAGCTTAATTCCAATGAAATCGCCAAGATCCTGCCCCACCGTTTCCCCTTCGCGCTGGTGGACCGGATCGTGGACGGCGAACCCGGCCAGTGGGCCAAGGGCATCAAGTGCGTCAGTGTGGGAGAGCCGGTTTTCTGCGGCCACTTTCCCCAGGAGCATGTCATGCCCGGTGTGCTGCTGATCGAAGCCATGGCCCAGGTGGGCGCCGTGGCCATTTTGTCCCTGCCGGAGTACGCCGGCAAGACCGCCTACTTCGGCGGCATCAAGAACGCCCGGTTCAAGTCCAAGGTCACGCCCGGCGATGTGGTGGAGATGGAATGCACCCTCACCAAGCGCCGGGGCCCTGTGGGTGTGGGCGAAGCCAAGGCCACCGTGGACGGCAAGGTGGTCGCCACAGCGGAGCTGACCTTTGCTATCGGCGGGTAACGGCTGCCGTTTTTCCTCCGTCCCTGTCGGAAGAGCTCGGCCAAAATACCCGGGAAAGCGGGACGCAACCATGCTGAAAAACGCATTTTTTAACGTGTATACCAAGTTCAAGCTGCACTTTTACCAGGAGATCTTCCAGCGTTTCCAAAGCCGGGAGGCAAGTCTGACCACCGTGGAGACCTTCTGCATGGAGGCCATCCAGGCTCTGGGCAGTCCCACGGTGAACGAGTTTGCCACCTTCATGCGCATCTCGCCGCCCAACGCGGCCTACAAGGTCAACAGCCTGGTAAAAAAAGGGTACCTGCGCAAGGTACAGTCCAGCTCGGACAAGCGGGAATACCATCTGGAGATCACCCAGAAATACGTGGATTACTACAACATCTCCATCAGCTACATGGTGGAGGTGATGGACCGGATCGCCGCCCGTTTCTCCAAGGAGGACTGTGCCAAACTGGAGGAGATGCTCACCATCGTCAGCCGGGAGCTGATGCCGGAGGTGGACATTCACGACGCACCCATGCCGGAATAACAAAAGGCCGCAGGCATTGCCTGCGGCCTTCTTTCATCCATCATCTGCCATGATCTGCTTTTGGCGATTATCTCATCCGGCAGACTCAGAACAGCCCCTCCGGCAGGAGGATATCCTCCCGGGGCACCTTCTCCCAGTCGAACTCCTCCACCAGCTGCTCTGCGGTACAGGGCGCTGCCGAGGGGTGAAAGCCCGCCAGCCAGGCCAGCTTCCCCAGCACCTCCTCCGCCGTCACCCGCCCCCGCAAAACCTCCAGCCCTGCGTCCGCGTTCCGCTTGCTCAGCCGACGCCCGTCGGACGAGAGCAGCAGCGGCAGATGATAAAACGACGGTGCCTTCCAGCCCAGCAGCTCATAGAGCAGCAGCTGCCGGGGCGTGGAATCCAGCAGGTCCGATCCTCGGACCACCTCCGTCACCCCCATGGCGGCGTCATCCACCACCACCGCCAGCTGATAGGCAAACATGCCGTCGGAGCGGCGCAGCAGAAAGTCCCCGCAGTCCCGGGCCAGATTTTCTTCATAACAGCCCATATGGCCATCTGTAAAGCCCGTCTCCCGGTCCGGCACCCGTATCCGCAGGGCCGGGGCGCGGCCCGTCTCACGGGCTCTGCCGGCCGCCTGTGCCGGGGATAACCCCCGGCAGGTACCGGGGTAGATCACCTGGCCGTCCTCCCGGTGGGGCGCACTGGCAGCATGCAGCTCTGCCCGGGTGCAAAAGCAGGGATAGACCAGCCCCATGGCCTCCAGCCGCTCCAGCGCCGCCTGATACAGCGCCGTCCGCTCACTCTGGAAATACGGTCCGTCCGAGCCGCCTACATCCGGCCCCTCGTCCCACAAAAGCCCCAGCCAGCGCAGGTCCTCGATCATCTGCCGAGCATACCGCCGGGGACAGCGGGCCGTGTCCAGATCTTCGATCCGCAGCACCACCCGTCCTCCCTTCTGCCGGGCACTGAGCCAGGCCAGAAGGCAGCAGAAAATATTGCCCAGATGAATCCGTCCGCTGGGGGACGGGGCAAAACGGCCCACCACCATGGGGATCACCCACCCTTTCCTTGCTTCCCTCCACCGGTCATTGCTGCTCTCCGGTGCGGAAAAGCATCTGCGCGCCTGCCATTCATTTCTTCTTTGCAGACAGTTACGCTGTCCGGACCGCCACAGAGGTAAAGCTGAACCAGCCCCGCGCATCCCGGCAGACACCGGTGAGGTTCTCCCGCAACTGGTCGGCAGTGACGGTGGTATACAGCGGTGCCAGGGCATAATCCCCCAGCAGCAGCTCCTCCGCATCGTGCAGACAACCCATGCGGGCCGCGCTGTCGGATGCGCTGGCAATGATGGACATCAGCGTGTCATAGGCGCTGTTGGCATAGCCCAGCACGTTCTCCTCCCCGTCGGTGACCCAGGGACGCAGGAAACACTCCGCATCGTTGCCCAGAGGTTGGAAGGTCACTGCCGCCAGATCGTATTCTCCGGTGCGCAGCGCCGTCTCCAGCTCCTCTGCCGTCACGGCCTTGGGGGTCACGTCCACCCCCAGTGCCCGGGACCACTCCTCACACACCTCCTGGGCCACGTCATCGGCAGTTCCCTCATCCACATATAAATACTCCAGTCCGGTAGGTGCACCGTCTGCCGCGGCGTTGAGCAGCTTCTGAGCCTCCAGACAGGACGCCTGGTATTTCTCCGGGTCCGTCTCCACCACGGGGCCGCCGACGGTACGGAAATCCCCGTCCTCGTTTTCCGGAACACCGGGGGCAATAAAGCCCTCTGCCGGGCAAGCCGCATCTCCTGCCGCCACTGCAATGGCGGTCCGGTCCAGGGACAACGCCAGAGCGCCCCGGACCTGAGGGTCCGCCAGCTGCTCCTGCTGGCAGTTGAAGAAAATGGTATACACCCCCAGCTTCTGAATCAGGGAGGGGCTCTCCTCCTCCACCAGCTTGGTGAGCTGGTCATCCGTTACCTGGGACACGAAGTCCACTTCCTTGTTCTCATACAGGCTCTGGGCCTCCTCCGGGGTATCGGCGTAGCGGAAGGTCAGCTCCGAGGGCCCGCTCTGGGTGCCGGAGTAAGTCTCTGCGGTCGTCAGCGTCAGTGCCTCATCCGTCTCGCCGCTGACCTGGTAGGGACCGTTGGTCACAAGGCTGGAAAGATCTCCCCACCAGGGCTCCATCTCCACCGGCTCCTCGTCTGCCTGGTCCGATGCTTCCGCGGTCTTGGTCTGCCAGCTTTCGATCACGTCCTGCCGCACCGGCAGCGTGGCAGGGGCAGTACAGACCTCCGTTAAAAACCAGTCGTATTTTCCGTTGAGCTCCACCACCAGCGTGGAGTCGTTTTTCGCGCTGACCTGCAGCGCCGTCACATCTCCGGTGGAGCGGACGGTGTCATACCCTACCACCACCGACAAAAGACTTGCATAGGGGGAGTCGTTGGCCGGGTCTGCCAGCCGCTGCCAGGCATACACAAAGTCCGACGCTGTCACCGCCTGTCCATCGCTCCACTTGGTGCCCCGGAGCTTGAAGGTACACGTCACCGTGCCGTCTGTGTTCTCCTCCTGCTGGACACTCTTGGCCACGCCGCTGGACGCCGTGGTACCGCCGGAGGTGCCCACCGCTGTACGCATCAGATTTTCATATAAATGCATCAAAATGGTCTGATCTGCCGGGTCCGTGGCATAGATGGGGTCCAGCTCCTGAGGTGCACTTCCCACGCACACTGACAGCTTCATCCCCTCCGCCGCCTCCTGACCGCAGCCGCTCAACAGCCCCAGACAGCAGGCCAGCGCCAGCACCAAGCCGACACAACGCTTCCAAATCTTCATAAAACCGCTCCTTTTGGGCGCAAAGAATCCGTGCCGCGGATGCGGCACCGGTTGTTTCCATAAGATAGCATTATATAGAATTTTTTCAGCCTTGTAAAGGAATGGCGTCAAAAAAGTAACAAATAATTACAAAAATTCAGGATTTGTTCACAACTTTTCGGATTCTGTTAAAAAAATCCCCGTCTGCCTGGGGCAGGCGGGGATTTTTCCTCACACTTCGGTCAAATGGCCGTTTTCGTCAAAGCGCACTTCCCGGATCTCGTTGCGGGTCTTTTGGGCGATGTCGTCGATCCGCATTTTGGAGGGGTAGTCCGCCACAAACGTCACAGCCACGCCCTGGCGTTTGGCCCGGCCGGTACGGCCGATGCGGTGAACGTAGTCCTGATTCTCGTCGGGCACGTCGCAGTTGAACACAATGTCCACATCGTCCACATCGATGCCGCGGGCCGCCACATCGGTGGATACAAACACCCGGAGCTTACCCTGGCGGAAACGCTCCATGACCTCCTCCCGCTTTTTCTGGGGGATGTCGCCGTGGATGCAGGCGGCGTCAATGCCCTGCATCTGCAAAAACTTGGTAATCCGCTCTGTGGACCCCTTGGTGTTGCAGAAAGCCATGCAGCGGTCAAAGCCGGTCTCCTCCAGAATCTTGGCGATGGCATCCGCCTTTCCGTTGAAGGAGACCTCCATGCGGAACTGCTTGATATCAGGCTTGTTCTGCTCGTCTTCCCGGACGGTGACCTCCGCCGCATCCCGCTGGTAGACCCAGGCGATGTCCATGACCTCCCGGGAGATGGTGGCGGAGAAGAGACCCAGGTTTTTACGCTTGCTCATTTTGTCCAGCAGGCGGGTCACATCGTGGATGAAGCCCATGTCCAGCATCCGGTCCGCCTCATCCAGCACCACGGTCTGCACCGTGTCCACCCGGACGGTGCGGCGCTTCATGTGGTCACTGAGGCGCCCCGGGGTAGCCACTACGATCTGGGGCCGCTTTTTCAGGGTGTCGATCTGCCGGCCGATGGGCTGCCCGCCGTAAAGGCACACGCTGCGCACACCTGGCTTGAAGGCCGCCAGGTCCCGGATCTCATCGGTGATCTGAATGGCCAGCTCCCGGGTAGGGGCCAGGATCACCGCCTGGACGCTTTCGTCCTCCGGGTCCACATGCTCCACAATAGGGATACCGTAGGCAAAGGTCTTGCCGGTGCCGGTGGGGGCCTTGGCAATCACATCCTGCCAGTCCATCATAGGAGGGATACAGCCTGCCTGGACCGGCGTGGACACGGTGATGTTCCGCTTTTCAATCGCGCGCATGATCTCCGGTGACAGTCCCAGGCTGTCAAACCGCACGCCTTCCGTATATTCCATCGTTCATTCCTCTTTTTCTAACGCGCCGTTGCAAAACGGGCGAAAATATCCATATTAAGTTGTATTATACCCGGAACGCGACCGCTTGTAAAGCGTTCTGACCGGATTCGGGAACGGAACCACACCAGGCCTAATGGAAAAAATGTCCCTCTATTTACCAGTTAGTCCAATTTTTTCCTGTTTTAGAGTAAATTTGTTGTATAATTGTAGTAAAATTATGTATTTTGTAAGCAAAAGTTGAAGATTTTATGCTAAATTAGTGTCTATTGATGCTATCTGTAACGACGGCAAATATTTGGCCATTGGAGGATCAAACCGTGAACGAGATGGACTACGTAAAAATCCTGCGTAACTTGCGGGAGGACGCCGATAAAACGCAAACGCAGATTGCTGCTGTCCTCGGGACCTCACAGACCATGTATGCCCGATACGAGCGAGGCGCAAACGAACTGCCAATCCACCATCTGATTACGCTGAGCAAATACTATGGTGTCAGTACCGACTATATTTTAGGACTTTCCAAGGAACGGTAAGCAGCGAGGACAGAGTGGATCTGTCCCCGCTTTTTTTCTGCTGGGTTTTCTGCCCAGAGTACGCCACCAACAAAATGCCCACATTTCCCATTCTGCCGGTATATGCAAAGCGGCCCATCCTCCCGTAGGGAAGATGGGCCGCCCGTATATTGGTTTTGAACTGCCGGCTGTTTCTCAACGATGGGGCACATGCCAGATGTTGTCGGCATACTCCGCCACAGCCCGGTCAGCGGCGAAGATACCGCTGCGGGCGATGTTGTGCAGGCTCATACGGTTCCACTGCACGGGGTCGTGATAGGTGTGGGCCATGCGCTGCTCCGCCTCACAGTAGGCCTGGAAGTCCGCCAGCAGCAGATACTCGTCTGCGGGGCTCCCGCCGGCGCCGAAGAGCAGCCGCTGATACAGATCATCGTAGCTCACGCCGTCCCGGAAACCGGTGCGCAGCGCGTCCAGGCAGCGGCGCAGCCGCTCATCCCGGCGGTAGAGCCGCTGTGGTACATAGCCCTCCCGCTTGAGCTGCTCCACCTCGTCGGCCCGGAGGCCGAACAGGAACATATTCTCGTCGCCCAGCACCTGGTGCATCTCCACGTTAGCGCCGTCCAGCGTACCGACGGTCAGGGCGCCGTTCATCATGAACTTCATATTGCCGGTGCCGCTGGCTTCCTTGCCGGCGGTGGAGATCTGCTGGCTGACCTCGCTGGCGGGCATCAGCTGCTCCGCCAGGGACACCCGGTAGTTCTCCAGGAACACCACCTGCAGCTTGCCCTTGCAGATGGGATCGTGGTCGATCTGATCGGCCAGGGAGTTGATGAGGCGGATGATCCGCTTGGCCACCGCATAGCCCGGCGCCGCCTTGGCGCCGAAGAGGAAGGTGTGGGGCTGGGTGATGCAGTTGGGATCGTCCTGGAGCTTCTGGTAGAGTGCGATGATATGCAGCACGTTCAGGAGCTGGCGCTTATACTCATGGAGGCGCTTGACCTGCACGTCGAAGATGGCGGTGGGGTCCAGCACCACGCCCTGGCTCTTTTTCGCGTAGGCGGCGAAGCGCTCCTTGTTATCCTGCTTGATCTTGGCCAGGCGCTCCAGCACCGTCTTGTCGTCGGCGTAGGCGTCCAGCTTCTCCAGAGCCGTAGGATGGAGCAGGTACTCGTCCCCGCCGGTGAGGTCCCGGATCAGGCTGTCCAGCTCCGGGTTGATCTCGCTGAGCCAGCGGCGGTGGTCGATGCCGTTGGTGACATTCTGGAACTTCCAGGGCTCCATGGCGCAGGCACTCTGGAAAACATCCTTGCGCAGAATCTCGGAGTGGAGGGCGCTGACGCCGTTGACCGCCATGCCGCCAGCCACGCACAGGTTCGCCATCCGAACCTCGCCGCCCCAGATGATGGCCATTTTCTCTGTCTTCTGGGGATCGTGGAAGAAGTCCTCCACTTTCTTCTGCCAGCGAGCGGCGATCTCCTGGGTGATCTGCCAGATCCGGGGCAGGAAATGCTCAAAGAGATTCTGAGGCCAGCGCTCCAACGCCTCCGCCAGCACCGTGTGGTTGGTGTAGGCCACGGATTGGGTGGTGATGTTCCAAGCCTCATCCCAATCCATGCCAGCATCGTCGATGAAGATCCGCATCAGCTCCGGGATCACCAGAGCAGGATGAGTGTCGTTGATCTGGATGACGTTCTTCTCGTGGAAGTTCTTCAGTGTGCCATAGACCTCCAGGTGCTTGGCCGCGATGGACTGCACCGTGGCGGAGACGAAGAAGTACTGCTGCTTGAGCCGCAGGGATTTGCCCTCCAGGTGGTTATCCTCGGGATAGAGGACCTTGGCGATGGTCTCTGCCATTGCCTCCTCCTCGGCAGCCTTCAGATACTCGCCCCGGGAGAACAGCGACATATCCAGAGGCTTGGTGGAACGGGCATCCCACAGCCGCAGCACGTTCACATGGTCCGTACCGTAACCGGCGATCTCCATGTCGCAGGGCACTGCCCGGACCACCGTGGCATTCTCGTTGACCACATGCAGGTGACCGTCGTCCCAGAACTCCCGGATGGTACCGCCGAAGCGGACCTCCTGGGCCTCCTCGGGCTTGGGCAGCAGCCAGGCGGAGCCCAGGCCCTTCCAGTCGTCAGGCAGCTCCACCTGCTGGCCTTCCACGATCTTCTGCTTGAAGATTCCCAACTCATAGCAGATGGAATAGCCCGTGGCGGGGATCTCCAGTGTGGTCATAGAATCCAGATAGCAGGCGGCCAGGCGGCCCAGACCGCCGTTGCCCAGTGCTGCGTCCGGCTCCAGCTCGAAAATGTCCGCGGCCTTAAAGCCCATCTGCTCCAGTGCCTCCCGCAGCTGGGGCAGGATCTCCAAGTTGTAGGCGTTTTTCATCAGGCTGCGGCCCATCAAAAACTCCAAAGACAGGTAGTGCACCTGCTTTTTCTGTTCCCGGCGGGTCTTGGTACGGGTCTCGACTTCCCGCAGGGCCATTACGTCCCGGATCACCAGGGCGCTGGCCTTCATCATCTCCTGATCGGTGGCTTCCTCAGGCACCTTGCCGAAGTTGAGCATCAGCTTGGCGGTGAGCGCCTCTTTTAATTTTTTTGTGGTAAATGCTGTCATGAACCTTCCTTACTCCGCTTACTTCTTCTCGTCAGAAGCTGCGGTCCCATTCTTCGGGGTTGTCTCTTTCTTTACAGACGGTGCTTTGGCCGTCTTGGCTGATGTAGATTTGGACGCTGCGGGCTTCTTGGCCGTCTTGCGTCCAGCCGTCTTCCGGGCCGCCGGTTTCCGGGCAGGCTTCTTCGCCGCCGGAGCCGGTTCCTCCGCCGCTTCTTCGGTCTTGGCGGGAGTCCCCTCCTTCACAGTCACTTCGGCCTTGGCAGGGGGGTCTTCTTTGGCCGAGGCTTTCTCCGCCGGGACTTCTGCCTTGGCAGGAACTGCCGAAGCCTCCTGCTTTACAAGGGCCTTTGGCTGATCCGCGGGGATCTGCGTCAGTGCAGTGGGCTTTTCTTCCTTGGCCACCAGCGAACGGCCGGTGGTCACGATCCGGAGCGACTTTTCCTTGGCGTTCTGGGGCACGTCTGCCTTCGCAGGTTCGGCCTCGGCTTCCGAAGCGGGCTCTTCTGCCTTCTCCGGCTCTTCGGCAGATGCAGACTCAGCGGGCTTCTCCGGCTCCGCAGCAGGGGCAGGCTCCGTCACAGGCTCCTCTGCCGGAGCCAGTTCCTCCGCAGGCGCGGGCTCCGGTTCTGACGCTGCCGGTACGGGCTCTGCAGACACGGGGGGCCAGGGCTGTCCGGTGATGTTGGAGTAGATGTGCAGGTACTCCCCGGCGCTGCGCTTCCAGCTGAAGTCGCTCTCCATGGCGCGGCCGCGCAGGCGGGCGAAGGCATCGGGATAGTCCTTGTAAAGGTAAACCGCCTCCCGGATGACATAGAGCATGTCTCCGCTGGCGTAGTTTGCAAAGGTAAAGCCGTTGCCGGCGTCCCGCCAGGCCTCATAGGGCTGGACGGTATCCTTCAGTCCGCCGGTCTCCCGGACGATGGGCACCGTGCCGTAGCGCATGGCAATCATCTGGGAGAGACCGCAGGGCTCGCTCTTGGAGGGCATCAGGAACAGATCGGCGCCGGCGTAGATGGCCATGGACAGATCCTCATTGTAGTCCAGGCGCACCGCCATCCGGCCCGGGTACTGCCGGGCCGCCCAGCCGAAGAAGTCCTCGTACTTCCGGTCGCCTTTTCCAAGAACCACCAGCTGTAGCGGGAGCTCCATCATATCATGAAGCACCTCGCAAATCAAGTCCAGCCCCTTGTGGGACACCAGGCGGCTGACGATGGCGACGATGGGGGTATAGGGCTCTTCCCGCAGGCCCATCATCCGCTGGAGGGCAGCCTTGTCGGCGCTCTTGCCGGCCATGTCGTCCTTGCTGTAATTGGCGGTGATGTGGGAATCCGTGGCCGGATCGTACCGCTTGAGATCAATGCCGTTGAGGACGCCGGAGAGCTTGTAGCCGCACTGGCGCATGACGTTTTCCAGTCGGTGGGCGAAGTAGGCCATCTTCAGCTCGTTGGCATAGGTGGGAGAGACGGCGTTCACCGCATCGGCGCACAGGATGGCGCCCTTGAGCAGGTTCACGTCACCGTCCATCAAAATGGTGCCGTCGTCCGCCCAGCCGTGGTCCAGTCCGAACAGATCCCCCAGGGTCTCTTTTCCATAACGGCCCTGGTATTCAATATTATGGATGGTAAGGGTTGTTTTGATACTCCGGAACCGGTCCTCCCGGACGCCGTCGTCCTTGAGATAGATGGGCACCAGGGCGGTCTGCCAGTCGTTGCAGTGGATGACATCAGGCCAGAACTTAAAGTGGCCCAGCATCCGCACCACGGCCCGTGAGAAGAAGCCGAACCGCTCTCCGTCGTCCATGTAGCCGTAGAGCTCCGGGCGGCGGAAGTACTGCTCGTTGTCCAGGAAGTACCACGTGACGCCCTCCCGTTCCAGGGAGAAGAGGCCACAGTAGCTGTGCCGCCAGGCCAGGTCCACATAGTCGTAGCACTCAAATTTCAGCTGGTCACCGAAGCGCTCCTTCACCCGCTGATACAGCGGCAGCACCACGGCGATCTCCGCGCCCTCGGCCGCCAGCGCCGGCGGAAGCGAGCCCGCCACATCCGCCAGACCTCCGGTTTTGCAAAAGGGCACCGCTTCGCTGGTCGCATACAAAATTTTCATCCGTTTTGTTCTCCTTTCCATCAGCGGAATTGCTCCGCCGAAACCACACATAGGAATCCCCGTTCCTTTACAGCGGGAAAACGTCAAGGGGGAGTTTCCTCCCCCTTGCACGGCTTATACCACACTTCCCTTGGCCAATACGATGGGGTAGCTGGAGTGTCCCATCAGCGTCCGATCCGGCAGAACCTCCACGTTCTTATCCGCAATGATGTAGGCGAGCTCCGCGTTGCGGCGGATCACCGTCTCCTTGAAGAGCACGCAGTTGCGAATCACCGCACCCTCCTCCACACGGGCGCCAGGGAACAGAATGGAGTTTTCCACCTTGCCCTCGATATAGCACCCATCCGCCACCAGGGAGTTGATGCAGGCACCGTTGGGGCCGATGTAGGCCGAGGACTTGTCGGCGCCCTTGGCCCGGATGGGCCGCTCCTGGCAGAAAAGCTCCGCCCGGATGTCGGGGTTGAGCAGCTGCATACTGCGGTCGTAATACTCCTGGACGGAGCGGATCTGGGCCGCAAAGCCGTTCCAGACATAGGCATGGAGCCGAAGCTGGTCCTTTCGGGCCTGAAGCACGTCCCGCCGCCAGCTGAACTGATCGTGGACAAAGCACTCGTCCACCAAATCCTTGAGCAACTGAGTAGAAATGATGTAGGCCTCCAGTCCGCGATAGCCCCGGGGATTGTGGAGGTGGTAGAGCACGTCCGTCACCCAGCCGCCATGGTCCAGCTCAAAGTAGGTGCCGTTTTCGGTGGCGAAGCTGTCGTTTCCGCAGACTACGGTGATATCCGCCCCGGACTGCAGATGGGTCTCAAAAATCTCCGCCAAAGGCAGGTTCACCACCAGGTCGCCCTCCAGCAGCACCACATAGTCCTGCCGGATGGTATCCAAATAGCTGCGCACGCCGGCCAGGGCCTCCATCTTGCCCCGGAAGGCGGTTTCGCCCCATTTCTGTTTGTAGGCGAAGGGGGGCAGGATCTTCAAGCCGCCCCGCTTGCGGGAGAGGTCCCAGTCCTTGCCGGTGCCCAGGTGGTCCAGCAGACTCTGGTAATGGCCGTGGAGCACCACGCCCACGTCGGTCACGCCGGCATTGACCAGGTTGGACAAGGAGAAATCCACTGCCCGGTAGCGGCCGCCGAAGGGAATGGAAGATGCGGAGCGGATCTCGCCCAGCTCCCGTAAATCGTTGCGCTTTTCATACGAAAAGATAATTCCGTGCAGTCCTTTCATTTTCTGGATACCTCCTTGCCGTCACGGTCCAGCATGATGCCGGGAGCCACCGTCTGCCCTTCCGCCAGAACGCAGTTGGGTGCCAATACCGTCAGCCCCCAGGGTGCGGGTGCCGTGTTCTCCGGCGTACCGCCCACTCGGCAGTTGCGCCCGATGTGGCAGTTCTCACCCAAAATGGCATACTCTACCACCGCGCCGGGTTCCACCACTGTACCGGGAAGCAGCACGGAGTAGCTCACCCGGGCACCCTCGCCGATGTTGACCTGCGGGGAGAGGACGGAGTTTTCCACAATGCCCTCAATATCGCTGCCGCGGTTGAATGCGCTGTGGAACACCCGGGATCTTGCCCCCAGGAAGGCCGGGGGTGCGTTGACGGACCGGGCGTAAATAGGCCAGGACTCGTCCAGCAAGTCCAGTCCGGACTCCGGGGAGAGCATATCCATGTTGGCATCCCACAAGGACTCCAGCGTACCCACGTCCTTCCAGTAGCCGCTGAAGCGATAGGCCGCCATGATCTCGCCGTTGCCCAGCATAGCGGGGATCACGTTCTTGCCGAAGTCGTTTTCAGAGTTGGGATCAGCCTCGTCCTCTGTCAGATACTTGCGCAGTGTCTGCCAGGTGAAGACGTAGATACCCATGGAGGCCAGGTTGCTTTTGGGCTCCTTGGGCTTTTCGGCAAACTCCGTGATGAGGTCGTTTTCATCCACGCTCATGATGCCGAACCGGGATGCCTCTTCCCAGGGCACCTCCATGACGGAGATGGTGCATGCGGCGCCGGCGGCCTTGTGGCGCTCCACCATCCGGGAGTAGTCCATCTTGTAAATGTGGTCACCGGAGAGGACCACCACATAATCCGGATCGTACAGGTCGATAAAGCCCATGTTCTGATAGATGGCGTTGGCGGTGCCCTTGTACCAGGTGCCGCCCTTGCTGCCCATGTAAGGGGGCAGGATATGTACGCCGCCGGTGGAATTGTCCAGATCCCAGGGCACGCCGCTGCCGATGTAGCTGTTGAGCTCCAGCGGGCGGTACTGGGTCAGAACGCCCACAGTGTCAATGCCGGAATTGGTGCAGTTGGACAGGGGAAAGTCGATGATGCGATACTTGCCGCCAAATGCCACAGCAGGCTTGGCCATCTCGCCGGTGAGCACGTACAGACGGCTTCCCTGGCCGCCTGCCAGCAGCATGGCGATACATTCTTTTTTCATGTCTTCTCCAGCTCCTTTGCCTCATTTGCCTCTTTTACACTTGCTTTGACTGTCTGAACCTCTTTTGCCTGTTTTTTCCTGCGGGGCTTGGGGAGTGCCCCCTCGCCTCTGAGAAACACCGCACCGAAAGCGGGAATCCGGATCGCTGCGGAGTATTCTTTTCCATGGGAGGGAACGGCCTCCACCGCCACCGCCTCCGTATCGCCGAAGCCGTCGCCGCCGTAGGCGGGATCATCGGTGTTGAACACGGGCACATACCGCCTGTGAGGCGGCACACCCATCCGGTAATTCTCGTATGTATTGGGGGAGAAGTTCACGGCGCACATCAGGTCCCGTCCCTTCTTGTCCTTGCGCAGGAACACCACCACATTGTTGTGGTTGTCATCGGGCACCAGCCACTCAAACCCCTCCCAGCTGAAGTCGATCTCCCACAGGGCAGGTTCCTTCTTGTAGAAGGCGTTGATCTCCTTGAAGAAGCGGTGGACCTTCTGGTTGATCTCCTGGTCCAGCAAATACCAGTCCAGCTGACCGTCGGAGTCCCACTCGTGCCACTGGCCCAGTTCCGCTCCCATGAAGAGCAGCTTCTTGCCGGGATGGGCCAGGAGGTAGGCGTAAAAGCCCCGCAGGCACCGGAGCTGGTTTTCGTAGTCGCCGGGCATCTTCCCCACCACGGAGCCCTTCATGTGGACCACCTCGTCATGGGAGATGGGCAGCACATAGTTTTCCGAGAAGGCGTACATCATGGAGAAGGTAATGTCCCGGTGGTGATCCTGCCGGAACCAAGGGTCCAGCTTGAGGTAGTGGCACATGTCGTTCATCCAGCCCATGTTCCACTTGAGGTTGAAGCCCAGGCCCCCCACCTCCGGCGGGCGGGTCACCAAAGGCCACGCGGTGGACTCCTCCGCGATCATCAGCACGTTGGGATTGACGGAGAAGGCCATCTGGTTGAGCTCCCGGAGGAACTCGATGGCCTCCAGGTTCTCATGTCCGCCGTATTTATTGGGGGTCCAGGCGCCGCCCTGGCGGTCGTAATCCAGATACAGCATGGACGCCACTGCGTCCACCCGCAGTCCGTCGATGTGATACTCCTCCAGCCAGAACCGAGCGGAGGAGAGAAGGAAGCTCTTGACCTCGGGCCGACCGTAGTCAAAGACCCGGGTGCCCCAGGCGGCATGCTCCCGCTTGTTGGGATCGCTGTACTCATAGCAGCAGGTGCCGTCAAACTCGTAAAGGCCCTGCTCGTCCTTGCAGAAGTGGGCGGGGACCCAGTCCAGCAGCACGGCGATGCCGTTTTTGTGCATGTGGTTGACAAACCACATGAAGTCCTTGGGTGTGCCGAACCGGGACGTAGGGGCGAAGTAGCCGGTGCACTGATACCCCCAGGAGTCATCCAGGGGATGCTCCGTCACCGGCAGCAGCTCGATGGCGGTGTAGCCCATGTCCTTGACATAGGCCGCCAAGTCCTTTGCCAAGTCCTTATAGTCGATGAAATCCCCGTTATCCCGCTTTTTCCAGGAGCTCAGATGGACCTCGTAGATGTTGAGCGGAGAGTCGTACACCGGATGCCTGGCCTGCTGGTCCCGGAACTTCCCGTCGCTCCAGCGGAAACCGGTGAGATCATATAGCTTGCTGGCGGTGGCAGGCCGGGTCTCCGTATGGAACCCATAGGGGTCGGCCTTGAAGTGCACGGTGCCGTCCGCGCCCTCCACCGCATACTTGTAGGAGGTATATACCTTCAGGTCCGGGACAAAGCCCTCCCAGACCTCTCCGTTTTTCCGCAGCCGGGCGGCGCTGCGGTTCCAGTCATTGAAATCTCCCACCACGGAGACCGCCTTGGCGTGGGGCGCCCACACCCGAAATTCCCATCCGGTCTTGCCGCGTTTTTCCGCCGGATGTGCGCCGAACCATTTCCATCCGTCTGTCAATGTCCCCGCGTGAAAACGGGCAGACTGTTCCTTTTTTGCCATGTATCAGCAGCTCCTTTTCCCCGGTCCGCTCCCATTGGGGCACACAGCGGGGGGCTTGAAATCCCTCCGGGTTTCTTTGGTATTTTGCTCATGGATGTATGACAATTTTATTATACTTCTTGTGAAAAATACCGTCAAGAACAGTCCTGTCGAAAAAGGCCGCCGAACTTTCGTCGTTTTCCCCAGTTTGTTTTGCATTTTACCAAGATTTTTCCAGTTTTTTTGTAAAAAAACTCCAGATTTTACGTGGATTTTCTTGAAAAATAACTTCCAGACATATCCAGCCCGCCACCGGCATAGCGAGGAAAAATTTGCGGATAATACCATCTGTCGGCACGTCATTCCCCCAGACCGCAAAATCTGGGCAGCCATGTAACCGGACGCCGGGCGTCCGATCCTGAAAGTTGGAGGTAATTCGTTTGAAAGCAACTGGAATTGTGCGGCGGATCGACGATCTGGGTCGGGTCGTCATCCCCAAGGAAATCCGCCGTACCATGCGCATCCGTGAGGGCGACCCCCTGGAGATCTACACCAGCCGGGACGGCGAGGTGATTTTTAAAAAATATTCCCTGCTGGGAGGCGTGGAGGACTTTGCCGCCGAGCTGTGTGAGACCATGAGCCGCTCCACTGGCAGTGTCTGCGCAGTCACCGACCGAGACACCATCATCGCCGTGGCCGGCGGCAGCAAGCGGGAGCTTCTGGGCAAGCGTATCACACCGGAGTTGGAGGAGATCATGGAAGGCCGCAAGATCTACCAATACAGCGGAGAGGGCCGGACCATCCCGGTCTCCGAGGGTCTGGACACCCTCACCACTGCTGTGGCCGCCCCCATTCTGGCAGAGGGGGACCTGCTGGGGCTGGTTCTCTTCATCAGCACCGCTCCCGGAGCTGTCACCGGAGAGCCGGAGTTCAAGCTGGCCCAAACCATCGCTGCCTTTTTGGGCCGTCATATGGAAAGCTGACCTTCGGGCCGGCGCCGCTTCGGCGCCGGCCCGTTTTCGTCGGCATGTTTTCGCCTCCGGAGCGCATACGCTCTTTTACCGCCGGACCGGACTGCCTTTTCACACGGTTCCGGCCGGACAACATCCACCCGACCACGGTCCGGCAGTGAAAGGAGCAGGCTTATGACATTTTCCCAGTGGGTCCAGTGGGCGGACCAGCAGATGTGGGGACCGGGGATGCTGGTGCTGCTGATGGGGACCGGCATCTATCTCACCATCCGGACCCGGTTTCTCCCCTGGCGCAATCTGGGCTATGCCCTGCGCAGCGCCCTGGGCCACGAGGCCCGGGTCCGCTCCGGCGGAGCCGGGTCCGTGTCCCCCTTTTCCGCCCTGATGACAGCACTGGCTGCCACCATCGGCACAGGAAACATCGTGGGCGTAGCCACCGCTCTCACCGCCGGCGGCCCCGGCGCTCTGGTGTGGATGGAACTCTCCGCCGCCTTCGGCCTGAGTTCCAAATTCGCCGAGTGCATGCTGGCGGTCAAATACCGGGAGGTCAATGCCCGGGGCGAGTGGTCCGGCGGTCCCATGTACACCATGCGCAAGGCCGTCTCTCCCCGGTGGCTGGGCGGTTTGCTTGCTTTTCTCTTCGCTCTTTCCACGGTTCTGGCCTCTTTCGGCATCGGCAACATGACTCAGTCCCACTCCATCGCCCAGGCCCTGGACGGCGTTTTCCACATCTCTCCCCTGCTGACCGGCACGGTGGTGACGGTGCTGGCCCTCTTTGCCGTGCTGGGCGGTATCCGCAGCGTCTCCCGGATCTCCACCGTTCTGGTTCCCGGCATGGCACTTTTCTATCTGGCCGCCGGTCTCGCGGTGATTTGGGGCAACCGCTCCGCCCTGCCTGGGGCAGTTATTGACCTCTTCACCATGGCCCTCTCCCCCCGGGCCGCCGCCGGAGGCGCCGCCGGTTCTGCCGCTGCCGCATGGTTCCGGTGCGTCCACTTCGGCATCTCCCGGGGGTGCTTTTCCAATGAGGCGGGCATGGGCTCCGCCGCCATCATTGCGGCCGCCTCCGCCTCCGGCCACCCTGTGCAGCAGGGCTACATCAGCATGACCGGCACCTTTTTCGACACCATGGTGGTCTGCACCGTCACCGGCCTCTGCATCTGCACGTCCGGCGTCCTGGGCGCCGCGGACCCCCGCACGGGAGCACCCCTCAACGGCGCCCGACTGACCATTCTGGCCTTTGAGACGGTGCTGGGCCAGGGCGGCGCGGTATTTGTCAGCATCGCCGTGGCCCTCTTCGCCTTTTCCACCATCCTGGGCTGGGAGTACCTGGGAGAAAAGGCCTTTGAATACCTCTTCGGCGTCCGGCATCTACGGCTCTACCGGGCGGCGTTTTGTCTCGCGGCGCTGCCCGGTGCCGTGGAACCCCTGCATCTGGTGTGGGGACTCTCCGACCTTTTCAACGCCCTGATGGCCGTTCCCAATCTTCTGAGTCTGCTCCTCTTGGCCGACACCGTGGCCCGGGAGGCCCGGGTGTTCCAGCCCCGGGTGGAGCGCCGCCGGACACAGCGCCGCAGCCGGGCCCGCTCCCGGGCCGTTTTGGGCCGGCAGCGGTCTTTTTCCCCGAAAAACGGGGGAAATTTCCCATAAGAGCGTTGCTTTTTTTGCATTTGGTGGTATATTGATTCTGTTCGGAAATTTTATTGCAAAGGACTTGATTACATGACCAAAATCGACATCATTTCCGGCTTTTTGGGCGCCGGTAAGACGACCCTCATCAAAAAGCTGCTGGCGGAGGCCTTCCAGGGCGAAAAGCTGGTGCTGATCGAAAACGAGTTCGGTGAGATCAGCATCGACGGCGGCTTCTTGAAGGAATCCGGCGTCCAGATCTCCGAGATGTCCTCCGGGTGCATCTGCTGCTCTCTGGTGGGCGATTTCAACAAGGCCCTCAAGGATGTGCAGGCCCAGTTCCACCCTGACCGCATCCTCATCGAGCCCTCCGGCGTGGGCAAGCTCTCCGACGTGATCGTGGCGGTGGAGAACACCGTGGCCGACACGGAGGACATGAAGCTCAACAGCTTTGTCACCGTGGCGGACGCCACCAAGGTGAAGGTCTATATGAAGAACTTCGGCGAATTCTACAACAACCAGATCGAAGCCGCCGGCACCATCCTGCTCTCCCGGACCCAGAAGCTCAGCCAGGAGAAGCTGGACGCCGCCGTGGCCATGCTGCGGGAGAAAAACCCCGACGCCGCCATCCTCACCACTCCCTGGGACCAGCTGGACGGCAAGACCATTCTCTCCGCCATTGAGAAGGTTTCCCTGGCCGACGAACTGCTGGAGAAGATGCGTGCGGAGCACGCCGCAGAAGAGGCGGAGCACGCCCATGAGCACCATCATGACCACGACCATGATCATGAGGAACACGAGCACCACCACGATCACGACCATGACCACGAGGAACACGAGCACCACCACGATCACGACCACGACCATGAGTGCGACGATCCGGGCTGCTCCTGCCACCACCATCATCACCACGCCGACGAGGTGTTCACTTCCTGGGGACGTGAGACGCCCCACACCTTCTCTCAGGCGGACATCGAGCGTATCCTCACCGGCCTGGACTCCGGCAACTACGGCAAGATCCTCCGGGCCAAGGGCATCGTCCCCGCAGGCGACGGCGCATGGATCGAGTTTGACTACGTGCCGGAGGAGCACGATGTCCGGACGGGCCACCCCGACTACACCGGCCGGCTGTGCGTCATCGGCGCGGAGCTCAAGGAGGACAAGCTGGCAGAGCTGTTCGGCCTGTAAACGGGAAAGGAAACAACGGTACTATGGCTGATATTCCTGTCTATCTCATCGCCGGCTTTCTGGACGCCGGCAAGACCAATTTCATCAACGGCATCCTGGAGGACGGCTTCGCCCGCCAGGACCGGACGCTGCTCTTATGCTGTGAGGAGGGCGAGGAGGAGTATAACCCCAAGGCCCTGGACAACGTGACCGTCATCACCATGGAGGATGAAGAGGAGCTCAAGTGCTCCTACCTCAAGGAGCTGGAAAAGAAGTACCGCCCCCAGCAGGTGCTCATCGAATACAACGGCATGTGGCAGATGGAGCGGCTTTACCGGGAGGTACTGCCCGCCAACTGGGTGCTCTATCAGATCATGACCATGGTGGAGGCCAGCACCTTTGACCTCTACGCCAAGAACATGGGCCAGCTGATGATGGAGAAGATCACCAATGCGGACATGCTGGTGTTCAACCGCTGCACGCCGGAGCTGCGGGATTCCCTGCGCAAGCGGAATCTGCGGATGGTCAACCGCCGGGCAGACATCTTCCTGGAGAACGTGGACGGCTCCAGTGAGGACTACCTCACCGGCGACGAGTGTCCCTTTGACCTCAATCAGGACGTCATCGACATCCCGGACGACGACTTCGGCGTGTGGTACGTGGACGTGATGGACCACCCCGACCGCTACAACGGCAAGCTGGTCCACATGAAACTTATCATGTGCCACTCCAAGAAGTACCCCGGCATCCACTGCCCCGGCCGCTTCGCCATGGTCTGCTGCGAAAATGACGTGCAGTTCCTGGGCCTCATTGCCAAGGGCGACACCCTGGACCAGTATGCGAACCGGGACTGGATCGAGGTCACCGCCAAGATGAGCGCCGAAAAGCACAAGGCGTACAAGGGCGTGGGGCCCGTGATGAACGTCCTCTCCGTGGCCCCCTGCGAAAAGCCCGCCCAGGAGGTCGTCACCTTCTGAGGACGTTGAAACTCAGTACAAATTGTAGAATTTTATCAAAATACGCCTCTTTGTATCTCGCAGAGAGGCGTATTTTTCCCACCGCGGTGCAGATCTACGCAGCGGCGGTTGTCCCGGGCGGCAAAATCCGCTATGCTGTTGGAAGAGGTGAGCACATGGACTATCCAAAAATCGGCGCCCTGATCCGCCGCCTGCGGCAGGAGCGGAAGATGACCCAGCGGGAACTGGCGCAGACGCTGGGCCTGAGTCCCAAGACCGTCAGCAAGTGGGAACGGGGACAGGGATGCCCGGATGTAAGTTTGCTGGAGTCCCTTTCCGGTGCACTGCACGTCAATATCCCCGCCCTGCTCTCCGGTGATCTGGCGGAAAACCAGCTCACAGGAGGATCTATGAAGCAAATGCGATTTTTCGTCTGTCCCGTCTGCGGGAATCTGACCTTTTCTTCCGGCGGAGCCGCCGTCTCCTGCTGCGGCCGCCCCCTGGAACCCCTGACGCCCAAAAAAGCAGCGCTGGAAGAGGCGCTGCGGGTGGCGGAGAGCGACGGAGACTGGTATGTGGAGAGCAGCCATCCCGCCAGCAAGGACAATTACATCTCCTTCCTGGCCCTGGTGACCGGGGAGATGCTGCTGGTGCTGCGGCAGTATCCGGAGTGGGACCTCCACGCCCGCATCCCCGGCAGGCCCCACGGAAAGCTGGTGTGGTACTCCACCACCCGGGGTCTTTTCTACCAGCTTGTGTAAAGGAAATTCCCTCCACATTCTGTGGAGGGAATTTCCTCGTTTTTATTCACCACATCGGAACGGCAGTGCCCTCGATGCTGCCATCCAGGGGCGCTCCGTTTTTATCCAGGAGCTTCTCCGGATAGGAGCTGATGTCGCTGGTATCCGGCAGGAGGAAGATGTCCAGCACCTGCCCGTCGGCAATGGGGCAGGTATAGGTGATACCGCTGTTTTGGAAGGTATAGGACGCGGCTGCCGCCGGCAGTTCTCCGCCGCAGAAGATGAGGACGGCATCGCCTCCGGTGCCGAAGTTCCAGCTGCCAAGGGTCCCGGCATCCAGGGAGTGTTTTCCGCCGTTCGCCCTCCAGCGGTCCGGGAACACCCGATCCCGGTCATAGACGCACAGGGCCCAGTGCCCCTGATCGTCGGTGCAGAGGGCCGCCAGATAGTCCCCCCGGCGCTCCGTCTCCACGATCCGCAGCGCATCGTAGTCAAACTTCCCCCGGTCCCCCTCATTCTGCCCCAGGTAGGCCGCCGCCTGGGCCGTCAGTCCCGCCGTGTCCACCTCTGATACCGAGGCAAAATAATGGGCACCGCGGTAAAAGCCCACAGCCAGCACCGCCAAAAGCCCCACCACCGCCAAAGCGGCCAGCACCCCCATCTGAGTGCGCCGGACACCGGTACGCATACTCTCCACGATCTGCCCACCCGCCGCTTTGGGCAGTTCCTCCGCCGTCAGCCGCTGTCCGCTCAAAAGCTCACTGACGGAAAGCCCCAGCGCCTCCGCCAGCGGTTCCAGCATGTCGATGCCCGGCATGCCCCGGCCCGTCTCCCACTTGCTGACAGCCTTGTCCGTCACGTGGAGCCGTGACGCCAGTTCCCCCTGGCTCATGCCCCGGGCCTTGCGGCATTGGGCAATCAGTTCCCCTGTCTTTTTGGTATCCATGGTATACTCCTTGCTTGTTGGTTTTGCGGCTTGATTGTACCACACCTCTCCTGCTGCCGCACCCTACGGACCGTAGAATTGCCGCACTCCCAACCGTTTCTTGATACAAATGGTATTTTTCCGCCAGAAAATACCATCTGTATCTCTTTTTTTGCCCGCTCCTTGCTTTTTCGGGGCAATCTCACTATAATGGGGGATATTCTTTGAATTTCAGGAAAGGACTTTGTAACGTTGAAGATTCGGGACCGTTTTTCCAAAATCCAGCTGCCCTGGTGGGGCTCGCTGGTGGCGGCGGTGCTGCTGACCGGGTGCATCACACTGCTGGCCCTGTGGTGCCAGCCCAATGCCCTGCGGACTGTGCTGGCCCACTTCAAGGCCCAGCCTCTGCTGATCGTCCTCAACGCCATGCCCATCGGGCTGCTGGTGCTGGCCTTCACCTGCCTGCTGCGGAATGTGTTTTTCTCCGCCGCGCTGGTAAATCTGGCCGTATGTGTGCTCTCCATCGCCAACCGCATCAAGCTGGAGGTGCGGGATGAGCCGGTCTTTCCCCGGGACTTCGCCCTTTTGAAGGAAGTGGGCAGCGCCATGGGCACCTACGACATCCACTTTCCCTGGGGTGTCATCGCCGTGGTGGTGGCCGCCTCGGTGGTGCTGGCGGTGCTGGGTTTTTTCTGCAAGGGGCACCCCTTCCCCATCGCCCGGCTCCGGGGATGGCTTGGCCGGGTGCTGGGCTGCGCGGCCAGCTTCGCCGTTTTGACGGGGCTGATCCTCACCGTCTATGCCTCCAACGACCTCTACAACTCCTTCTCCGTGTCCAACGCCTACTACATTCCCTCGGTGTTCAATGAGCTGGGCTTCCCCTACTGCTTCTGCCACCAGTTCACCACCTATCCCATCGACAAGCCGGAGGGCTTTGACAAGGCGGAGGCAGAGAGCTGGGAAACCGGTGACGAGACAGGTCTCGGCAAGGATGTCCACCTCATCATGGTGATGGACGAGGCCTTCTCCGACCTGACGGATGACGACGCCTTTGCCTACACGGCGGAAAACGACCCCCTCTCCAACCTCCACGCCCTGCAGAATGACCCCCACGCCATCTCCGGCCATGTGGTGGTGCCCGGCTTTGCCGGCGGCACCGCCAACACGGAGTTTGACGTGCTCACCGGCATGCAGACCAACGCCCTCTCCGCCGCCACCACATCCGCCTTCCGGGTGGTGAACCGGAACCTGGACAGCGTGCTGAGGGTCTTTGGTTCCGACGGCTACCACACCTCTTTCTTCCACCCCGGCGACGACTGGTTCTACAACCGGGAAAACGTGTACCGCTGGATGGGTGCAGAGGAAACGGTCTTTGTGGACCAGATGGAGGACCTGGACTACAAGGGCCGCTGGGTCACCGACGACTATATGGCCGGATTCATCGAAGATAAATTTGAAGAGGCGGTGGAAAACGGGGAGTTTCTGTGCAACTACACCACCACCATCCAAAACCACATGTCCTACACCGCCGACAAGTACGGTACGGATTACGAGTATCCCGACGTGCCGCTGACCGTCTCCGTGTCGCCGGAGGTGGAGACCATGCTGAAGGTCTACGTGGAGGGTGCCCGGGATGCGGACGCCATGCTGGGCCGCCTGGTGGACTATTTCTCCGCCACGGACGAGCCGGTGGTGCTGGCTTTCTGGGGAGACCATCTGCCCTACCTGGGAGACAACCAGCTGGGCTATGCGGCGCTGGGCTCTGAGGTTTCTCTCCCCGAGGAGGAGCGGAGCGACCCCCTGTGCTCTTACGAGACGCCCTATGTGATCTGGGCCAATGATGCCGCGGCAGAAGTCTTGGACTGGGATGCGGCAGTAGACGCCCTGGACCTGCCGGAAAACCACGAGCTCTCCGCCAGTTTTCTGGGGGCGGCGCTGGTGGAGCTGACGGGCCGCACCGGAGAGAGCCCCTGGTTCGACTTTCTCAACCAGCTGCGGCGGGAACTGCCGGTGGTGCAGAAAAAGACCTATCTCGCCATAGATGGCACCTACACCAAACTGATCTCCAGCGAGCAGGAACAGCTGATCGACCAGTGGCGCAAGTGGAGCTACTACAAGCTGCGCTACAAGGACATCGGCTGAAAGACACCCAAAAAGAGAGGACCGCGCATTGCGGTCCTCTCTTTTCATTTTCTCTGTCCGCCAGCAGCCCGGGAAAATTTTTCATTGGTTTTCCGCGCTGCCGCAGCGGGCCGCCGCCTGGGGAGAAAGCGGGATGCTGCGGCTGCGCAGCAGCCGGGCAAACGTCCGGGCCAGCTGCGGGTCCAGCTGGGTCCCGGCGCCATTTTCGATCTCCCGTATCGCATATTCCAGAGGCAGGCCCTTCCGATAGGGCCGGTCGGTGGTCATGGCGTCAAAGACGTCCGCAATGGCCAGGCACCGGGCGGAAACCGGAATCTCTTCACCGGCGATTCCCCGAGGGTAGCCCTTCCCGTCCCATCGCTCGTGGTGACCCAGCACCGCCGGAATCAGATAATCCATCTCCGGCAGATGGCGTATCATTTCGATGGAGCTGTTGACATGCTCCTTCATGATCTGGTATTCCTCGTCGCTGAGCTTTCCGGTCTTTTTCAAAATTGTCTCCGGTACGGAGATCTTTCCGATGTCGTGGAGCAGTCCGGCGGCGTAGATAGTGCGCACCTGGTCATCGTTGAGTCCCGCCGCCACCGCAAGATTGGCGGCATACCGGGCCACATTCTTACTGTGGGCATAGGTATAGTGATCCTTGGCGTCGATGGCCGCCGTCAGGGCGGAGATCATGGACAGCGCTGTCCGGTACTCGCCGTCTCCCCGCTCGATCCGGTCCACAATGGCGTCCGTCCGCTCCGCCAGGTGCTGGGGCACCAGGTCCGACGCTCCCCGGAAGACCACGATCTGGTCTTTGCCGCCCTGCTTTGCGTTGTAGGCGGCCAGATCCGCGTTGTCCATCAGTTCCTTGGCGCTGGATGCCGCATAGGGGGCCGAACAGATGCCCACGCTCACGGAGAGGGGCTTGAACCGGCGGCGGTCCTGTGCCAGATTGATCTCCGCTACCCGGCTCTCGATTTCCCTGGCCAGGGTGCGCCCCCGCTGGGTATCCTGCAGCGGCAGCAGCACGGCAAACACCTTGCCGCTGGTGCGGAACACGGTGCCGCTCTCTCCCACCGCCCGGCTGATGACCTCACCGATGCGGCACAGCGCTGCGTCGCCCTCACCCACGCCGTAGAGCTGGTTGTAGAGCTTGAAATCATCCACATCGATGTACAAAAGCGTCAGGCACTCCCGGCCATACAGGTGGAACTGCTCATCCAGCTTTTCCACAAAGAAGCGGTAGTTGTACACGCCTGTCAGGGAGTCAATCCGGGCCTCCCGGAACATCTGCTCATACAGCGCTGCGTTCTTCATGGCGATGGAGGCAATGGAACACACCGTCTCCAAAAAGCCGATCTCCGCAGCATTGAAGTCCCGTCCCCGCTCCTTGGCGGAGAGCAGCACCAGTCCCACGATCTCCCGGCCGTCTCGCATGGCCGCTACGCAGTCGATGTTCAGTCGGCGGAAAAGCTCCTTTTCCGTCTCCCACAAGGAGAGATACCGGGGGCTGTTGCGGAACTCCCGCAAAATGAGATAGCTCTCCTGCTCCTTGAGATAGGCGATCTGGGGACTGTCCTTGGAAAAAGAGAAGGACAGCGTGGCCAGGGGACTGGAACAGAACCTGGCCTGATAGGCATCCCCCTCCAGCAGACAGACATAGATCTGCTCGGTGGGGATCTCGCTGGAGATGACCTTGCTGAGCTTATCCATGATGTCCATCGTGCTCAGAGACTGGGATATCTCCCCGGTAAAGCGCTTGACCAGCTTGTTCTGTTGCTCCTCCCGGGTGAAGACCGCGTCCAGCAGCCGGCGGATCAGGATATAGGCCAGCACCAGCACCGCGGCGAAGGCCACGGCCACTGCCATGATGGCCCAGTCCTGCCGTAATCCCAGGCGCCCCTCCACAAAGGCCCGCATGGGCTCGATGAGGTTGGCGGCAAAGGTAAGGCAGATCACCGCCATCGCCACACTCAGAAGGCTCCGGGAGGCCACCAGGGTCATCCGGAACATCCGCCGCTTGTACAGCGCCGCCATCAGCAGCAGTGCGAACACCAGACCGGAGACCATGTCAAAGGGGAACACGTTGCCGGGAATGCCCACCTGCAGCAGGTTTCCCGCCAGCATCACAAGGCCGCCGGTGACGATCACCTGGATGCCCGGGGAATGGGTCCCCTGCTCCCGCATCACCTGCCACAGCAGTACCGCCGTCCCGGCGATGATGGCAACGAACATGATGCAGGGGATTACGATGTGCCAGTTGAGAGAATAGGTAAAGACCGTATCGCCGTTTTCCAGCACCACCGGCGTGGGCGGTGCCAGGAAGAACCCGCTGAGGGTCCCGGGGATGATGGCCAGGTTCCACAGTACGAACGCCGTGACCAGGAACCGGCCCTTCCGGTGGGCAAAGGTGTGGACAAAGATATAAAAGAGCAGCTCCATGATAAAGAGCGCCAGCAGTGAGACCTTGTACCAGAAGGAGAGGCCCGGCCAGATTTGCAGCCGCATGAGCACCGAGCCGCCCGCCCACAAAATGGCGTCCAACAGCACAGCCAGAAACGCCCAGATCTCCGGCGTTTTCTTCACCGCCAGGATGGTGACGAACATCAGTGCAAAGCAGCTGAGGACCGCCACGTTGATATAGAGAAAGGGAATATTGCTCACGCCCGCACCCCGCCTTCTCCTTCGGCTTCCTGTGCCAACAGGCCGATAATGTCCAGCATGCCCGGGTTGATCCGGGGCAGACGGGTCCCCATCCGCTTTTCATAGGCGGCGATGGTCCCGTATTTCAAAATGGTGATCTCCAGAGGCTCCATGTTCAAGAGCTTCTTCAAATCACCATAGTCGCTGTCAAAATACTTGAAGTACAGGCTCAGATGCTCCGTCAGCACGGACTTTGCCGCCACCTCACTGCCCTGGGCATCCGGCGGGATCTCCAGATACATGTGGAGAAAGGGGTCCTCCTTCTGGTTAAACTCCTTTTTGAGCACCCAGTCCCCCAGCTCCAGCCGGCTCAGGCGGATGACCTCCTGCATGGAGGAGACGGTGATCCGGGTAAAGCCGGCAATGTCGATCACATTGGGCACCCGGTCCACGAAGGTCAGCCGGGGCAGCTGTCCGGCGCCGGCGGAAACGCAGTGATACATATCTCCGATGCGGTAGCGCATGAAGGCGCCGCCATGGAGCACGGAGATCACCAGCTCATAGGTCTCCCCCGCCTGGATCTCGTCCATCAAGCAGGTACGGGGCTGGTAATCCGGCTCCTCCAGATTCCGGCGCATCTCCGGCTCCGGAATGAACTCGTAAAAGCAGGCGTCCGGGAAAAACACCATACCCCGGTGCTCCCAGTTCTCCGCGCCGATGCAGGTGGACTCCGTGCCGGCGGCCAGCTCCACCGGCGCAATGCCCCAGGCCTGGGTCAGCCGGTCCCGGTAGCACTTGGCGTCGGTCCCGGCAAAGAAGAACGCCTTGAGTCGAAACACGTCCCCCGGCACGATGGGCCGGCCATCCCGCCGGCTGACATACTTGGCCCGGAGGTAGCGCACTGCGTTGCCCGGGGAGACCCGCAGCCCGTGGTGCCCGCCGCTGCCGCCACTGCCGCCGCTGCTCTTGCCGAAGTTCTCCGTAATGTAGTTTGCCACAGAGCCAATGCCGAAAAAGAAATCCACCCCGCCGGCCATGGCCATGGCAAAGCCCTTTTTGATCCGCTGGCTGAAGCTCAGGTCAGAGTTGGTGTTGGAGTCCGGCAGCCAGGTAAAGGAAATGTCCTCGTCAAAGAGGGAGGGCATCAGTCCCGTGGCATAGGGCAGCGGTGCGCCGCCGTAGAGAATCCGGTCCCCCCGCTTGAGATCAAAATCGCCCTTTTTCCGGGCGCTGGCCATCATCATGGTGGAGAGGAGGTTGTGCCGGTAGGTATCCAGCATGCTTCGGGTATATGGTGCCAGCTTGATGGGCCGCAGTCCGCCCTCCCAGGTGGTCTGAATCCAGACGGCAGGCTCCCCGCAGAGCATCTCTGTCCGCTTGGCCAGCAGTACATCCGCATAGTCGGCGTAGGTGGTCAGCGGCAGCATCTGCCGCAGCTCGTCCAGATTCCGGGGATGGCTGCCCCGCAGGAGCTGACGGCCCAGTCCGCTGGCGCACCAAAGCGCCAGCTGCTCTTCCATCAGCCGGCGCTGGGTATACATATATTCCGCAAGGCTCATGTCCAAAAAGCCGCAGTACTCCTGCCACAGCTGCTCACGGCTGCAGCGCTTGAGCTTATCCTCAAACCGCACGGTCCCTCACCTCTCTACCTCTCTTTTCCAGCGCGTCCCCAGGCGCGGACGCTCTGCCGGTTGGGCAGCAGAAACGGGGTGGTACGTCGGTACTCGTCATACCCCTTCAGTTTCGCCGGAAACACACACCGATCCTCAAAGATCACCAGTCCCACGTTCAGTCCGCTCAGCACCGCCGCCTCCCAAAGCGGCAGCCCGCCGGCGGCCCACAGACATCCATACAGCCCCGCGAACCACAGCACCCCGGGATGGCGGCACAGGGCGTACACCCCGGTGGTACAGGCGCCCCGCTCCTCCCCCGGCCGGGCATAAGACGCCTCCACCGGCAGCGCAAAAAAAAGCGTATAGACCAGAAGTCCAAAAAAGAACACCGCCAGCAGCGCCGCCGCGCCCCGGAACCACCCGTGAAGCGGAGGCGTCCCCCGCCAAATCTCCCAGACCGTCCCCGCTGCCAGCAGCAAGGCGCCCAGGGGAAAACAGGCCCGCAGGCTCCGGCGGCTCCACCGCCAGTCGTTGTAATCACTGAGAAAGAAAAGCAAAAAGGCACCCACGCCCGCTGCAAACCCCATGGCCGCCCTTCAACCATCCTTTCCTCTGGGAATGCACACAATCGACAAAAAAGTTGCATTTTCCCCTATCTTCTCCATTTTTCTCCATTATACATGCTTTGTTAGGTAACTTCAACAAAATTCAGCTCAACATTTCCAACAAATTGCAGCACGTCGATTCTCCACAACATATGGGTCCTCTGCCAGCATCCCCGGCCATCCGTTGATGAAATATCTAATATCATTCAAATAAGAATATAATTTGAATTTTGTAACTCTCGAAATTAGTGATTATGACGAGAAAAATCACCAGCGCCGCACACTGTGCGGCGCTGGTGATTCAATCCAATGCCTTCTGTTCTTTGTGAAAATAACGGTAGACCGACTCCGCTGCGGTACGGGGAACCACGGCGGCCAGTGTCTCCACGTCTGCCTCCCGGATGGCCCGCATGGAGCCAAAGTGCCGGCGCAGCGCCTCCCGCCGCTTGGGGCCCACACCGGGGATATCCTCCAGTTCGGAGTGCAGGGCGCTTTTCTGATGGCTTTCGTGGTGGTAGGTGATGGCAAAGCGGTGGGTCTCCTCCTGGATCTGCCCGATGAGGGAAAACACCGCCTGGTTGGTCACGATACCGATCTCCCGGCCCTCCGGCGTCACCAGCGCTCTTGTCCGGTGGCGGTCATCCTTCACCATGCCGAAGATGGGTACCCGCACGCCGAACTCCTCCGCCACCGCCTGAGCGGCGGCGGCATGGGTGGTACCTCCGTCGATGAGAAACACATCCGGCATCGGCAGGAACTTTTCGTCCCCGTCGGCGGCCCGCTGGAGCCGGCGGCGCAGCACCTCCTGCATGGAGGCATAGTCATCCGGATGCCCTTCCAGCCCCTTGATACGGAACCGGCGGTAGGCGCTTTTCAGAGGCCGGGTGCCGCTGTACACCACCATGGAGGCCACAATATCGCTCTTTCCGGTGTTGGAAATATCGAAGGACTCCATCCGCCCTGGCGGCGCAGGCAGGTCCAGCATCTTCCCCAGCAGTGTCAGGGTGTGGGCCACCCGCTCCTCCGCAGTGGTGGCCCGCTCTGCCTCCTCCTGGGCGTTGCGCTGCGCCATGGACCGCAGCTCCGCCTTCTCGCCCCGCTGGGGCACGTGGACCCAGACCTTGTGGCCCGCCCGCTTGGTCAGCGCTTCCGAGAGCTCCTCACACTCCCCGGTGTCCAGCGGCAGCAGGATCTCATGAGGCAAAATGGCCCGGGGCAGGTAGTACTGGGCCGTCAGGGCGGAGAGCATCTCCGTCTCCGTCTCCTCCATGGGGGCAGCGAAGAGCTCCGTCTCCCGGCCGGTGAGATTCCCGTCCTCCATGTGTAAAATGGCGTAGCAGCTCTTACCCGCGCCCCGATAAAGTCCCCAGATGTCCGTGTCGGCGCACAGTCCGGCGATCACCGTCTGTTTTTTCCCCAGTGCGCCGATGGCGTTGATCCGATCCCGCAGGGCCGCTGCCTGCTCAAACCGCAATGCCTCCGCTTCCGCCTCCATCTCGGCGGTCATCTCCCGCAGCAGCTGCTTTGATTTTCCCTCCAGCAGCGCCACCGCCTGCTCGATGCGGCGGCGGTATTCCTCCTCTGTCATCTCCGGGCGGCAGAAACCGTCGCACCGGCCCATATGAAAATTCAGGCAGGGCCGTTCTGCGCCGACGTCCCGGGGAAAGCGCCGGTTGCAGGTGGGCAGCCGCAGCGCCGCGCACACCGCGTCCAGGGCCTGGCGGGTCTCAAACCGGCCACCGAAGGGACCGAAATACCGAGCACCGTCGTCCGAGAGCCGGTTGACCAGAGAAAAGCGGGGGTACCGCTCCCGGGACAGCCGCACGAAGGGATAGCCCTTGTCATCCTTCAGCAGGATGTTGTAGCGGGGCATATGGCGCTTGATGAGGGAGTTTTCCAGCACCAGTGCCTCAAACTCGCTGGAGACGAAAATGGTGTCGAAGTGATCCACCTGGGACACCATCTGCCGGGTCTTGGCCGTGTGGGCGGCACTGTCCTGAAAATACTGGCTGACCCGGTTTTTCAGCTTTTTGGCCTTGCCCACGTAAATGACCTTCCCGGTCTTGTCCATCATCAGATAGACCCCGGGGGCCAGGGGCAGATCATTGGCTTTTTCCTTCAGTTCCGCCTTGGTCACGCTCTGTCCTCCCTTCCGTAAAACAGAAAAACACGCCCCCGCACAGGCAGGAGCGTGTCAACCGAAACCGGTTTATTCGCCGAAGTTGTCCTTCACCAGCTCCACCAGAGCGCTGACAGCTTCCTTTTCGTCCGCGCCGTCGGCGATCAGGGTGATGGTGGTCCCCTTCACGATGCCCAGAGACAAAACGCCCAGCAGGCTCTTGGCATTGACGCGGCGGTCTTCCTTTTCGACCCAGATGCCGCTCTTGAACTCGTTGGCCTTCTGGATGAAGAAAGTGGCAGGTCTGGCGTGCAGGCCTACTTCGTTGTTAACGGTAATCTCCTGTGTATACATGATACAGCTCTCCTTTTCTATACCAAGTCATTTCAGCAGCTTCCAAACATCATACAACATTCCTCTATTATCATACCTACTTTTTTGCATGCCGTCAACGGCGTTTTTCACAAACATTTCACAAAACTGTCTGAAAGCCACCCGGCCCTTTGGTAGTTTACGCCACTTTTCCCAGGGTTTATACCGGTATTTTCGCCATTTTGAGGGACCTTGTCCACCACAGTGGGACTTTTTTCACCATTTCGTCCAAAATCGTTGGGAACCGCTGCGATTTCCCCGTCCTCCGCCGCTCCCCTGCCCCTCTTCACACAGCACAGGGGCGCCCCCTGCGGAGCGCCCCTGTGCCGTTTTCAGAATTTGCTCAATAATTTTCCGCCTTGATCTGGAAGTAGGCTTGGGGATGCTTGCACACCGGGCATACGGCAGGCGCGCTCTCGGCGATCTCCACATGGCCGCAGTTGCGGCAGAACCACATGACTTTCTCGCCCTTTTTGAAGACCTCGCCCTTTTTCAGGTTATCCAGCAGTTTCAAATACCGCTCCTCATGGGTCTTTTCAATCTTGGCCACACCCTCGAACTGGGCCGCCAGGGCCAAAAAGCCCTCTTCCTCGGCGGTACGGGCCATCTCAGCGTACATCTGGGTCCACTCCTCGTTCTCACCGGCAGCAGCCGCCACCAGGTTCTCCTCCGTGGAGCCGATACCGCTGAGGGCCTTGAACCACAGCTTTGCATGCTCCTTTTCATTGAGAGCCGTCTCCTGGAAGATGGCTGCGATCTGCTCGTAGCCGTCCTTCTTGGCCTGGCTTGCGAAATAGTCGTACTTGTTCCGGGCCTGGGATTCCCCGGCAAATGCCTTCCACAGATTGGCCTCCGTCTTGCTTCCCTTCAGTTCCATGTTGGTTCCCCTTTCATAATGATTCATCAGTCTTTTGAGTCTCCTGAATGTTCTCCTTGTCCGCGCAGGCGGAACAGATCCCTGTAAAAAGCAGTGCATGTCCCAGAACGCGGATTCCCTGCCGGGCCGCCAGATCATCCAGCGCCCGGTCATAGGGGATCGCCTCCAGGTCAAACACCCCGCCGCAGCGAAGGCAGCGCAGATGGGTGTGGGGCGCCGTGCAGCCGTCAAACCGGACCACCGGCCCCTGGATTTCTGTCAGCCGTCCTTCCCCGGCCATTTGGCGGAGATTTCGATATACCGTTCCCAGGCTCAGGCGGGGCAACTCCGGTTTGAGTTGCTGATACACCATTTCCGCCGTGGGATGCTCCTCGCTGTCTCGGACCGCCTGGTAAATCCGCTCCCGCTGGTGGGAAAACCGCTGCTCCGGCATTTTTGTCTCCCCGTTCATATCAGTAATAATTCTTATTACTTTATAGCATAGCTCTTTCAAAAAAGCAAGCCCTTTTTCAAAAATTTGTTTTCTTGACTGGAATTTCCCACCCATAGGATCTTGGTTTTGAGACACAATAGGTCTCGGGTATCGCATACCTTATCTGCACGCGTAAAAAGGAGGACCCCGTTGTGAAAAAGAGCCTTGCGCTTCTTCTGGCCTCCGCTTTTTTGGTATTCACACTGACTGCCTGCGGCGGAGACAAGAAGGAGAACGGTAGCACCGCCTCCGACACGCCCACTACGGAGGATACGCTCGACGATCCGGATTCATCCGTGACCGACGAGATCCTGGACGGCTCGGATACGGCGGAAGAACACCGGGACACCACAGGGGATGGCCTGCTTAGCGGTGACAATCAAACAGCCAATGACGGCACCACCGCTCCCGTCCCCGGTGATGACACTACCACGGACAACCACACTTCCGACCAGGAAGACACGGTGTCCGGTACGGACCCCGACACTGGGAGCAAAAGCGCCCGGTTTGGCGCCAGCTACAGCCAGATGCTGGAAAACGCCCGGGTTCACGACACCGATGGAGATCTGACGGACTATGAAAACGCCGTCACGCCCGGCGCCGCGGCGGCTCGCTGAATGCACCGCTGTGCAAACGGCGGTCTGAAGGGAATTTGTTCCTTCAGGCCGCCGTTGTCCGCTGTTTGGGGGCAATTCGATACTGTGATTTTTTTGGGGGGGAATCTTGCGTTTTTTCTGAAAACTGCTACAATGTCATATAATTGTGCACAAAGGAGGAACCAATATGGAAGAGACCCCGGAGAAAACTCGCTTCCATCCCCTGAAAACCGCAAAGACGCTTCTGTTGGGCGCCGTGCTCTGCATCGTGGTGGCATGTGTCTGCTTTGTGGGCGGACGGCTCTCCGCCGGAAGCGGCAGCGAGACGCCACAGCTGGACGCAGTGGTGCTGGAAAGCCAGGTCCGCGACATCAGTGAGCTGGCCAGCGTCACCTATACATATACCAACATGGCGCAGTTTGAAAGCAGCAACGACTTTTACGGCGTGAAGATCCCCTTCACCACCAAGTCCTTTATCCTCACCTACGACGGCACCATCAAGGCCGGGGTGGATCTGTCCCAAGCCACGGTGGACGTCTCGGGAAACACGGTCCGCATCACGCTGCCCCAGGCTGCCATTCTCTCCCACGAGATCGACGAGGACAGCGTGGAGGTATTTGACGAAAAGACCTCCATTTTCAATCCCTTCACTGTGGAGGACTTCTCCTCGTTCCAGACCGACCAGAAAGCGGCCATGGAGGAAAAGGCACTGGACAAGGGACTTCTCACCGAGGCCCAGGCCAAGGCGGAGGCAAGCGTTCGCCAGCTGCTCACGTCCACCCTGCCGGAGGGCACGGAGCTGGACGTGACCTCCGCGTCCTAATCGCCGCCGGGCCGGGTATTTCCGCGGCTTTCCGGCAGGGAGAACAGCGGCTCACACCCGCAATTCAATACGTGAACGAGGCGGCG
>OOBW01000394.1_pt1 | contig 35200 bp, 29 predicted proteins | sample 1671701 | NCBI WGS metagenome assembly OOBW01 (sample SAMN06348183, study PRJEB24527) | human gut metagenome | biome: human gut; feature: ankylosing spondylitis patient; material: feces | host: Homo sapiens | place: China | collected 2015-10 | reverse complement strand
CGGAGGCCAGGACGTGGTCCAGACCGCCGAAGCCGATGTCGTAGGCCCAGCCGTCACCGCCGAAGGCCCACACGGACTTCTTGCTGAGGAACTCCCGGTTCTGGAGCACCAGATCCCGGGCCTCCTTCGTCTCCGCCGTCTCGCATGCGGCGGACTCCAGCGCCTTTACCAGGGTGTCGGTAGCGTCCCGGGATTCTTTGGCATGCTCCCGGCTGGCGAGATACGCCTCGCACTCCGCCTGGGCAACGCCGGCGTCCCGCAGCAGTTCCACCGCATCCACCAGCTCACTGTTGACGGTGTCATGGGCCTGGAGGAAACCAAAGGCGAACTCGGCGTTATCCTCGAAGAGGGACTGCTCCCAGGGGGGGCCGAAACCCCGGTCATCCTTGCAGTAGGGCGTGGAGGGCAGAGAGCCGCCGTGGGCCGCGGTGCAGCCGGAGGCGTTTGCGATGTACATGTGATCGCCGAAGAGCTGGGTGACCAGCTTGATGTACGCGGTCTCGCCGCAGCCTGCGCAGGCGGGCGGGAACTCATAATAGGGCTTTTTGAACTGGCTGGCCTTAACGGTCTTGTCGCTGCCGGCGTCCTGCTTGACAGGCACCTGCTCCACACCGTAGGTCCAGTTTTCCGCCTCGCCCGCCTGGGACTCGGCGCTCTCCATGGTCAGGGCCTTGGTCTTGGCGGGGCAGACGTTGGCGCAGCAGCCGCAGCCCAGGCAGTCAAAGGGAGAGACCTGGATTCGGAAGGCGTACTTCTCCAGTCCCGGTCCCTTGGCGGGAATGGTTGCAAATCCCGCCGGCGCGGCGGCCTTTTCCTCTTCCGTCAGCAGCACAGGTCGAATGGCCGCGTGGGGGCAGACCAGGGAACAGAGGTTGCACTGGATGCAGGCGGTGGGATCCCACCGGGGGACCTGGATGGCATCCCGGCGCTTGTCGTACTTGGAGGTGCCGCTGGGCCAGGTGCCGTCCACTGTGCCGAACTTCTGGAAGACAGACACCGGCAGGCTGTCTCCCTGCATCCGGTCCATGGGCTTGAAGACCTGCTCCAGGAAGTCTCCCTCCGCCGCGGGGGTAGCCTCTTCTACCGGCGCATTGAGCCAGCTGGCGGGGACTTCCACCTGATGCAGGGCCTGTACGCCCTCGTCCACGGCGGCGCAGTTCAGATCCACCACCTTCTGACCGGCCTTCACCAGGTAGGTCTTCTTGATAGCCTCCTTCATGGCGTCCATGGCCTGCTCCATGGGAATGATGCCGGCCAGCTTGAAGAAGGCAGACTGGAGCACGGTATTGGTCCGGTTACCCAGGCCCAGCTTCATGGCGATGTGGGACGCATCGATCAAATACAGCTTGGCCTTCTTCTCCGCAAGGCCCCGCTTGAGGTTGCCGGGCAGCTTCTCATCCAGCTCCTCCGCGCTCCACTGGCAGTTGAGCAGGAAAGTCCCGCCGGGCTTGAGGTCCTTTGCCACGTCGAACTTGGTGAGGTAGGCGGGGTTATGGACTGCCACGAAATCCGCGGACTGGACCAGATAGGTGGCATGGATGGGCTGATCGCTGAAACGCAGATGAGACTGGGTCACGCCGCCGGACTTCTTGGCGTCGTATGCGAAATAAGCCTGGGCATATTTCTCGGTCAGGTCCCCGATGATCTTGACGGAGTTCTTGTTGGCGCCCACGGTACCGTCGCCGCCGGTACCCCACAGCTTGCAGGCAATCTCATGGGGCTTGTCGATAGTCACCTCATGATAGGGCAGAGATGTATGGGTCACATCGTCCACGATGCCGATGGTGAAGTTGGTCTTGGGGGCGTCCTGGGAGAGGTTATCGTACACCGCCACGATCTGCCCCGGGGTGGTGTCCTTACCGGCCAGACCGTACCGGCCGCCCACCACGGCAGAGAAGGAACGGCCGGAATCATCCAGCACGGCCTTCACGTCCAGGTACAGCGGCTCGCCCACGGAGCCGGACTCCTTGGTGCGGTCCAGGACCGCCACTTTCTTCACAGTCTCCGGCAGCACGCTGAGGAAGTGCTTGGCAGAGAAGGGGCGGAACAGGTGGACGGAAATCATGCCCACCTTGCGGCCGCAGCGGTTGAGCTCATCCACCACCTCCCGCATGGTCTCGGTGACGGAACCCATGGCGACAGCCACCTCGGTGGCGTCCGGCGCGCCGTAATAATCGTAGAGCTTGTAGTTGCGGCCGGTAATCTTGTTGATCTCGTCCATGTAGTGCTGGACGATATCGGGGATGGCCGCATAGTGGCCGTTGGAGGCCTCCCGGCCCTGGAAGAAGGTCTCGGTGCCGGCGGTGGTACCCCGGGCGTGGGGGTGCTCCGGGTTGAGGCTGTTGGCCCGGAACGCACGAATCTGGTCATAATCCACCAGGGGACGAAGATCCTCATAATCCAGGGCGTCGATCTTCTGCATCTCGTGGGAGGTGCGGAAGCCGTCGAAGAAGTGCATGAAGGGGTGGCGGGCCTTGATGGCGGAAAGATGCGCCACCGCGCCCAGATCCATCGACTCCTGAGGACAGGCGGAGGCCAGCATGGCAAAGCCGATGGACCGGCAGGTCATCACGTCGGAGTGGTCGCCGAAGATGGACCACATATTCTGAGCCACCGTGCGGGCGGAGACGTGGAACACCGCCGGTAGAAATTCACCCGCGATGCGGAACATGGGAGGGATCATCAGCAGCAGACCCTGGGCTGCCGTATAGGTGGTGGTCAGCGCACCGGCCTGCAAAGAGCCGTGGCAGGTACCGGCGGCACCTGCTTCGGACTGCATCTCGATGACCTTGACCGGCTTGCCGAAGAGGTTCTTCTTGCCCTGGGACGCCCACTCATCCACGGATTCAGCCATCTGGGAAGAAGGGGTGATGGGATAGATGGCCGCAACCTCCGTAAATGCGTAAGAGGCGTAGGCCGCGGCGGTGTTTCCGTCCATGACCACTTTTTGTTTCATACTTTTCCCTCACTTTATTGAATTCAAGCTCCACGGCCGCACCTCATGGTCCAGCCGTCAATGCTGCGTTCTCCATGTGCCCGCCGCAACGCGGGACACGGATTCTTCAGGGCCGTCCGCCTTTCTCTCAGAAAAAAGCGGAACGTAATCCCCGTGGAAAACTCCCAGCTTTACTATATCGTTTTCCACATGGCGGGTCGATTGCCAAACCGGCGTAATTCTTCGAAAATCCATACCCGATTCCCTGTAAAGCCCCTTGGTTCGTTTGTCAGCCTGCACAGCCTTCTCTTCTCTTTTCTCCGGAAAAATCAGCGTTTTTCCAATTTGGAGCAGGTAGATATTTCTATATGGTAAAAATTTGACTTGTGAAATTGCACAAATAGATTTCCTCCTGCTTTTTGATTTCCAGCTTTCGATTTTTGATTTTTTCCGTTCTCACCCCCACGTCCGCACCATCTGTTCCCTCCGCGAACAGGCTGGATAGAAAATGGCCTCACGTATATAAAACGCAACGTTTTCCACATTTTACGGGAATTTCAGGGAACCTCCTGTTCCGATTTTTCTGGGCCGCGGATCTCCCGCGCATAGCGTTCTGGACTCATTCCGGTCAGGCGCTTGAACGTATTATAAAAGGTACTGTAATTCTGGTACCCCACCTGCAGGGCAATCTCCGTCATAGGGATATCCCTGGACATCAGCAGCTTTGCCGTGTTGATGCGCTTTTCGTCTATGTAGGTCTTCAGCGGGCTTCTGGTAATATTTTTGAAAGTGCGGGAGAGGTAGGTAGGGTTATAATTGGTCATAAGTCCCAAAGTCTTCAAACTCAAGTCCTCTCCAATGTGCAGATTGATGTAGTTGACCAGTTCGCACACCAGGGTATCCTGCCGAGTAATGGTGGCGCCGGTGCCGTTGATCCGCAGGAAATCGTCCTGCAGATAGGCCAGCATCTGATGGAGGATGGCCTGATGGAATACCCGCTGTCCTCGCTCCACCGGACAGTTTTGGAACTGCTGAATCAGCTCCACATATTTGTGGATCGCCAGCGCCCCCAAATGCAGCACCGGATAGCAACTGCTGTTCCGGCTGAAGATCTGAAGCAGATTGTCATCCTTGGTGGAACAGGCCATCACAAAGCCGAAGGAAAGACCCACGCTGAAGCGCATATGGGATTCGTTCCGGTCACACAGCAGCCGATGCTCGTCCATCATATCGCAGATCAGAACATCTCCGAACTCCACCGGATACTCTTTCCCGGCCACCTGGTACCGGATCGGCTCCTGGCCCAGATAAATCACAAATTCAAAGAAGTCGTGAATATGCAGAAAGCCCGCGATATTCTGTCCGCTCTGATAGAAAACGGCATCATATCCATATTGGTCCGTGTTGTTGGAAAACCGCACCGCGTTTCCCATCGGCTCTGCACCTGTTAAAAACTGTGACACTGCACACCCTCCATGGAGTCGGCCGTTCCGACACAGCCGGCTGTGTTTTCAGACAAAATCCGCAAGATTTTCCCCGTAAAAGTTTACTATTTTATCATACCATGGACATTTTTCAAACGCAAGCACACGGGTTGTCCGGCCTCAGTGCAGAATCAGCCCGCCAGTGACGCACTCCCCCTACCTTTTTTCACTTGACTGCCTGCCGCTTACCAGGTCTCTGCTCCAGCCGCTCCGCCGGTTTTCCTGGCTACTTGTCATACAAGTAACTGCGACAGTCTCCTTTTCTTTTCTCAGGGGACGCCCACTTAAATTATAGGATCAATATACCAGTTTTTAAGATATCTTTCAAGAATCCCCTGTGAATCATGTCCAAGCAGAAAAGACAGCAGCTATCGCAAATTTTGTATTTTCTTTCACAATTAGCAGTCAAAAGCTCCTCTTTTTCTGCATTTTTTAAAATTCAGAGCAGAAATGCAACATTTCTGTGGATTCAGCAGAAATTCCGGCCTCATTTTGTACGATCTATCCAGCTGTTTATTTGTCATACGAGTCTTGAATTTCCGCCTTCCAGCAGGTATAGTAAAATTGGTAGAGTTTACAAAAGGGAGGAACCTTGCATGGCACTTCACCCGGTCAGCCGTATTAAACTGTCCACGCAAATCGAAAATCAACTCAAGGATCAGATCCTGACCGGGAAATGGAAACCCGGGGAACGCCTCCCCTCAGAAAATGAGCTGGCGGAAATCTTTCAGGTGAGCCGCGTTTCCATCCGGCAGGCACTGCAGTCTCTGTCCGCCCAGGGCCTGATCGAGACCCGCGTTGGCGACGGCTCATTCATCAGCCGACCCAGCATCGGAACCTTCATGCAGGATCTGATCCCGGACGTGTATCTGGCTGATGACTCCCTGCGTGCGGTGCTGGAATTCCGCCGTGTGTTTGAAGGTCCGGTTGCGGAGCTGGCTGCCACCCGCGCCACGGATGAACAGATCTCCCAGCTGGCGATTTTGTATCACCAGATGCTGGAAACCGCCAACGACGTGGACCGGAACTCCTATTATGACCTCTCCTTCCACATGCTCATTGGAGAGATGACCGGAAACCCCATGATCATCGGGGTCTATCGGATTTTGAACAATGTGCTGCGTAGCAGCTGGCACAAAATGACCGCGACCAAAGGCCCCAAGACAGGCTTTTTCTATCACGAGCGGCTGCTCAGTGCCTTCCGGCAAAGAGATCCCAAGCTCTGCCGGGAAATCATGGAGGAGCATGTCACCAACAGCTGGCTTTTGTTCTTTGGCGATGGGGAGCAGGCGGATTCTTCCCTGTCCCCCCATTCTTAACGGTTCCGATGGTACCTGTCACCCCGCCGCCATCGCCCATCAGACAAAACGGGAGCCCGTTCCGATTGAGGAACGGGCTCCCGTTTTGGATTGTGCTCAGTGGATTCCCTCATGGGCCAGCAATGCAGAAATTCTTGCGTCATCCTCCACTGTGGCGTTTGGCATGGGGAACGTGCCGGTGCTGCTGGCAGCAATGCCCCGCATCTTGCAGGCCTCTTTCAAAACCGGCAGGAAGGGGTCCCGGATGGTATACAGGTCCATCAGGCGGTCAATGGCCTGCTGGCCCCTGGCGATTCCCTCCAGATCGTTGTCCCGGAAGGCCTTCACCCAGGCGGCGCACACCTCCGGCACCACATTGCTCAGTGCCGCGATACAGCCGTCGCCGCCAGCCAGGATGTTATGGGCAAAGTTGTCGTCATAGCCGGAGTAGATCTCGAAAGTCGGGATCTGTGATTTGACTGTCTTGATCAGCTCACGGGTGTGGCTCATGTCCACCGTGGTGTCTTTGATTCCCACGATGTTGCTGTGCATGGTGGCCAGCTGCAGCACGGTCTCCGGCTGAATGGACGTACCAGTGTTGGCCGGGAAATTATAGATGTAGATCGGGCCATGGATCTCCCGGGCCAGGCGATCATAGTACTGCAAAAGTGCCTCCGCGCCAAAGCGGAAGTAGTAGGGCGGCAGGATCATCACTGCGTCCGCCCCCTGCTCCAGGCAGTAATTGGAAAACTCCGTGATCTCACTGGCTACCATACTGCTGGTGCCGATGATCAGCTTGACCCGGTGGTCCACCCGCTCAATGGCAAAACGCGCCATCTCCCGACGTTCCTCCATGGGCATGGCGAAAAATTCACTGGAGCTGCCCTCCACGAGAATTCCGTCAATTCCCTTTTCGATCAGGTTGTCAAACAGTTTTCCCTGGCTCTCCAGATCCAGCGTCCCATCTTTTCGAAACAGCGTGATGGCGGGTGCCAGATATGCTGCGTTCATCCGGTTGCTCCTTTCCGGTTATTCCAGTCCGGCGCCCTTCATGGCGGAGAGAGCGTGGTCGGTGTAGAGCTTGTAGAAGCCCTTGCGGGGCTCACGGGGCAGAATTCCCTTCTCAGCACGCTTGGCCAGCTCCGCCGTGGCCTCTTCCACTGTGCAGGGCACGCCGTGGATACCTGTCATGTTGATGGTGCGGTCCTTGACGCTGTAGGAGATCAAATCGCCTTCCTCCAGGAATGCGATGGGGCCGCCGGCAGCAGCTTCGGGGCTAACGTGGCCGATGGCAGCGCCGCGGGTGGCGCCGGAGAAGCGGCCGTCGGTAATCAGGGCCACGGAGCCGTTGATCCGCTCGTCGCAGACGATGGCCTCGGTGGTCATCAGCATTTCGGGCATGCCGCAGCCGCGGGGGCCCTCATAGCGGATGATGATGACTTCGCCGGGATTGATCTTGTTCTCCACCACGGCGTCATGGGCATCCTCCTCGCAGTTGAACACCCGGGCCTTGGCATTGACCACTTCCCGCTGATTCATTGCACAGGCGGAGTACTTCAGAACAGAGCCCTCGGGGGCAATGTTGCCCTTCAGGATAGCCACAGAACCCTTTTCGGGTGCCTTCTCCACAGGGAAGATCACCTGATCCCGGGTCAGACCGTAGTTGGCGAGGTAACCCAGATTCCGATCGAACCAGTTGTCCTTGTGCAGATCCTCCAGGTTCTCGCCCAGGGTCTTGCCGGTGACGGTCATCACGTCCAGATCCAGCATATCCCGCAGCATCCACTGCACCATGGGGATACCGCCGGCAAACCAGAAGGACTCGGTCAGCTGCGTGCCGGAGGGATTGATATTGCCCAGATGGGGCACCTGATGATTGATCTCGTCAAAGAGCTCGATGGGCAGGTCATAGCCCAGCTCCCGGGCGATAGAAGGCAGATGGATGGTAGCGTTGGTGGAACCGCCGATGGCACTATGCACAATGATGGCATTCTTGAACGCGGCGGGCGTCAAGATCTTGCTGGCAGTGATGTTCTTTTCCACCAGCTCCATGATCTTGCGGCCGGCATAGCGGGCGTACTGGATGATGTCCCGCATGGTGGCCGGTGCCAGAGCAGCGCCGGGCAGCGTCAGGCCCAAAGCCTCCGCAATGCACTGCATGGTGGAAGCGGTGCCCAGGAAGGTGCACGCACCCACGGACGGGCAGCCGGTCAGCTTGTAATCCCGCACTTCCTGAGGCGTGATGGCGTCCTTGCGCTTCTGGCGCAGGGAGATGTCGCCCGCCACCAGAGACGTGGTCATGTTGGGACCCGGCCGCATGGAACCGCCCGGCATGAAGATGGTGGGGATATCCATCCGGGCCGCCGCCTTCAAGTGGGCGGGAATGGACTTGTCGCAGCTGGACATGAGGATCATGCCGTCCCAGGGCACTGCGGAGGCATGTACTTCCACCATATTGGCCAGAGCCTCCCGGGAGGCCAGCACCACGTTCATGCCGTCATGGCCCTGTGCGCAGCCGTCGCAGATATCCGTGGCATAGTACTTTGCAGGCTTGCCGCCCTTTTCGTACACACCGTAAACCGCCTGCTCCACCAGCTGATTCAGGTGCCAGCTGCCGGGATGAGAGTCGCCGTATACGCTCTCCACCATGATCTGCGGCTTTTCGATGTCCGTGTCGTCCCAGCCCGTGCCCATTTCCAGAGCGTCGAACTGTGCCCACAGCATCCGATCGTCATGACTTTTCTGCATCATTGTTTTTCTCCTTTTTGTCCATAGTCGCTGTTTGGAGGGTTACCCGCCCGGCGGTTTTCCACCCCGGACGGTTCATTCACGCACCGGAGCCGGCGCGAAAATTTCAGGGAAGAGGCCACCGCCGCTGCCACATACGGCACCAACGGTGGCCCCTATTTTATGTACGCTTACACGTGCTCAGGCTGCAGCCGCAGTCCTGATCGGCGCTTTTACATCACACCGAGAGTGATGAAGATCGCGCCCGCGATACCGGCGATCACACCGGCAACGCCGCCGACCAGCGTGTTGTACTTGAAGGTACGGGTCATATCCATGTTGAACATGGACTGGCTGACCCACCAGCCGGAGTCGTTGACGTGAGAGACAATCATGGTGCCGGCACCAATCATGACCGCGCAGGCCACGGGGGAGATACCCAGGGAATCCAACATGGGCAGGCACAGGCCAGCGGCCGTCATGCCAGCGGTGGTACGGGAACCAACAGCGCACTCCATGGCAGCACCAATGATGAAGGGAACCAGCAGTCCGGGGAAGCCGGTAGCCGCAACCACATCGCCCAGCTCGCCAGCTGCGGGAGCGTCCTTAATGATCTGTGCGAAGCCGCCGCCGAAACCGGTGACGATCAGGGGGATCAGAGCAACTTCCAAAGCCTCGCCGACCCAGCCGTTGAACATCATGGTAAACAGGCTCTTCTCGTTCTTGCCGGAGCTGAGGTTGTAGTTAGCCAAAGCCTTGTCCTTGTGAGCCACAGCCAGCAGCCAGCCGAACACCACGCCCAGGAACATAGCGATGTTCCGGTTGCCCAGGGTATCCAGCAGCACGCGGATGGTGTCACCCTCCGCCATAGTCATGTCGGCGAAGGAGGCCAGAGCGATCAGGATCACGGGGACCAGGATGGGAGACATAGCGAAGAGCACGTTGGGGAGGTTATCTTCCTTGATCAGCAGATCGTGGTAGTCGTTGCTCTTGACCTCTTCCACACCTTCCACAAACTCGGGCTTGGGCTCATAGTAATCCTTGCCTGCCCACTTGCGCATCAGCAGCCATGTGATGATGTAGGCAATGAAGGAGCAGACGATGCCCCACAGAATAACCAGGCCCAAATCAGCCTCCAACAGCACGGCAACCGCCAGGATACCGGGGGTGGGAGGAACCATGGAGTGGGTCAGGTTCAGGGACAGGATCGTGAATGCGGCCATCTGGCCCATGGGCTTATTCTGACGCTTGGAAATAATGGCACACAGAGGGGAGATCAGCACCATGGTCACATCACCGAACACGGGGATGGACATGATATAGGCCGCCATACCAGTGGATAGCTCCAGATTCTTGCCGTGGAAGAGCTTGATGAAGAAATTCACCATGGACTTGGCGGCACCGGAATCCCGGATGGAGCAGGCAATGATGGAGCCGAAGATAATGGTCATGCCGATGCTGCCCAGCGTACTGCCGAAGCCGTTGGCAATGGCCGTAATGGTGGTAACCGGGTTGTTGCCCAGAATAGAGCCGGCGATCATACTGCCGACAAACAGGGAAATGACGGGATGGATGTTCAGCTTGACGATCATGAAGATCAAGACCGCAATAGAAATGATGATTGCCAGAACAAATTGCGTCATAAACACACCTCCTAAAGAATCAGACACAAGCAGATCGTGGAACGGTATTCTTCAGGCCCCATGGAGCTGGAATCAAGCGGCGTCTCCCTCTCAGACACACGCTCCGCCGGTTCTGCAGCGCAGTTCCGGCTCCATCCGCCAGCCAGCGGAAAAACACCTCCCTTTTTGTTTTCTCCTCCTGATGCGGCCTTAAATACCGAGGGCGCAATCGCGCCCGTCCAAAATCTTCTTTTATTATAACGTCCTTGTCCGCCGGGTGCGATATATAAAAAAGCGTTTTTATTTGAAATTCCTGCCGCTAAAATCCATCGTTATTTTGAGTTGCTTCGTCAAATCAAACAACCCCACAGTTTTTCCTCCAATTATCGGGTTTTCACGCTTTCTGTTTTTGTACTTTACATAGTTTTTCTGTGATCTTTTTAAATTTGATTGTTGATTTTTTACAATTTTATGGATGCTGATTTTTGATTTTTAGATTTCGATTTATGACTTTTTTATGCAGTCATCCCGTATGACAAGTACTCAGGTTTTACTAAAAAAACCCTGTCCACCCGTTGGGCGGACAGGGTTTGCGCCGTTTATAGCACAGTCTGATCATCTTACAAAACTGAAGGGCTTCCAGCAGCATCCGGCGCCAAAAGACAAAATCATAAATCCTCGGCCCCATCCACAGCTCATGCTGCACGGCGGGACATTTTTGTGTTAAAAACGTGTCAAATTTCCGGCAGACTAACAGCAACATTCTCTCGCCGCCGTATATTTGGAGCAGGCAGGATCTGGGGCAGCTGCACATTTCCAGCTCCCGTACCAATTTCCTCAGGCTATATGCCGCGGTTTCGCAGGATGCCTCGTCTCCGACACCTTCATAATGGCCAATCCCTTGTACGCATGCTCCCCAGAATCTGGTCTTTTCCATCCAGATGCCGGAGACGCAACCGGTAACCGTCCCACACTGCTCTGGACAGCCAAGAGCAGCTTCGGCTGCTATTGGGTACTTATACAATGGCAGTACTTCTTTCAGGTAATTTTTCAGGCGAGTCAGGCACAGCCATCTGGCGTAATCCCGACCATGACCGTAGCACGGCAAAAACGCCACGGCAGCAGGACGATGATCTGGATATTCATTACCATTTCATAAGCATAAAAATTGAAATTTACAACCGCCACCAAAACTTCTATCACCCTGTCAATTTGTATCCCGAACGGCTCCTCCGCGCATCTCCAGCCGCTGGTCAATCAGGGCAAAGTGCTCCGCCACAGCGGCGGAGCCGGCATCAATGTCTTTAGTAAAAATGTTCTCCACGATCCGCCGGTGAACATCGTAGAGCTTTCGCTTCTGGGATTCCTCTGACATGATATCCCGCCGCAGATCGGCGATGAACTGGTCCATCACATTCGACAGGGCCTGAAGAATTTCTACGAACAGCTGATTCCCCGATGCTCGGGCAATGGTATAGTGGAGGCGCTTGTCCAGCAGCACATTCTCCTCTTCCTCCTTGAGGCCCATGTCCAGTTGGGAGATGATCTCCCGCAGATCCGCCAAATCCTGCTCTGTGGCATTGTTCACTGCCAGTGTGAAGGATTTTAGTTCCAGGGCATAACGCAGCTGGCTGACCTGTCGGAAATCCAGTTCTTTGAGCACGAACATCAGCGAGAGCGTCTCCACCATCGCACTTTCAAAATTACTTGCGATAAAATGCCCCGCCCCCTGGACACTGACGGCGGTCCCCATGATCTCCAGGACCCGAACCGCCTCCCGCACGGAATTGCGGCTGACACCGAGCATCTCCGCCATGGTCCGCTCCGGCGGCAGCTTGGAACCGATCTGCAGGCGGCCGGCAGTGATCTCCTGCTTAATGTAGTCGATCACCCGCGCATACATCCGGTTCGAATCCTGCAGGCTGTTTGTTTTCTGCGGCATAGCATCCTCCAATCCCCCCGGCGCAGGACGTATCTGTCCTGCGCCGGGAATGTTTTCAGCGCTTGCGGGCCTTCACTTCTTCGATCATCAGAGGCAGGATCTCAGCCACGTTGCCCACAATGCCCACGTCTGCCACATCAAAAATGGGGGCATCCTCATCCTTATTGATGGCCACGATGTATCCCGAGCCGCTCATGCCGGAAACATGCTGCATGGCACCGGAAATACCGCAGGCAATGTAAAGCTTGGGCGCAACGATCTTGCCGGACTGCCCCACCTGATGGTTCCGGGGCACCCAGCCCTCTTCGATGGCGGGGCGGCTGGCACCGACCACACCGCCCAGCAGGTCCGCCAGCTCCTGCACCAAGGCAAAGTTCTCGGCGCTGCCCATGCCGCGGCCGCCGGCCACGACTACCTCAGCGTCCTCCAGGTTCACCGCCTCGGCCAGTTCTTTCACGGTGTCCCGGATCACGGTCCGGATCTCGGGAAGCGTCACCGTCTCCTGGCTGACCGGTGCGGTGCGGCCCTCTTCCCGCTCCGGCTTACCAAAGCTGCCGGAACGGATCGTCACCACTGCCGGGGCCTCCACGGCCACTGTCTCCAGCAAAGAACCGCCGTACACAGAGCGGACCCAGCCCTGTTCGCTCAGGCCCGTAGCATCGGTGACACAGCCGGCACCCAGCCGGGCCGCCACTCTTGCCGCCAGTTCCTTGCCATCCCGAGTGGAGCCAAGCAGCAGGCAGTCCGCCTCATAACGCCGGCACAGCTCCGCCAATGCCGCGGCGCAGCTCTCCGGCTGATAACCGCCCACCTGGACGCTGAGAATCTCATCGGCTCCATAGGCACCGGCCTCCGCCGCGGCATCCGCACTGTCCAGCAGCACCACCGCCACCGGCTTGCCGCCCTGCTGGGCCGCCAGGCGCTTTGCAGCGTTGAGCGCTTCCAGGCCCGCCTTCACCGGCTGACCGCCGGCACACTCCAAGTATACCACAATGCCATGATTTTGCATATTGAAAAATCCTCCCTCAGATCAGCTTCTGCCCGGCCAGCATCTCCATGGCCCGGCGCACGGACTCGGCGGCTTCCTTTTCCTGGATCTTCACGCCGCTTTGCCGCTGAGGAGGTGCGCAGAGCGCCACACGCTTGGCGGGCGCCGCTGCCGCCCGGGCACCGTCGGCGCCCATCTCCGCTGCCGTCAGTGTGCCGATGGGCATCTTCCGGGCCGCCATTTTGCTTTTGATGGAGGGATACCGGGGCTCATAGGCGGGCTTGGTCACCGTCACCACACAGGGGCAGGGGGCCTCTACCACCCGGTAGCCCTCCTCCGTCTCCTGCTTGGCGGAAATGCCGCCGTCCTTGGGCTCCAGCTCCAGGACATTGGTGATCACCGGCAGTCCCAGCTGCTCAGCCAGCTGCACGCCCACCTGGCCGTCAGCAGTGTCGGTGGACTCGCAGCCGCAGAAGATTACGTCGAAGGGGCCCTCCGCCAGCTTACCGGCGGCCTGGCCCAGCAAATAGCCCTTGCCCGGGGCAGAGACCGCCGCAGGCTCCGTGACCACGTAGGCGTGGTCCGCTCCCACGGACAGGCAGCTGCGCAGGGACGGTGTCAGAGCCGCCTCGTCGCCGATGGTGAGCACGGTGACGCTGCCGCCGTTGGCCTCCTTGAACCGGGTTGCCATTTCCAGTGCATAGGTGTCAAATGCATTGACCACCGGGGTGATGTCCTTGAGCTGGGGGCCGCCGGTGGCGGGGTCCAGCGTTACGGTGACGGAATCGTCCGGCACCTGTTTGATGCATACCAAAAGTTCCATGCTGTTTTACTCCTCATTTTCAACAGATTGCAGATCAGCGGCCGGATGCCGCCGGATTTCAGAACTTGCCGATGACGCTCTTGCCGATGACCATCCGCTGGATCTCGTTGGTACCCTCAAAGATCTGGAAGATCTTGGCGTCCCGGAGGAGCTTCTCCACCGGGTACTCACGGCTGTAGCCGTATCCGCCCAGCATCTGGATGGCCTCCAGCGCATTCTGCACCGCCACATCGCCGGCATAGCACTTGGCGATGGCAGACTCCCGGCCGTAGGGCAGCCCGGCATCCATCAGCCGCAGGGCGTGAGCCACCATCTGACGGGCGGTCTCCGTACGGATCTCCATATCGGCGATCTTGAACTGGAGCGCCTGATTTTTCAAAATGGGCTTTCCGAAGGTGACGCGCTGCTTGCCATAGGCCACCGCCTCGTCAATGGCCCGCTGGGCAATGCCCACGGCGCCGCAGCCCACCCAGGCCCGGGACATGTCCAGGGTCTTCATGGCGATCTTGTAGCCCTCGCCCTCAGCGCCCATCAGGGCGGAGGCGGGAATACGGCAGTCCTCAAGCACTACATCGCAGGTATTGGAGGTACGGATGCCCATCTTATTCTCATGGTTCCCGGTGGACAGCCCCGGCGTTCCGGCCTCCACCAGGAAGGCAGACATTCCCTTGACGCCCTGGGACTTGTCGGTCATGGCGGTGACCACATAGAAGGACGCCACACCGCCGTTGGTGATAAAGCACTTGCGGCCGTTGAGGATGTACTCGTCCCCCTCCCGGACAGCGGTGGTCTTGCTGTTTCCGGCGTCGGAACCCGCCATGGGCTCGGTCAGGCAGAAAGCGCCGTGGTTGCCGTCCATCAAAAGGTCGCAGCAGTGCTGCTTCTGCTCCTCGCTGCCGCCGATGAGGACGGCTTTCAGTGCCAGATTGCTGGCGGTAATGGTGGAGGCAAAGCCTGCATCCGCCTTGGCGAACTCCTCCATCAGCGCGGCCACGGTGATGCGCTCCAGCCCCAGGCCGCCGTATTCCTCAGGGACTTCCAGGCCGTTGTAGCCCAGCTCCGCCGCCTTCTTGTAGATCTCCGCGGGCCACTCGCCGGAGACGTCATATTCCTTGCACTGTTCCTTGATCTCTTTTTCGCAGAATTCCCGCACACTGTCCAGCAGATCCTGATCTTCGGGATTGATGAGATAAGCCATGTTATGTTCCGCCTTTCTTTTCCACATCGCCGCCGCAGGCGATTGCTATTTGTATTTTTATATGTATATATTACAGTTTGTAGCAGACTTTGCCGGGGTTGAGGATCAGATTCGGGTCAAACACCTGCTTGATCTGTTCCATCAGGCGCATGTTCACTTCACCCACGGATTCGGCCAGATAGGGAACCTTGCCCCGGCCGATGCCATGCTCGCCGGAGACCTGACCGCCCAGCTCGGTGGCCTTGATATAGACGGCCTCCATGAATTTCTCGGCCCGGGCCTTGAATGCGTCCTCTTCCAGGTCGTTGCTGCAGCAGTAGATATGCAGGTTGCCGTCGCCGGCGTGGCCGAAGCTGCGCACCTTCAGTCCCACGGTCTCCTGGAGGGATTCCACATAGCTCAGGAACTTGGCGATCTGGGTGACGGGCACCACCACATCGCACTCGTCCAGCAGCTTGGTATCCGCCATGATGGCCTCCAGGAAACTGCTGCGGGCAGCCCAGGCGTCCCGCTTGAGGGCCGGGGTGTCTGCCACCAGCACGTCGATGGCGCCAGCCTCCAGCACCACCTCGGACGCCTGCTCGATCATCGCATCCAGCTCGTCGGCATCGTTGCCGTCAAAGGTCACCAGCAGGTAGGCCTCGGCCTCCACGCCGTCGATCTTGCGGGGGAACACCTGCTTGCCCACATAGGCCTCAGAGGAGATGACGATGTCCTTGCCCATGAACTCCAGCGCCTGGGGGTTGAGGTGATGCTGGAAAAAGGCGGGCACGGAGGCAATGCAGGACTCCATATCAGGATAGGGGATGATGAGGCTGATGGTCTCCTTGGGAGCGGGGATCAGCTTGAGCGTCAGCTCCGTGATGACACCCAGGGTGCCCTCGGAGCCGATCATCAGATTCAGCAGACTGTAGCCGGAGCTGGTCTTGGAAACAGAGCTGCCCAGATGGATGATCTCGCCGGAGGGAAGCACCACGGTCATGGCCTTTACATAATCCCGGGTGCAGCCGTACTTGACGGCCCGCATGCCGCCGGCATTGGTGGAGACGTTGCCACCCAGCGTGGCAAACTTCTCGCCGGGATCGGGGGGATACAGCAGGCCCTTGGAAGCCGCGTCCTCCGCCAGGGTATTGAGTAGGACGCCGGGCTGAACGGTGACGGTGAAGTTCTCCTCGTCATAGCCCAGGATCTTGTTCATCCGGGTGGTCACCAGTAGCACGCCGCCGCAGACGGGAACCGCTCCGCCCACAAGGCCCGTACCGGCGCCCCGGGGGGTGACGGGGATGCGGTGCTCGTTACAAAGCTTCATCACCGCGGCGATCTCCTCCGTGGACGCCGCCTCCACCACTGCTTCCGGGAACGACTTGCCGTAAATAGGCATCTCGTCATGGCTGTAATCCGCATTGATGTCGCTGCCAGTAAACACGCGCCCCGGCGCGATGGCGGACAGTTGTTGGACAAGTTCCGGCGTCAGTGCCTGATAATCCATAGTGCTCCATCTCCTGTCAATGAAATCTCTGAATTTGGCAAATTGGTTCTACCAATTTTAGCAATCATGATACACCCCATCAGCGGATTTTGTCCATTGGTTTTTTTGTGAAAAAGTTATCAAAATCGGTTAAAACTCTCACAATCAGCAGAAATCCATTTCAAATTATACGATTACGCAAACGTTATCCCAAGAATTGGCATCTTAAAAATACTGTTCTCCATGCCTTTAGTTGTTTTATTGAAATTTCACTTCATTTTTTGTTTAAATTGTAAAAAGAGATGCCTGTTACCGCCTTTTGGCAGCGGACAGGCATCTCTTTTCCACAGACAGGATTTTCTTTTAACGGTAGCGCACCAGCGTCTCCAGGGGCTTTCGGTCGGCATGGAGGCGGGAAGGTCTCGCGCCCTCGGCAGGATATCCCAGCGCCAGCACGGCAATGGGCGTCAGACCAGACAGTTCCTCAGGAAAGGTCTCCTGGAGCTTCACAGGGTCAAACATCCCGATGTAGGTGGTCCCCAGGCCCAGATCCGCGGCCTGAAGCATCATCTGCGTGGCAGCGATGGCGGCATCGATCTCACCGTGGTTCTTCCCGTCCTTCTCCCGGACCCATGCAGCGGCGGGATCATAGGACACCACCAGCAGTACCGGCGGATGGAAGTGTGCGTCCATGCAGCCGTCTGCCAGTTCCAGCGCCTCCGGGCTCTGGATGACCAGAATACGCTGGGGCTGGTTGTTGTGGGCGGTGGGTGCGTTGCGGCCGGTCTCCAGGATCTGGAGCAGCTTCTCCGGTTCCACGGGGCGGTCGCTGAATTTGCGGAGAGAATACCGCTCCGCGGCCAGTTTTTCGAAATCCATCAGGGTCTCCCCTTCCTTTCGTATCAGATACCGTGGATTTTAGCACAGCTCCCACCGTCTGTGCAACTGTTTTCTCAGGTGGTGCCTCCCTGCCACTGTCCATTGTGGAGCATGTCGTGGCACAATTCTCTGCATCGGGTGTCGTAAAACTCGATGAATTTCAAAGAGTAAATGTCCGATACGATGTACCGGTCCCGCCCCTCCTGATAAATGGTCACGTAGTCATTGCCCACGTCGTACAAAATTCCTTCCCAGGCCACGGTATTCTGGGTGCCCACCAGGAACGTGGCCACCACATAGTTGCCCACATACCGCAGCAGCATCGCCTTCAAAGAGCCCCGGTATGCCTCTTCCACAGAGACCGGGTCCGTAATGACCTCGCTGGGAAGATGATTGCGCAGGTCCATCTGTCCGCCTTCATTGGTGGTCCCGCCGGTGCCGGCGAGGCCCGGCATGGACCTACCCGTACCAGCCCCGGAATTGGGCCGGGTGGGCGCCGCCGGCGTCATCCCCGGTCCGCCGCTGATCTCCGCGGACCAGTCCATTCCCGGCATGACCGCCTGCCCGCCGTTCACACGCATCCGCGCCACCGGCTGCGCGCCGTTTTGATACTGCATCATAAGCAACACCCCTCAAGTTCGATAATAGGCATTCGTCGGATTATAAAAGCAGTGATCGCCGATCCTGGTCTGCCAGTATCCCACATCCGACGGGAAAAAGGACCGGCAGGTGGGGCCGAACGGGTTGTAAAACCACAGCGATTCCGCCACATCCGGCAGCCGGTTTCCCGCAATGGCCCAGTCGGCAATGTCATAGTGAATCTGTTCCGGGCGCATGTTGTAAATATTTTGAGGGTTGTAGACCCCTCCCTCCGTTTCGCTGGCGCAGACGAACTGGTACGGCTGGAAAATAATGTTGCGGATACTGCCCTGGCCCACCCGGGCGTATTCGCCGCCGACGGCGTTGACCCGGTTCATCACCACGCCGGCCACCGCCTTCATGCCGTTTTCTCCCTCCCCGCCCGCTTCACACTGAATCAAACGCGCCAGCAGTTCCCGGTCGGAATATGCCATCGCTCCTTCCTCCCCAAAAAGTCTCCCGTCCCGGCCGGGAACGCTAAGTACCGCCGTGAAAAGAAACGTGCTCTCCGGTGCCCGGGACCGCCGGAACCATCTCCGGCCCGTTTCATCTTATGCAAAAGGACCGCCGCCGGTGTCTCCCGGCGGCGGTCCCGCAGAACCTCCATGCAATTTTATCTGGAAGCGGGGCGCTGCTCCTCGATGGCCTGGCGGAACATCTCCTCCGTCAGCTGGATGGAGCGCTCCAGCGCGTACTGCTTGGCGTGCTCGGCATAGCGTACCTCCATCTCCTGCCGCTGAGCCGGATGGTCGATCCACCAGTCGATGCGCCGGGCCAAGGCCAGGCTGTCTCCCGCCGGAAAGAGGCTCCGCTCGTCCAGCGCGAACTGGGGCGTGGCGGAGCGGGGCGAATCGGCAATCACCGGCACCAGTCCGCAGGCAAACGCCTCCATACAACTCATGGCCTCGATCTCCGCATCGGAGGTGTGGACATACAAATCGCACATGGCAAGAATATCCAAAAGCCGCTCCGGCTCATAGAATTCCATGACAATGGGGTTGGGCAGCTTTTCCGCCAGACGGCGGTACTTTCTCTCCAGCGGCCCCTTGCCTGCCAGGATCACCTGCAGCTGCTGGGCATACCGGGAGCGGGCACAGGCATCGATCAGCACGTCCTGCCGCTTTTCCCCCGCGTACCGGCCCACCATCAAAATGTTGAACTTTCCCAGCATCCAGCCCTCTTTCGGCAGCTTGCGGTAGTGATACTGGGGGCTGATGCCGTTGGAGATCACGTGCAGCTGGGCGGTGTAGCCATGCTGGCGCAGCTGCTCGGCAATCATGTTGCTGGGGCAGTGGATATGGGTAAAGCGATTGTAAAAGCTGTCCCGGAACCGGTTGTACAAAAAGTCATTGGCCCGCTTGCTGTTGCCCAGGTGCAGCGTGAACGTGATGTTTTCCGGCTGGCAGTGGAACGCGGCCGTGTGAGGAATCCCCAGCTTTTCCACATGCTTGAGGCCCGCCACCGCTAGTGGGGAAGGCATCATGAAATGCACCACATCCGCCCAGGCTGCCGCCTTTTCAAACACATGCCGGTTGGGAACAGCCAAGCGCATGCCCTGACTGGTGATCAGGTGCTCCACAATAGGCAAAAAGCGCATCTGCCGGACTGCATACTTATTGGGTCCCGGCTTCCCAATGGCGATGACCCGCACCTCGTTGCCATGCTCCTTGAGCGCCATGGCAAACCGCCTGGCGCTGATTGTGGTGCCGTTATTCGCATCGTCAAACTGGTCAATGACCAACACGATTTTCATACGTTTCAACCGCTCTTTCCTTGCTTTTCCTTCTATTTCCGTCCAACTCAAGATTTTTTTAGTTTATCACTTTTCATCCGGCTTGTCCATTGGAAAACCAGAATTTGGGAGCCAACCGCGCTTGTTTTTCGTAAAAACTTGGCCTGGCACCGCAAAAAAGAGGCCGGATACCGGCCCCTTTCTTATCGCTCCCGCTGTGCCAGGATCTGTTCCAGGCCCTGGGCCAGCTGATCCGGACAGGAGGTGGATTTGAACCCGCAGCGAATGCCCTTGAGCCGCTCCACGGCCTCCTGGGCACTCATGCCCCGCACCAGTGCGGAGATGCCCTGCAGGTTGCCGCTGCAGCCGCCCAATACTTCCAGATTCGCAATGCGGCCCTGCTCGTCCAGTTCCACCCGCATCTCCTGCGAGCAAACCCCGTGGGGCCGGAAAGAATACGTCATCTTCAGTTCCTCTTTTCCTAGTATGATCCTATTTTTTTAGAATAGCACGATGTCAAAAATTTGGCAAGCCCGGTTTTTATCATCGATATTCGATATTTTTCTTGACAAGCTCGATATTCGATATTATCCTGAAGACAGGAAAGATCGAATATCGATATTGAAAGGAGGCGCGCCATGGCCCGGGAAAAATTTCAGACGCTGACGGAGCAGATGTTTTACATTCTGCTGTGTCTGCGGCAGGAGCAGTGCGGCGCCGACATTATGTCCCAGGTCACCGCCCTGACGGCGGGCCGTGTGAGCGTAGGCCCCGGCACACTCTACAATCTGCTGGAGCAGTTTCTCGATGCCGGCTACATCCGGGAGACCAAAGTAGAGGGCCGCAGGCGCAGTTATCTCCTGACAGAAGCGGGCCAGACGGCCCTGGCGGAGGAGCGCCGCCGCCTGCAGGCCCAGATTGACGACTACGACCACCTTACAGCGAAAGGAGGAACCTGATCATGGGAAGCACCAAGCGGGAGTGGATTCCCCTGTACAACTTCCTGGACCGGACCAAGCTCACCGCCCACCTGACGGAGATGGCCGCCCGGGGCTGGCTGCTGACGTCCATCACCCCCTGGAGCTGGAAGTACCGCCGGACCGAGCCCCGGAAGCTGAAATTCGCCGTGACCTTTTTCGCAGGAGCCGGGCGCTTCTCCCCCGCCCCGGCGCCGGGGCTGGAGACCTTCCGGGACTACTGTGCCCAGGCCGGGTGGCAGCTGGCCGCCAGTATGGACCAGGTGCAGGTCTTCTACAACGAGGATGAACACGCTATTCCACTGGAGACGGACTCCGCCCTGGAACTGGCCAACATCCGCAAGAGCATCGGCGGACCGCTGGGAAAAAGCTATCTGGCTCTGCTCCTTCTCTCCCTTTTCCAGGTGGGATTCAGTCTCTGGCAGCTGGTACGGGACCCAGTGGATAACATCGGCAGCAGTTCCTCTCTGCTGGCCGCCGGGGCCTACCTGCCCCTGACAGTGCTGATTCTGTGGGGACTTTTTTCCTACCGCCGCTGGCTCCGGAAGGCCGGGGCCACCGCCGAGACCGGAGCCCCTCTGCCGGACCTTCCCAGCGCCAAATGGCTCAGCATCCTGGTCATGGTGTGGTCCGCCCTGCTGGTGCTGGCCTCCTTCGCCAGCGTGAGCCGGTCCGCCGGAATGGTCCTGCTGCTGGTGGGAATGCTGGTGTTCTTCACTCTGGCAGGCTTTCTGACCAACCTGATCCGGAAGTATCTCCAGCGGCTCCGGTGTCCGGCCTGGGGTAACTTTCTGGTGATGATCGCCGTCATCCTTGTCCTGACGGCGGCAGCTCTGGCCGGACTGATGGCTCTTGTGATGGGCAATGCCGGCACCGACTGGTTCGCAGACCACCCGGCGGCGGAGACCTACACCTACCAAGGCATGACCTGGTCTGTCTATGACGACCCTATCCCCCTGCGGATCGAAGACCTGGCGGAGGTAGATTATGACCGCTGGTCCACCGAGGCCCGGGTAGACACCTCCTTCCTGGGCAGCCACGGGGAATACCGCCAGGATGCCCGGCTGGGAGAGGGCCAGTGGCCGGAACTCCGGTATGACATCGTCACCGTGAAGGTCCCCTTCCTCTATGATCTTTGCAAGCAGGACTTCATTGACTGGGTAGAGCGGGACAACGACCAGATCCCCCCGGAGTACCGGGAGGAATACCGCCCTGTGGACCCCTCCCCCTGGGGGGCAGAGGAAGTGCTTCAGGTATCTATCGGCAATGAGGCCGTGAATCAATATCTGCTCTGCTGGCCGGACCGGCTGGCGGAGGTCCACCTCCCCTGGGACTGGGATCTGACGGTGGAGCAGATGGCCGTCATTGGGGAGAAACTGGCGGCAGACTGACCGGAGACGTAAAAAAGGAGAGGCGCGCTGCCTCTCCTTTTGCATTTTATGCCTTCCAGGCCTTGGTCTGATTTTTCTGCTCCAGCACCAGCCGGTCCGCGATCATGGCGATGAACTCGCTGTTGGTGGGTTTTCCCTTGGCGTTGGACACCGTGTAGCCGAAATACTTTTGCAGCGTCTCCAGATCGCCCCGGTCCCAGGCCACCTCGATGGCGTGGCGGATAGCCCGCTCCACTCGGGAGGCCGTAGTCCCGAACCGCCGGGCCACCTCCGGATAGAGCACCTTGGTGACGGCGTTGATCACATCCATGTCCTGCACCGTGATGATAATGGCCTCCCGCAGGTACTGGTAGCCCTTGATATGAGCGGGAACCCCGATCTCATGGATCACGGAGGTCACCAGGTTCTTCAGCTCCAAAGACTGATCCGGCTGGGGCTCGGCCTGGACGAACAGGGCCTGCATCCGCTCGATCAGCGCCGCGGGCTCGCAGGGCTTGGCCAGGAAATAGCTGGCACCCAGCTCCACAGCCTCTGACACCACCTGCTCACTGCAAAAGGCGGATACCACGATGACCTTGAGACTCTCTTCCCCGCTGAGTTTGAGCTGCTTTAAAACCGTCAGGCCGTCTCCCGGCATCACCACATCCAGCACCAGCAGATCCGGGTGCAGCTGCTCGGCCAGCTCCAGTGTCTCCGCCCCGTTCCCGGCCACGCCCACCACTGTGAAAGCCTCGGTTTGATCTATGGCTTTCCGCAGCAGTGTGCGGAATTCCTCATTGGCATCTGCCAGTAATACCCTTCTTCTCACATCCATGATTTCCCTTGTCCTTTTCCTGAAATTTTGATACACTCATACCGTGTTTTTCAGTGGGTGCAGCGCCCCTGCCGCGGCGGAACAGCGCCCCCGTTTGCGACGGATTCATGAAGCTTCAAATCACGTTTTCTATAAATTACCATAAACGGACAGCGTTTGCAAGAAGGAACTGTAAATAAATTCCAAAAATCATTCGACGATTTTTTTGAAAAAGCCAGCAATCCCAGTGTTTTCAAGGGTTTTTCCCCACTTCTGCACTGGAAACGCACCGGCTGCCGGAGGAGTGGTCACATGTCGCTTTTGAACCAAATCGAGACCTACCAGCCCTGGAACGAGCAGGAGACTGCGGACCGGGAAAGATTGCTGGCACGGATGCGCCGGGGGGAGGACCTCTACACCCGTTCCAACCCTGAAGCCCATTTCACCGCCTCCGCCTGGGTGGTCAGCCCTGACCGCAAGCAGGTCCTGATGGCCTACCACAACCTCTATGACTCCTGGGCCTGGCTGGGAGGCCACGCCGACGGACAGCAGGATCTTCTGGCGGCGGCGCTCCGGGAGGTACGGGAGGAAAGCGGCCTCACAGAGGTCCGTCCGGTCACCCCGGAGATCTTTTCTCTGGAGATTTTGACGGTGGACGGCCATGAAAAGCACGGCCGCTATGTCTCCTCCCACCTGCATCTGAACATCACCTATCTGCTGGAGGCAGACCCCGCTCTGCCGGTGCGGTGCAAGCTGGATGAAAACAGCCGGGTAGGCTGGTTCGGTCCGGAGGAGGCCGTGGCCGCCTCCACGGAGCCCTGGTTTCAGGAGCGCATTTATAAAAAGCTCAATGCCAAACTGCTGGCGCTGGGGCTGTGAGACCGTTTCTCCCCCGGTTCCTCTGCATTTTCTGCCCCATTGGGATCTCATTTTGAAATAGGTCTGAACATACAAAAAAGACCGACTGCCAGGATGGCAGTCGGTCTTTTTTACCTTGTACAAGTCCCGAAAAAAACATCTCCATCACAGCGCAAGCCTTTGGTTGGCAAGCGTTATTCTTTTGAATAGGAATCTATTACTTGCGTTTTATGCGGTTTCCAGATAAAATACTCAGTAAATATCCACGCAATTTGCATTGTACTGCTGGTCGGCCATCTCAGGGCACCTGCGTTGCGCCGAAATTTTCAAGCACTGCGGCGGCCGGGCTGCGGCCGCCATATCCAAAGGAGATGTCTTGCATGGAACAAACAGGGATCAAGCTGCCCTCTGACTTTGAAACCTACGGAGAGGCCCGGAAGGCAGGTTTTCTGCGGATGAAGGAACTAAAGGAACAGGGAGCCCGGGTGGTGGGCATGTTCTGCTCCTTCGTGCCCACCGAGTTGGTATATGCGGCAGGAGCGCTGCCGGTAGGGCTGTGCGCCTTTACCGATGAACCCATTCCCGCCGCCGAGGCGAACCTGCCCCGCAACCTGTGCCCGCTCATCAAAGCCAGCTACGGCTTTGCCCTTACCGACACCTGCCCGTATTTCTATTTTTCTGATTTTGTGGTGGGAGAGACCACCTGCGACGGCAAAAAGAAGATGTTCGAGTTGCTGGGGGAGATCAAGGACACCTATGTGATGCAGCTGCCCCACTGCCGGGACAAAGCTGCCCTGGCCTTCTGGCGGGAACAGATTATCGCCTTCCAGCACAAGCTGGAGGCGTTTTACGGCATCACCATTACAGAGGCGGACATCCGCACTGCCATCCGGCGGAAGAACCGGGAACGGGACGTGATGCGCCGCTTCCTGGAGCTTGGCAAGCTGGACCCCGCTCCCATGAGCGGCTACGAGTTGGGCACCCGGATCGACGCGGGCAGCTTCTCCTTCGACCTGGAGGAGCGATGCAGCGATGTGGAGCGGCGGACCGCCCAGGTACTGGCCCAGTGGCAGGCCCGGGAGGATAAAACTCCCTCCCGCCGGCCCCGGCTGCTGATCACCGGCTGTCCCAACGCCGGGGTTCGGGAGAAGATCATCCGGGCCGTGGAGGAACTGGGGGCCAACGTAGTGGCCTTCGACACCTGCAATGGCATCCGGGAAAAGGTGGAGTCGGTGGACGAGTCCAACCCCGACGTGTACGACGCCCTGGCCCGGAAGTATCTCAATATCAACTGCTCGGTGATGAGCCCCAATGACAGCCGCCGGGATTACATTGGCCGGATGATCGATGAATACAAGGTGGACGGGGTCATTGAAATGGTGCTCCAGTCCTGCCATACCTACGATGTGGAGGCCTTCTTTATCCGCCGGTTTGTCACCCGGGAGAAGGGACTTCCCTATCTGAATATTGAGACTGACTATTCCCAGGCGGACAAGGGGCAGATCAACACCCGCCTGGCCGCCTTCCTGGAGACGATCGACAAATGAACTACTTTACGGGAATTGACATCGGCTCCACCGCCTCCAAGGTGGTGGTGCTCAGCGAGGCAGGCATGGAAGACTGCTTTGTCCTGCCCACCGGCTGGAGCAGCCGGGAGACTTCCAACGAGATCGCCCGACGGCTGGCAGAAGGCGGCCATCCGCTGGGTGCGGGAATGAAGGTGGGGGCCACCGGCTACGGCCGAGTGGCCGTGGATTACGCGGACAAGACCGTCACTGAGATCACCTGCCATGGCCGGGGCGGCTGGTACCTGCTGGGCCGGGACTGCACCATCATCGACATTGGCGGGCAGGACACCAAGGTCATCACCGTGGAACACGGGATGCCCACCAGCTTTCTCATGAACGACAAGTGCTCTGCGGGCACCGGCAAGTTTCTGGAGATCATGGCAAACCGCCTGGGGGTGGACCTGCCGCAGCTGTTCGCGCTGGCGGCGTCCGGCACACCGCTTGCCATCAGCTCCATGTGCACCGTTTTTGCCGAAAGCGAGGTCATCAGTCACATCGGCGCCGGAGAGCGCCGGGAGGATATCGCCGCCGGGGTCGTGGACTCGGTGGTATGCAAGGTGGCGGGGCTGTGCGCCCGGCACACCATGGCGGGCGACGTCCTGCTCACCGGCGGGCTGTGCGACAGCGCCTACCTGGTAGAGCGGCTCTCTCTGAAATTGAAGTGTCCCGTCCTCACCGACCCCATGGGCCGGTATGCCGGAGCTTTGGGCGCGGCACTGATTGCCCGGGGCAAGGTGGCCAAATAAGGACGCCTGGCCCCATCAGTCCCCCTGAGAAACCCGGCCATGCGGGAAAACGCCTGTTCCTGTCCCTTCCGTTTCCGCTATTGGGGCCTGCCGCCCGCCATTTGAACCCGGCGCGCCGGGACGGGTCCCCACCAGGCGGAAACAAAGCTGCGGCAGAACCGGCAGACGCCCGCCGGGCTGTGAGAACATCTACAAGAATATGGAGGAACGCGGTATGTCAGATTATGTACAGATGTGGAAAGACCTGGGGATGGATCTGGAGAACCATGACCTGCTCTGTCAGGTGCTCCCCACCGCCGTGGGAGATGTCTTTCTCTCCCAGGAAAACCGGCCCAAGGCCATGGATTTCTGGGATCTGGTGATCTCCGAGGTCCACGGTATCCGTCCGGCGGAGCTGATCGAGGCGCAGAAGCAGGGCCGCAAGGTCTTCGGCACCTTCTGCGTCTATGTGCCCGACGAGGTAGTGGTGGCCGCCGACGGTATCGTCACCGGTCTTTGCGGCGGTTCCCAGTTCTGGGTGCCTGACGGTGAGGCCGTTCTGCCCAAAAGCACCTGCCCCCTGGTGAAGGCCTCGGTGGGCGCCCGGCTGGGCCGGACCTGCCCCTTCTTCCGCATCGCCGACCTGTATGTGGGTGAGACCACCTGTGACGGTAAGAAAAAAGCCTATGAGATCCTGGGGGAGGACGTGCCCATGTACATCATGGACGTGCCCCAGATGAAGCGGGAAAAGGACATCTTAAAGTGGAAAGACGAGATCGCGGGCTTCGCCAGGAAGGTGGAGGAATTCACCGGCAACACCATCACCCCGGAGAAGCTGGGAGAAGCCATCCATATCATCAACGAAAAGCGCAAGGCCCTGGCCCGGGTATACGAGTGCCGCAAGTCCACTTGCCTGCCCATCTCCGGCCGGGACGCCCTGCTGGTGATGCAGATTGCCTTCTTTGACGATCCGGTGCGGTGCGCTCAGATGTGCAACCGGCTGGCCGACGAGCTGGAACAGCGCATCCGGGATGGGGTGAGCGTGGTCCCTGCCGGCACCAAGCGTATTCTGGTCACCGGCACCCCCATGGCCGTGCCCAACTGGAAGCTGCACAACATCATCGAAACCAGCGGCGCTGCCGTGGTGTGCGAGGAGATGTGCACTGGCACCCGGTATTTTGAGAACTTGGTGGATGAGAGCAAAACCACGCTGGACGAGCAGTTCATGGCCCTGTCTCAGCGGTACATGAAGACCAACTGCGCCTGCTTCACCCCCAACACCGGCCGCATCGACGATATTCTGCGCCTGGTGAAGGAGTATCAGGTGGACGGTGTCATCGACTGCAACCTGAAGTTCTGCTGCCTGTACGACACGGAGAAATACGCCGTCAGCCGGGCGCTGAAGGAGGCCGGTGTGCCGGTGCTCAGCCTGGAAACGGATTACGCCGACACCGACGCTGAGCAGCTGCGCACCCGCATCGGGGCCTTTGTGGAGCTTCTCAATGGCTGAAGAACAGGTCCGCTACTACATTCTCTTTGCCAATTACGAGCAGGGGCTCTCCCTCCACGACCTGCTGGATCAAGAGGGAATTCCCAACCGGATCGCCCCTGCTCCCAGGGCCATCCAGGGAGAGCTATCCTGCGGGATGTCCCTGCTGATTCAGCCGGAGGCACTGGAGGCCGCCAAAGACTGTATCCTGCACCACCACGCCCCGCACCACGCCATTGTGCCTCTGGCAGGTCAGATCAAGCCCCGCCGGGACCGATACTGCTGAGAACGCCTCACAGTTGTTTCTCCCAACACGAAAAGATTGTGCGGTATCTGTAGTGTTCCCAAAAAATCGAATACAAGTCAGAGCACCCAAGCAGCCGTTTGGCTGCTTGGGTGCCCATTTTTGCCGGTGCGCCGATTTATGCGCTGTTCTGAGCTGCATCCAGCATAGTTTCGATCAAAATTCCATATCCTTTGGTTGGGTCACTTAGGAGAACGTGAGTCACTGCGCCCACAAATTTGCCGTCCTGCAGAATCGGCGAACCCGACATGCCTTGGACGATGCCGCCAGTGGATGCAATCAGCTCCGGGTCGGTTACGGAGATCAGCAGTTCCCTGCCGTCGGAAGCGCCGCCATTGACCTTCAAAATTTCAATGTCGTACTCCCTCACAGCATCCCCGTCCACATTAGAGCGGATGGTCGCCGGGCCTGCGTGGACCTCATCCGGGTCTGCCACAGGCAGCGCCTCTCCCATCTGTTCCGTCAGTTCACAGGGAGAGAGGGTGCCGAAAATACCGCTGCTGGTATTGGCGTACAGATCGCCCAGATCGGAACTAAGATCAAAATCGCCCCGCAGCTCGCCGGCTTCGCCCGCCGTACCCTTTTTCACCGCCTTCACCGTTGAGCCCAAAATGGAACCTGAGGAGAAGGGCATCAGCAGTGCCGTGTCGCTGTCCGTAATCCCGTGGCCCAGTGCGCCGAAGGCACCGCTGTCGGGGGCATAATAGGTCATGGTACCGATGCCGGCCATGGAGTCCCGAATCCAGGCGCCGATGGCATACTGCCCCTGGTCATTTTGTTCCGGCGAAACGGACAGCGTCATAGTCTCTCCGCCCCGCCGGACCTGAAGGTCCGTGGATACCTCACCGGTATTTTGCAGCAGGGTCTGGAACTGCTCGGTGGAGGTCACGGAGACTCCTCCGCACTTGACGATGATGTCGCCGGTCTGCAGACCGCTCTCCTTTGCCGGTGACGCTCCCTCGGGGAGTTTTACTACCAGAACGCCCCGGGCAAAGAGTTTGATGCCTACCGTATGGCCCACCGGCACCAGCATCCGGGCGGAGGTGCCTGCGGCAGGGCCGTCAGCCGTCACACCCGCGGCCCGGGCGGGAGCTGCCGCGCACAGCAGCAGTGCCAGCAGGCACGCCGCGCCGCCCCGCAGCCATTTTTTTGCTGTTTGCAAGGATTCATGCATTGAATCACCCCTTTCCAAAATGCATCCGGCAAACTCGTTGTCTGCCGGCTCGCTTATCTTGGGCGAAATCCACGCCGCTCACCCCAAGCAAAAACCGCCAGTGCCGCCATGGCAGTCCTTGCCTGCTCCCAAAATGCGGGCGCAGAAAAAGACCCCGCAGGCAGAAACCTGCGGGGTCTTCCAGCATTTACAATCAGTCGCGCTTGTTGAAAATTTTGAAAATATCCTCGAAGGGATCGTCCTCCTCCGGCTCGGGCTCGGGACCCACCGGCTGCGGGGCCTTGACAGCGGAATGATCCGGAGTTTCGGTGCCTGCCGCCGTAGTCTGGGACGCGGCGGTGCCGGTCTGCACATCGGGGACCTTGGGAAGCTCTGCAGGGGCTTTGTCGAATCCTGTGGCAATGACGGTGACTCGGATCTCGTCGTCCAGCGTCTCGTCGAAGGTGGCGCCGAAGATGGTAAGGGCATCGGGATGTACCGCCGCCTGTACCAGAGAGGCAGCCTGTTCCACTTCCTCCAGGCCAATGTCCATGGAGCCGGTGACATTGATGAGCACGCCCTTGGCGCCCTCGATGGAGGTCTCCAGCAGGGGGCTGGAAATGGCCATCTTGGCGGCCTCCTCGGCCTTGCCCTTTCCGGCGGCCCGGCCCACGCCCATGTGGGCCATACCGGCGTTTTTCATGATGGCGGTAACATCCGCGAAGTCCAGGTTGATAAAGCCGGTATCCCGGATCAGGTCGGAGATGGACTGCACTGCCTGGCGCAGCACATCATCAGCGATCTCAAAGGCGTTGGCGAAGGTGATCTTCTGGTCCGTGGCGTGCTTAAGACGCTCGTTGGGGATGATGACCAGAGAGTCCACCTTGTCCTTGAGCTCGGCGATGCCGGACTCGGCCTGCTGCATACGGCGGCGGCCCTCAAAGCCGAAGGGCTTGGTCACCACGGCCACGGTGAGGATGTCCATCTCCTTGGCGATCTCTGCCACGATGGGAGCACCGCCGGTGCCGGTGCCGCCGCCCATGCCGGCGGTGATGAACACCATGTCAGTATCCTCCAGCGCCTTGGCGATCTGCTGACGGCTCTCCTCAGCGGACTTGCGTCCCACCTCGGGATCGGAGCCGGCGCCCTGTCCGTGGGTCAACTTTTCGCCGATCTGGATCTTATAGGTGGCGCTGGATACGTTCAGCGCCTGCTTATCGGTATTCACCGCCACGAACTCCACGCCCTTGGTCCCGGAGCGGACCATGCGGTTGACCACGTTGTTGCCGCCGCCGCCCACGCCGATGACCTTAATATTGACAACGGTATCGGGACCGGTCTCCAATCCAAATGCCATGATGTGCCTCCTGCTATCATTTGTGCAAAAAGGGAACTGCGCTCCCCAGAAACGCACAATATTTTGTATTATACAGATTTAGTTTATTGTATGACACTTTGCCGTTCGGGTCAAGTGGACCTCCGGTTTTTCCCGCAACTTTTTCAAAGAAAGCGGAAATTCGACGGTCTTTGAACCTCAGCCCTCCCAGCGCTGCCCCGGCATGAAGCGGACTTGGTACTCGCTGTCGGGATTGAGCCGGATGGTGCCGGTCTGGTTGGTCTCCAGCTGGCCCACCGCGATCTTGAGGACCTGCATCAGCCAGCCGTAGTCATCCGCCCCATAAGGCATCTCCACGGTGAAGCGGTCCAGGTAATCCATGTTCAGCGTGGATGCATCCCCCAGGTGGATGGCATTCACGTCGCCCATCATGTCCTCATCCGCCAGAGCTGCCAGCAGCCGCAAAAGGCTGGTCTGCTGGGTGGCGTACTCCGTTTTCAGTGCGATGGTGGACCCCACCGACGGCGCCAGCAGCTGGCAGCCGTCAATGGTGCCGTAATCAGCGGCCTCCGCTGCAGTCTTCTGGTCCACGATCTTGCCAGTGGAACTGATGAGCCAGGCGCTGCCATCCTGTACCGCGGCCAGCGGCGTCCCGCACTCCTCCACCTGGATGATCAGCGTATCGGGCAGCTTGCGGTTGATGCGGATCTCCTCAATGTAGGGCAGCTGCCCCACAATGTTCTGCGCCACATCATACTTGTTCATCAAAAACAGATTGTCGCCGGTGGCAATGCCTGTGGCGTCGATGACCTCTTGCTGGGTGTATCGCTGCGTTCCGGTGACCACAATGGTATCTACCCGGAAAAACAGCGTCAGCGCCACCACGATCACGCCGCAGATCACCAGCACGGACAGCAGCCGATAGAGGAAGCCGAAGCTCCCCCTCCTGCGCCGCCGGTTGGAATGTCTGCGTCTGGCTGCCATAGCTCTACTCCTGTTCCGATCTTTCTTTCCCGCCGCCCCATCGGATGTCGGCGCCCAGGGCGCTCAGGTCCCTGGCAATGTCCTCATATCCCCGGGAGATATGGGCGGTCTCGGAGACACAGGTCTCCCCCTCCGCCGCCAGGGCCGCCACGCACAGCGCCGCCCCGCCCCGCAGGTCCGTACACCGCACCGGCGCACCGTGGAGCGTCTCCACGCCGGTGACCACCGCTACCCGGCCCATCACACGGATATCCGCTCCCATCCGGGTGAGTTCATCTACATGCCGGTAGCGGTTTTCAAAAATGTTCTCCTCAAACGCCGTCGCTCCCCGGCCCCGCAGCAGCGCCGCCATCAGCACCGCCTGGGCGTCGGTGGGGAATCCCGGATAAGGCGCCGTCCGCACGGGCCGCACCGCCCGCAGCCGCTCCCGGCACGTGCAGGCGATTCCCTCAGGTCCAGAGGAGATCTCACACCCTGCCTCCCGCAGTACCGCCGTTACCGTGGCCAGATGCTCCTCCCTGGCGTTCCGGATAAATCCCGTGCCGCCGGCCGAGGCCAGCGCACAGAGATAAGTAGCCACCGCGATGCGATCCGGCATCACCCGGTATGTGCCGCCGTGGAAGGTCCGTCCGCCCTGGATGACCACCGTGGAGGTCCCGGCGCCCCGGACATCGCCGCCGCAGGCATTGAGGAAGTTCTGCAGATCCTCGATCTCCGGTTCCCGGGCCGCATTGGAGAGCACCGTGGTCCCCTCCGCCCCACAGGCCGCCAGGATGAGATTCTCCGTGGCGCCCACAGACGGAAGGCGCAGCACCACGTCCCGCCCCCGCAGTCGGGCGGCGGTACTGTGGAGAAAGCCGCCCTCCTCCCGGATCTCCGCCCCCAGTTCCCGCAGCCCTGCCAGATGCAGATCAATAGGTCGGGGGCCCAACTCGCATCCGCCAGGATAGCTGATGTCCGCCCGACCGCAGCGGGCCAGGATCGCACCCAGAAAGATAGCGGACGAGCGCATCTCTCTCATCAGTATATCAGAGATGGAGCACCGGTTCAAGGCGGCAGTATCCACCACCAAGGTGTCTCCCTCCCACCGAGCGCTGCATCCCAGATCCCGCAGAATCCGAATGGAGGCGTCCACGTCCCGCAGGCGGGGACAGCCCTCCAGGAGCACCTGTCCCCGTGTCAGCAGTGTGGCGGCCAGGATGGGCAGCACGCTGTTTTTCGCGCCTTGGACGCGTACCTCGCCCTCCAATGTCCTGCCGCCGCAGATGTAAAGCTGGTTCATACCCTTTTCCCCCCGCTTCCCAGAATGGTTCACCGCCCCATCCTATGGAATCGGAGAAAATTCGGTTACTGGCACAACTCCAGAATCGTCCGGTAGATTCGCTCCGTGGCGTCCCGGATTCCCAGGGAGGCCATGGCGCGCTCCATGGCGCCCCGCCGGTCCGTGTCGTGCAGGATGCCGCAGGCAGTCTGGAAGAGGATCTGCCCCGAGGCGTCCTTCTCCAGCACTACCGCCGCCCCGCCGGCCTTTTCCAGCACCCGAGCATTTTTCTCTTGGTGGTTGTTAGTGACATAGGGCGAGGGAACGATCACCGCCGGGACCCCCAGGGCCGTCAGCTCACTGATGGTGGAGGCACCGGCCCGGCAGAGCACCAAGTCTGCCGCCCGCATGACGGTGGCCATATCGTAGATGTACTCCCGCACCTGCAGCGCCGGGTGGGCCTTCAGGTCCACGCCCTTCTCCTGCAGCTGCTCCAACAGCACCGGATAGCCGGTCTTTCCCGCGCCGTGGATGTGGTGGAAGGGCTCCTTCTCCGCCTCCAGCGCAAGAAAATCCACCATGGCCCGGTTCATGCCGGAGGCCCCCAGCGAACCCCAGAACGACACTACCAGCGGCCGGCCATCATCCACGCCCAGCTGCCGCTTGGCCTCTGCCTTCGTCAAAGCAAAAAAGTCTCCCCGCACCGGCGTGCCGGTGACGATGACCTTCTCCGGGTGACGGTAGTGCTGACGGCACTCCTCAAAGCCCACCATGACCCGCCCGGCATAGGGCTCCAGCATCTCCGTGGTGAGGCCGGGGACCATGTTGGACTCGTGGACCGCCGTGGGGATGCCCGCCTTGGCTGCCGCCTTGACCATGGGGTAGCTGGCATAGCCGCCGGTCCCCACCACCACATCGGGGCGAAAGTCCCGCAAAATGGCCCGGGCCTCGTGGGGGGCCCGCATCAGATTGCCCACAGAGACCAGGTTATGCCGGATTTCGCTGGGGCGGAAGGAGCGGTGGAAGCTGGAGATGTGGACCGTCCGAAACGGGTAGCCCGCCTTGGGCACCAGGTCCTTTTCCAGGCCCCGCTCCGCGCCCACGAACAAAACCTCCGTCTTGGGGTTTTCCCGCTGCATCAGCTGTGCCAGGGCAATGGCCGGGTTTACATGCCCCGCCGTACCGCCGCAGGTAAAGATGACGCGCCGTAATTTGGATTCACTCATAAATCACGCCTCCCGGACAGGGTACAAAGGCCGGCGGCTAGCCGGCCTTTGTGGGTTTCATCTGCCTGGATACCGATAGCACGATTCCCATTTCCGCCAATTGGATGGACAGTGCCGTGCCGCCGTAGCTGAAAAAGGGAAGGGAGATTCCGGTAGTGGGCAGCAAACCCGTTACCACGCCGATGTTCAAAAATGTCTGGAGTCCCACCAATGTGGTGATGCCCACCACCATCAAACTGCCGAACCGGTCCCGGGCGTGAAGGGCGATCCAGAAACCCCGGAGAATCAGCGCCGCGAACAGCAGCATGATGACCGTGGCGCCGATAAGACCCAGTTCCTCGCAGACGATGGCAAAGATGAAGTCGTTGTGCTCTTCCGGCAGGTACAAAAATTTCTGCCGGCTCTTTCCCAGGCCCACACCCAAAAGGCCGCCGGAGCCGATGGTCAGAAGGCTCTGGGCCAGCTGGTAGCCCTTGCCCTGGGCATCCTTCCAGGGGTCCAGCCAGTAGGTGATGCGGGAGGTGTTGTAGCCGATGACGAAGAGCACCGTGTACATCATGGTGGCCGCCGCGCCCACGGCGCCGCCGACCCACGCCCAGTGGATGCCGCCCACCAGCATCAGCACAGCGCCGGCACCCAGAATCAGCATGGCACCGGAGAGGTGAGGCTCCAATCCCACCAGGCCCGCCACCGCCACCAGGATGATGGCATAGGGGGCGATGCCGTAGCGGAAGGTCCGCATCAGGTCTTTTTTCTTGGAGATGCTGTCGGAGAAGTAGAGCACGATGGCCAGCTTCGCAACCTCCGAGGGCTGGAACTGCAGCGAGGTGCCGGGGATTCCCAGCCAGCGGGTGGCGTTGTTGCGGGTGATAGCCAGTGGGTTGCCCGGGATCAGCACCAGCAGCAGCAGGATAACCGCCAGATACAAAAGAGGCTTTGCCAGGGCCCGGAACCGCTGGTAGTTGATCTTTCCGATCAGCAGCATGGCGGCCACGCCCATGATGGCGAACACGCCCTGGCGGATAAAGTAGCTCATGGGATTGGTTCCCTCGGTCTCGTAGTAGGCAGAGGGAAAACTGGCGGAGAGCAGCATAATGAGGCCGATGCCCGTCAGGAGCATTGTCAGCACCAGGAACGGCAGATCGATGGGGCCCCGGGCCAGCTCCCGGCTCTCCTCCTCCATCTCCCGCTGATGCTGCCGGCGCTGCTGAAGCGCCAGCGCCTCCTCCCGGCTCAACGGCCGGCGGCGGGGTCTTGCCGCCATATCACTCCCTCCTCTCCTCCGGGGTGCCGTCTGGGCGGGACGGCTCTGCTTGCCGGATGTCCCCGGGATGCGGGCCGCTCCGCGCTTGTAAAGCGGAGCGCTCTTCCGGGGCGGGGCGCTTTTTCTGGGGATGCTC
>OOBW01000391.1_pt1 | contig 35436 bp, 30 predicted proteins | sample 1671701 | NCBI WGS metagenome assembly OOBW01 (sample SAMN06348183, study PRJEB24527) | human gut metagenome | biome: human gut; feature: ankylosing spondylitis patient; material: feces | host: Homo sapiens | place: China | collected 2015-10 | reverse complement strand
CAATTGTAAATGGAGCTTCAGATTATCTACTGAAACCAATTGACGATACGGCTCTGACAGAATGTCTGAATAAGTTTGTCACTCAGCATAAAATAGAACGAAAAGAAGCTTTGCTATCCAGAAAAGATATGGCAACACAATATATTTTGAACAGTATTCAGGAATCAAAATATTCCGGTTTTATAGAGAAAAATATGTTTGAAAGAGTGTTTTCGAAATATCAGCTAGGTGTTTTCCTGTTTCTTCATGATAAGCCGAGACAGGAAATCTTTCTTACAGAATTGGAAGAAAGCTGCGGAAGTATCATGCTGACGAAGATTCGGTTTGTAGAATTGAAACCGGATATGTGGATACTGCTTGTAAAACCGGAGGGTGATATGCTGTTTTTCTGGAGACGTATCAGAAAACTGCTGGAGAAAGAGGATTCCCAGGTTAAGATGGGAATCAGTAATGTGTATGGTGCAAAAGATTCTGTTTTAGATGCTTTTAGAGAAGCGGTTACTGCAGTAAAGAGCAGAATTTACAAAGGGGAATCTCTGATTTTTGCGAAGGAAATAAAGCAGGAAGATTTTTCAGAATATTACCTTGAAAAAGGAATAGAAAGAGAACTGGAACAATATCTAAAGGAAGGGAATGAAGGCAAAACAGGGACAACGCTGGATAAACTTTTTAAAGATATTGAGAAAGTTCTCCCAATCCGAATAGAATGTCTGGAACTTTTGTATTCACAGATTATCCTTATATACCGAAGAACGATTCGAATGGAAAATCATGATAAAGAATTAGACAATCTGTCAGAAGGTTTTTTGAAGTTTGATTCTGTTTTGGAGATTGAAAGCTATCTCAGGAGGATTGCGGAAAATATTTGTCATATGCAGCCGCAGAAACAATCAGACGAGTTGACCAATACGGGAATGGACATTGTGGAGAAGATGAGCGAATATGCAGTCAATAACTACAATATGGACATTACAATCCGGAATCTTGCGGAAAATGTATTTTTCATGAATCAGAGTTACATCAGCCATTTATTTGCTGAGAAGAAAGGAATTAGTTTTTCTGCATTTCTGCGAATGATTCGGATTTGTCATGCTAAGGAATTTCTGGCTGATGCGAGATGGTCCGTAACAGATGTTGCATTGATGTCGGGTTATAACGACACCTCACAATTTATACGTATTTTCCGGCAGGAAACAGGAATGACGCCAAAGAAATACCGAATATTTCTGAAAAATGGAGGAAGTGAAAATGAATCCAGGGAAAGTTGAATGGAATGAAGAAAATAAGCCACAGCTTGATATGGAATTATTAGAACAATGGATCTCCAGACAGGAAGATCAGATGCGAGAAGATATTGCAGCATTGATCAGAATCCCGAGTATTGCTGATCAGCAGGATGCAATTCCGGGGGCACCATATGGAAAAAAATGCAGGGAAGCACTGGAACAGATGCGAGCATTTGGATTGAGAGAACAGATGGAGACAGAAGATATAGACGGACACTGTCTGACTATTGCTACAGGCAAAGGGAATGTTGAGATTGGAATATGGAATCATCTGGACGTAGTTCCGGAAGGAAAAGGATGGATATATCCGCCCTATACGTGTACAGAAAAGGATGGCTATTTAATTGGGCGTGGAGTACAGGATAATAAAGGTCCTGCAGTTGCTGTTTTATATGCAATGAAATATTGCAGGGAAAAAGAAATTCTGAATAATATTAAAGTAAGGCAGATTCTTGGATGTCAGGAAGAAAGCGGTATGACAGATGTAGAATATTATCTGAAATACAAAAAAGCACCGGAATATTCTTTTGTTGCTGATTGTGGATTTCCCGTATGTTGCGGAGAAAAAGGACATTGTATTGTGTTGATGGAAACTGTTAGTGCAGTAGAGGGGATTCTGGAATTTGACGGAGGGACTGCGCCTAACAGCGTGCCGTCTTTTGCTCATGCGGTTGCGGAGAACAAAATAGGACAAAAGAGCGAAGAAACAGCAGTGGGAATCAGTGGACATGCAGCTTTCCCGGATGGAACTCAAAATGCAATAGGTATACTTTGTGGAAAGTTGAAAATGCAAAATTTTCCTAAACAGACAAAAAGAGCATTAGAATTTGTGGAGAGACTTTCAGAAGGCGGTTATGGGGAAAAAACAGAAATTTGTTGTTCTGATGAATGTTCTGGTAGACTGACATGCAATATAGGTCAGGCATTTCTGCACGAAGGACATTTGAGAATAGTGATTGACATCCGTTATCCAGTTACTAAAAAAACAGAAGATTTTCTTCCGAAGCTGCAAACAGAAGCTGCTAAATCAGGAATTCGCATCATTGGTATTGAAGACAGCAGACCATATTATATGAATCCGGAACAGCCTTTCATACAGACTCTGATGGAAGCATGGAGGGAGGTTACAGGTCTTGAAGGCAGACCGTTTGTTATGGGAGGAGGAACTTATGCGAGGAAAATTCCCAATGCAGTGGCATTTGGCCCTGGACAGGAGCGAAATCTAGACAGGCTCGGACTTCCAAAAGGACATGGAAACTGTCATTGTGCAGATGAAGCGGAATTGTTTGAAAATCTGAAGAATGCAGTGAAAATATATGTTTTTGCACTTAAAAAACTGGACAAAAGAATAAAAGAAATACGTTAACTAAAGAGAAATACATAAATTAAGTATAATACAGGAGGATACAAAAAATGAAAATGTTTCAGATTAGTGACAAAATAAACAATGTATCAAGAATTGGAATTGGATGCATGAGAATTACAGGTTTATCTGATGAAAAAGCGGTAAGGAGTCTGACTGAAGGAGCACTGGAGTGTGGAATTAACTTTTTTGATCATGCAGATATTTATGCAGGCGGAGAAGCCGAAACGGTATTTGGAAATGCGCTGACACCTCAGTTGCGTGAAAAGATGGTGATTCAGACAAAATGTGCCATACGTCCGGGTATCTGTTATGATTTTTCAAAGGAATATATTCTGGATTCTGTAGATGGAAGTTTGAAACGTTTAAAAACAGATTATGTAGATATATTACTTCTTCATCGTCCAGATGCGTTGATGGAGCCGGAAGAGGTAGCAGAAGCATTTGAAATTCTGGAAAAAAGCGGAAAAGTAAAAGCATTTGGTGTAAGCAATCACAATCCGATGCAGATTGAATTATTAAATCAATACTGTGGTGGAAAAATCTGTATTAATCAGATACAGTTTTCAGCAGTTCACTGTCCAACTATTGATGCAGGACTAAATGTAAACATACATAATGATGCAGGATGTAATCGTGATGGTGGTATTATCGAGTATGCAAGACTGAAGAAAATGACATTGCAGGCATGGTCTCCGTTCCAGTATGGAATGTTTGAAGGAATATTTATTGGAAACGAGAAATTTCCGGAACTGAATAAAGTGTTAGATCGTCTGGCAGAGAAATATGGGGTAACACAGAATGCAATCGCAGTTGCGTGGATTATGCGTCATCCTGCAGGAATCCAGACAATTGTAGGAAGTACAAATCTGAAAAGAATTCAGGATATAAGTAAAGCATCCGATATTGTTCTGAGCCGTGAAGAATGGTATGAAATTTATCTTGCAGCAGGAAAAATGCTGCCGTAAGAAAAAACATATCATCTAAATTAGATGGTAAAGAACTTTGCTTGACAGTTAGGAGAAGAGAGAGCGCATTCATGGAAAAAAAAGTGTATGAGAGTTATCTGGAGATTCTCAGAGAAGAACTTGTTCCTGCTCTGGGATGTACGGAACCTATTGCGATTGCATATGCAACAGCAACAGCAGCTTCTGTGCTGGAAAAAGTGATAAAAACAGATGATGATGGAAATAAAAAATATGATGGACATTTAAATCTTTATTGCAGTGGAAATATAATAAAAAATGTAAAAAGTGTTACAGTACCAAATTCAGGAGGAATGAGGGGCATTGAAGCTGCTGCAGTTCTTGGAATGGTTGGTGGTCAGGCAGAACGAAAACTGGAAGTACTGGAAGGAATTACAGAAACTGAACGCATTCAGACAGCAAAACTTCTCGAAACACAATTCTGTACATGTTATCTTGAAGAAGGAGTAGAGAATCTTTATATCCGTGCAGAACTTACACAAAATGGACATAGAGCAGTTGTGGTTATAGAAAATAAACATACGAATATTGTCCTAATCAAAAAAGACGATGAGATACTGTTGGAAAAGAGGGGCTTTCAGCAGAAAAAAACAGAGAAAAAACAGGATAAAAGAGATTTGTTGAATGTAGCAGATATTCTGGAGTTTGCAGAAATTGTGGATATAAAAGAGATAGAGGAAGTCATAGGACGCCAGATTGCCATGAATACAGCAATTTCTGAAGAAGGTCTGCGTAATCATTACGGAGCAGAAGTGGGACGTACCCTGCTTCGAGCATATGGTGATGATGTTAAAGTACGTGCCAGAGCAAAGGCGGCAGCTGGATCTGATGCAAGAATGAATGGATGCTCTATGCCAGTAGTTATTAATTCCGGGAGCGGAAATCAGGGAATGACCTGTTCTCTACCAGTCATCGAATACGCCAGAGAACTTAAAGTTTCTAAAGAGAAAATGTATCGTGCACTGGTTGTAAGCAACTTAATAGCGATTCACCAGAAAACTTATATTGGAAGTCTGTCAGCTTACTGTGGAGCAGTAAGTGCCGCATGTGGAGCAGGAGCTGCCATATCCTGGTTAAACGGTGGTGATTACAATGCAATATCTAAAACAATCACAAATGCTCTTGCAAATACAAGTGGCATTGTATGTGATGGAGCTAAGTCTTCATGTGCTGCTAAAATCGCTTCAGCAGTAGATGCAGCAATTATGGCATACGCTCTGGAGGATGCAGATCATTGTTTTCAGGCAGGCGAGGGATTGGTACGTGATAATGTTGAGGATACAATCCGAAATATGGGATACGTAGGAAGAGTTGGAATGAAAGATACAGATGTTACAATCCTGAATTTGATGATCGATCAGAAAAAAGTATAAAAACAAAGGACCTGTCAGGTTTCGACAGGTTCTTTGTCATGGGAATTTTAAGGAGTATTATTTGAGCAAATATTTATTTGCCGTATATCTCATGGGATAGCAATCATCTGTTGCCGGATATGAGTGATACCAGGCGACTATAGGCAAGAATAACATCTGATATCACATCATTCATCAACAGATCACAGACTGCTGTGAATAATATCCAGCACCTGCTTTAATTCATTCACACCGATTTGTCCCGGTGCGGAAGCTTTGGAAGCAGCGCCGAAGGTGAGAGCGGAACCGAATGTCTCACCTGTCAGGCGGCTGATAACGCCTGTTCCTGCCATGGACATGGTAATGATCGGGCGGTCTGCATATTTCTCAGACATTTCCAGAGTAGCACTGAGAAGTGTGAGAACATCCTGCCTGCAAGTCGGCATAACTGCCATTTTCGGAATATCAGCACCGAAATCCTGCATCATGCGAAGACGTCTGATAATCTCATCCTTCTCCGGAGTCTTAAAGAAATCATGGTTAGAAGCGATTACTTTCACACCTGCCTCATGAGCAGCGTTGATAATTGTTTTTACAACATCATCGCCTGTAAATGCTTCTACATCAATTAAATCTACATAACCACTCTGTGCAGTTGCAATATTTAAAGCAGCATAATCACTTACAGAGATATCCTTCTCACCGCCCTCTTTAGAAGTACGGAATGTAAGGAGAACAGGAATGTCTTTTAAAACTTCCTGAAGTTCTTTAGCGGTCTCTAATACTTTCTCAGTAGCAAAGACATCATCGAACCAGTCAACACGCCATTCAACCACATCAACCGGAAGAGTGGTAATCTTTTTTGCTTCTTCGAGAATGTCTGTTTTTGTTCTTCCTACGATGGGAACGCAGATTTTAGGTCTGCCTTCACCGATCACAGTGTTTTTTACCTGAACTGTGTTCATCTGTTTATCCTCATATTTTCTGTTATATTGGAAGTTCTGTGAAATACTGAACCTAATCCGGTCAGGTAAATTCTTTGCTTTAACCCAATCAGGTAATCCTCTGGTTTAATTGCAAAAAGCAATAAACAGTAGACTGGGATTTGCTATAATATAAGCCGCATCCGCAGTATTTCATAGAACTATTATAAGAATAACCGTAACATAAGCCTGATCAACAGGCTTTTGATTCTATACATATACACGCCTGAAAGCAAACTGCAGGATATGCACATTCTGCGCGGAGTAAATATATCAGTACATCTCCTGCAGTACGCCGAAAAGCGGTATATATCAAATATTATGTGTGGAAAGATCGGTGAAATGATCTGTTCTGCATCACAATATAAGATATCATTACTGAAGATACCATCAGGTATCAGTCATCATAGGAGATGTGAAGAATCTCTTTCATATGTTCAATAGGCATTGGTTCGCCTGTCCATAACTCAAATGCAGCAGAGCCCTGGAATAACATCATTCCCAGACCGTTCATTGTCTTGCACCCTGCCTCTTTTGCCATGGAACGCATCTTTGTCTCCAGCGGAGAGTAAGGAACATCAATAACGACCAGCTCAGGACGGAAGTAAGATTTGTCCGGAACAACGGACTGTCCCTCCAGTGGTTTCATTCCCACACCTGTAGCATTGACAAAGATAAAACTGTCATCCATCTCAGCTTTCAGTTTATCAAGGTCTGCCAGATCATAAAGAACTGCATGGCAGGATGTCTTTGTGTTGATCTTCTCTACTGTGGATACTGCACGATCCCAGAATTCATCCTTGCGGTTGAAGATTGTAATCTCAGCAACGCCGTCCAAAGCAGCCTGGATTTCGATAGCAGTAGCAGCACCACCTGCACCGACGATGGTCATTTTCTTTCCGATCACGTCAATATCATTATCTTTCAGGGCAGACATAAATCCGATACCGTCAGTGATATGACCTGTAAGATGGCCGTTGTCATTTACGATTGTGTTAACCGCACCGCATAATTCTGCAGCAGGAGAAAGCTCATCCAGGTATTTTCCAACCAGAGTTTTGTTAGGCATGGAAACATTGGATCCTCTCATTTTCAGAGTACGGATTGCTTTTACTGCATCCTCAATTTCATCTGCGCCAACCTCGAAAGCAAGGTAAGCGTAGTCATACCCGAGTTTTGCAAAAGCCTCATTCTGCATTGCAGGAGAGCTGGAGTGACGGATCGGGTAAGCCATCAGACCGATTAATTCAGTATGTCCGGTAATTCTTTCAGCCATTATAATATCCCCTTTTGTATTTTGTTGTAAAGTATTTTGTTGTAAAGGTTTTTATTGAAGGTATCCCATCTGAGTCAGTGTATTAAGGATATTTCTTCCTTCCAGAGTTCCGTCGATGATCCTTCTTGCACGTTTGCTGTCTCCGATGTTCAGGATCTCAACATCATCAGAAACAAAAGCATCGGAAAGCTCTGCGAAAAGCTGTCCCTGAGCTCTCATACCAAGACATACGAATCCGTAGTCAAATGAAAGCTCACGTTCACCTTCTGCATCTTTTACAAGGAAAGAGCTGTCTTTTACTTCCTGAAGAGCTGTCTTTGTAAGCTGGGCCACATGATGTTTCTTCATCTGGTCTTTCATGTCATTCTTTGTAACAGGATCCAGGTCACGTCCGATCTGATCCATCATCTCTACAATAGAGATTTCAGCATTTCTTGCTGCAAAGAATTCCACAACATCAAGACCAACAGCGCCGCCGCCCACAACAACAACCTTCTTGCCTGTCATATCTTCCGGATAATCATTGATGTGATTAATCATTCCCAGGATAGAAGCGACCTTGCTGCCTTTTTTGTCAATGCGGTCGTGAAGTCCTTTGATCGGAGGAAGCAGTGGTGCGGAACCTGTGGAGCTTACGATCAGGTTCGGATGGAACTTGCGGATATTTTCCGGTGTTCCTTCTGTGTTTGTGAAGATATAAAGATTCTCAAGCTGCTCTGCTCTGTGAATCAGATAGTTCGGGAAATCAGCCAGACGCTTCTTTGCAGGAATCTTAGAGATCACAGAAGCAAGACCGCCAAGAGTTTCACCCTTTTCCAGAAGGAAGGTGTTACAGCCTACTTCTGCGGCTGTACAGGCAGCTTCCAGTCCGGCAGTACCGCCTCCGATTACTACAACGTTACAGTTTTTGTTCACTTTCTGATTCTTATAAACATCACCTTCCAGAACAGCCGGGTTTACAGTACAGCGGATCGGACGGTTAAAGCCGATTCTGTTTCCTGCACATCCGATGTTACAGGAGATACATTTGCGAAGGTCACATTCTCTGCCTGTAGCTACTTTGTTTACCCATGCAGGTTCTGCGATAAGACCACGTCCCATACCGATCAGGTCTGCATCGCCGTCAGCGAGGATCTGCTCGGCAACCTTCGGGTTACGGATATTTCCCATGGAGATACATGGTTTGCCGAATTTCTCTCTGACAGCTTTAGGCATATAGGAACGCCATCCGTCTTTCATGTAGTTGGCATCGATCTGATACTGGATAGAACCGTTTAAACCGCAGGAAACATCGAAGATATCAACTTCATCCTGAACATATTCCAGATATTCAAGAGTGTCCTCAAGAGTGTTGCCGCCTTCCATCAGCTCATCTGCGCTGAGACGGAGCATGATCGGGAAGAAAGGTCCGACCTGTTTTCTTACTTCTTCAATGACCATACGGCAGAAACGTGTTCTGTTTTCCACAGATCCGCCGAACTCATCTGTACGTTTGTTTGTAAGAGGAGAGAGGAACTGGCTGATCAGATAGGAATGTCCCGCATGGATCTCTACTGCGTCAAAACCAGCAGCCTGGGCTCTCTTTGCAGCCTCGCCGTATTTCTTTACAATGTGATGGATTTCTTCCACTGATAACGGACGCGGGATCTCTCCGCCTTCTTTGGACGGAACATCAGATGCGGAAACAGGCTGCATATTTGTACGTGCGGAAACAGCGGAAGCACCCGCGTGGTTGATCTGGATTGCAATACAGGTACCATATTTGTGAATCTCTTCACAGAATTTGTACAGACGCGGCAGATAGTTGTCGTGGTCAATACGAAGCTGAGTAGTTCCGTTGGAACCCTGCGGAGAATCCACACTTGCGTTCTCTACAATGATCAGTCCTGTTCCGCCCTTGGCACGTTCTTTGTAATAATTGATATGAAGAAAGCTCATTTCTCCATTCTGCTCACCGTAGTTTGTACCCATAGGCATCATAACAATACGGTTTTTGATAGTCATATTTTTTACTGTGAGTGGTGTGAAAATATGCTGGTAATTGCTTTTCATTACGTCTTTCCTCCTGAAATTTTCTGTTGGATCTATAACTGTTCAGTGCTTTAGCTGTGGCCTGAATTTCTTTGATGTGTTAATTATATAACGGGATAATCCATAAATCTAATTGATAATTCGTGCTATATAATAAAAAACATCTATGGTTTTCCACGCACTGAATGAAAAGCATTCATAACCGCATGCTGCATCATGTAAAAAACCTGACAAACCGGCATGGCTATAGTATTTTTCTCTGGGCTGCGCTGAGACTTTTGTACCTGTACAATCGGATTCGCAAACAAGCGAGTGGTATAGTTATTTCGAAAACGATGTACCGGTTTAAAGGAGAGGGTGAAATACGGGACAATGCAAAATAATCGTAATATCTTCTATTTAATAGGAAGAAATACGCAAAAAAACAAAATTTGGAGAAACCTGACAAACTTTTTTGCTATATTTTTAACGAAAATGACAAATAAATGTTGAAATTTTCTGCCAGAAAAGGTAGAATTAAAATTGGCTAAATTTTTGGGTTAACTTTTAAATATTCTCATAAAGATGGAGGGCAAACAAGAATGAGTAATGCAACACAAAGCTTAGCAGGCACAAGAATTACTTCTTTGCTTGACGCAAACAGTTTTGTCGAAATCGGTCAGAGCGTAACAGCCAGATCAACAGATTTCAACATGGCTGCAAACAAAGCACCATCTGACGGTGTAATCACCGGATATGGTGTAATCGATGACAAACTGGTTTATGTATACAGCCAGGACGCATCCGTATTAAACGGTACTGTTGGCGAAATGCATGCCAAGAAGATCACAAGACTTTATGATCTTGCAATGAAAACAGGCGCTCCGGTTATCGGACTTGTAGACTGCGCAGGTATCCGTCTTCAGGAAGCAACAGATGCACTGGAAGCTTTCGGACAGATCTATCTGAAACAGACACTGGCATCCGGTGTGATTCCGCAGATCACAGCAATCTTCGGAACATGCGGCGGTGGTATGGCAGTTATCCCGTCCCTGACAGACTTCACATTTATCGAATCCAAAAAAGGAAAAATGTTCATCAACACACCGAACGCACTGGAGGGAAATAACGCAGACAAATGCGATACAGCAGCAGCTGATTTCCAGAGCAAGGAAACAGGTCTGATCGATGGCGTTGGTACAGAAGAAGAGGTTCTTGGCCAGATCCGCTCTTTAGTATCACTTCTTCCTTCTAATAATGAAGACACAGACAATTACACAGAGTGTACAGATGATCTCAACCGTGTATGCGCTGAACTTGCAAACTGTGCAGGTGATACAGCAATCGCACTTTCCCAGATCGCTGACAACGGCGAATTCTTCGAGACAAAAGCAGACTATGCCAAAGATATGGTTACAGGATTTATCCGCTTAAACGGAGCAACCATCGGTGCAGTTGCAAACAGAAGCGAAGTATACGACGCAGAAGGCAAGAAAGTAGAAACATTTGACGGAAGCATCTCCGCAAGAGGTGCAAGAAAAGCAGCAGACTTCGTGAAATTCTGCGATGCTTTTGACATTCCGGTACTTACACTTACAAACGCAACAGGCTTCATGGCAACCTTATGCAGCGAGAAGATGATGGCGAAATCCGTAGGTGAGCTGGTAGCTGCATTCGCAGACGCAACAGTTCCGAAGGTAAACGTGATCATCGGCAAAGCTTACGGTACAGCTTACGTGGCAATGAACAGCAAATCTATCGGTGCTGACCTTGTATATGCATGGGATAACGCAGAGATCGGTATGATGGACGCTTCCCTGGCAGCCAAGATCATGTACGCAGATGCAGATGCTGCTGAATTAAATGAGAAAGCTGCTCAGTACAGAGAACTCCAGAATGGTGTTGCTTCCGCAGCAGCAAGAGGCTATGTTGACACTGTTATCAGCCCGGCTGACACAAGAAAATATGTAATCGGTGCATTTGAGATGCTGTTCACAAAAAGGGAAGATCGTCCGTCCAAGAAACACGGAACGATTTAAGCGGGGTGACGCATATGAAAATGATCAAAAAAATAACTTCTGTATTCATGACATTTCTCGTAATGGCTGCACTGGTGATCGGCAGCACTTCTGTGGTATTTGCCGCTGATGAGATTAATGATACTGTCAAGTCCACACTGATAACTACAGCAGAGGGGCTGACAGATACCATTGTCCAGCTTAAAGATGAAGAAATTGAGAATTACATGAGTTCAGGAAATGACTTTACAATAAGTGCCATGCAGTCCTGGCAGACATCCAAGGATGAACTTGGCGCAAAGAAGGACAGCAATGGTGAAACTACTGTAACTTTCAAAGATGATCAGTACACAGTTACTGTTCCTCTTAAATTTGAGAAAGCAGAAGCAAACTTTGTATATGTCTTTGACTCACAGGGAACACCGATTTCCATGACTGTAGATGTGCAGTATGGTATGGGTAAGACTCTTCAGAGAGCAGGTCTTAATACTCTGATGGGTATTGGAACTGTATTCGTAATGCTGGTTTTATTAAGTCTTTTGATCTCTCTGTTCCGTTTCATCCCGAATCCGGAAGCAAAGAAAGCAGCAGAAGCAAAAGCAGCCAAGGCTGCAAAAGAAGCAGAGGCAGCAGCAATCGCAGCAGCCGCTCCTGCACAGACAGCAGAAGAGAACCTTGCAGATGACGGAGAACTGGTAGCTGTTATCGCAGCAGCAATCGCAGCAGCAGAAGGAACTACAACAGACGGATTCGTAGTTCGTTCCATCCGCAAAGTAAAAAGAAACAGAAGATAATTACTGTTCATCCGATAATATTTTTGCGTATCGTAGATTACATTACTGAGAAAGTAATGAACGCTAATAATTGTTATTTATTTAGGAGGATTTTAAAATGAAAAGCTATACAATTACAGTAAATGGTACAGCATATGAAGTAACTGTTGAAGAAACAGGAAGCGTATCCGCACCAGCAGCAGCTCCGAAGGCCGCACCTAAAGCAGCACCGGCAGCAGCTCCGAAAGCAGCAGCTCCTGCAGCAGGCGCAGGCGCAGTAAAAGTAACTGCTTCCGTACCTGGTAAAGTTGTTAAAGTAGCAGCAAGCGTTGGACAGGCAGTAAAAGCCGGAGACAGCGTAATTATTCTTGAATCCATGAAGATGGAAATCCCTGTAGTAGCTCCTCAGGACGGTACTATCGCAAGCATTGATGTTGCAGAAGGTGCCTCTGTAGAAAACGGAGATACTTTAGCAACAATGAACTAAGACGGGAGGTAGTCAAATGTCTTATGTAACAGAAACATTGTCCAACCTGATTCATCAGACAGCATTCTTCAATCTGACATGGGGCAATTACCTGATGATCGCAGTAGCCTGCGTATTCCTTTACCTTGCTATCAAAAAAGGATTCGAACCGCTTCTGCTTGTTCCTATCGCATTCGGTATGCTGCTTGTAAATATCTATCCGGACATTATGGCAAACCCGGAAGATATGTCTAACGGTGTAGGTGGACTTCTTCATTATTTCTACATCCTTGATGAGTGGAGTATCTTACCATCTCTGATCTTCATGGGTGTAGGTGCCATGACAGACTTCGGTCCGCTTATCGCAAATCCGATCAGCTTCCTGATGGGTGCTGCAGCACAGCTTGGTATCTATGCAGCTTACTTCCTTGCAATCTTCCTTGGATTCAACGGAAAAGCAGCAGCAGCTATTTCCATCATCGGTGGTGCCGACGGCCCGACTTCCATTTTCCTTGCAGGTAAACTTGGACAGTCTGCACTGATGGGACCAATCGCAGTGGCAGCATATTCCTATATGTCACTGGTTCCGATCATCCAGCCGCCTATCATGAAACTCTGCACAACTGAGAAAGAACGTAAGATCAAAATGGATCAGCTTCGTCCGGTTTCCAAACTGGAAAAGATCCTTTTCCCGATCGTTATCACAATCGTTGTCTGCCTGATCCTGCCTACAACAGCTCCTCTGGTTGGTATGCTTATGCTTGGTAACCTCTTCAGAGAGTGCGGTGTTGTTAAACAGCTGACAGAAACAGCTTCCAACGCCCTGATGTATATCGTAGTTATCCTTCTGGGTACATCCGTAGGTGCTTCCACAAGTGCAGAAGCATTCTTAAACGCAGATACTCTGAAAATCGTAGTTTTAGGTCTTGTTGCATTCGCAATCGGTACATTTGGTGGATGTATGCTTGGTAAACTGCTTTGCAAACTGACTCATGGAAAGATCAACCCGCTGATTGGTTCTGCCGGTGTATCCGCAGTACCTATGGCAGCCCGTGTATCCCAGAAAGTGGGTGCAGAGGCAGATCCTACAAACTTCCTTCTGATGCACGCAATGGGTCCGAACGTTGCCGGTGTTATCGGTACAGCCGTAGCAGCCGGAACATTCATGGCTATTTTTGGAGTATAACCAAATCAAGCAAGCTATCTTGCTTGTATCAGGAGGAGTGCAACTCCTTCTGATAAGCTGCGGAGCAGCTATTTGGTTATGAGCAAGTAGCGAAGCGGATTGCGAATATCCGATTAAACAAACTATAAAGGAGATTTAATAATGGCAGAATTAGAGAAAAAACCTGTTAAAATTGTGGAAACCATTCTCCGTGATGCTCATCAGTCTCAGATCGCAACACGTATGACCACAGAACAGATGCTTCCGATCGTAGATAAACTTGACAAAGTCGGCTATCACGCAGTAGAGTGCTGGGGTGGTGCAACATTCGATGCATCCCTTCGTTTCCTTCACGAAGATCCATGGGAAAGACTTCGTAAATTACGTGACGGCTTTAAGAACACAAAACTTCAGATGCTTTTCCGTGGACAGAACATCCTTGGATACCGTCCATACGCAGACGACGTTGTAGAATATTTCGTACAGAAATCTGCTGCAAACGGAATCGATATCATCCGTATTTTTGACTGCCTCAATGACCTTCGTAACCTTCAGACAGCTGTAAGCGCTGCAAACAAAGAGAAGGCTCATGCACAGGTAGCTCTTTCCTACACATTAGGAGATGCTTACACACTGGAATACTGGACAGACATTGCAAAACGTATCGAAGATATGGGCGCTAATTCCATCTGTATCAAAGATATGGCAGGTCTTCTCCTTCCAAATAAAGCTACAGAGCTTGTTACAGCATTAAAAGAAACAGTTAGCATCCCGATCGACCTTCATACACATTACACATCCGGTGTAGCTTCCATGACTTACTTAAAAGCAGTAGAAGCAGGTGTAGATATCATCGATACAGCAATGTCTCCATTCGCACTGGGAACATCCCAGCCTGCAACAGAAGTTATGGTTGAGACATTCAAGGATACACCATACGACACAGGATTTGACCAGAAACTTCTCTCCGAGATCGCTGACTACTTCCGTCCGATCCGTGACGAAGCTCTTGACAGCGGACTTCTTAATCCGAAGAACCTTGGTGTTAACATCAAGACTTTACTGTACCAGGTACCGGGCGGTATGCTCTCCAACCTGACTTCCCAGTTAAAAGAACAGCACGCAGAAGACAAATTCTACGATGTTCTTGAGGAAGTTCCGCGTGTACGTAAAGACCTTGGTGAACCGCCACTTGTTACTCCGTCTTCCCAGATCGTTGGTACACAGGCTGTATTCAACGTACTTATGGGCGAGAGATACAAAATGGTTACAAAAGAAACAAAAGATATTCTGTTAGGAAAATACGGCGCAACTGTAAAACCGTTTAATCCGGAAGTACAGAAGAAGTGCATCGGCGATGAGAAACCGATCACATGCCGTCCGGCAGACCTTCTTGACAACGAACTTGAGAAACTTGAGAGTGAAATGGCCCAGTACAAAGAACAGGATGAGGATGTATTAACATACGCACTGTTCCCACAGGTAGCTATGGACTTCTTCAAGTATCGTCAGGCTCAGAAAACAAAAGTTGACGAGAAAGCAGCTGACAAAAAGAACGGAGCATATCCTGTTTAATTAAATATGTAACAAAAGAAAAAAGGAGCTTGCGCAAGCAGGCTCCTTTGCGTTATTATAAAAAAGATGTAATACCCACAAGACAGGAGCTTCTTCGTAGTGGAGCAGTCCGCAGGGTATGGATAAACGCAAAAAACACAGGAAGGAACATTCCATGAGCAAAGTACTGATCATCGGCGGCGGCGCTGCCGGAATGATGGCGGGAGTATTCGCAGCCCGCAACCATCATGAAGTTCATATATTAGAAAAAAACGAAAAACTCGGCAAGAAAGTATTTATCACCGGAAAAGGCCGCTGCAACGTAGCAAACGCCTGCGACACAGAGGAACTCTTCCCAGCAGTCATGAGCAACCCGAAATTTCTCTACAGCGGATTTTATTCATTCGGTCCACAGGACGTCATGAATTTTTTCGAGGAAGCAGGCGTACCTCTGAAAGTAGAGAGGGGAAACAGAGTATTTCCACAGTCTGATCATTCCTCAGACATCATCCGTGCACTGGAGCGTGAACTGAAGAAAGCTGGAGCGAAGGTTCATCTGCACACTACAGTAAAAGAGATTGTTAAGAAACCGGAAGCGGAGAAGGTCACAGGAGTCATTCTTGAGGATGGCACCTTTATGGAGGGTGATGCAGTCATTGTAGCCACCGGCGGCTTCTCCTACCAGAGTACAGGCTCCACCGGAGACGGATACCGTTTTGCAAGAGAACTGGGCTTGAAAGTCACAGATATCAGCCCATCCTTAGTCCCATTAAAGACGAAAGAAGACTACATCCCGAAACTCCAGGGACTTTCCCTCAAGAATACGGGACTTACCATAAAGAACGGCAAGAAAGTCCTCTACGAAGATTTCGGCGAGATGATGTTCACCCATTTCGGTGTGACAGGCCCGATGATTCTCTCTGCCAGCGCCCACATCGGAGCGAAACTGGCGAAAGCAGAGAACGGAGAACTCTGTGCATACCTGGACCTGAAACCGGCTCTTACCAAAGAACAGTTAGATGCCAGAATCCTGCGCGAATTCGAGACAGGACAGAACAAACAGTTCAAGAACGTGATCGGAGTACTTTTCCCGTCATCCCTGACACCGGTAATGCTGGAACTTGGCGGAATCCCGGCGGAGAAGAAAATCCATGATATCTCCAGAGAAGAACGTCAGCATTTCGTTGATCTTGTAAAAGCCTTCCCGTTCACTATCACAGGCATGGGAGAATTCAAAGAAGCCATCATCACCAAAGGCGGCGTTTCCGTAAAAGAAATAAACCCGGGAACAATGGAATCAAAGAAAATCTCAGGACTCTACTTCGCAGGCGAAGTACTGGACCTGGATGCAGTGACAGGCGGATACAACCTTCAGATCGCATGGTCTACCGCATATTTAGCTGCTCAGGCGATACAGTGATTGGTTAAAAAATTAAAAGTTAAAAGGCAGAGAATACTGCTGTAATTAATAGAAACAGGAGGAACCGCGAAAATGGGATGTAATATTGCCATCGACGGACCTGCAGGAGCAGGAAAGAGCACCATCGCCAAAAAAGTGGCGAAAGAATTATCATTTATCTACGTAGATACAGGAGCCATGTACAGAGCCATGGCCTTATATCTTCTGAACAAAGGAGTAAACGGAGACGATCAGAAAGCAATCGAAGCAGAGTGTTCCGGTGCAGACATCTCCATCGAATACAAAAACGGAGAACAGATCGTAATCTTAAACGGCGAGAACGTCAACTCCATGCTGCGCACAGAGCAGGTAGGAAATATGGCATCCAAGAGCTCTGCAAACGCAAACGTAAGAGCCCACCTTCTCAAACTCCAGAGAACTCTGGCAGAGAAGAACGACGTCGTTATGGACGGAAGAGATATCGGCACAACGATCCTTCCGAACGCTGAAGTAAAAATCTATCTCACAGCAAGTGCTGACACCAGAGCCAGAAGAAGAGCCCTTGAGTATGAGCAGAAAGGCGAACCATTCGACCTTGACCAGATTCGTAAGGACATCATTGAGCGCGACGAACGCGACATGAACCGCGAAGTTTCTCCTCTCAGACAGGCAGACGATGCGGTGCTTGTAGATTCTTCAGAGATGGGAATTGACGACGTTGTAAATGCAATCCTTGATGTTTATAAGGAGAAAGTGCAGAAATAATGAAAGTAAAAGTAGCCGAAACAGCCGGCTTCTGCTTCGGAGTTAAGAGAGCCGTGGACAAAGTCTACGAACTCATCGACACCGAACAGAAACCAATCTTCACCCTGGGGCCGATCATCCACAACGAAGAAGTAGTAGCAGACCTGGAATCCAGAGGCGTTAAGGTCATCACAGAAGCAGACCTCGACACCCCGGACAACAATCAGCAGAACGGCATCGTAGTGATCCGCTCCCACGGCGTAGGCAAGTCAATCTACGATAAACTGAAACAAAAAGGCATCTCATACGTAGACGTCACCTGTCCCTTCGTCCTGAAAATCCACAGGATCGTAGAGCGCGAAAGTCTCGCCGGAAACCACGTAGTCATCATCGGTGACAAAGACCATCCGGAAGTACAGGGAATCTGCGGATGGTGTCAGGGACCGTACACAGTCATCAAAAACCAGGAAGAAGCCGATGCATTTGTGCCTCCGAAAGGGAAAAAAATAAGTATTGTGTCCCAGACGACATTTAATTACAACAAATTTAAAGATTTAGTTGAAATTCTTTGCAAAAAGAGGTATGATAATAATGTTTTAAATATTCTCAATATTTTAAACACTATTTGTAATGCTACCGAAGAACGGCAGAGAGAAGCAAAAAACATAGCCGGAGAGGTAGACACTATGCTGGTCGTAGGCGGCCGGCACAGTTCCAATACTCAAAAGCTGTTTGAAATATGCAAAAAGGAATGTGGAAATACTTACTATATACAAACACCTGTAGACTTGGATTCTGAAATGTTCCAATGCAGTAGTTATGTAGGTATTACAGCAGGGGCTTCCACCCCAAACAAAATTATTGAGGAGGTTCAAGAACATGTCAGAATTAAGTTTTGAACAGATGCTGGAAGATTCCGTAAAAACTATCAGAAATGGAGAGATTGTACAGGGTACTGTCATCGATGTAAAAGAAGATGAGATTATTCTGAATATCGGTTATAAAGCAGACGGTATTATCACAAAGAACGAATACTCTAACGATGCAAGCCTTGTACTCACTGATGCTGTTCACGTTGGCGACACAATGGAAGCAAAAGTTCTCAAAGTAAACGATGGAGAAGGTCAGGTAACTCTTACTTATAAGAGACTGGCAGCAGAGAAAGGAAACAAACGTCTTGAAGAAGCATTTGAGAATCAGGAAGTATTAAAAGCTCCTGTAACTCAGGTACTCGATGGCGGACTTTGTGTAAACGTAGACGAAGCAAGAGTATTCATTCCTGCAAGCCTCGTATCCGACACATATGAGAAAGACCTTTCCAAATATGCAGATCAGGAGATCGAATTCGTAATCACAGAATTCAACCCGAGAAGACGCCGCATCATCGGTAACCGTAAGCAGCTTCTTCTTGCTGAGAAAGCAGAGAAACAGAAAGAATTAATGGAGAAAATCCATGTAGGTGATACAGTTGAAGGAACTGTTAAGAACGTTACAGATTTCGGTGCATTCATCGATCTCGGCGGAGCTGACGGACTTCTTCACATCTCCGAAATGTCCTGGGGCAGAGTAGAGAACCCGAAGAAAGTATTCACAGTTGGCGAAACACTTAAAGTTCTTATCAAAGAGATTAACGGAGACAAGATCGCACTTTCCCTCAAATTCCCGGAAGCAAATCCATGGCTCACAGCAGCTGAGGACTTCGCTGTAGGAAACGTAGTAAAAGGTAAAGTTGCACGTATGACAGACTTCGGCGCATTCGTAGAACTTGCACCAGGTGTAGATGCACTTCTTCACGTATCTCAGATTTCCAGAGAGCACGTTGCAAAACCAGCAGACGTACTGTCAATCGGACAGGAGATCGAAGCTAAAGTTGTTGACTTCAACGGCGAAGACAAGAAGATCAGCCTGAGCATGAAAGCTCTTGAAGCACCGGCTGAGGAAGCTACAGAAGAATAATAACAGACAACAAAAATAGTTGTGTTGAATAACAGAGACTGCCGGATGGAAAGCTGCTTGCTGAATATCCGGCAGTTTTGTTGACAGAAGGGATAACAAGAATGCTCGAAGAAGGAATATTCGATATACATTGCCACATTGTGCCAGGAGTGGATGACGGAGCTGCGGATATTGAAGAAACAAGAAAATTATTGGAGATGGAATATAAGCAGGGAGTGAGAAACATTATTCTGACGCCTCATTTCCGTTTCCAGATGTTTGAGACACCTCTGGAAAAAGTACAGAGACAATTCCGTCTGGCAGAAGAGGCGGCAGCAGATATCAGTAAAGATCTGCATCTTTACCTCGGATGTGAATTTCATGCAAATATGGAGATGCTTCCTATGCTTCGTGAGAAAAAAGTTTCTACCATGGCTGGTTCCAGGTATGTGCTGGTAGAATTCTCTCACAATTCAGAGGCATCCTATATCAGAGAACGCTTGTCTGCAATGCTTTCCGGCGGGTACAGACCCATTGTTGCACATATTGAACGATACGAAGCGACACGCACAGATCTGGACTTTGTAGAAGAACTGACAGAGATGGGAGCTTATATGCAGATCAATGCAGACAGCATTGTGGGAAAAGACGGCTTTTTTACAAAACGCTACTGTCAGAAGCTGATGAAGAATGACCTGGTTCATTTTGTAGGTTCTGACTGCCATGACAGCAGTAAAAGAATTTCCAGAATCGGGGAAGCCTATAGCTATGTAATAAAGAAAATGGGCACAGACTATGCGAAACAGCTTTTCATTCGAAATCCGCAGAAAATCATAGATCAGAAAATTTAATGGATTTTGACCGAGTTAACTTTGTGGTCAGATTTTAAAGAATTTTAATGAATTTCAAAGAATAATGTCACTCGCAATTGACTTTTTATACGTACTACGGTAAAATGTATACGGTTTATGTAAAACTGTAACTGTCTGCTGTAAAATAAATCAGCCGGATAATTACAAAAACTACAATGAAAAAGGGAAAAGGAAAATATCAGATGTTAGACAATTTGAACAGCAAATTTGAGAGCAGCAGGGTGCAGGCACTTGATGTCAATGACGATGAAGTTGAAATTGATTTACTGGAAATATTTCATGCACTCAGAAAGAAAATTCTGCTGGTACTGATGGTTGCTCTTATAGGTGGCTGTATCGGAGCTGCATGTACACAGTTCCTGATGACACCAATCTACAGTTCAACATCCAGTATGCTTGTTCTCTCAAAGGAAACTACGCTGACATCTCTGGCAGATCTGCAGTTAGGTGCCAGTCTGACAAGTGATTACACAGTACTGATCACAAGTACCCCTGTACTGGAACAGGTAGTTACAAATCTGAACCTGGATATGACAGCGGAGAATCTGAAAGAGAATGTAACGATTAATAATCCGACAGATACCCGTATCCTTGAGATTACTGTTGATAATCCGGATTCTACAATGGCTAAGAAGATCGTAGATGAGATTGCGAATGTTTCCTCATCCTATATCGGAGACAAGATGGAAGTTATTCCGCCTAAGATCATCGAAGTTGGTAAGATTGCTACAGAGAGAACCTCTCCAAGTGTAATGAAGAACTCAGCAATTGGCTTCTTACTCGGATTTCTTGCATGTGCGGCAATCGTAGTTGTATACGCTGTAATGGATGATACTATCAAGACAGAAGAAGATATTGAGAAATATCTCGGTGTTTCTGTACTTGCCAAGGTTCCTGACAGAAAAGACTACGTAAACATGAAGAACAAGAAACCAAAGAGCAATAAGAAGAACAAGAAGCGTCGCTAGAGTAATGGAGGAATCTGAGCAATGAAGAAACTCAATTTAACAGATAAAAGAAAACCGGACTATTTCTACAGCGAGGCGATTAAAACGCTGCGTACAAATATCCAGCTGTCCGGTCAGAGCATAAAGACAATTCTGGTTACAAGCTGCTTTCCAAATGAAGGTAAGAGTGATGTAGTACTCAGCCTTGCACAGGAGCTTGGAAGCATCGGTAAGAAAGTTCTTCTTCTGGATGCGGATATCAGAAAGACTGCTTATGCAGGACGACTGGGAGTAGAAGAAGAGGTCAAAGGACTTTCCCAGCTTCTCAGTGGGCAGGTAGGACTGCAGGATATTATCTATGAGACGAATTTCCAGAATATGGACATTATATTCGGAGGTCCGGCTGCACCAAACCCTTCAGGACTTCTCAGCGAGAACATTTTCAAGGTTTTTCTGAAAGAAGTCAGGGAATATTACAATTACATACTGATTGACACACCGCCGATCGGAACTGTAATCGATGCTGCGGTAATCGGCAGATGCTGTGATGGAGCGATCTTCCTGATCCAGCCAGGCAGCGTCAGATACAGAGATGCACAGAAGGCATTTGCACAGCTTGAGAGAAGCGGATGCCGTGTTCTGGGAGCTGTTATGAATAAGATAGACACCAGTGGCGACAAATATTACTCTTCTTACTACAAACATTATGGTGAATACTATCGCAGAAGCGATGATGAGTCCCAGAAATAATATCGCTGTCTGATAATCGTTTAGATGTGATATCATAACCATAATTAACAGTAAAGGAAAATTGGGAAAAGTGAGCAGAAATAAGAAGAGAAAAGGGAAAAAGACAAATATTTTGCTGGGTTTTATCTGTATTATCCTGGTGGGGGTTCTCGGTACAATTCTTGTGATGAGCTATAATACAGAGCAGGAAGAAGCCAAACGTCTGACAGAACTTGCAGGTAACCAGCAGAGCGGAATCGAAGATTATGAAGCAGTAAAGGAACACGCTGCACAGTTAGAGAAGGCATCCTCCGAAGATGAGAATACAGAAGATGCCGATAACAGTGAGACAGAGAAGAACAAGAAGAAAGAAGACACAGCCGGGGAAGAGGATGCAGAGGAGACTGCACAGGCAGAAGATACTGCTGAAGCGGAAACACCGAGAACAATTTCCGGTATCGTATGCTGGGGAGATGATTTGATCAATGGTGAGGAATCCAACACCTATTCCTACATGGCAGTACTTCAGAAACTTCTGACAGACAACGGATATAACCTGACAGTGATCAACAAGACCCTTCAGGGCGGCGGTACACTTTCCATGATGAAGATGGCCGGTGTAAGTGATGAGACTCTTCAGGGATATATTGCGAAACATCAGCAGACTGCAAATGGTGCGCAGCTGAATGTAACAGAGACAGGAATCCGTGATCTTACAGAAGAACAGACTACCAGAAATGATATGGACTGTGTACCTGTCATCTTCATGGGATACTATGGCGGATGGAATCATGATCCTGCAGAGCTTGCTGAGCAGCAGGAACAGATTTTAAATACATTCCAGAACAAAGACCAGTTCATTGTTGTAGGAACACGCCCTATGGATGGAAGCGTGACTTCTGAAGCACTCGATCAGGTGCTCAGCGAGAAGTGGGGCGAACATTATATCAGTCTTGCAAATGTGACACAGCAGCTGTCTGCTACTCATGAAGCACAGCAGGCTATGGCAGAGGCAGTGTTCCAGAAATTGCAGGAGCTTGGCTATATCAGCCAGAGCTGAATAAACGATTGAAGGAATGAAAATGAAAAAAACAGCAAAAGAAGCTGCGAGACAACGAAAGATTTATATGATTCTGATAATTATCCTGATCATAGTTCTTACAGTTTTGGGCGGCGGGGATTATTTTATGATGCAGACAAAAGCAGCATCCCAAAAGGCAAGCGGCATGAACAGTGATGACCAGAGTCGGACGAGCCAGACATCAGGCAGTGGCACGGTGGAATATAAGGGCGGGACATATAAATATAACGATCATCTCAGCAACTACTTATTTCTAGGAATTGATACAAGGAATCCGGTAGATACCTATCAGACACAGGAAGACGCCGGTCAGGCAGATGCGATTTTTGTGGTTTCCATGGACAGGGCAACAGAAGAAATTAAGGTGCTCTTTATTCCAAGAGATTCTATGACGGAGATTGAAGTTTTCAATCCATCCGGTAAAAGTCTCGGAGAGTCAACAGACCACATCAATATACAGTACGCATTTGGTGATGGCAAGCAAAAAAGCTGTGAACTGATGAAGACAGCAGTATCCAATCTGCTGGACGGACTGCCGATTCAGGGATATTGCTCCATGAATATGGATGGTATTCCGGTGATTACGGACTTTGTAGGTGGAGTTCAGATCACAGTGCCTGACAACAGCCTTGAGGATACATATCCGGAATTTAAAGAGGGTGCTGTTGTTAATATTACAGGTGAAAACGCAGAAAAGTTTGTACGATATCGAGACACTGACAAGACCCAGAGTGCTCTGGTCCGTCAGGAGAGACAGAAAACCTATCTCCAGGCATTAATTCAGAAAGCGCAGGAGAAGGCAGGAGAGGATGCCGGATTTGTGGCAGACCTCTATGACAGTATTAAGAGCTATACAGTTACAAACATGGGAAATGACATATTCGCGAAGTTGCTTACAGCATCCGGAAACGGCATCACTGATACAGAGACTGTACCAGGTGAGGGAAAGCAAGGTAAGAACTTTGATGAGTATCAAGTAGATAAAGATGCTCTGTCGGACTTGATTATTTCCATGTTTTATGAGAAAATTCAATAAACCGGTTAGAAGACAGCCGGTTTGGAATAAACTGTATGGTGGTAAATAGTCATTAGTACTGTTATTATTACTCAGAGATAATTCGTACAGACTTCCTGTACGATTATCAATATAAAAATAATCCAAAAGGAGAGGTGCATTATGAAACTTGCAAAGAAATTCATGACACTTGCTTTAGCAACTGCCCTTGGAGTAGGATGTGCTACTGTAGGTGTCAGTGCAGCAGGAAGCCGCACAAGCGCAATTACAGTATCTGCTGAACAGTCTGCAATCTATGAAGTTGTTCAGAAGATCGAAGAAGCAGAAGGCTTTGCAGACCTGCAGGCAGAACTGCCGGCAGTAGCTGACGCTTTCAAACAGGTTAACGAAGGTAAAATGGAAGTTGCTGGTTTCGTTGACGTTCTGAAAACTCTTTCAGAAGAGACAACAGACGAAGAAGTGAAAGCTGCTATCGATGAACTCATTCAGAAACTTGACGGAAAAGAATTCGTTACAGGTTTTGATGAATTCAAAGTACTTGATGCAGACAAAGCAGAGAAGAATGCTGATGGTAAATATGAAGTTGAGATTTCTGTTCCAAGTATCACAGATACTATGGAGAACATTCAGCTTGTAGCTTACAGCAAAGAAGATGCAAAGAAATGGCAGATCGTTGATCCGATCAGCGTTGACAAAGAGAACAAAACTCTTGAAGTTGCATTAGATGATGGTGCTTTCTTCACTGTTGTTGCAGATGCTGAATAATTATTCGGTAATTCAGAAATAAAATGCAGCCGCCAGAGATTGGCGGCTGTTTTTTGTGCTCTGGAAAAAGTTATTGTATGCTTTGCTTTCAGTAATACGAAATGTTTTAAACAGAAAATATTGACAAATTATGTTGAACTATGTAGAATAACCTATAGTGAAAACATGGATTTATGAAAACAGGGAGAGAAGAAAAAGAAAAATATGTATAGAAAAAGTTCTAAAGGCTGGCTGAAGCATTTTGATTTTATATTAATTGATTTAATCAGCCTGCATCTGGCATTCGTTTTATCATATGTTTGTCGTCATGGGATAGGAAACCCGTACAAGAATTTATTATACAGAAATATGGCATTTATGTTGACATTTATCGATTTTTTTGTGGTATTTCTGTTTGAGACTTTAAAAGGCGTATTGAGACGGGGATACTATCAGGAACTGGCTGCGACGGTTAAACACGTGATTCTGGTAATGCTTCTGGCAGTTTTATATTTATTTACAATTCAAGAGGGAACCTCTTTTTCCAGATCAGTTTTGTATTTTACAGCTATGTTCTATATAATATTTGCATATGTGACAAGGATTTTGTGGAAGAAACATTTGCAGAAAAGAATAGAAAATGGAGGCGACCGTTCACTTCTGATTATTACAAGCAGTGATATTGCTGCTGAAGTGGTGCGCAGTATGCAGGAGCATAATTACCAGCGATTTAATTTGGTTGGAATTGTGCTTGTGGACAAAGATATGAAAGGACAAAAGATAGAAGGAATTCCTGTTCTGGCAAATGAAGAAGATGCGGCAAATTATGTCTGCAGAGAATGGATTGATGAAGTTTTTCTTGTGATTTCTGAAAAATACCCTTATCCACAGAAGCTGGCAGATCAGCTGTTAGAAACAGGTGTAACGGTGCATTTAAATCTGGCAAAGCTGGCAGATGCGATAGGAAAGAAGCAGTTGGTAGAGAAGCTGGGCGATTATACAGTATTGACAACCAGCATAAACTATGCAACTGTGAAGCAGGCAGTTATGAAGAGAAGTCTGGATATTATAGGTGGATTGGCAGGATGTATTTTAACAGGAATAATTTTCATATTTGTGGCACCTGCAATCTATATTCAGTCGCCAGGTCCGATTTTCTTCTCACAGGTTCGAGTGGGAAAGAACGGCAAGAAGTTTAAGATGTATAAATTCCGCAGCATGTACATGGATGCTGAGGAGCGGAAAAAAGAACTGATGAAAGACAACAGAGTTGAAGACGGTATGATGTTTAAGCTGGAATTCGATCCACGTGTAATAGGAAATAAAATCTTGCCAAATGGAGAAAAAAAGACTGGTATTGGTAATTTTATTAGGAAAACAAGCCTGGATGAATTTCCACAATTCCTCAATGTACTAAAAGGAGACATGTCACTGGTAGGCACAAGACCACCGACACTGGATGAATGGGAGAAGTATGAACTGCATCATCGAGCACGACTTGCGATAAAACCAGGGATTACTGGTATGTGGCAGGTGAGTGGGAGAAGCGATATTACGGATTTCGAGGAAGTTGTGAAACTGGATATGAAGTATATTGCGAATTGGAACTTTGGATTGGATATTAAGATTTTGATTAAGACGGTGGCTTCGGTTTTGAGACATGAAGGGTCGATGTGAGCAGGAATGAGAAATTTTTGATTTGGGGTATTGTGTTGGAAAATATTTGGAAGAAAAGGGAGTGGATTTGACCGCAACGCTAGATGTAAAGGGTACATGTAGCGTTGTGGATTTTATTGTGAGGGTAGAGTCTGCGAATGTCTACGGGGCAAACAGAAGCAACGTAGCATAGTCAAAAAGACTCGATTTTCACACTCAACATACCGAAGATTCGTTGCAAAACGCCCTGATATATGAGGTGAAAATGGGTGATATTTACACAGTTTACCGGTGGATGAGGAACACATAGCAGGAGGGATAACGCGGATGTGGGTGGAATGAGAAAAATGGTGGTGCAGATGATAAATTCATCAAAAATCCATGAGCTTATCACCTACTCTGCTAATGCTCTATTAAGTAGACTATCGCCGGTAAATATGAGGGCTACTTTGCTGCGGTTTGTTGAGTCATGAAAAAATCAGGAAAAATGGCGATTTCTACTTTGCAACTTTTCTGTTGGGTAGACCTGTCGTGGAAATGATAGGTGCATAAGGACGGGGTGTCGAAGATGAAAAATCTATATGATTTGTTCATAGTGACTATGAGGGAGTGGGCGTAAGTTGATGATATATACAGTTTCAATAACATATACGCATCTACACCCTTTGAGTGTATAAAACAGCACTTCGCTAAAATCGCGTATGAGCATGGACGAGGTTCGACGGTATAAAACAACACTTTGATGATTGCAGAAGTGAGATGAGTGTACTCAATAAAACGGAGAAAAGTAGAAAATGTGATTGCTGCACCGAAAGGGTACGACAGTAAGGAAAAAGACTTAGGCGAACACGCACCATAAAATACACTGATATCATCCTGAAATTTGGATGTGTAGATAGATTAAAAATTTGAAGAGACTAGCGGAGGAAGAAACCTATGGCGGAAAAAAAGAAAATACTGTACATAGTCGAAGCTATGGGCGGAGGCGTTTTTACTTACATAGTTGATTTGGCAAATGAGCTGGTCAATTCCTATGATATGTACATTGCTTACGCGGTGCGAAAGCAAACGCCAGAAAATTATAAGGATTACTTTGATAAGCGAATTCATTTGATTGAAGTCAAAAACTTTGGACGGGCAATTGATCCGGCGAAAGATATCGCCGCATTTTTTGAAGTAAATAGCGGCAAAAATCGAGCCTGATGTAATCCATCTACATAGTAGTAAAGCTGGCGTGATTGGTCGGGTTGCGTTCAATGGAAAAATCCCAACGTTCTATACCCCACATGGTTATAGTTTTCTGATGGAAAATTATAAACCGATGAAGCGTAGAATGTTTAAGCTGATTGAATCAGTGTGTGCAAAGCGAAATTGCATGACTATCAGTTGCAGCGTGGGTGAGAATCAGGAATCTTTGAAACTTACCAAACGTGCTACTTATGTAAATAACGGCATCAACATGGCGGAACTTCAGGAGATTATTGATAAAACAGAAAAAGTAGAACACCCATTTACGGTTTACACACTGGGGAGAATTTGTTATCAGAAAAATCCAACTCTTTTTAATGAGATAGCCGAATCACTTCCAGATGTGAAGTTTGTCTGGATTGGTGATGGAGAGCTTCGAGGTGAGCTTACGAGCAAGAATATCGAAATCACAGGATGGGTTGATCGAAGCGCTGCGATTAGATATGCGGTCAATGCAGATGTTTTTCTTCTCCCTAGCAGGTGGGAGGGTCTACCGATATCTTTGCTGGAATCTATGTATATGAAAAAAATATGCGTGGTAAGTGACGTAATCGGTAATCGAGATGTCATTCACAATGGTGAGAATGGCTTTGTGTGTACGAAAGCGGAAGACTTTGTAAAAGTGATTGAAGAATGCCGTTGCGAAGATGAAAAACTGACAGAGCGGGCATATCAAGATATCTTGAAGATGTATAACACGAAAGTGATGGCGCAAATGTATAGCCAAAAGTACGAAAATGCGCTGAATGAACGGGGGGGGGTACGGCATGACTTAATCTGTAGTATTGCGGTTGTCAGACCGTACACCCTTGCATATTCGGTTAGCGTTGAGCTAGTTCATTGTGTCGCTGCAAAGGCGGTGGCGTAATGAAAAAGATAAGGATTTTACATGTGGCGCAAGCTGCTGGCGGCGTGGATCGCTACATCCGAATGCTTCTCAAGTATTTGGATAAAGACAAATTTGAAAATGTTTTGGTCTGTTCACAGGATTTTCATAAGGAAGATTACGAAGGGCTAGTGGATGCCTTTGAACAAATTGAAATGAACAGGGCAATCGGGGCAAGTGATTTGAACTCAATTAGAGAAGTTCGGAGGCTGATAAAGAAATATAATCCCGATATTGTTTATGCTCATTCAAGTAAAGCCGGTGCGATTGCTCGTGTGGCGGATATTGGATTGAAAAATTACTGTGTATATAACCCTCATGGTTGGGCTTTCAATATGCGTTGCTCTGATAAGAAAAGAATGATGTACACAGCAATTGAAAAAATAGCAGCTCCATTTTGTGAGAAGATCATCTGCATTTCAGATGCAGAAAAGCAGTCGGCATTGGAGAAGAAAATTTGTAGAGAAGATAAACTACAAGTCATTTTTAATGGTGTGGACATCGAATCATACGAATGTGGAGAACACGGAAAAGTTAAAAGAGCAGATTTAGACATTCCAGAAGATGCGTTTGTCATCGGCATGGTTGGACGTATCAGCCCACAGAAGGCACCAGATGTGTTTGTGAAAATGGCAAAGTTGGTCAAGGATGAAATCCCGAATGCTCATTTTATTATTGTGGGAAATGGCAATCAAGAAGTAGAAATCAGAAAATATACGGAAGACAACGGATTTTCTGACAGTTTACATATTACAGGTTGGGTCGATGAGCCGATGAGCTATGTAGAACTCTTTGATGTTGCCTGTTTACTAAGCCGCTGGGAAGGATTTGGATTGGCTTTGCCGGAGTACATGATGGCAGGCAAACCGATTGTGGCAAGCCGTGTTGATGCAATTCCCAATATTATCCGAGATGGTGAGAATGGGTTGCTTGTCAAAGTGGATGATCCAGTCGGAAGCTATGAAGCTGTGCTGGAGATTTATCAGGATGATGAACTGAAGGACAAGCTAGAGGCGCAGGGATATAGAGATGTAAAGAAAAGATTTAATGCTCGGAGGGTGGCCAAAGAGCATGAGAGAGTGTTTGATATCATAGGAAGGTGAAAAGAAAAATGGATTTAAACGGTACAAATAAAATGAAGGTTGCATTTTTAACTGTTGGAACTTCTCCGGTTCCAGCAACTAAAGGCGGTGCCGTTGAAAATTTAATTGAAGACTTATTAGATGAGAATGAACTGTATCATAACTTTGATTTCTCTGTCCTAAGCTTGTATGAACAAGATGCAGAAGTCAAGTCAAAAAAATATAAATACAGCGATTTCTATTTTGTTCGCTGTCCACATATCATAAATAAGTTGGACAGATGCATATATTGGGTAGCTAAAAATGTACTAAAAAAGCAAAATTTAATATCATATCGTTATATATTGCAAAGGCTGTATGTGATGTCGAAATATCCAGATGCTTTATTGGCACAGGATTTTGACAGAATTGTTCTGGTCACAAACTCGACTTTGTTCTTTGTCTTAAAGAATAAAAAAATTGCAAAAAAGTATAAAGATAGAACGATTTATTATCTTCATAATGAGGTCAGATCCTTATTCAAATGTGAGAAAGAAGTCGCATCAATAAGAAGCCTGATAGGAATTAGCAATTTCGTAAATGAATCTTTCAGAAAGCAAGCTCCATCTTTAAAAGATGGACAGTGTTTCGTCCTTAAAAATGGTGTGGATACAGACAAATTTGCAACGAGGGATGAAACAAAAATTAATAAGTTCCGTAAAAAATTCGGCATAACAGATGATGATTTTGTTGTTATTTTTGCTGGCAGGTTAGTTTCTGAAAAAGGTGCGTTAGAAACGATTAAGGCTGTAAAAATGTGCAAGGACAAGCAAGTGAAATTATTGATTGTCGGCGCTGGTTTTTACAGTAGTGACATTGTGGATGACTACATGTTGGAACTGAAAAGAGAAGCAGAAGATATAAAAGATAAAATCATATTTACCGGATATATTGATTATGAAGATATGCCGTCAATCTATCAATTAAGTAATATTGCGGTTCTTCCATCAATGTGGGACGAACCAGCCGGAATGACTATGGTAGAAGCCGTAGCTAGTGGATTGCCGTTAATTACTACTAATTCAGGTGGCATTCCAGAATATATCCCCAATAAGTTAGCTGTGATTTTAAATAGAGATGACAAACTGGTTGAAAACATCACAGAAAATATACTGAACTTGAAACAAAATGGATGGGAAGAGGATCAGCATTCTTTGAATCAATTCCGCAGTGAGATGTGTCTGAGACACTACTATCAGGAGTTCAGCAATATTATAAACAAGAGATAATGGAACCACCATCAGTGAAGAATAGTTAGGATAATTGTATGAAGAATTTGAATGAAATTGAAACAAAAAACATATTAGTAGTTGGCGATGTGATGCTTGATACTTATTTTACAGGTGATGTCAAGCGTATTTCGCCAGAGGCTCCAGTGCCGGTATTTAAAAAAAAGTCTGAAAGAAGTGTACTCGGTGGAGCTGCAAACGTCGTATCAAATTTAATAGCTGCTGAACAAAAGGTTTCTATTATGACGTTAGTCGGCAATGATAAAAATGGAGACAAGCTTAAAACTATATTTAGAGAACAAGGAGTGGATACATCGCTCATCCTTACACTAAACAGAACCACAACGGAGAAGACGAGATTTCTTGCAGCAAACAATCAGCAGGTTTTGAGACTTGATGTTGAAGATACCTCTCCCATTGACCATGATGAAAGCGAACGATTATTAGAACTTCTGGAACAGCAGATTGACAGATTTGATTTGATTTTGTTATCCGATTACCTTAAGGGGCTTTTAACATATGATCTTACACAGGGGGTATTGCGAAAGGCGAAAGCGAAAAATATACCTGCAATAGTTGATGTAAAAGATCCAAATACTGGTAAGTACCAAAATGCATATCTTCTTAAACCTAACTTAAAAGAACTTCAGGATCTTACAGGAATTACAGCAATAAGTGACGAAGACATTATTGCAGCATCTCGGAAGCTTATGGAGACTTGCCATACGAATTATGTACTGACGACCTGCGGAGCGAGAGGCATGGTTCTTGTAGGTGATACAACCTCGCACTTTATTGAATCGGCCGGTAAAGAGGTTTTCGATGTTACTGGTGCCGGTGATACTACTATAGCTTATTTAGCAGCATGCATGGCAAACGGATTTGAAATGAATGACGCCGTGGATATTGCAAATTATGCAGCAGGAATACAGGTTTCAAAAGTAGGTACATCCTCCGTCTATTGGAAAGAAGTAAGAGAGTATCTTACTAACGAGGAAAATGCCACCGTACATAAGATACTTATAGGTAGATCAGTAGATTCATTTAGGAACGATCATAAAGATGAAAAAATAGTATTTACAAATGGATGCTTCGACATTCTGCATGTTGGACATATTAAGTATATGCAGGAAGCTGCAAAATTAGGAGATATTCTGATCGTTGGACTTAACAGTGATGATTCTGTCAGACGCTTGAAGGGTCCAGAGAGACCGATTAATAACCAGTCGGACAGAGCAGAAATGATGGCTGCTTTGGAGTTTGTGGATTATGTCGTTGTTTTTGACGAAGATACACCATATGAGTTGATTAAGAAGATACAGCCGGATGTACTGGTAAAGGGTGGAGACTATAATCCAGATAATGTCGTTGGACGAGATATCGTTGAAGCAAGAGGTGGAAAACTGAAGCTTATAGAATTTGTTGACGGTAAGTCAACAACCAGCATTATAAAGAAGATAAAGGATCAAGATCGCTGTCTCAATAAGTGACAAATTAGATTTGTAGCTTGATTCTGTGCATACATATCATTTGATGTGAAGGGATTTTCTATCATTCACATCTGACAAAGCGAAGGAAGGGCACTGTAATGAGGGAAATTATAAAACAAAGAATCAATGATTCCATTGAGGTAAAAAAGGGGCTGCTTGAGAATGAGTCCCTTCTTGAAAATCTAGAATGTCTGACACATGAAATCAAAAAAGCAATTAGAAAAGGACATAAATTGGTCCTTTGTGGAAATGGGGGGTCTGCTTCTGACGCACTTCATTTCGCTGGAGAAATTGTAGGCAGGTTTATTCGGGAGAGAGATGCATGGCCAGCTGTTGTTTTAAATGCTGACGTAGCAACTATGACAGCCATTGGAAATGATTACGGATATGATGATGTGTTCTCCAGACAAGCTCAGGCACACTGCCAAGAGGGAGATGTTTTTATTGGTATTTCTACTAGTGGAAATTCTGAGAATGTACGAAGAGCCTTGGAAATGGCGAAGAGCAAAGGATGTAAGACTGCCGCGCTACTTGGAAAAGATGGTGGAATAATCGGAAAGATTGCAGATATTCCGTTGATAGTTCCGTGTAATACGACCGCAAGAGTACAGGAATCCCATATTTTGCTGATTCATATAATGTGCGAATTGGTTGAAAGAGATTTGGAAGTTGATCGGGAGATTGGAAAATGAAGTATATAATTCATACAGGTCCCGGTATCGGTGATATCATCCAGTTTTTGTCGATGGCAAGAGCGATAAAGGAGAACGATCCGGATGCAAGAGTCGATTTGTTGATGCGTGGATCTGACAAAGTTTTAAGATTAAACAATCAGATATTAGAATGTCAAAAATACGTGCATAAATTGTATTGGTACTCCTCGAAAGCAATTAAACATGATATATCCCTTGTATGTGAACTGTCAAAAAATCATTATGATTACGGTTTTGTTAGAATTGGAAATGTTAGTGGCGAACCATCTCTTTGGATATATCGGATCATGCGGCTGGCGCGGTGTAAAAAAATAGTTGGATGTGGGACGAATAAAGCCGATATAGTTGTCGATATTCCTGATCGGTTGCACTATTTGGAAAGAAACCGCATGTTGCTTAATGCAATTGGTATTGAAGGAAGAAAAGATGCGGAGTCTATTGATAAAGCAACGCTGGACAGTTTATGGCTTAAAAAATTGTATATTGTAGATTCAGATAAAGTAATCGGGTTATCTCTTGGGACGAACCCTATGTTTTGGAAAGAGGATGGACAAGAAATCAAATATGACGTGAAATCATGGCCATATGAGTATTGGCTTTCCCTGACAAGTAAATTGCTTGCTATAGGGTATAAAGTCATATTGATAGGAGGACCTAAGGAGAAACAAGAGCTTTCTGAGAAAAAAATTATTTTTCCAAAACATGATCACTTGATCGATCTGGCAGGAAAGACATCCATAAAGGAGAGCTTAACTGTCATTAACAGAATCGACCTGATGGTCGGTGCTGAGGGGGGGATGATGCATTGCGCATCAGCAGTCGGAACACCGACATTAACTATATTCGGGGGATCCGATTACAAAATGTGGAATCCCGGTGGAAGCACTTCAGCAACAATGAATTTAAAACTTGACTGTGCACCTTGTTTTTGCAGTAGCAGAGGTGCTCATTGTGAAAAACACCGTTGCTTGGAAGAAATTACTCCAGATATGGTATTAAACAAAATTAATAAGATAATTATGTAAATTGATGAGGGAAAATGAATGCCATTTATTGTTTTTTATGTATCTTTATATTTACTGCTAGCGGTATCGTGGAAATTATCAAAATGTGATGTGTTGTCACCCAATGTCTTAATATGTGCATCATTCATTGGGGCAGCTACTATGTACATATTGGGTTCAGAACGTTTAGAAGCACAGACGTTCACAGCAAAAACGACTTCCTATTTGCTATTAGGAATCCTTGTTTTTATTTTGGGGAGTGAAACTTGTAAGGTAGTTGTAAAGTCGATCAGAAAATATAGTGATAAAAGACAATATACAGCATTTGTAGGTGATGGGATAAAGCCAATAAATTTGCCGATATTTTTTTATGTTGGATTTTCTGCACTTGTAATCATCACAACTGCTTTGCAGATTTATCATGTAAAACAAATGGTTGGAGGATCAATCATTACGGCACTATCAATTTATCGTTCGGAAACTTTGCTGGAAGGAAAAAGTGCTCATTCAATAGTGAGTTTATTGTCGAGAGTTATATATGGCATACAGCCGGTTTTATTATTTTCGATGTTTTACAATAAATATATTGCCAAAAGAAAATTCCGTCATCCAGTACTTGGTGGAGTAGCAATGGTAATATATATGATGGCACTTTATCTGATTTCCGGATCTAGAGGAAAGGTATTTGCTGTTTTTTTTCAGGTTTTATTTGCTGTCACGTTGACGCTGAATTACGGTGGTAACATTTTTAGAGATCACTTTAGATCTGGTGAAAAGAAAGGAAATAAATTTTGGATTAAAGCGGTTGTTATCATTGCGGTCATAGGAATTCCATTGTTTTATTATGGAGGGGTCATTGGCGGTAGAAATTACAGTCAAATTAGTGCATTCCAAAGTGTAGAGAACTATTTTTCATATGGACTAATTAGAATTAATTTGATAGTTTCTAAAATCAACACTGTAGCCTCAGAAAACTGGGGGCAATGGTCATTTCCAGGGATCTATTCAGTGCTTAACAAGATGAATTTAATTTTTACTGGAAGTTATGATTTCTTTCCGTTTTACAAAAACTATGGAAATACAGTGACTATATTTGGAAGATGGTTTGTCGATTTCGGTCTTACTGGTCTTGTTATTATGTCATATTTATCAGGACTTTTCTATTCATATATATATTATCGTTTAAAATATACGCCTAGCAGAAAGATGGCAGTGCGTTACTCTTGCCTTTACATATTTTTGTATTCTGCAATCATTATGGCTTCCTATGACGATTGGGTAAGAAGTGTAATGACTTTAAATGGAATATTTCAGATCATAATACTTATGTTTATGGAAAATCGGGTTTACAAAAAGTATATAAAAAGTTAATCAATGGTAACAGCAAGACA
>OOBW01000381.1_pt1 | contig 35850 bp, 28 predicted proteins | sample 1671701 | NCBI WGS metagenome assembly OOBW01 (sample SAMN06348183, study PRJEB24527) | human gut metagenome | biome: human gut; feature: ankylosing spondylitis patient; material: feces | host: Homo sapiens | place: China | collected 2015-10 | reverse complement strand
GATGTAAATGCAGCTATAAATATTAGAAATGAAGGATTAAGAATATTAAACATAGCATAAATAATATATACAAGAACCGTAGGAACTATGGGGATAGCTCGGAGATACTGTATTCGTTAGAATACTTGACCGAGAACCCCGCGACTTTAGTCGTGGGAGGTTCAGATTTACATTGAAGCTTTAACTGATTGTGAGCTTATTCAAATCTTGCCTTGTGCTTTTGCCAAAGTCATGAATGAAAATATCCATCTTGAAGCTATCACTTATAAACTTGCTACTAAGCGTTTATGCACTGTAACATGGGCTATGCAACAGATGATGTTCACCAGTTTTGATAAAAGACTTGCCGAGTTTTTACTCAATGAAAGTCATACTACTAATTCTGATGAAATCAATATGACTCATGAACAAATAGCCAAATTAATAGGTTCAGCTCGTGAAGTAGTAACGCGTATGCTCAAATATTTTTCTACTGAAGGATATGTTGAACTCACTCGTGGAAAAGTAAAAATTATAAATAAACAAGCACTAGAAAAACTCTAGTGCTTTTGTTTTTGTTTTTATGCTAAAATATTAATTATTATATATTGTCTTGGAGGTAATTTAATGAAAATAATTGTAGGTCTTGGCAATCCTGGTAATGAATATGCCAAAACCCGCCATAATGTCGGTTTTATGCTCGTTGATGCACTAGCTGAGCATCTTAATATAAATCTTTGGAAAGATAAATTCAATGCTCAAATTGCGGAAGGTCGCATTGGCACTGAAAAAATCCTGCTAGTTAAACCGCAAACTTATATGAATAATAGCGGTGAAGCCGTTGGTCCTTTAATGCGTTGGTATAAAGTAACTCCAGAAGATATCATTGTAGCTCATGATGATATGGATATCCCTGCTGGCACTATTCGCATTCGCAAAAAAGGTAGTTCTGGCGGACACAATGGTATAAAATCTTTAATCGCTCATTTAGGCAGTGAAAATTTCCCACGTGTAAGACTCGGTGTTGGTAGACCTCTCCCTGGTTGGAGCGTAGTAAATCATGTTCTTGCTCCATTTCCTCAAGAAGATAAAACAGCTGTTGATGAAGCGATTAAATATCTTATCCCTGCTGTAGAATGTATCGTTAATGATTCTGTCGATATGGCTATGAATAAATACAATCCTAAAAAAGCAAAGAAAAATAAAGTAAAACAGGAGGATAAAAATAATGGCTGATATTCGTGCATTATATGCTGATGAAGATGGTAATATCCTAGATGCTCCAAAAGGTTTCAAAGCTTTAGCTAGAACTGGAACAGATATCATCGAACTTTCCCCAGATGATTTAATTCCACTTCCAGAATCTGCCGATTTAATGTTTTTACCAGATCGTTTACCACTTGCCAAATACGGTGATGAAATCATGCCTATCATGGGCAATGCCGTAGCTGCCATCTTACCTGCTGGTTATACTCGCTTATATATGCCAGCTTTCAAAAAAGAAGATGACGCTCAAATGCTCCCACTTTACGGCTATACTGCTGTTGTTGTCTACAAAGATGAACTTTATGTAGCAGCTATGTACACTGATGAAAATGATAAATGGGACCCTGCGCATTACAATACTCGCAATTTGCATAAATTAGTTAAACGCGTTCAAAAAGATTTACCAGATAATCGCCTTGTTGAACATTTAGGTAATTGTTCTTTAACATGGCATTGTTGCACAGCTCAAAATCTATTTTATCGCCGTTGGGAAGCTGGTATTCCATCTTCTCCAGTTTGTAATGCTAATTGTTTTGGCTGTATCTCTCTTCAGCCTGCTGAATGCTGTCCATCTCCACAAAGTCGCATAAAATTCCGTCCTACACCAAAAGAAATTGCTCAAATCGGTATCTATCATTTAGAAACTGCACCAGACGCCATTATCAGTTTTGGTCAAGGCTGTGAAGGTGAACCTTCTCTTGCTGTAGACAATATCGTGCCTGCTATTGAAAAAATCCGCAAAAAAACAGACAAAGGTCAAATCAATATAAATACTAATGCTGGCTATACAGAAGGTATCAAACGCATCGTTGATGCTGGTCTTGATAGTATGCGTGTAAGTATTATCAGTGCTATTCCTGAAAATTACAAAGCTTATTATCGCGGTAGTTATGAACTTGATAATGTAAAAGAATCCATTCGCTACGCTCATGAACATGGCGTGCATATTTCTTTAAATATGCTTTATTTCCCTGGCTTTAATGATAGTGAAAGTGAATTTAAAGCATGGAAAGAATTTTTACATGAAAATCCTGTAAATATGATTCAAATCCGCAATTTAAATATCGACCCTGATGCTTTTGCCGAAATCATGCCACCATTTACTAAAGCTATCGGCACTAAAGAATTTATTCGCCAATTACACGAAGAATTCCCTGATATCGTCATTGGTAATTTTAGTCATTATCAAAAAGGAGAATAAATCATGGTCATCAATCCTAGAGTAGAAATGATGCCAACTGAAGAAAAAGTTGAACTCATTTTACAACGCTTTCGTAAAAATCTTCGTTGGGCATTAGAAAAATCCTCTTTCTACAAAAAGAAATACAATGGTCTTGATATTCATGCTGAAGATATAAAAACTTTATCTGATATAAGAAATCTCCCTGTAACGACTAGAGATGAACTTATTCAAGCATCTGCCTTTGATTTATTAACAGGCCCACTTAGTCAGACTTTGCGTTTTAACCGAACAATCAGCGGTTTATATCGCGGTTTTACAGCAGACGATATTGCACGCAATATCGATATCGCTATCAGACCTTTAGCTAGTAATGATATTAATAAAACATCAACTTTGATTATCTGTGGTAATTATAGCTCTCAATATTTATTAGATTTACATTATGCAGCTGAAGCATTAGGTGCTACTGTACTTCCTTGTAATAGCGTAGATGCTGCTATTGATGTTATCGGCATTTTCAATGCTACATCTTTAATCATCAGTGCTAAAAATTTAAAAACTATGATTGAACGAAATGTTGATCACTTACCGCCAAAAATCATTGTTTTAATTGATAACTTTCAAGATACAACACTTGATGAAATCGAACATCATTTCCATCATCCATTAGCTAAAGTTTATATGTCTAAGTATTTTGGCTTTGCAGGTATCATTTTCACTTGTGAACATAATCATGTTCATGTACAAGATGATTATCTCTATCCAGAAGTTGTTGATAATAAATTAGTCATTACTCCTTTAACATTTGAAGCAATGCCTATTATTCGCTTCCAAACTAAACTGACAGCTTCTATTGATTATAAACATACTTGTGAATGTGGTCGTACTTTTGCCACTATACAATTAGAAAAATAAATCTCAATATATTTAATTTAGGAAAGGGATACTTTATGAAAATCATGCATTTGTCCGACCTTCATCTCGGTAAAAATCTCAATGGTTTTTCTCTATATGAAGACCAAAGGCATATCCATAAACAAATACTTCAAATTGCAAAAGAAGAAGCTATTGATGCTGTTATGATTGCTGGTGATGTATTTGATAAATCCGTTCCTACCAATCAAGCTATACAATTATTTGATGAATTTTTAACATCTTGGGCAGAGTTACATCTGCCCGTTTTTATTATCAGCGGTAATCATGATAGTGCCCAACGTGTAGCTTTTGGAGCGAATTTATTTAAAGACAATAATATTTTTATCTCACCAATCTATGACGGCAAAATTTCTCATATTACCTTAAAAGATGAACATGGCAATATCAATTTTTATCTTTTGCCATTTATCAAACCAGCTATTGTGAGAAGTTATTTTCCTGAGGAAGAAATCACCTCTTACAATCAGGCAGTAAAAGTAGCTCTAAAGCAAATATCTTTAAATCTAGATGAACGCAATATTCTAATCGCTCATCAATTCGTAACAGGTGCTTACACTTGCGACTCCGAGGAAATCATCGTCGGCGGTATAGATAATGTCGATGCCCAATTATTTCAAGATTTTGATTATGTTGCACTTGGTCATTTGCATACACCGCAAAATATTTTAAGCGAAAAAATTCGTTATTGCGGAACTTTATTAAAATATTCTTTTTCCGAAGCTAATCAAGAAAAAACTGTTACTATCCTTGATTTTCCACAAAAAAACAAATTGACCATTTATGAAAAAAAACTTTCATTTCTTCATGATATGCGTAAATTAAAAGGCTCTTATGCAGAATTAACGCTAAAGAGCAATTATGAACAGACGAATACAGATGATTATTTAGCCATAACACTCACTGATGAAGAAGATATTCCTGATGCCATCAATCGCTTGCGTTCTATCTATCCTAATATCATGCAACTGACATATGATAATCTTCGCACCAAGACAGTTCAAAATATCGAAACTACAGATATTGCCAATTTAAAAACGCCATTAAATCTCTTTGAAGAATTATATTACAAACAAAATAATCAAAATTTAAATGATAAGCAAATAGATATTTTACAAGAATTAATTCAAGATATCTGGGAGGGAAAATAATGCGTCCTTTGAAATTAACTATATCAGCTTTCGGTGCTTATGCTGATAAATGTGAATTGGATATGAGTCTATTAGGCAATAAAGGTATCTATCTAATCAGTGGCAATACAGGTGCAGGCAAAACCACAATTTTTGATGCTATTACTTTTGCCCTCTATGGTCATACTAGTGGTGGCATCCGTGAAAATGAAATGCTTCGCAGTAAATACGCCGACAAAAATACGCCTACATTTGTAGAAATGATATTTTCATACAACAATGAGTCATACACTATTCGCCGTAATCCTGAATATCTTCGCCCTGCCAAAAAAGGAAATGGCTTCGTCAAAGAAAAAGCTCAAGCAGAATTTTATCCACCCAATCAACAGCCAATAACAGGCATAAAAGAAGTGAACTCTGCCATAAATGAATTAATCGGTCTTGATGTAAATCAATTTACGCAAATAGCCATGATTGCTCAAGGAGAATTTTTAAAATTAATCCATGCTTCGACAAAAGAACGCAGTGATATTTTCCGCAAAATCTTCAATACTAAACCATATCAACAATTGCAAGAAAAATTAAAAGAATGCTTCAATACCCTCAAAAAAGATTTTCTCTTGATTGATAATAGTATTAAGCAATATATAGAAGCAATCATACTTCCTGAAAATATAAATTATGACTTCAATCCCCTGATGCCTAAAGATTGCCTTATAAATCTAGAACAAATCATTAATCAAGATAAAAATGATTTAAAACAATTAGAAAAAGATTTTACGGTTTTAGAACAAAATATCAAAGAAAATGAAAAAATTATAAATACTGCTATTAATCAACAGCAAATACAGCAAAAAATCAATGAATATCAGTCAGAATTAACAGCTAAAGCAAAAATACTCCCTAATATTCAAGAAAAATTATCCCTAGTACAAAAAGATTTTGAAATAAAATCCACTTCACTAAATGTAAATATTGCCAAATTAGCAGAAGAATTGCCTAAATATCAATATATATCTAAACAGCAAAATCTCTTACAAACAGCAAAAAAAGCATTGCAAAGCAAACAACAACAAATGGCAAATGATGAAGCCACTTTAGCAAAATTAACGCAAACTATAAATGATATACAAACAGATTTAAAAACTCTAACAGATATAAATGTACAGATTGAACAAACAAATTCTGCACAAAAAGAAAATAATCAACGACTACAAAATTTAACAAAACTCTCCACACTACTTGAAGAATATAAACAAACATCTTTAAAACACAAAGAATATAAGACAAAATGGCAACACGAGCAGGCAAAACTTGCTGAATTAGAACAAATTTATAATCAACAAAATCACTTGTTTTTAGCAGAACAAGCAGGCATTTTAGCCAAAGATTTAAAACCATACACACCTTGCCCTGTTTGCGGTTCTACAAATCACCCACAATTAGCCAAAATATCTACGTTGGCACCAACTCAAGCAGAACTTGAACAATTAAAAAATAGATGCGATATTTTCTCCAAAAAATTGAATAAAATTACCCAATTAGCTAGCGAATTAAATGGTAAATTGCATAATCTTTTTACAGAAATAAAAGCACAAGCAGAAAATATTTTAGGTAACTTCACGCAAAAAACTATCTTTCATGATGTAGAAATAAAAAAATGTGAACTTCTAAACGAAAAAAATCAGCTTAATAAACAATTAATCCAGTTAAATAAATTAAGCCAAAAACAAATAAACTTAAATACACAATTAGAAAAAAATCTATTATTGCAAAAAAATTTAGAGCAAAAACTTCTAACACTAAATACTTCTATCGTCAAAGAAAATACAGATATTGAAATCTTAACAACTGAAATCAATACCTTAACTAAAGCTCTTTTATTCACTGATGAAAATGAAGCTAGAAAGCAACTTCAAAAATATAAACAAACACAAAATTATTTACAACAAAATCTCGCTACTGTTCAAACTGAATTTGATAAATTAAATCAATCACTTGTAGAAATCAAAGCCAAAATCGCCTCACTACAAACACAACTCACACCTCAAAATTATGATTTAAACGAATTAGAAAAAATTCAACAAGAGTATTTATCAACAAAAGAAAATTTAATGCCTCAAATGCAAAAACTGCATACTAGAATTACTACTAATCACCAAATTCAACAAAAATTAATGAAAAAAATTGAACTATTAGATACAAAACAATCTCTTTATAGCAATATACAAGCACTCTACACTACAGCTACAGGTTCAGTTGCTGGCAAAGAACGTATCATGCTTGAAACTTATGTACAAATGCACTATTTCGATCGAATTTTAATTCGAGCTAATACTCGTTTGATGATGATGACACAAGGTCAATATGAATTAGTGCGCTGTAAATCAAGTGAACAACTTCGCTCACAAACTGGTTTAGAATTAGATGTAATCGACCACTACAACGGCACGACTCGCAGTGTAAAAACTCTATCTGGTGGCGAGTCCTTCAAAGCTTCCTTATCTTTAGCTCTCGGTTTATCTGATGAAATCCAATCTTTTGCCGGTGGCATTCATTTAGATACTATGTTTATTGATGAAGGTTTTGGCTCTTTAGATAGTGAATCACTTGCTCAAGCAATCAAAGTTCTTTCTCAATTATCTCAAGGAAATAAATTAATCGGTATCATCTCTCACATAGATGAATTAAAAGAAAAAATTGATAAACAAATTCAAATCACCAAAAATCATGAAAAAGGTAGCACGGCTAAAATCCTTATTTAACAAGGGTTTTAGCCCCTTTTTTTACAAAGCAAAAAAAACTTTAATTTTTTTCAAAAAAAGTGTTGACATTTGTTTCAAAGTTCTATATAATAATCTACGTTGTCAAGCGACAACAACGCAATACGGTTCACTAGCTCAGTTGGCAGAGCACCTGACTTTTAATCAGGGTGTCCCGAGTTCGAATCTCGGGTGAGCCACCATTACAATGGCGCGTTGGTCAAGTGGTTAAGACACCGCCCTTTCACGGCGGCTTCATGGGTTCGAATCCCATACGCGTCACCATATTTGGGCGATTAGCTCAGCTGGGAGAGCGCTTGCCTTACAAGCAAGATGTCAGCAGTTCGATCCTGTTATCGCCCACCACTACGGCCCGGTAGTTTAGTTGGTTAGAATGCCGCCCTGTCACGGCGGAGGTCAGGGGTTCAAGTCCCCTTCGGGTCGCCATTTTTATTTGCCTCGGTAGCTCAGTCGGTAGAGCAGGGGACTGAAAATCCCCGTGTCAGTGGTTCGATTCCGCTCTGAGGCACCATTTTTTTATTTGGGCGGTTAGCTCAGCTGGGAGAGCGCTTGCCTTACAAGCAAGATGTCAGCAGTTCGATCCTGTTACCGCCCACCATAATGAAATATCTACACTACCCTCTCTCATTAAAGGGTAGTTTTTTTATACCCAAATTTAAGTATTTATGATAAACTTTCTATATAAAATTATTTTTACCAAAATTTGATAAAGGAGTCTGCTATATGATTAAATGGATTATCTCCGATATGGACGGTACTTTACTTGTTGAACCTAATAAATTACCTGATGATTTTGATGAAATTATGGATTTATTAAAACAACATAATATTATGTTTTCACCTGCTAGCGGACGCCAATATCAAGCACTCGTTTCCCAATTTCCTAAATATAAAGATGATTTACTTTTTATTTCTGAAAATGGAACTTATGTCTGCCAACATGATAAAGAAATTTTCTCTGCTACATTACCAGATACTGCTGTACAAAAAATTATTGATGAAACTGCAAAATTGCCAAAAGTAGAAATTGTATTAAGCGGTAAAAAAGGTGGCTATATCATCTCTCAAAATAAAGAATTTCATGATGAATTAAATCTTTATTACACTCAATATAAAATTCTTCATGATTTTTCTGAAGTTGATGATGAAATTATTAAAATTTCTCTTTGTGATTGTTTTAATCGCGATTCTTTAAATAATGTCTATAAAAAATTCTTACCTTTAGCTGATGAAATGCAAGTAGTTTTAAGCAGTGATATCTGGGTGGATATCATTCCTTTAGGCATCAACAAAGGTGTAGCTATCCAAAAATTACAGAAAAAATTAAATATAAAACCAGAAGAATGTGTCGCTTTTGGCGATTATTTAAATGACTATGAAATGATGCAATCTGTATATTATAGTTATGCTATGGAAAATGCCATTCCTGAATTAAAGAAAGTAGCTCGCTATATAGCACCACCAAATTATAAAAATGGTGTAGTTAAAACAATTCGTCAATTACTTGCTCAACAAGAAAGCAATCATTGATTAAATATCAAATAGAAAGAAGCTAATATTATGAAATTAGATTATCATATGCATTTTGAATATGGCTCTTATGATGAAAATTGGGTCAAAGGATTTTTTGATAGTGCTAAAAATCATGGATTGACAGAAATCGGCATCTCTGAACATAGCCATACTTTTCCTGAATTCAAAGATTTATATTATCAAGATTTAATTTTAGATGATAGCTTTGTAGGTAAATTCCAACAGCAATGGTTAAAGAAAAATAAATTCAAATACACTTTAGATGATTATTTTAACTTTATGGCTAAATTGCGAAAATTAGGCTACAAGGTTAAAACAGGAATTGAAGTATGCAATTTCCAAGACCAAGAAAAAGTAAAAAGTATTTTAGCACCATATGATTTTGATTATATCATTGGCTCTATCCATTTTCTTCATGGTTGGGCTTATGATTCTTCAGAAATAAAAGATGAATGGAATAATCATACTTTAGAAGAAATCTATGATTGGTATGCACAAGAAGTTGAAAAACTCTGTGCTAGTAAAATTTATGATGTTTTAGGTCATCCATTTAATATTCGTTTATTTAAAAATATACCAGATTTTGATGTTACACCTTATTTAGTCCGTGTAGCCAAAGCTGTTAAAGAAGCTAATATGGCTATCGATATCAATACTGGTACTTTATATCGCTATCCTATAGCTGAAATTTCACCATATCCTGATTTTATGAAAATCGCTGTAGAATACAATCTTCCTATTATCACTTCTTCTGATGCACATAAACCAGAACATTGTGGTAATCATATTGATGATGCTATTTCATATGCAAAATCTTTTGGCTATAACCAATCTATACGTTTTACAAAAAGACAACGTGAATTTGTAGAATTAGGCTAATATAATTAAAAAGACGATAACTTTTAATAGTTATCGTCTTTTTTTATTAATATATTTTCTTAACTTTAAAACCATGTTCATGTAAGCTATGAGTAATTTGTTGAATATGCTCTATACCATTTGTTTCAACAGTTACTTCAAGCACTACTTTTTTGAAGCTATCTGTTACTTTAGCCTGATTATGGTCTAGTTTAATTACATTGGCATTTAAATCTGCTAAAATTTGAGAAATTGCCAATAACTGACCTGGTTTATCTGGAAGTTGTACACTAAAGCAGAATACTCGACCACGAGCGATTAAAGCTTTATCAATAAGTGCTGAAATTGTAGAAATATCAATATTACCACCACTTACAATAGCAGCTACTTTTTTACCTTTGAATTGTAATTTTCTACTAGCTGCTAAAGATAATACGCCCGCACCTTCAGCAATCAATTTATGTTTTTCAATCAAAGATAATAAAGCTGACATAATTTCAAATTCAGAAACTGTGATTACTTCATCTACATATTTTTTAATGAATTCAAATGTTACATCACCTGGTGTTTTTACTGCTGTACCTTCTGCTACAGTATCAACGCTTGGCAAAGATACTACTTTATTTTCCTGAAGTGATGCCTTGATACAAGCTGCTCCACAAGGTTCTACACCGATTACTTTTACATGTGGATTTACCATTTTAGTCGCAAGTGCTACACCACTGGCAAAACCGCCACCACCGATAGGTACTAAAATCGCATCAACATCTTTTAAATCATCAATGATTTCTAAAGCTGTAGTACCTTGACCTAAGATAACTTCGATATCATTAAATGGGTGGATAAATGTATAATTAAATTCTTGTTGTAATTCTACTGCTTTTGCTGCCGCATCATCAAAACTATCTCCAGATAATACAACTTCTGCTCCATAAGCACGAGTTGCTTCTACTTTTAATAATGGAGTAGTCGCTGGCATAACAATTACAGCTTTAACGCCTAATTGTTGAGCTGCATAAGCTACACCTTGAGCATGATTACCAGCTGAAGCTGCAATTACACCATGAGCTTTTTGTTCTTCACTCAACTGACTAATGCAGTTATACGCTCCGCGAAGTTTGAAAGAACCTGTTTTTTGCAAGTTTTCAGGTTTTATATATATATCATTATGTGATAAATTGGAAAAATAATCACTGTAGATTAATTTAGTTTTGTATATAACACCATCTAAATTTTTAACAGCACGATATACATCAGCTATAGTTGTTTTTTCTACTATTTCTTGTGGTGTTAATTTTACTTCTACTTGCTCTTTAGCCAATAAAACCATCTCCTTTTTGTTTACTTAAAATTATGTAGATGTTTTCTATTATATCATAAAATTAACAACTTTACATATATAAAAAATTGTAAATAAAAAAAGTGATGAATTAAACTCCTATTTAGTCTAATTCATCACTGTTATTTTTATTAGTTAAATAAATATCCAGATGGGTCTACAGCTTGTCCATTTATACGAACTTCATAATGTACATGAGGGCCTGTTGAAAAGCCTGTACTTCCCATATAAGCAATAATCTGTCCACGTTTTACTTGTTGACCAGCAGATACTACTACATAAGAAGCATGTCCATAACGAGTCATCACTCCGTTGCCATGGTCAATATCTACCATATTTCCATATCCGCCAGAATTCCAACCAGCAATGCTGACAACGCCATCAGCTGTTGCTCTAATTGGTGTTCCCATATCATTTGCAATATCAATACCAGGGTGGAAATCACTACCGCCCCAACGAAGACCATATGGTGAACTTACTACACCTTTAGCTGGCCAAATAGATGGAGTAATAGATATGGTCTGATTAGCAATTGCTACTTGCTGACGTTTCATCATGATAGCAGTCTGCAAACGTTTTTTCAATTCTTCCATATTATTTAGTTTACCATTCATTGTATTTTCTACAGTATCTAAGGTAAGACGTACATTTTCTATAGTAGGTGTTTGCGGATAAGGTCCACCTTGTCCATTTTGTTCTGGATTTACACTATCTCCATTATTTCCTTCTGGAAGTTCTATACCAGATAATTGTTTTAATTCATTTTCCAAATTATTTAATTGGTCCATATCTTCTTTTAAGCTATTAGCTTTTTTATCAAGTTCAGATAATTGTTGCTGTTGAAGTGCATTTGCTTCTTGCAATTCTTGTAAATGCTGTTTATCTGCTTGATTATTGAAATATACATAACCTGCAAAACTTAATGAACCAACGACTAATACTATCATAATAACTACAGATGCCATCACATATCTGAGCATATTTTTACTTATAGTAAATAATTTTACATCATCTGTTTTATTAGGTATGATTTTTATTGTATATTCATCATTTTTTACTACTTTTTTATCTTCTTTTATATCTTCTATTTCTGTTTCTGTATTATTTTGTTCAGTAGCTTGTTTATTTAACTCTTCCTGACTCAAAACTTAAACCTCCTGTATCTTTAAATAATAAATAATAGTAAACATTTATTTCCTAATTTCTTATTATAACATAAATAAAAAGCATTTTGCCTTGCAAATAGCCAAGCAAAATGCTTTTTTTCATTAAAATTCAATTAAGATTTTATTTACCCATTTTTATATAATTTAAACGACCGCCAGCCATTAAAATATCAATATCTAATTGAGATAATGCATGATTTACGGCAAAAGAAGTTTTCTTAGTAACATTTTCTACCATCATAGCTTTTCCTGGAGCAAGCTGATGTAAATTACTGATTTTCAATACATCGCCTTCATCAATAGTATCATAATCTGCTTCATTTGCAAAAGTGAATGGTACGATACCAAAGTTTATAAGATTAGCTTGATGTATACGCGCAAAGCTTTTAGCGATAACAGCTTTAATGCCTAAATACATTGGTGCAAGTGCTGCATGTTCACGGCTAGAACCTTGACCATAGTTTTGACCTGCAACGATAAAGCCACCACCAACAGATAAGCAATGTTGTTTAAATCCAGCTTGTACATCACGGAAAATAAATTCAGATATTTTTTCAATATTAGAACGGAATGGCAATACTTTTGCCCCTGCTGGAGCGATATGGTCTGTAGTGATATTATCTACTACTTTAATTACTACTTGTTTTTCTACAGTATCAGCAAGTGGAGTATTTTCTGGAAGTGGTTTAATATTTGGACCACGAACGATTTCCACATTTTCAGGATGCTGTTTTTCTGGAGCAATAATCATGCTGTCATCTACTAAGAAATGATCAGGTTCTGATGGAATATCAAATTCAGCTTCTCTAGGGTCAGAGATAACACCTTTTATAGCACTATAAGCAGCTACTTCTGGAGAAACAAGACATACATTAGCACTTAAGGTACCACTTCTACCATAGAAATTGCGGTTGAAAGTACGAAGTGACCATGCATTTGTAATAGGAGATTGACCCATACCGATACAAGGACCACAAGTACATTCAAGCATTCTAGCACCACTAGAGATTAAATCTGTTAATGCTCCATTTTGAGAAAGCATAGTCAATACTTGTTTAGAACCTGGAGAAATACATAAGGATACATTTTCAGCAACTGTTTTATTTTTTAATATAGAAGCGACAATCATCATATCTCTATAAGAAGAATTTGTACAGCTACCAATAGCAACCTGGTCTATTTTTTTGCCAACAACTTCACTGATGGATTTTACGGCATCAGGGCTATGAGGCATAGCAATCATTGGTTCTAAATCATCTAAATTGATTTCATATGTTTCATCATAAACAGCATCATCATCTGCACTTAAAGCTACGAAACAATCTTCACGATTTTGTTTTTTCAAAAATTCATATGTTACTTCATCGCTTGGGAATATAGATGTAGTAGCACCGAGTTCTGCACCCATATTTGTTATAGTAGCACGTTGAGGAATATTTAAAGTTTTTACACCTTCACCTGTGTATTCAATAACTTTACCTACGCCACCTTTTACAGTCATAAGCTGTAAAACTTTTAAAATAATATCTTTAGAACTTACACCTTTATGTAATGCACCTGTAAGTTTTACATTTACCACTTTTGGCATTTTTAAATTAAATGGACGTCCTGCCATAGCACAAGCAACATCAAGTCCACCAGCACCAATAGCCAATGCACCAATACCACCAGCTGTAGGAGTATGAGAATCACTTCCTAATAAAGTTTTACCTGGAGCTGCAAATCTTTCCAAATGTACCTGATGGCAAATACCATTACCTGGACGAGAAAAGTAAATACCATGTTTGTTTGCTACTGTTTGTAAATATTTATGGTCATCAGCATTTTCAAAACCACTTTGAAGTGTATTGTGGTCTACATAGCTTACGGATAATTCTGTTTTAACTTGGTCTACACCCATAGCTTCTAATTGTAAATAAGCCATAGTTCCTGTAGCATCTTGTGTTAAAGTCTGGTCAATTTTAATAGCTATTGGACAACCACGGTCCATAGTGCCTTCTTGTAAATGAGCTTTAATTATTTTTTCTGTTAATGTAGGCATCTTTAGCTCTCCTTTACTTTTTTAGTATACATAAGAACAATATTTTTATTATAACATAAATTATTACGATTTGTGTATCAATACAGTAAACATTTACTATAAAAATATTGTATACAGTGTATATTTAACTTTTATATAAGATATTTTTTGTGATATAATAGACAAGTATCTTTTTATATAATATGTTTTTTATAAACTCATCGTTAATATCAATTCAATAGAAAAGGAGAATTAGTCTATGGATAATACGTTCTTAGCTCAATTCTACGGAAAATCACAAAATTATACAGATATTCCTAATCATTTATATAAAGACTACAATGTAAAAAAAGGTTTACGTAATGAAGATGGTACAGGTGTTTTAGTAGGTCTTACTCGTGTTGCAGACGTTGTAGGTTATACATACAATGAAGATGGTACAAAAGTAGATACTGAAGGTACTTTATTTTTTCGTGGTATAGATATCAATGAAATAGTAAAAAATCGTCATGATTTACGCTATATTTATGAAGAAGCTTGCTTTTTATTATTATTTGGTTACTTACCAAAACAAAAAGAATTAGAAAACTTTTGCGAACTCCTTCAAGAAAACTATGAACTTCCTGATGATTTCTTAGAAATGAATTTACTTCGCATGCCTGGTAAAAATCTAATGAATAAATTGCAACATGCAATTTTGACTTTATATAATTATGATGAAGACCCAGATAATACCGATGTATATGAAACATTATTAAAAGGTATTCAAATCATGGCAAAATTGCCGTCAATCGCTTGTTATGCTTACCAATCAAAAATGCACTATTATGAACATAAAAGTTTAGTTATTCATTATCCTCATAAAGATTATTCTACTGCCGAAAACATTTTATATATGCTTCGTTCTGATAGTAAATTCACCAAACAAGAAGCAAATCTTTTAGATATTATGCTATTGATTCATGCTGACCATGGTGGCGGTAATAACTCCACTTTTACTAATGTTGTAATTTCTTCCACTGATACGGATATTTATTCTGCTGTATCTGGCTCTATTGGTTCACTCAAAGGGCCTCGTCATGGTGGTGCTAACATTAAAGTTGCACTAATGATGGACGCTATCATTGCTGAAATCGGTTATACTCGCGATGATAATAAAATTAAAGATATTGTACGTAAATTATTGAATAAACAATTCTACAATAAATCTGGTCTAGTATATGGATTTGGTCATGCTGTATATACACTTTCTGATCCACGTGCTGAAATTCTTCGCCATTACTGTGGTATCGTCGCTCATGAAAAAGGTCGCGATGAAGAATTTGAATTCTATTTGCGTTTTGAACGTATCGTAAAAGAAACGCTAATGGAAATGAAAGGTCTTACTGCTTGTGCTAACGTTGATTATTACAGTGGTTTTGCCTATGATATGCTCGGCATTCCTCGTGATATGTTTACACCATTATTTGTAATCAGTCGTATGGTTGGCTGGCTCGCTCATAATTTAGAAAATAAACTATATGATGGTCGCATCATGCGTCCTGCTACAAAATATGTAGGCGAATTAAATTATTATGTACCTATGGAGGATAGATAAATGAGTAATACTATTACTGTATTTAAAGGCGACGGCATTGGTCCAGAAATCACCGATGCTGTTTTAAAAATTTTAGACAAAGCTGGTGCTGACCTTAATTATGAAATTTTTAATGTTGGCGCTAAAGAATATGAAACAAATGGAAAACTAATTCCAGATGCTGCTTTTGCTTCCTTTGATAAAACTAAAGTATTGTTAAAATCTCCAATTACTACTCCTATTGGTAAAGGATTCCGTTCATTAAATGTAACTTTACGTAAAAAGTATGATTTATATGCTAACATTCGCCCTGCTAAATCAAATAATGCTGTAAAAACTGCATTTAAAGATGTTGACCTAATTGTTTTCAGAGAAAATACTGAAGACCTTTATGTAGGTGTAGAAGAACAAATTGATGAAAATACTGTTCATGCTACAAAAATAATCACTCGCCATGCTAGTGAAAGAATTATTAAAGATGCTTTTGAATACGCTAAAGCTCATAATCGCAAAAAAGTAACTTGTGTACACAAAGCTAATATCTTGAAAATGAGTGATGGTTTATTCCTCAACATTTTCTACGACATCGCTAAAAATTATCCAGAAATCGAAGCTAATGATAAAATTGTTGATAATACTTGCATGCAACTTGTAATGAACCCTCAACAATTCGATATCATGGTTATGCCAAATCTCTATGGAGATATTGTTTCTGACCTCACTAGTGGCTTAATCGGTGGACTTGGTTTATTGCCATCTAGCAATCTCGGTAAAGATTATGCTATGTTTGAAGCAGTTCATGGTAGCGCACCAGATATCGCCGGTAAACATATAGCAAATCCTACAGCACTTTTATGGTCTGCTTGCATGATGCTTGAATATCTTGGTCAAAATGACGTTGCTAGCAAAATCAGAAAAGCTGTTGATGAAGTATTAAACGAAGGAACAACTTTAACACCAGACCTTCATGGTACAGCTACAACAGAAGCATATTGTGATGCTATCATAGCTAAATTATAAAAAAAATATAAGTAAATGCTACTTATAATAATAGATAAAATCATAATTGGGAAAGCTACCATAAAGTATTTAGCAAAGGAGATTTTTTCTCCATGGATTGCTGCCATACTTGCTACTACTACGTTAGCACTTGCACCTATTAGTGTTCCATTTCCACCAAGACATGCGCCTAATGATAATGCCCACCATAATGGTTCTAGATTTGTCATTCCCATTGCTCCCATATCTTTGATCATCGGTATGAGAGTTGCTACGAATGGTATATTATCAATAAATGCAGAAGCTATTGCACTTAACCATAAGATAAGCATTGTTGTACTTGTTAAGTCTCCTGCTGTTATTTCTAATACTTTTTCTGCTAATAATTTGATTACGCCTGTTTCTACCAATCCACCTACTAAGATGAATAATCCTGCAAAGAAGAAGATTGCTAACCATTCTATATGACTTAATACATTGGCAATTTTCTTTTCATATCTAGCCATACTGATAAGCATCAAAATACATGCACCTGTGAGTGCTACTGTTGCAGACTCTAAATGCAATTGAGCATGCATTGTGAATGTAACGATGATCATAGCTAATACTACTAAACATTTTTTAAGCAATGTAGAATCTTTGATTTCTTGGCGTTCATCCATAGCCATTACTTTTGCTCTTAATTCATCTGTTGTAACTAATTGTTTACGATAGAGGAATAATAATATTGCAATCGTAACGATAAAAGTAACTATACATACACCAGATAAATTTGTAAGAAATGCCATAAAGTCCATTTCTGGTACGGCACTGCCAATCATGATGTTTGGTGGGTCACCGATAAGTGTTGATGTACCACCGATATTAGAAGCCAAAATTTGTGCTACTAAGAATGGTTTTACCGGTACATTTAACTGCCTTGTAATACTGAAAGTAAGTGGCACTGTCAATAATACTGTTGTTACGTTATCTAAGAATGCAGAACATATTGCAGTTAAAAAAGATAATGCTACTAATAATTTTAGTGGCTCTGCTTTTACTTTTTTAGCTGACCAAACTGCTAGATAATTAAATAAACCAGTTTCACCTGTGATATTTACAACTACCATCATACCAGCTAAAAGACCAATAGTATTAAAGTCGATATGGTGAATAGCCATCTCCTGAGTTAAAATACCACATACAATCATGAGCATTGCACCAGTTAGGGCAATTACAGTTCGGTGAATTTTCTCCGAAACGATGAACACGTACACTACCATGAAAATGGCAAGTGCAATCCAAGCTGTTGAATCCATAAATATACTCCTTATTTATATATTTAATTATAAAAATACACCTTAAATAAATTTAAGGTGTATTTTTTTATCTTACTAATTTACTTATTATTTTCTTGTATTTTTTCTATATATTCAATTATTAAATCAGCTGCTTGAGCTAATGAAATATAACTTGTATTAATTGTAAGATTATAATTTGCAGCATCACCCCATCTATGACCTGTATAATGGCTATAATATCCTCCTCGTTTTAAATCTTCTTCATTTAAATCACTTAATGATTTATTTTCATAAACAGTTTTACCTCTATTTGTTCTAAAATCATCATTAGCACAAATATAAAAAGAATATACATTTTCTTGATTTTTTAATACATAATCTGCACAACGACCAAGAATAATACAACTACCATCTTTAGCCAATTTTTTTATTACTTCACATTCTGCATTAAAAATTTTATCATTTAATGATTGTGGTCCAGATACACCAAACATATAAAATGGCATAAACTTAACAGGTAATGGCGGTACTTCTTCTTCAAATCGTTTTAAAGCTTCATAATTCATATCATCTATTCCAATATGAGAAGCAGCTAAGTTTATAATTTGTCTATCATATAACTTAATGCCTAACTTATTAGCTAAAATCTGACTTAATTCTCTACCACCTGAACCATATTGTCTACTAATAGTTATAACTGTATTCTTCTTCATAATAAAATCATTCCTTAATTTCATCTACTAACATCAATATTATTTTTATAAAATATAAAGAAAATAAGAATATAAATATTCTTATTTCCCTTATATTTTATTTAACATTTAAAAATTTTTATTGTAAAAACTCTTTATATTTCATAAAATGTTCTCTTTGAGCGTCTAATTCCTTAATAGTATCCTGTACACTCAATACCCATGGAGATTGGAAATTCATTTTTTCTACATTTTCTTTATATTCTTTATTGTTATTTACCACATTTGCAATTGCTTTATTTAATTTTTCAACTACTGCTGGATCTGTTCCTTTTGGCGCTAAAACTACATATAATGTGTCTACAGATAAATCCTTAACAGTTTCATTAGCTGTTGGAATATCTGGTAACATACTTGGTCTTTCAGATAATAAACTTCCCAAAGTTTTTAATTGTCCACTTTCAATATATTCTTTAGCTGTACTATAAGGTATAGAAGTAGCATCAATATGTCCACCCAATAATGCTGTTAATCTGTTAGCAGCATCTCCAGTATCAACAACAGTAAATTTGGCTCCTGCTTCTTTATCTAAAATTACAGATGCTACATATACACCTCCACCCATAGATACACCAAATTTTAATTGATTAGGATTTGCTTTACTTGCGTCTATTAATTCCTGAATATTATTATATGGAGAATCTGCTCTTACAACAATATTTTCCCCAGCTTGTTTACCATATAAAGCTACTGGTTCAAAATCTTTATAACTAAAATCCGATAAACCTGTTGCTTCATTTCCAGATAAAGCTGCTGTATTTGTCGCAATTATTGTATATCCATCTGTATCTCCATCTTTATATTGTTCTAATGCAATTGATCCATTTGCACCTGTTACGTTATTTGGTACCACAGGTTGACCCAATTCTTCTTCTAATAAACGAGCTAATAATCTAGCATTATAATCTGTATCACCGCCAGCAGCATGAGTAACAATCATTGTAATCGGTTTGTTCGGATATGAATCTACATCTGTTCCCGAAGCAGATTTATCTTCACTACCTCCACAACCTGCTATAAATGTACTACATGCTAACATCATTAAACCCACTAATAATTTTTTACTCTTTAACAAGTTCATAAATATTACCTCTTTTCTTTTTATTTTTTTAACTCTGCTTCAGCTAATTTTTTTGCTTCACGTCTATTCATAATGAAAGAGAATATTAATGCTATTATTGCTATAACAGTTAAAAATGCTGCTATTGGATGTTGCATTAAACCTTCTCCTTCCATTTGCATTAACTGTGCTACACGCCTAAAATTCATTTCAAAAATAGGACCCAAAATGAATCCCATAATAACTGGTACTGATGGTATATTTGCTTTTATCATTGCAAATCCCAATAAACCAAAGCCCATAATACAATAAACATCAAAAATACGATTACTATTGCCAAAAGCACCAATAGCACATAAAACCATAATAATTGGTAATAAATAATGTTTTGGAATTGTTAATACTCTCATAAAAATTCTAATTCCAAACAATTCAATAAATAACATTGCTATTGCTGAAATAAATAATGCTGTAAATATACCAAAAACAACCACACCACTTTTTTCAAAAATAAGTGGTCCTGGGGCTATATTATGAACCATCAATCCGCCTAATAAAATAGCTGTTACAGCATCTCCAGGAATTCCAAGTGTTAATAACGGAATCATTGCTCCACCAATACCTGCATTGTTAGCAGTTTCTGAAGCTACAACTCCATCAATTATGCCTGTTCCAAATTTTTCTGGATGTTTAGACTGATTTTTAGCTGCAGTATATGATAACATACCTGAAATAGCTCCTCCTATACCAGGCAAAATACCTATAACACAACCAATTATAGAAGATCTAAGTGCATTAAATTTTTGTCCAAAAAATTCTTTTAAAGTAAAACCAAAACCTTTTATTTTTACATTAGTTTCTACAATCATATTTTGTTTTTTACGAACATCTCCAGCAGCTGCAGCTACTTCAGTAATCGCAAATAATCCAATTAATAAAGTCAATAAAGCAAATCCACTTGTTAATTCTGACATCCCGAAAGTAAAACGCTTCATAGAATCAACTGGTGATAAACCTGCAGTTGCTAACATCAATCCAATAAAAGCCCCCATTAAACCTTTTATTAAATCTCTTCCTGCCAAACTTATAACTAATGCTAATGCACATACAGCAACTGCACAATATTCAAAAGGACCAAATTTTATAGCTACACTTGCTAACATTGGTGATATTGTTACCAACATTAATAATCCAAAAATAGTACCAATAAAGGAAAATACTACACCTACACCCAAAGCTTTTCCAGCCTGTCCCTTTGCTGCTAAAGGTGTTCCATCAAATGTTGTAGCTATTGAGGATGGCGTTCCTGGTATATTTAATAAAATAGCAGCTACTAATCCTCCAGAAATACCTCCTACATACAAAGCAATTAATGTTGACATTCCTTGTATTGGAGTCATAGTATATGTCACTGGTAAAAACATAATAATCGCAATTGTTGCTGTAAGTCCAGGTACTGCACCAAAAATAATTCCTACAAAAACTCCCATTAATATAAAAAATAATGTTATAGGATCAGATACTACAGAAATAGCACCTTGCATTATTACTGATGGATCCATTATATTCACCGTCCTATTCTATCTTAAAAATCCAAAATTCCAGCTGGTAATAAAACCATAAAATATTCTGTAAATAAATAATATAAGCCTATTGAAAATACTATAGATAATCCACCTGATATAAATTTCATCTTTGAATCTCGTTTATCAATTGGTGTCAATACCCAAATCTGGAAAAAAACATATAATATACTTGATAGTACAAATCCTAAAGGTTCCATTAATATTGCATAAAATATTAATAATAAGAATGTATATACTACTTCTCTTTTATTTTTTATTTTATCAATTACTTTTCTATTATCATTTATACTAATCTCTTTTTTATTTTTATACATTTTGTAAAGACTTCTAATAATTAGCATAATGCTTAACACTAATAAACTAATACCCCAAATTTTAGGAATAGTACGAGCATCTGCTATCGCATCAGCTCCCCCAAAAATCTTTATACTATATGTTTGAGATAGATAGAATATTGAAAATATCGTTGCTATTATCCCTGTTATTAAATCACCTTTCATTTCTATTCACCTCATTAACTAATCAATTATCTTACATTACTTTTTTATAAATATAACGAATATCATCTAACGATAACTCTTTACAATTATTTACAAGTAAACGTGTTTGTTGACTACCTGCTTGAACTAAAAAATCTAAATCATCTGGTTTAACCCCAAATTCTTCCAAACTAGTTGGGATATTTGTATCTTTCACAATATCTGCAATTTCTTTAATAATATAATCCGCTTTTTCATCAATAGATTTCACTGCTAATTCTGGATATACAGCATCACAAAGCATTGCTAATCTATCTTTACAACCATCTTTATTAAATTCCATTACATATGCAAATAAAATAGCATTAGAAACACCATGTGCTATATGATATTTACCACCAAGAGGATAAGATAATGCATGTACTGCTGTTGTACCTGAACCTGTAATTGCTACACCACCATAAAAAGCTCCTAACATCATTTCAGCTTTAGCTTCTAAATCATTTGCATTATTGTATGCTTTTCTAATATTGTGGAAAATTTTACATGCACCTTCTTTAGCATATGTGTCACTAAGTATAGTAGCTTTCTTAGAAGTAAAACATTCTACTACATGTGCTAAAGCATCTACACCTGTTGCTGCAATAATTTTAGGTGGTAATTTGGCAATCATATTAACATCCAATATTACATAATCTGGTATCATGCAATTATTTACAATTCCCTGTTTTGATTCCTGTTCAGGAATAGCAACTATTGCGTTACATGTAGCTTCTGAACCTGTTCCACATGTTGTAGGAATCATTACTGTTTTTATTTGTTTTTTGGCAATACTACTATCTTTTAATAAATCACGCAAACTATAATCAGCACCTAAGATAATACTAGCAAGTTTAGAAGCATCCATTACACTTCCACCGCCAACACCAATAATTAAATCATATTTTATACTACCTACCTCATTAATTACACGTTCTACATCAGCTACAGCTGGTTCTGCTGTTAAATCATCAATAATTCTATATTGTACTGTTTTACAAATTGCTTCTACTTTATTACATAAACCTACAGCGCGAACGCCTTTATCTGTAAATACTAAAATTGATTTTACATTTTCTTTTGTAATAATATTTACTAAATTATCTATACTACTTTTGCCTGCATAAATATTCGATGGTATTGTTAATTGATATGATTGCATAATATAAATCCCCCATAATATAATATTTTTTATTCTACATATATATTAATGCAAATATCATGCCAATTATAAATAGCTTAATTTTCTTAATAAAATTATAATTTGAAAGTTTTTATCGTTTTAACGCAACACAAAATCAATATAAAATGCAACACTTATTATATTATTGCAACATTAAATTAATCTACTATTTAAATTAATCTACTATTTTATAAAAAAAATGCAATTTAGTTTTCAGTGGTCAATTAACTAAATTGCATCTTTTTAACTAATTATTTATTATTCCATCTAGGATGTTCATACGCTTTAGGATTACATACTTTATCCCATTTTTGACCATTAATTACAGCCATAACACCTTCTGCCGCCATAGTTGCGACACCAGATGCAGCCTCTTTTGTCTGACCTGCCATATGTGGCGTTACAATAATATTTTCATGCATAAATAATGGATCATCTACACTAATTGGTTCATGTACTACTACATCTGTTGCTGCACTATGAATCCAATTTTCTGATAAAGCTTTACATAACGCTTCTTCATTTATAATTCCACCTCGAGCACAATTTATTAGAATACCCGTAGATTTCATTAATTTTAATTCTTTTTCACCTATCATATTTTTAGTTTTTGGTGTCAATGGTGTGTGAATAGATACTACATCTGCTTCTTTTAAGATATCTTCCATTTCCATTCTATAGCCATAACCTTTAGCTTCAACTACTTCGGCTTTTACAAATGGATCATATACTAAAACTTTCATACCTATTCCTGTAGCCATTTCAGCTAAAATATTACCAATATGTCCACAACCTATTAAACCTAATACTTTGCCATTTAATTCATAAGCTTTATATTCACTTCTAATAGCAAAATTACCTTTACGCATTTCCTTATCACAACGAACCATATCTTTAGCACATGCAAACATCATTGCCATTGCATGTTCAGCTACTGAACGGGTATTGGCTCCTGGAGCTATAACTACAGGTATTCCTAGCTCTGTTGCTGCTTCAACATCCACGTCATCTACACCTACACCTGGTCTTCCAATTACTTTTAAATTTTTACATTTTAGCATAGTTTCTCGATCAATAGAACCTATACGTATTATTAATCCATCTGCATCAAGTAATTCTGGAAGCATATCTTTAGGCTTTCCTGAATTAGTAATAACAACATCAGCTCCGGCTTTTTCTAATACTGCCATACCATCATCATGTAATCTATGTGAAATAACTACTTTTGCCATAATTTCATATCCCTTTATTTCTTAATATTGTTTAAAAACTTCTTTTAAGGCTTCTATAATTTTAGGATCAGTACAATTAGATGGTCTTCTTGCTGGTCCTACATTAAGGCCACGTAAATTTGCTGCTAATTTTACTACAGAATTCGGATTTCCCATTTGCATCACATTTCTAAATGGACGAATTTTCTTTTGAGCTTCATTTGCTTTTTCAATATCACCTTTAATAAAATAATTATAAATACTAACCATTAATTCTGGAAATACATTTGAACAACCTGATATTGCTCCTGTACCACCTGCCATAAGTGTCCATAATATAAGTGAATCACTTCCTGCCAATACATTAATTCTAGAATTTGTATTTTCAATATATTTTAATGTATTATCAAAGTTTCCACTACTATCCTTAATACCGATAATATTTTCAAATTCCATTAATTTTTTTACTGTTTTAAAATCAATATTATTGCCAGTTCTTGCTGGTATATTATATAAAAGTATTGGCATATCTACAGCTTTTGCAACTGCACTAAAGTGATTATAAATATCATCTTGACTAACTGATACAAAATATGGAGAAATTACAGATAAACAATCTACTCCCAAATCTTTTACCTTTAATGAAAATTCAATTGTTTCTTTTGTCGTAACACAGCCAGTACCAGCATAGACAGGTACACGACCATTTACAGCCTCTACTGCTGTTTTTATAATTTCATATTTTTCATCATTATTAAATGCATAAAATTCTCCATTTGTTCCTAATGGAAAAATACCATGAACACCTGCTTCAATTAGCATATTTATAAAATCTTTATATGCTGTAGGATTAAATTTTTCATTTTCATCTAATGCGGTTAAAACTGGTGTAATAAGACCTTTTGCTTCAAACATAATTTCATTCTCCTATTCTTGAATATGTATACATATTTAATATCTTAATTTTATAATACTATACATATATAATGCAAAAATCATGCCAATAATAAAATGCTAAAAAAATAAGCTTTTTTTATTTATATTATTTTATTGTTGCAAATTAATACATATATTGAAATAATTAACAACAAATAGTTGCACAAATAAAAAAAGCGATATATAAATATATCGCTTTTTTATTTATTTACTTAATAAATCATAAAATTTAACCTTTGCCATCTGCGCACCTAATCTCAAAGCTTCTAACATACTATTTTCACTTGCTTTACCTGTTCCTGCTACCGGAAAAGCTGTTCCATGATCAACAGAGGTTCTAATACATGGTAATCCTACAGTAACATTTACACCACTATCAAAACCTAATACTTTAATTGGTATATGACCTTGATCATGATACATAACTACTACAATATCAAATTCATCTAAATTAGCTGCACGATGAAATACACTATCTGGTGGCACTGGCCCTGTTACATTATAACCTTTAGCTTGCGCTTCTTTTATTGCCGGTACAATCTCTTTTTCATCTTCATCTCCAAATAATCCACCTTCACCACAATGTGGATTTAATCCAGCAACTGCAATTCTTGGTTCATCAAATCCCATTAATTTTAAAGTTTCTTGTGCTAAATCAATAACTTTACTAATACGTTCTTTTTTTACTACTTTGGGAACATCATGTAATGCAATATGTGTTGATACATGAATTACGCGAAGTTTTGGGCTTGTTAACATCATTGAAAAATCTTTTTGACCTGTTAAATGTCCCAAAATTTCTGTATGTCCTGGATAATGTACACCACCTAGATTTAATGCTTCTTTATTTAATGGCGCAGTAACAATTGCATGTATTTCATTTTTCATAGTATATTTTACTGCACTTTCTATATATTCATAAGCAGCTTTACCTGCTCTACCATCAACTTTAGCAAATGGTAAATCTACTGGTAAATTATCTAAATCTATAATATCAATTATACCCGATTGATATTTTCCTTTCTCTGGATTATCAATAATATTGCATTTAATATCTGCACCAATAATACCTATAGCACGATTAATAATTTTAGCATCACCAAAAACTATTGGTCTTGCTATCTTATAAATATCTTCTTTTTTTAAAGCTTTCACTATAATTTCTGGGCCAACACCTGCTGCATCCCCCATAGTTATTCCTAAAATAGGTCTTTTCATTTTTAATTCCTCCTAATATTTTTTCCCAAATTCTTCAATAGCTTGTATTGATTTTATAAATACATCAGGTTTCCCAAAAGCTCCTGCTTTTGTCACAATAAAAAGCTTCTCTAATTTATTACTTTCAATAAATCCCAAAGGAACACCATTATCAATTTCTGAAATAATTTTTATACTATTTACACCAATAGCACGACATATATGCACAGCCATATCTCCACCAGTTAAAACCATTCCAGATAAACCATTCACATCAATACTTTTTACTAACTCTGCCATAATTGTAGCAATTTTTTCACTTACATCTTTTCTTGACAAATTATGTTTTTTACCAATTTCTATTGCTTTTTCAACTTCATCATCTGATTGTGCAGTAGCTAACAATATATTTTTTTGTTCTCTAATTAATTGATTTATAATCTGTGATTTTTCTATCAATTCACTATTTTTATCTTCTAATAATCTAACCATATTTATTTTTACTAAATTTATTTTTCTCTGATTTAACAATGTTCGCACTTGATTCTGCGTAATATGACTAACACTACCCGCACAAACTAATACAGACCCCTTACGTTTTTTCATAAATAACTCTTTATTACCTTTCCATTTATAAAAATATGGTAGATATTCTGCTAATCCTGCTGACCCCACCCACAAAATATTTTTATAACTACTTACAGCATCCATTAAAGTTATAAAATTTTCTTCTTCAATAATATCACAAACAATCCAACGTTTTTTTTCTTGTAAAAATTCTACTATTTTTTTACTAATTATATCTGTTCTTTGACGAAGCAATTTAAAATCTACTATTGCGATTTCTTCATCTACTTGTTCTCCTAAAATAGCTGGTAAATAAGATTTTTTTACTGGAGTCTTTGGTGCATTAGCTATTTCTGTAAGCTCAATAGGTTTACCTTCTAATAAGTGATATCCACCAATTGTAATTCGTTGATTAGCTGGATATGCTGGAGCAATTATTACTATATCTGGATTAAATACATCATCAACTGCTTTTATTTCTGCACCTAAATTACCTCGTAGTGTTGAATCAACTTTTTTATATATACATTTAATATCATATTTAGATATCTTTTCACAAATATCTTTTACTTTCTTATATGACAACTCTTTATCTAAATCTCTACTATCTGTATCTACCACAATAACTTCTTTATCTTCAACATCTTCCATCTTCATAAAATTTATTTCTACACTAGATTTTATATTTCTTTTAGCAAATTGCAAAGCTGTATCATTTGCTCCCGTTAAATCATCTGCAATAACAGCTAATTTTATCATATCTTCACCTTCTTGCACCTTTATTATTAAATATATAAATGCAAAAATCATGCCAAAAAAGTCCTTCTACAAAATTAAGTATTTTACATATCTTTCATAAAAATATGTTGCAATTTATCATTTACTTCGTTATATTTTGCAACAAAAAAGCTATATACTAATATAGTATATAGCCAAAATATATTTTTATTTATTTTTTAACTTTCTCCAAAGTGTTGTTCTGTGAATTCCCAATCTTTTTGCTGCTTTAGTATAATTGTAATTTTCTTCAACTAAAACTTTACGTAATAATTCTATTTCCATCTGTGCTAAATTCTTATCTACAGTATTAATTGGTTCTGTAGATTCAATTATCCCTTTTTCATTATTATTTGAAGTTAAAATTTCTTTATCATCTTCATAAGCATTTATTACATCTTGTTTAGTAATGGTATCTCCATCTGTAAGTAACATTATACGTTCCATCATATTAACAAACTGTCTAATATTTCCTGGCCATTTACAATTACTTAAAAATGACTTAGCTTCTTCTGTTATACTTTTTAAATTAGGATTTATATATTGCATCTTTTGTAATAGTTTATCTGCTAATAAAGGAATATCTTCTTTTCTTTCAGCTAAAGTCGGCATATGTATTCGTAAAATATTTAAACGATAATACAAATCACTACGAAACTTTCCTTCTTCTACCATTTTCGATAAGTTTTGATTAGTCGCAGCAATAATTCTAACATCTATAGGAATTATACTTTCACCACCTAAAGGCATTACTTCACGTTCTTGCAATACTCTTAAAATTCTAGATTGCAAAGATAAAGGCATTTCACCAATCTCATCTAAAAATAATGTGCCTCCATGAGCTAATTCAAACATCCCTTGTCTACCACCACGTTTAGCACCAGTAAATGCACCATCTACATAACCAAATAACTCAGATTCTAATAAATTTTCAGGCAATGCTGCACAATTTAATGCTACAAAAGGACCTTGAGCTCTATCGCTTATATTATGAATTCCTTGAACTAACATCTCTTTACCCGTGCCTGATTCTCCTGTAATTAAAATAGTTGAATTAGTTAAAGCATATTTCTTAGCTTTATTTTTCATCTTAACACAAGCTGGTGATTTTCCAATTGTATCTTCTAAAGAATACTTTGCCACTAATCCTTTAGAAGATAATTTTTTACGAATATTACGTTCTAATTTTTGCATTTCAGAAATATTTTGTAATGAATATATACTTCCTTTATTTACATCTTTTACATATATCAAAGATTTTTTTATTAAATACTGCTTATTATATATATTTATTAATAATTCTTCTTCTTCATTTAATTTTTTTTCATTAATCGATGAACAAATATCTTCTAGTTTTTTTCCTAAAACTTCATATTTTATTCTATGAAAAATTTTTTCTGCTTCTGGATTAAATAAACTTATACGATTTTCCTCATTTGTTGCAATAATTCCATCATGCGATTTTTGAATTATTGTTCTTATCATTTCAGATTTATGTTCATCTTGACGACGTACTTTTGCTATTAATAAAGCTTCTTGTAATGCACGATAAATAGATTCTTTTCCCGAATTAATAAATTTTCCATTTATACCATATTTTTTAGCTAATTTTACAGAAATGGCATCACCTACAATAAAATCTATACCCCTATTAATAGCTCTATTTATTTTCATATCTGCTTCTTCTGCTTTACTTATTAGAATCTCCACAAAATTAGTATTTAATATTTTAGCAATCTCTTCTACACCATAGATCATATTTTCAAAACCCGCTATTCCAATATTATCTGGCATTTTCTTTAATTCTAACAATGATTGTAAAATATCAGTAATAGTAACTTGTATATACACCATAGGGATATCAACTTCTTTTTCCAATAAAGATGCTGTTCCACCTCTACTAACAATAACTTCTATACCATCATTAATATATTTTTTTACTACTTCTTCTGCTTCTACTAAATCAGCTTCAACAACTTTAAATAAATCCTTTTTATCTGAAAACCTCTCTTCAATAACTAAATAAGCATCTTCTGCTAATTTTTTAAAAGGTGCAATAAATAAAACTTGTTCTTTCATAAATTCATCAAATCCTATCATAAATATTAGCAATAATATTATAATACATTATTAAATGAAATAAAAAGTATTCTAAATAATACTTCTATTTATATCTAATAAGTTTTTATTAAGAAATAAAATTATATTTACTCTCTATTTTATAATGAATTCCCTATATAAATATACTTAATATTTTTGCTATATAAAAATATAATTTTCCATTTAAAAACATTCTAATTACCTTAAATTTATTTAAGTATTTAATAAAAAAACTGTATTTCAAAAATTGTTTTATATACAACTTTTGAAATACAGTTCATATATCCAGTCCTTTTTATCTCCAATCTATATTTTGAGCATTATTAACTTTTTTCTTTAGTGTTTCCAATCTTGTGAGTGCTTCATTAAGAGTTGCATCTTCTTTTGCAAAATGAAAACGAATTAAATTGTGTACATCTTCATGGAAGAAACTAGAACCAGGTACAGCTGCCACTCCTACATTTGCTGTCATCCATTCAGCAAATTTATAATCATCTTTTACGCCAAATTCTGAAACATCCATAAGCACATAATATGCCCCTTGTGGTTCAGTAAATTGAAAGCCTAAATTTGCTAATCCTCCCACAAAAAGTTTCTTCATATGCGTATAATGATCTTGAAGTTCTTTATAATATCCATCTGAAAAATTTAAACCTACTACAGCTGCTTCCATAAGTGGTGCTGCTGCACCAACAGTTAAAAAGTCATGGACTTTTTTAACTCGATCAATGATATTTGGTGGAGCTATGACATATCCCAATCGCCAACCTGTAATAGAATACGTTTTGGAAAGTGAATTACATATGATTGTTCGTTCACGCATACCTGGCAATGTAGCCATATATACATGTTTATGAGGTTCATAAATAATATGTTCATATACTTCATCAGTAATAACATATGCATCATATTTAATTGCAAGTTCAGCAATATTTTCAAGTTCTTTACGTGTAAATACTTTTCCGCATGGATTTGACGGATTACAAAGAATAAGTGCTTTAGCACCGCTACGAAATGCTTCTTCTAATAAATTTACATCAAAATTAAAATCTGGTGGAACTAGCGGAATATATATAGGCTCTGCTCCGGAAAGAATTGTATCAGCTCCATAATTTTCATAAAACGGAGAAAAAATTGCAACTTTATCTCTAGGATTTATAATTGACATCATTGAAGCCATCATTGCTTCTGTACTCCCACAAGTAACAACAATCTCACTATCAGGATCGATTTTCATACCTGAAAAATGTTCATGTTTTCGTGCTAAAGCTTCGCGAAAATTTTGTGCACCCCATGTAATTGCATATTGATGTGGCCCCATTTTTGCCACTTCAGCTAACCTATCTGTAATTTCTTTTGGTGGTGCAAAATCTGGAAAACCTTGTGAAAGATTAATTGCATCATATTTATTAGCAATACGCGTCATACGTCTTATAACCGAATCACTAAAATTTGATGTACGCTTACTGAGTTCATACATATATATCTCTCCTCATTAATCAGCTGAAGTAATTGTTCCTTTAAAATGCTCATTTATAAAAGTTTTTACAACATCAGAATGATAAATATCTAAAATCTTTTTATAATCAGGATTATCCTTATCCTCTTTACGTGTTGCAAGTATTACAACTGCTAATGGTTCATTTTTATCTTCAAAGAAAATCCCCTGTTTTTCTACATTCAACCCAGCACTCATTACGTAATTCATTGTTATTACAGCTATGTCTACATCTTCTAAACTACGCGGAAGTTGTGCTGCTTCAAGCTCTTGAAACTTTAAATTTTTAGGATTATCTATTATATCCTTAACTGTACTTTTAAATTCTAATCCATTTTTTAATTTAATAAGACCAGCTTTTTCTAAAAGCATCAATGCTCTCCCAGCATTTGTAGGATCATTAGGAATTGAAACAGTTGCTCCATTTGAAATATCTATCATATTATGAATTTTATTACTATATATTCCCATTGGCATAATAATGGTTTTTCCTATGGATGTTAAATCAGTACCTTTATTTTCATTAAAATTATTAAGAAAAGGTTCATGTTGATAAGCAGCAAGTTCCACCTCTCCATCAGATAGTGCCAAATCTGGCGTTATGTAATCTGAGAATTCAACAACTTTAACATTAAGACCTTGTTTATTTGCTTCTTTAGCAACAATCTCTGCTATTTCTGCATGTGGTCCAGAAGTTGCACCTATGCGAATTTCTTTTTGAGTACTTATCCCACAACCTGTAATAAATAATGAAAATATAAATAATAGTGCAAAAAAGGTATATTTTTTCATACCAAAACCTCCTCTTATTTTCTAGTTATCCAATATGATATATATAAAATTCTTTTTTGTCAAGATCATATATATACAATATATTTTATAATTAAGTGCAAGACTAATTTTTTTAGAAGACAAAAAAAGCACTGAAATATTCAGTGCTTTTTTCTTAACTGGCAACTTCCTATCCTCCCAGCACGTCTCCATGCAAGTACTTTCGGCCTCTAAATGCTTAACTACTGTGTTCGGTATGGGTACAGGTGGAACCATTTAGGCATCGTCACCAGATATTCTCTTTTTTCTTTTTTGAAAGATATTAATCTTTCAAAACCACTCAGAAGATTACTTTGCTCCAAGTCATTTCTTTTTTAAGTTAAGCTCTCGACATATTAGTACCAGTACGCTACATTCATTACTGAACTTCTACTCCTGGCCTATCAACCTCGTCATCTTCAAGGTGTCTTTCAAGCTTTCGCTTCGGGAGACCTCATCTTAAGGCAAGTTTCACGCTTAGATGCTTTCAGCGTTTATCTTTTCCGGACGTAGCTACCCAACTGTACCCCTGGCGGGATAATTGGTACACCATTGGTCCGTCCACTCCGGTCCTCTCGTACTAGGAGCAGCCCCCTTCAAGTCTCTTACGCCCGCGATGGATATGGACCGAACTGTCTCACGACGTTCTGAACCCAGCTCACGTACCACTTTAATGGGCGAACAGCCCAACCCTTGGGACCTGCTCCAGCCCCAGGATGTGATGAGCCGACATCGAGGTGCCAAACCTCCCCGTCGATATGGACTCTTGGGAGAGATTAGCCTGTTATCCCCAGGGTAGCTTTTATCCGTTGAGCGATGGCCCTTCCACTCGGAACCACCGGATCACTAAGCCCTACTTTCGTACCTGCTCGTCGTGTCTGACTCGCAGTCAAGCTCCCTTCTGCCTTTACACTCTTTGCGCGGTTTCCGTTCGCGCTGAGGGAACCTTTGGGCGCCTCCGTTACATTTTGGGAGGCGACCGCCCCAGTCAAACTGCCCGCCTGATACTGTCCTGAGAGTCGTTACTTCTTCAGTTAGAGGTCCAATAAATAAAGGGTGGTATCCCAAGGTTGACTCCATATCAGCTAACGCCAATACTTCTCCGTCTCCCACCTATCCTGTACGTTATTTACCGAACATCAATGTCAGGTTGCAGTAAAGCTCCATGGGGTCTTTCTGTCCAGTCGCGGGTAACCTGCATCTTCACAGGTACTTCAATTTCACCGGGTCCCTCGTTGAGACAGTGCCCAAGTCGTTACACCTTTCGTGCGGGTCGGAACTTACCCGACAAGGAATTTCGCTACCTTAGGACCGTTATAGTTACGGCCGCCGTTTACTGGGGCTTCAATTCAAGCCTTCGAGTTTCCTCTAAGCCCTCCTCTTAACCTTCCAGCACCGGGCAGGTGTCAGCACCTATACGTCAGATTTCTCTTTTGCAGGCACCTGTGTTTGTGCTAAACAGTCGCTTGGGCCTCTCTTGTGCCACCGGCTGACGCTCCAGAAGTAAATCCCTTCACATCCTCCGGCTATCCTTATCCCTAAGTTACGGATACAATTTGCCGAGTTCCTTAACGAGGGTTGTCCCGCGCACCTTAGGATTCTCTCCCCGCCTACCTGTGTCGGTTTCGGTACGGGCGCCTCATCTCTCACTAGAAGCTTTTCTCGACAGCATGGCTCACTTGAATTTGACTTTACCGAAGTATCGTCTATCTATCAGTTCTCGGTCTTATACAGTACGGATTTACCTATACTGCAACCTACCACCTTCGACACGCACATCCATTCGCGTGCTCAAGCTACCTTCTGTGTCACTCCATTGCTCAAACGATTTGAAGCGGTACAGGAATATTAACCTGTTGTCCATCGCCTATGCTTTTTGCCTCGGCTTAGGTCCCGACTTACCCTGAGTCGACGAGCGTTGCTCAGGAAACCTTAGGCTTTCGGTGGAACAGATTCTCACTGTTCTTTTCGCTACTCATACCGGCATTCTCTCTTGTATATCCTCCAGCGCTCCTTCCGGTACACCTTCAGTCGGATATACAACGCTCCCCTACCCAGAATTATATAATCCTGCCGCGACTTCGGTTCTGTACTTGAGCCCCGGACATCTTCGGCGCAAGGCCTCTCGACCAGTGAGCTATTACGCACTCTTTTAATGGTGGCTGCTTCTAAGCCAACATCCTGGTTGTTTATGAAGTCTTACATCCTTTTCCACTTAGTACAGCATTGGGGACCTTAGTCGGCGGTCTGGGCTGTTTCCCTCTTGACTACGGGTCTTATCACTCGCAGTCTGACTCCCAGGGTCTTAATTATAGCCATTCGAAGTTTGACTAGGGTCGGTAGGCTTTACGCCCCCTTGCCAGATCAGTGCTCTACCGTCTATAATCTTCCCTGAGGCTAGCCCTAAAGCTATTTCGGGGAGTACCAGCTATCTCCGCGTTCGATTGGCATTTCACCCCTATCCACGGTTCATCCCAAAGTTTTTCAACACTCACGGGTTCGGTCCTCCACGCATTTTTACCTGCGCTTCAACCTGACCATGGATAGATCACTGCGGTTTCGGGTCTACACCATGTTACTAGTCGCCCTATTAAGACTCGCTTTCGCTTCGGCTCCGTGTCTCCCACTTAACCTCGCAACATAATGTAACTCGCCGGTTCATTCTTCAATAGGCACGCCGTCGCACTCTTAAGGTGCTTCGACTGCTTGTAGACATACGGTTTCAGGTTCTATTTCACTCCCCTCCCGGGGTTCTTTTCACCTTTCCCTCACGGTACTATGCGCTATCGGTCGCCAAGTAGTATTTTGCCTTGGAGGGTGGTCCCCCCTGCTTCCTGCAAGGTTTCACGTGTCTCGCAGTACTCTGGATACCAGCCCGATTGACTTCTTTTCGCCTACAGGTGTTTTACCTTCTGTGCATGGCCTTTCCAAACCATTCGACTAAGAAGTTTCCTCTTTTTGCCGGTCCTCAACCCCACAAAACCGAAGTTTCATGGTTTGGGCTCTTCCCCTTTCGCTCGCCGCTACTTAGGGAATCTCAATTGATTACTTTTCCTCTGGGTACTTAGATGTTTCAGTTCCCCAGGTCTGCCTCTTTCGTACCATCACATGACTGATGGTGGGTTGCCCCATTCGGATATGCATGGATCACTGGATGCTTGCTCCTACCCATGCCTTTTCGCAGCTTACCGCGTCCTTCATCGGCTCTTGGCGCCAAGGCATCCGCCGTATGCCCTTGTTCACTTAACTTACTTAAGGTCATTTGCGTTTGTCTTCGCTAATGTAATTTGTTTAAATCCTAAAATGCTTGGTTCAATCCACTTTAAACTCATAAGAGAAGCTAATTCTTTTAATGAGGTTAGAACTTTTGTTCTAACTATAGTATCTGTAAATGATAAATCATTAACAGCCTACTTATATGGTGAATTTGTTTTTTTTGCATTTCTTCTTCTGTGCAGTTTTCAAAGATCAATATCTGAGAGAAATATTCTCTCAAAACCAAACAATGCTCGAATGTGCTCGACACATGCCGTTACCTCGGTAACGCATGCTCCTTAGAAAGGAGGTGATCCAGCCGCACCTTCCGATACGGCTACCTTGTTACGACTTC
>OOBW01000378.1_pt1 | contig 36204 bp, 30 predicted proteins | sample 1671701 | NCBI WGS metagenome assembly OOBW01 (sample SAMN06348183, study PRJEB24527) | human gut metagenome | biome: human gut; feature: ankylosing spondylitis patient; material: feces | host: Homo sapiens | place: China | collected 2015-10 | reverse complement strand
ATAGTGAAATTCTTATGCCTAAAGATACAAAATCTTTAGGTAATAACAAAGCCCCAGCTTGTGAAAGTCCGGGCTTTGTGCGTAAAAGAAAGAAGGGGTGCATTTTGACACACCTTCTTGCACCAGCCACACAGGGCTGTTTTGTGGCTTGCACCGAAAACCTTTTAAGTTGTTGTAAATGAATAGGTTTTGAATTTTGATGTTTGTTTCAGGGGAAAGGTGGGATGAACGGGGCGTTCCGATAGGGCTTGACTGCTTTGTGCTTGCCCTGCGAGGGTTTCAGGTGGGGGCTGGAATACCGGGCTTAGGGCAGTCTTGGGGCTTTTATTCAATCCTTTGCCCCTTCCGGTCGATGTAATACCAATCATCGCTTTCCCAATAGTGGTATTCCCCATCCGAACCGGGAATTTCTTTCTGTTCTCCCGTGTCGGTTACTTTCGCCTTCCCGTTCTCGAAAGGAAAGCCAAAAGCGAAGCGTGGCTCTATGAGGGTATTGCCATGCTCGTCCGCATATCCGATACGCCCTTTTTCATCGACGATGCGGTAAACGCCTTCCTGCACGGAATCGTTGCCGTTGTCATACCTGTACGGGACATAGAGGCTTGCGGGATGGCTGTTGCCTGAGGATATGGCCGTGCAGCGGTCATGATAAAGGGTGAACAGCCATATTTCAAGCAGGATGGCAAGGACTGCAAGCACCGTGCAGACAAGGAAACGGAGGCGATAGCGTTGCCGCACCGATACATGGAACGCCCCGTAAAAGTCGTGCATCATGCGGTAACGCTCCCCGGTATAGATGCGCATATTCCTCCAAAGCAGTACGGGGAACGGCAGTATCAGCGGGAAAAGCGTAAGGCGGTTGTCTGTCTCGTAGAGGAAGCGGACAGCCGGAGTGTCCAAGAACTGTAAAACAACGGCGACCGGAAACAGAAGGCAGGCGAACTGGACCACGCTGATGACCGCAAAACTACGGTCAGGGAAGCCGTGCCGACAACTGCGCCACGTCCAATAAAAGAAGTGGTCGAAGAATCCGGGGAGCTTCGGCCGACCGGTTCTTTTATGTGGGGAGGCTTTCTTCATACGCTTGCGGCTATATAGATGCAAATAAAACGTATTTCTTCCAAACGGAAAAGAATTTTGCGGTGAAACTTTTTGAGTGATTGGACTTTTCACTATTTTTGCTTTGATGTATAACGGTTCGTCCGTAAGGTATGAATTTGGCTTTTTCTGTTATTGTTATGGAATGGTTCGATAAGATAAGCGAGTTTATGGAGGGTCTGCCGGAGTGGTTGCAGGCGCATCCGAGGTACGGCTACCTGATCGTGGCGGGAATCCTGCTGCTGTGGCTTGTGGGGATTGTCTGCGGATGGCGGTGGACGTACTCCCGTCCGGGAAGTTGGGAAGGGAATTTCTGGCTGGGTACGCTGGGTGAAAGGAGTTACCGTTTCTGGCTGGGGCTGATCGTTGCCGCCGCAACGGGATGCGCCCTGTTGCTGTTCTCCGTAACGGGATAAGCAAGCGGAAAACAAGGAAAGGAGGAAGCTATGTTCAAGGAACCGGCATACTGGATGTATTACTTCTGGAGCAAGAACAAACGTGCAAGGAAAGACAAGGCGGTTATCTCCAATGCCACGTGGACGATGGCAATCTTGTGGTTTCTTAACCTGACGGCTCTCCATCTTTTGTTCGAGGCATGGGGATGGGATATGCTGACGGGCTGGTTCTCTTCCCTGACGGATAAGGTGGAATGGAGCAGATTCAACCCGGTTGCCTACCTGTTCGCCGCAGCGATGCTCGCCCCTTTTATCTGGATTGCCAGAAAGCTGTATTACCGTCCTGCGAAGCTGAAAGCGATGCAGGCGAAGTACGAGACAATGGGCAAATACCGGAAACTGCTCGGTCAATGCCTGTTCTGGCTGTATATTACCGGCAGTTTCGCATCCTTCTTCATCATAGCCTGTAGATACTAATTGAAAAGTGCGCCAATATTCCAGTTGAAAATTGCGCCACCATAGGATAAGTATAATGACCTTTGTATAATCCAAATGCAAAGGTAAAATGAAGACTATGGTAGAAAGACAATCAATAATACACATGTATAGAGTATGCGGTTATAGCAAACGGCGTATCTCTCGTGAACTTCATGTCAGCCGTCATACCGTTGACAATATTCTTTCAAAGTACGAATCAGCCATCCGCACGGACAATCCAGAAGAGGCTTTGAGTGATTTGCTTACCATCCAGCCCAGGTATGACAGTTCCAGACGCCGTCCTCGCCGGCTCACACAAGAGATTAAGGATAAGATAGGATTTTGCCTGAAGAAGAATGCCGTTAAGATAGCTACCGGACTTCGCAAACAGCGCATGTTGAAAAAGGATATCCACCAGTTTCTGTTATCTCAAGGATACACCATCAGTTACGCCACAGTATGCAGTTATATAAAAAATATAGAGTCATACAAAGAGAAGAAAAAGAGCGAAGCCTTTATCCGGTTGTTCTATGAGCCTGGATGCATTGCCGAGTTTGACTGGGGTGAAGTTCTTCTTTTTATTGACGGCGTCAAAACCAAGTTTTATCTGGCCGTATTCACTTTCGGGCATAGCAATGGCAGATACGCCTATCTTTTCAGGCATCAGAATACGCTTGCCTTCATGGAATCCCACCGTAACTTTTTCAGGGATATACATGGTGTCCCCGCCATGATGGTCTATGACAATATGCGTGTAGCCGTCAAGAGCTTTGTCGGTGGTGATAAGAAACCTACAGAAGCTTTGATGAAGATGTCCGGTTTCTATTGTTTTGAGTACCGTTTCTGTAATGTACGGGCCGGATGGGAGAAAGGACATGTGGAGCGCAGCGTGGAATATGTCAGAAGGAAAGCTTTCTGCCTGACAGACCATTTTGGTGATATACATTCTGCCCAGGAGCATTTAAACCGGGTATGTATGCAGGTCAACAACGAGCAAGGCAGTCTTTCAACAGCGGAGAAAACATCACGTCTGGAAGCTGACCTGTCATCGCTGAAGCCTTTTCCCGGTAATCTGGGCTGTTTTGAGGTCTATGAGTACATTGTGGATAAATGGTCAACTATCAGCATGAAAAATGTTCATTATTCCGTACCTGATTCTCTTGTGGGAGAAAAAGTACATGTCAAGGTTTATAGTGAAAAAATCGTCATCCTGTACGGGAAGGAGAAAGTGGCCTCTCATCAACGCAGTTATTGCGGTGGAGACTGGTGCATCAAGCTGGAGCACTATTTGCGTACACTTTCCCGTAAACCGGGGGCATTGCCCCACTCTGTGGTTTGGCAAAGAGCACCGGAAGAACTGAGAAGGCTGTATGACATCCATTTCAAGGAGGACAACAGGACGTTTGTTTGGACTATGCCCGAAAAAATGGATTTTCCGGAACGGACATTGTCACGGCATGCAAGGAGCTGACCGGACGTGGTGTCAGAAAGATATCTCCGGACCAGGTAAAGGCCATGCTGCATGGTAGCGTACAGGGAGAGACAGAAGAAACCATGGAACCGCCTGTTCTCCCGGCACAACAGGAGAATATAGAAAGAGAAGCTGTGGATATGCTTGAAGGCATCACGGCGCTCATGACAGGATACAATGAAGTGCATGATATAATACCAACCATTTAAGTTTATAATATATGAAATCAGAAAAAGAAACCATTTATGACTATGCTGCAGAACTGAAGCTTCTGGCCTTTAAAGAGGAACTGGAATGCACCCTTTCATTGGCAGCTGAAGAAAACTGGAACCATCTGCAGTTCTTGACGGAATTGCTTGGAAAGGAAAGCGCCAGGAGAAGGGAGTGTAGAAGAAGATCAAGGATAAGATCTGCGGGATTTCCACAAATGAAGTATCTGCATGAGCTTGTTATGGAAGACATGCCCAAAGAGGCACAGGTAATATTACCTGAATTGGAGACACTGGACTTCATCAGACAGGGAAGAAACCTGGTCCTGTATGGAAATCCGGGAACGGGAAAGACGCATATTGCTACGGCTTTAGGAATAAAGGCCTGCCAACAGGACTTTACCGTATTGTTTACTTCAGTGCCGGTCCTGCTTACCCAGATAAGGGAGGCTAAATCAGCAAAGACACTGAGGACGCTACAATTAAGGTTTGAAAAATACGATCTGGTCATCTGTGATGAGTTCGGATATGTCAGTTGTGACAAGGAAGGAGGAGAACTGCTTTTTAACCACCTGTCGTTAAGAGCCGGAAAAAAGGCTACAATCATTACTACTAATTTGGCTTTTAACAGATGGAATGAAATCATAAAGGACAAGGTGCTTGTGGCGGCAATGGTTGACAGGCTTACACATAAAGCTTATCTGGTTAATATGACCGGACTGTCTTATAGGCTTAAGGAAACACAAAAAATGAGACAAGATAAATGAATATTTTAAACTTATAGTAATTTTGTAACAAGTTATGGATGGAGCTCTTTTCAATTAGAATACAGCGCACTTTTCAATTAGTATCTACACCGTAGTCTGAGTTATTTTAAAATAGCTAATATGCTAAACAAATATGAGAACAGTCTGGATACATCGGACTGCTTAGGAAATACCCAGCAAGACAAAATCCTGGAACAAGAAAAGGATACAGTCACACCAACAGAACATGAGGAAATATATGAAAATGACGTTACCCCTCCTACTGGCAATCATATTATAAATACTGTTGCAGATTTACTCCTTCAGCCTAATGCAGTAATATCTTCAGGAGGTGGTGGAGGAAACAGTAACCAGTTGGATGATGATGAAAGAAAAAGGAAAAATCGTGAACATATTAGAAGTAGAAGAAGATGATAAAGAAAGAAATAGAGGAGCTGCTCTCCTATCCATATACAATGAGTTTAAAGATGAAATAAAGGCCATACGGACAGACATTCAACATTTGAATATTCAACAGCCCCAGCAATCAGAGAACAATCAAGAATTAAATTCATTGTTGAAGGAAACAATTGTAAATGCTGTAAACGACACTATAAATGCCCACATAAACAGTAGAGAAAACTATGCTGATGAAGTCAGTAGAAGATGTAAGAATACTATTGATTTTGCAATTGAAAGGGAAACCAAACTGGTTAATAATGTGGTATTTCCCAAACTCTCCCCTATTATTCAAATCGATAAAAAGGTTGATGCCATAAATGAAAGGCTTAACGGAATCGAAAATGACATACAGAAGATACCCAAAAATAATATAGATAATGCCAACAATCATAGATTTCTCTGTATAATGTTAATTATTATTACTTGTATATTTTGGGTATTGGGAAATTTTCTTTACATGGATTTAAATCAAAGGTATAATGAGTTAAAGGAGAGCCATGAAATTGTAATGAGGAATATTAGTTCCGATAAAATCAAAAAATAAAAATTGCCAAGTATATTTAGTGAAAGTTATTAATTCAACTTTAGATATGCTTTTTACTTGCTGAAAATTTCTCCAATTGAGAATTTTTCAATATCTTTGTATAAAGTCAATGTAATTGAATTAAAATGAAGAAAATTAATCGGTTAAAAGTTGTACTTGTAGAACAAAGGAAAACAGGTAAATGGCTAGCAGAACAGTTAGGGAAAGATCCTTCAACTATTTCAAAGTGGTGCTCAAATACCACCCAGCCACCACTTGATATGCTCGTGAATATCGCAACTTTATTAAATGTGGACATTAAAGAATTGATAAACGAAAAGAATATAAAATAATATATATGGCAAGACCTATATTCTCAGGACATGAGTCGTTTGCGTGTAAGTCACATTGGCTTAAACGCGGTTACGACTTTGTTATTGCAGACAGAAACTTCAATGACGATGATGCCGTTGTACATCTTGGCGTTGGTAAAAATATGGTAGCTTCAATCCGTTTTTGGCTGAAAGCTGTTGGCTTGTTACAGGATAATGAATTGAACCCTATTGCAGACTATCTATTTAATGATGAAAATGGACAAGATCCATATATAGAAGATATTGGCACATTGTGGTTACTTCATTTTATGTTAGTAAACACTCAATATGCAACAATCTATAAAACTACATTTGTAGACTATCATCGCCAGCGAAATATTATCGAAAAAGGCAGATTGCAGAACTATATTAAGCATACTTGTTTTGAGGGAACGACTTATAATAACTTTTACAACGATAATACTGTAAAACGAGACATTGGAGTAATGCTCCATAATTATTGTACAAAGAATGTTGGTAATATCAATATAGAAGATAGTAATTCTTTGTTTACCCCCCTTAATTTAATATGCGAAACAGATAAGGATACATACATGTTTAACTATGATACTCGCAGCAATCTACCAAGCTTGATATTCTTGTATGCTTTGTTGGTCAAGTTTGAAGGACAAAATAGTATCTCATTTGATGATATAGCAGAATTAGCTTTAATATTCTGCCTAACAAACAATGACCTTCTTAATGTTATTAAAAAAGTGTGCGACTTATATCCATCAGAAATTGTATTCTCTGATGTGGCCGGAATTAAGGAATTGCAGTTCCGTACAACAATAAATTCAATAGATGTGCTTAACAGATATTATGAGGCGAACTAATATGAAATACACTCCATCAATAAATATTGCCCAAACAACCTTCAATCCTGCTGGTTATATTGTAACTCAAAATGCATTAGGAGTTATTGGCAACATTGTAGACTCGTTTAATGCAGGCGTACATTCGTTCAACATTATTGGCTCATATGGAACTGGGAAATCCAACTTCATACTAGCTCTTGAGCATGGATTGCAAAAAGGCAGTAAACTTATAACCAATAAGGGACAATTTAATGGATTTATTAAATTTAGATTCGAAAAAATTGTCGGTGATTATGCATCTCTACAAAAAGTTCTAGCTGAGCATCTATTTCCTACGAATGCATCGGATAATTTATTTGAGAATCTAAGACTCTACTTTAAACAGGCAGAAAAACGTGAGGAGTTTGTTGTCCTCGTTATCGACGAGTTTGGTAAATTGTTGGAATATGCGGCAAAGAACACCCCTGAGAGGGAATTATATCTTTTACAAAAGTTTACAGAGTTTATCAATGATGAACGACGTAATGCTATTTTAATCACTACACTCCATCAAAATTTCAACTCTTATGCACGTACCCTGACTGAAAGTCAGAGAAATGAATGGACAAAGGTTAAAGGTCGTTTTAAGGAAATAGTATTTAATGAGCCAGTTGAGCAATTACTTTATCTTGCATCAAAGCGTATTGAGAAGTTGCAACGCGAGGTCATTAATCAGAACTTTGAACACATATACAATCTTGCCATAACAAGCAAATTTGCTAGTTCATCTATCACTTATGATACCGCTTTAAGCTTGTATCCTTTAGACCTTTTTGCTGCGCAAGCATTGACACTTTCTATTCAACGTTATGGCCAAAATGAGCGGACTCTATTCTCATTTTTGGAAGCCACAGGTCAAGGTTCTCTCTTAACTTTTAAGGAAAGTATAGATACAACATATAGTTTGGCTGATGTCTATGACTATGACATCTATAATTTCTATTCATATCTATCGGAGGTGAATTCCGACTCGGCTGCTTGGACTAGCATACGTGTAGGATTGGAACGCGTTGAGAGTTTATTTGAAGGAAGAATAGCAGTAGAGGCAATCAAATTAATAAAAACGATAGGTATGCTTAACCTCTTTGGGAAAGCAGGTGTTCAACTCAACAAAGAAGACTTATCTGCATACGCAAAATTTGCACTTGGAATTAGTGCTCCCGAATATATTATAGAGTTACTTACTCAACACAAGATAATTCGTTATGCTACTTATAAATCGCAGTACATCTTGTTTGAAGGTACAGATGTTAATATTGAAGGTGAATTGTTAAAAGCTGCCGGAATAGTTCCTCGCTCGAGAGATGTCGTGGAGAAACTTGTCGCATGCTTTAATCTCCCTACTGAGTTTGCTAATGCGTCATACTTCCGTAAGGGAACTCCTAGATACTTTAAGTATGAAATCTCCGATCAGCCAATAATTAGTCAGCCACAAGGTGAAATTGATGGATACATCAACTTAATTTTTAACGAGAGTCTTACATTAGAGAATCTCAAACAGCATTCAGCAGGTGTTAAGGAGGCAATTCTGTACGCTTACTTCAAGAAGGCAAATCAAATCATTGACCATGTATGGCAATTAGATAAACTGGCCTATGTACAAAAAGATGTTGACAGTAAGGACAATGTCGCACAAAAGGAAATTAAAGCTCTGATTGCACACGAACAAAACCTTTTGAACGCAAGTGTACTCAATACGCTATTCAATTTTAATGAGGATGTAGAATGGGTCTATCGTGGTGAAGTGATTGATATATCTTCAAAAGCAATGTTTAACAAGTGGCTATCTACAATCAGCAATGATGTGTACAGTGATACTCCTATATTCATCAATGAGATGGTTAATAAGCATAAGCCAAGTAGTGCGATGTCAATAGCTCGCGTAAACTTCCTTACTCATCTTTTGGAAAATGGTGCAAATGCTAATCTTGGATTCGAAGATGGAAAATTTCCACCAGAGAAAACCATATACCTGACACTACTTCATAATACAGGTATTCATCGACGCATTGGACGAGAATATATACTAGACGCTCCGATTGATGAGAGCTTTTTACCTTTGTGGAATGCGTGCGAGAATTTCCTTGAAAGCAGCAAGGAAAAGCCTCGGAAATTGGGAGAATTAATTAAGATATTACGTTCTCGTCCATTTAAGTTGAAACAAGGCGTTATAGATTTATGGCTACCTGCATTCTTGATTATCAAAAAGAATGATTATTCACTCTATAATGATACTGGAATATATATTCCTACAATTACTCGCGAAGTGCTTGATATTATGCAGAAGTCTCCTGTAGGCTTTTCTGTTAAGGCTTTCAATGTTGATGGGGTCAAACTTGACTTGTTCAATAAATATCGTGAAGCTTTGAATCTGTCACAGGATGCGGAATTTACAGCAGAGAGTTTGATAGAAACAATTAAGCCATTCTTGTTATTCTACAAGAAACTTAACAAATATGCAAAACACACGAAGCGATTACAAAAATCAACTGTAAAATTTCGCACAGCATTGGCATTAGCAAAAGATCCTGAGAAGACTTTTTTTGAGGATTTGCCTCGTGCATTAGGTTTCAAAGATACCGAAATTGCTGAAAACACCGATGTTTTAATGCGATATGTTGAGTTGTTACAAAAGTCAATTAGGGAACTCCGTATGTGTTACTCTAATCTTATTAACCGTTTAGAGGGCATGTTAGTTGAGGAACTTGGCTTAAAATCGAAGGAGTACGCATCATATAAAGTTGAGTTAGAACATCGTTATGCGTCAATTAAGACATACTTATTGACAGAACGACAAAAAACTTTCTTGACACGTATTATAGCTAAAAATACTGACCGAACAACATGGTATCAATCGCTCGCTTATATTGTGCTTGACAAACAGTTAGAGTCGTTGTTGGATGAAGAAGAGGCGTACTTGATGGATAACCTCATACACTCTTTCAAAGAACTTCTAAAATATGTCGAAATCAGCGACAAGGGATTAACAAACGAAGACAACTTCTTCCGATTTGAGATTATTTCGAATAACGGCGCTGCAACGCAACAAATCATACAGTTAAGTTCTGTAAAGACCAAACAAGCTAAAACTCTTGAAGAAAAGATTAATAAGTTTTTGTCTGGCGATCGAGACATTGATACGTATACACTTTTAAGTATAATAAAAAAAATTGAACAATGACTAAAGTAAGACATGTACTTGGTATTTCTGGAGGTAAAGATAGCGCAGCTTTAGCCATCTATATGAAGCAGAAATACCCAACATTAGAAGTGGAGTATTACAACTCTGATACGGGCTGTGAATTGGAAGAGACAGAGAAACTTGTTGATAACTTGGAGTCTTTCCTTGGCAAGGTTGTGCGATTAAAAGCAGCAGAAGGTAGCCCAGAGCCAACACCTTTTGACCACTTCTTAAAGATTAGTGGAGGCTATCTCCCATCGCCACAGGCTCGCTGGTGTACTCAAAAGATGAAGTTAGCGGAGTTTGAGAAGTTTGTTGGAGATGATCCCGCTGTTTCATATGTAGGTATTCGTGGAGATGAAGACAGAGAGGGATATGTTTCTACTAAGCCCAATATACAAGCTATTTTCCCATTTAGAAGAAACATCTGGAGTCTCGATGTTATACATAAAGCCTTACACAATGAGAATTTGGAGTTAATAACCGACCTTTACAAGTTGTGGACTCCAGAAAACATCAAAAAAGAGGCTATTGAGATTGCATCAACTCCTATAAACAAATCATTCTATTACAGTCGTAAACTGAATGCACTACTTGATGTAAGCATTAAAACATTCAATCGAGTAGTGTTTGAGTTCCTGAAGACTACGGATTATCCTGTTGGCAAGTTGGATAAATTCCCCCTAATAGATAATGAGGATGTACTTGTCAAAGAGGATATTCTTAAAATATTGGATGAAAGTGGTGTTGGTGTACCCGCTTACTACAACCCTATCGAATTTGAAGTAGATGGTAAAAAAGGTAAGTATTGCCGTAGCCGTTCTGGTTGTTACTTCTGTTTTTTTCAACAACGTATTGAATGGATTTGGCTTCTTGAACAGCATCCAGAACTATATAAGAAGTCAATGATGTATGAGAAAGATGGCTATACCTGGATTCAAGGTGAAACTCTTGAAGAGTTGAGCCGCCCAGAACGAGTACGACAAATAAAATTGGACTATATCAAGAAGCAAGAGGGCTTTAAGGCAAAAGCCACTAGTGGCTTACTTGTAGATATGTTCGATGATGACAATGAAATACCTTGTGCTAATTGTTTTATATAAAAAATATGGAAAATGAAGTTACAAATGTCGGTTTTACTGTTGATGCTGGATTAATTCAGCGTCTAGGATATGAATTGGTTGGTCGTGCTGAGACAGCTGTCTCTGAGCTAATTAAAAATTCATATGATGCTGATGCGACAGTTGTTGATGTCGATTTTATCAATGCATTTACCCAAGGAGGTTCATTAATCATATCTGACAATGGACTCGGCATGACAAAACAACAATTAATTAATGGGTTTATGAGAATTTCATCTACTGACAAACTCCATAATCCCACATCTATACGTTTTAATCGAACAAAGGCAGGAAAGAAAGGAATAGGAAGATTTGCTGCACAGCGTTTAGGTGAACGGTTGATTCTTGTTACACAAACTAAAGAATCCACAAATGCAATACAAATTGAGATTGATTGGGATAAATATTCTATTGATAAAGACATAACAACTATTACTTTCCCTATACGAAATATTCCAAAAGAAAAAGTAGAAGGAACAACGATAAAAATACATGGTCTTAGAGAAAAATGGACAGAGGCATCGATTAAGCGTATATATCGATATGTATTAGATCTGTTTCAGCCTGATTATTTATCAGAACGGAGTAAAGTTGATAAATTAGCTATTCAAAATGAAGAAACATTTAAAGTTAATTTCAATTTAGTCTCTAATGAAGGGAAGCGTTCGTTTTTAAATGATCAAATATCAGTATTTGATAAATCATTAGCCATTTTTGAGGGACATGTCAACAAAAATCATCATGGTATCATCACAATAAAAAGTGAAAGTCTTGATATAGATGATACTATGGAAATTACATATAAAAACGAAGAGAACAATTATTCTGCTCTTACAGATGTATATTTCAAAATTCACTATTTTATTTATGACAGACCGATGTACTACGGGGATAGGATATCTGGGCCTGAATTAAAAAAAATTCAAGAATTGTCTAAAACCGCAAGTGGAGTCAGACTTTATAGAAATGGATTCAGAGTATTGCCATATGGAGAGCCTAAAGATGATTGGACAAATATTGATAAACGTTGGAGTACTGAATCTGGTAAAATCAATATTCCTTTGAATAATCAGAATTTATTTGGCTTTGTAGAAATAATCGATCCTACTGGTAATATTTTTGAAGAAACAGCTAGCCGCGAAGGACTAATTGAAAATGATGCCTTTAACCAGTTGTCCAGTTTTATTAATAAATCACTCATTGCAGCCAGAAGTAGGATTGCTGAAAGAATTAAAGTATTCAAAGAAAAGCAAAATAATGATGATTTTACACAGGATTCATATACAAAGGATCATACCACTCAAGAAATGTTCATTAAATTGAAGAATATTATTGATGGTAAGTATATTCAAGATGCGAAAACTAAAAATGAAGAACAAGATACAGATCGTGATAAAAAAGAAGGACTTGAAATAATAAAGAAACTCGAAAATCTAATAGAAGAGGCTGGTATGCTTAGAGTTTTAGCAGGCCTAGGATTGACTATTGGAGAGTTTACACACGAAATGAAGCAATTCCATTCTTCTGTATATAGTCATATAAGTATATTAAATCAATTGAATCTATGCAATGAAGCTCAAGAACAAATAAATGAGATAAAAACTGTTTTTGACAATTTATTCAATTATACTGATTATTTTGGTACAACAATTTCTCAAAACACAAACAGAAAAAAAACTCCTGTTGATTTATTGGCTGTTTTGGATAGATTTAAAAAAACAATAAAAAACGATTTAGAGAAAAATAAAATTAATTTTAAAGTGGACGCTTTTGATTTTGATGTTACAACGATTCCTATGCATAGTTCTGAGTGGAACTCCATTTTATACAATCTATATACAAACTCAAGAAAAGCAATCAAAAGAGCAAATGTTGTTGGTAAAATATTAATTGAAGTAGGTGTTGAAGAGAATAATGTATTTATTAATTTTTTAGACAATGGTGATGGTATTCCAAAAGAGAACATCAATCGAGTATTCAATGCATTCTTTTCAACCTCTACTCCTGCAAGTTTTGATGCCCCAAACGAAGAACAGTTGATTGGTACTGGCCTTGGGCTAAAAATAGTTAAGGATATTATTGTTTCATATAAAGGAAGTATTTGTATTATTCCTTCATATGAAGAATATTCTACTTGTTTTCAAATTAAAATTCCTAAAAATTAATAAATACAATCAACTATGGCTATACATTATTATTACATTGATGATGATCCTGAATCTCAAAAAAAAGTTGAAGGTTTTAAAAATGAAGAACTATCTATTGATGCCATGCAACATAAAGATTCTTGGGAGTTACAACTAGAATTCTTAAAAGAATATGAAGATAAATATGATGGTTTAATTCTCGATTTAAAATTGGATGATCTTCCGAATAACAATAATATTCGGGCGAAATTCAGAGGAACTTCTATCGCTCAAGAAATTAGGACAAGACAGAAAGAAGGAATATTGAAAAGTTTTCCAATAATTCTGTTTTCTGCAAATGACAAGACGAAGCAAGCTCTTGAAAAATCAGGAACAGATTTATTCGATATTATAATTGACAAATCAAAGTTGGATGAAATAGCATTTCCTATATATACAAGACAACTTATTGATTTGTCTAAAGGATACAAGTATTTGTGCGATTCTTCCTTGACAACAGCAAAAATATTTCAGATTGATGATTCTTTTATTGACACTAGATTTTTGAGTGAGTTTTATGAATTAAGAAAGGCTCCTGTTCATATTCAAACCAAATTCTTAATTACGGAATTTTTAACGAGACAAGGATTACTTATAGATGAGGATGTTCTCGCTGCTCGTTTAGGTATTAATAAAGCAACATCAACAGATTGGAATAAGTTGTTGAAAGTACTTTCTAAAAATAAATATAATGGAGTCTTCAATAATGGATGGCCACGTTGGTGGATAAATCTAGTAGAAAAATGGTGGAATGAAAATATTAAATCTGAATCTATTTTGCGTTCGACACCAGCAAAAGAAAGGGTTGAAATAATTAAACGAGCTACAGGCTTGGAACATTTGATTGCTGCTGAAAAAATAAGCAAAGCGGACAGTGATGAGTTTTGGACTCTCTGTAAGGGATACCATCTTCCATTAGATCCAGTTGACGGATTAATCGTTCAAGGTCAGGATAATTTATATCCATGGCAAGAACCTGAATATGTTTCTGTAGAGGCTGCACTTTGGAGAACGAATATTGACGACTGGATTAGTGTTGCTGATGTAGAAAAAGAGAGGTATGAAGAACTAAAGATCTTATATTCACGCAAAAAACAATAAACTATGGGAAATTCTGTAGCATCAATTCAATATATAGCCAGTATCCTCAAGAAGAAGAAACTTTGTCTTGACACATCACCTTTAACAAATGGATATAATAAAGCAGAAAGGGTGTGGAATGTTGCAAAATTAAAATTTACAATAAAAGATAATATTCCAAGAAATACTACTCCCTTAGTTCCATCTTTGGATGTACTTTTAGATGTATTCTATAAAGAAACTGATAATACAGATATCCCATTATCACAGTACAATTTCAGGGTAACTGTGGAGGGAAAGAATCAAAATGGATTGTTTAAATCGTCTTGGCATTTAGATTATGACAACAATAATGTCCAAGATTTTATTCATCCTCATTTTCATATAACTTGGGGCGGAAATAAAATGAAAGATTTAAATTTAGGTGAAGTATTACTATTACCAACTCCTCGCTTTTCGTATCCTCCTATGGATATAGTCTTGGGAGTTGATTTTATTCTTTCTAATTTTGTAAAGGTTGATATTTACAAGCAAATACAAAGTGATTCGCAATATAAAGCTGCTGTAAAAAATGCACAAGAAAAATATTGGAAACCATATATTCTATCATTAGCACATCATTGGTGTGGTAATAGTTGTCAAAAAATCCAGTTAACAAATATTAAAGCTAAACATTTTCACCCTACTTTGATAGATTAAAGTTCATGTTTAAAACTGATATCATATGGCCAAATCACAGGCGTTACAAATCGCACACTGAGTGGGAACCTATAGGTTTCTTCTCTGATTGTTTGTGTAATGCAATACAGTTTGATTTGATGCTTGGATTCTTTTCATCTTCTGCTATTAGTGTGCTTGCTAATGGATTTGCTACATTCCTTTATAATGGTGGCAAGATGAGACTTATCATAAATGATATATTAACAGAGAATGATAAATTAGCCATTGCAAAAGGTATAAACACAAATGTAGATTTACCATGTTTTGATTTATCAGATATACAGAGTATATATAAGACTCTTACAGAAAGGGACAAGCATTTTTTTGATTGCATAGCATGGCTTATTCGTAATGATAGAATAGAAATAAAAATAATTTCTCCCAAAAATAACGTAGGTATATCTCACACAAAATCAGGAGTATTCTATGATGGGGTTAATATTGTTGGATTTGATGGCTCTTGTAACTTTTCAAGAACTGCTTTAGTTGACAATATTGAAAGTTTGACTGTTTCTTGTGATTGGGATGGCACAATTGAAACAGCCAAAATCAATGCTATACATGAAGAGTTCGAGCAGATTATTCAAGAGAATGACAGAAGTGTTTCCTATATCTCTGTTAAGAATATTTCAACCCAAATAACAAAAGTTATTGAGGATAAATCATTAACAGATTTATTGGAGTCAGAATATAACATTTTAAACAAACAGACTCAACAGTACACTTCTGCATCTATATGCAGAGCTTTAGAGCGAGCTAAAGATAGAGTAGAAGCCATAATTGAGACTATTAGACAGGATAATAAAAGCAAGTCTATTATTGTTAATTCTGTTCCAAGCTTTCCTTATTCATCAGGACCTAGAGATTATCAAAATCAGGCATTTGAGAATTGGAAAAGTAATAAGCAGAAGGGATTGTTTGCTATGGCAACGGGTACAGGCAAAACTATTACATCTTTAAATTGCTTGTTGGAAATATATAAAAGATGTGGATATTATAAAGCTATAATTCTTATGCCCACAATTACATTGGTCAATCAATGGGAAATAAAATGTAAAAAATTTAATTTTAATAATATAATCAAGGTCTGTTCCAAATTTAAGTGACATGACGAAATCGATTCAATAACATTGAATGAACAGCTAAGGGGCAAAGATAATAAACTATCCTACATCATTATTTCGACCTATGAGTCATTTACTAAAACTGCGGTATTTAAAGCATTAACAGTTTTCCCTAAAACAAAATTGCTTCTAATAGCAGATGAAGCGCACAATATGGGAGCAAAGCGCATTATGGAACTTATGGATGGGATACCATATTTACGTCGTATTGGTTTATCTGCAACTCCGGAAAGACAATTCGATGATGTAGCGAATAAAGTTCTTCAACGTTTTTTTGGAGCAGAAGACAAATATACTTATGAATATTCAATGAAAGAGGCTATAGATAAAGGAGTTCTTTGTCGTTATTATTATTATCCTCATTTAGTAAAACTAACGGCAAATGAAATGAATGAATATGCAGAACTTTCTATCAAATTAGCCAAATTCTTTAATAACGATAAATTCGACGAACACAATGAAATTCTCACAGCATTATTGTTAAAGCGTAAACGAATTATTCATAAGGCACATAATAAGTTAAAAGTATTCAGACAAATTATAGAGGAGAGATTCCAAGAAAAGGGAAATCTAAAATATACTTTAGTTTATGTACCTGAAGGTGTGAGGCCTGATAACGAAGAGGCTGACTATTATGGCTCTTTTGAGACTATGCCTAATGATGACTTTTCAGAACACTTAATAGATGAGTATTCTGCTGTTGTTAGAAATGTTGATAGTCATATTACAGTAAGAAAATTTACAGCCGAATCAAAAGATAGAGATTCTATGTTGGAAGGTTTTGCTGCAGGAGAAATCGAAGTACTTACTTCAATGAAATGTTTGGATGAAGGTGTAGATGTTCCAAGAAGTGAATTAGCAATATTTTGTGCTAGTACGGGAAATCCTCGACAGTTTATACAAAGGCGAGGAAGAATATTGCGCACGCATAAAGATAAACATATTGCTATAATTCACGATCTTGTTGTAGCTCCAGAAGTGAGTAGTGAGTCTGAGTCGTATTCTATGGAAAGGCGCTTATTAGAGAATGAACTTAAAAGAGTAAGAAACTTTTCACTACTTTCTGAAAATAGCGATGATACACTAAAAGAACTTGACGATATTACATCATATTATAACCTATCACTATTTTAAGCTATGGCAAAAAAATATGTAACTAATGGAGACAGAATTCTCCAAGCAGTCCTTGCAGATGAGGATTTAATTAGATTTGGCGAGTATAATCCTGCCGAATACAATGACTTGAATATAGCTTTATATTCTAACAATCTCGTTGTTAAAACTGTAGCTCAAATAATTTCTGGGGTAAATAATGGAGATAATAACAAAGAGATTTATACTGTTGTAACAAACTTCCTAAAAAATAATATCTAATGATAATCAAAAAAATTGTCATAACAAATTTTCGCAGCTATTATGGGGAAAACACTTTTGAATTATCAAAGGGGTTGACTCTTATTATAGGTGGCAATGGCGATGGTAAGACAACTTTCTTTGAAGCTTTGGAGTGGCTGTTGAACACGTCTTTGGAAATTAAAGAGTTGTCAAATGTTTCAGAGATGCGCAAATCTGAACTAGCTATAGGTGAAGTAGATACAATGTCCGTATCTATGCTGTTCGAGCATAATGGTGAAAAAGAAGTTACAAAGAGCTTGACTTTTGAAAAAATGTCGGATGGTAACTGCAAAGTAACTAATTATTCATTCCGTGGTTATGAGACAGATGGTGCAGAACGAATGCTTCGTACGGGGAAATCTCTTATTGACAGTTGTTTTGATTCCTATATCAGAAGATACTGTCTATTCAAAGGAGAGAGTCAATTGAATGTTTTTAATGAACCAACTGCGTTAAAAACTTTAGTTGATAAATTCTCCGATATTCGTAAGTTTGAAGATTTTGTTGAAGTAGCTTCAGATCTTGAGCAAAAGTCCGAAACTGCATATACAAAAGAATGTAAGTCAGATACAAAAGTTGCAAAACGTGTAGGCGAGTTACAAAGAAGGAAGGAAGAACTAGAAGGTAAAATTTCCGAACTAAGGCGTGATATTAAAAAGCAAGAAGAGGTTGCTAGCACATATCAGCTAAAACTAGATGATTTGGAAAAGCATCAAGCGACGAGTGAAAGATATCAAGAAATTAAAGATCGCCTTAAAACGAAAAATGAGAAACTTTCGCGGCTTAAAAGTTTGATTCTTGTCAATTATAATGCAGGACTTCTTGATAATTTCTGAATTCTGTCTCCGTACACACAAATTTTCAAAGAATTTCAGAAAAAAGTATCTGCTTTAAGCAAGGAAAAGAGACTTCAAAATGATCAAGATATTGCAACAAAGGCTGCTGCAAAAGCAAAAAAGGAAGTAGTTGATGAGATAGCTTCTTTTGCAAATGGTAAAAGTAAACTACCATGGTACCTTCCAGATGAGCAAACCATGCGCGAAATGCTTGATGATGAAATTTGTAAGGTTTGCGGCCGTCCTGCATTAAGGGGAACTGAGGAATATAAGTTCATGGAGGGTAAACTCCATGAATATATACGTCATATGCAAGAAGAGGCTGATATTAAGGCGGAAGAACTGAAAGAAAAGCCATTATTCGAAGGGCGTGCCATAGAGGATTTACATGCTATGTCTATTAGTTTTGGAGGTACTACAGCAATGGAAATAGCAAAAAAATACCAAGAAGTCAAAGACCTTATAGAATTCGTTGATGATAGGAAAAAAGATATAGCTATTGTCGAAGCAGAAATTCAAGAAATTGAAGATGAAAAATCACGCTTGCTTATACAAGCTAATGGTATTTCTGAAAATATGCTTGATAAAAATTTCAATGATATTAAAGGCTACTTTGAACAACGCAATAGAGCCAAGCAGCGTATTTCTGACTATAAGGCTGAGATGAAAGATTATCAGAATGACTTAGAAAGAGTTAGACAAGAATTTGATAGCTTAGAACCATCATCTGGCATGGCAAAAGTTTATGGTAAAGTTCATACTCTGCTAGATAAGGTTATGAAAGCTTTTATTAATGCAAAGAAAGAAAATCTACGTCGGTTCTTAGCTTCGCTTTCTGAGAAGACTAATGAATACTTCAAATTACTAAATGAAAATGATTTTCGCGGTGAAATTCGTATTCGTCAAACGGCAAATGACTCCGCAGAAATTAGGCTCTTTAGTTCTAATGGAACATATATTAAAGATCCTGGTGGTGCTCAAGAAACTACTATGTATATGTCACTTCTATTTGCCATATCAGGCTTGACTACATTAAAAAAGGAAGAAAACTATCCCCTGATTTTTGATGCACCTACGTCTTCTTTTGAGGATTTCAAAGAGAATGTTTTCTACAATATCATTGACAAAATTGATAAACAATGTATAATTGTTACTAAAGATTTGCTTGAGGTTGATAAGAAAACTGGTCATAAAACATTAAACACTGAAAAAATTGAGAGTATGACTTGCTCGGTATATAGAATTGAGAAAAAAGCCGGGTACGATCAAGAAGATTTGTCAACAATAAGAACAATAATAACTCCGATTAAATAATGGCAGCAGAAAAAATATTAGAAATTTGGGCAAAGCGCAATCCAGAATGGGAGACAAAATATGAAGATACTATTATCAAAGTTTTTTGTAATTATGGTAAAGGTACAACCAGTTATCAAGAAACACGCGCAAAAAAGTTTGGTGCTGGTTATGAAATATTTATCATTGCATTCTTCATTGGATTATATTTTAATAAAACGAAAGAACTTGTTGCTGATAAGTCTAAACGCAAGAGTTTTGGATGGGCAATTGAGAACTGGGGTAATATTGAATCACGTTCAGGACGTAAACAGTATTCTCGAATTAGAGAGTATATGTTTATGGCATTAGTTGCTAAAACAGAAGTTGATTGGATTGCACTTGATAAAGGAGAAATAACATCTCGTAAGGTGGTAGATTTGCTTATTGATAAGATGGAACAATATGCAAATTATGGTTTTGATTATATAGCTGACAAATTAGAAGATAATCCTGATCATTTCTTTAAAGATAGAGCATTCTTGAATGAAATCATCAAATTTATGATCTCATCAGAAGATGTTAAGACAGATAATAATGACGATGAAGAAGCAGAATCTTTAGATTAATTTTTCGGATTATAAATATCAGATTTAAAATAGAGGACTAGGTCAAAATGTTCATTCGGTTCTATAATGACTGCTAGGTGCGGGCCGTTTGGGATGAAGAACATTCCAAATGGAGGTTTTCGGATGTTGATATAGTTCGCGTAATCAATGATGAAGCGGATTATGCGAAAACGAGCGACTATTAGCTTTGGCTTAAAAAGAAACTGAATGCTGAGGTTACCAATGGTTAAAATAAGCCGCCGATACCCTTGACAGTTAGTGTCACAGACACTAATCCAGCATTATCCCAACAATAGAATAAATGCGTTTTTTGACCGGTTACTTATAGCGTGATAATCAAAGCCAAGAGAAAGCGTATTCGCTGTTTCAGAGTGTCTGGCTGAGCAGTTTAGAGCCCGGCTGTATAAAAAGTTTGCAACAGACTCACGCCTACTTGTTTGGCGGTCTGTATGAGTTTGTGGCACAGATTTATATCAAAAATATCATTACCGGAGACTTCACATTTCATTTGTAAGCCTCTGGTAAAGTGAGTATTGCAAAATAGAATTATTGATGTTAGATCTTGCATAAGAGAGTATTACCCTCAAGAATAGGCACTGTCCAGAAAATGGTTTGACATCACTACCCAATTCTTTTAAATATATTTTTTTATATTCTGTTTCTTGAGCTTGCTCTATTTTCTCAACTTGAAACCTGGTATTTCGCAAAAAATCTATTTGCATTTCATCGCCATGTTTACATATCTCAAAAAGGTTTCGTGCCCTAGTTTTTCCATTTTTCAAAGGAGAAATGATATAAACATTATTATACCTTTCCTTATGCCAATCATAATTTGTGCAAGTCAAATTATGAGGAATATTGATAATATCTCCGACTTTCATATCGCATTTGTCATAATCATTACAAAAACGATATAAGATAGGATCAGTATTTATCGGTGCTTTATTTACCATATCATCTAAAGTATCGAATAGATTTTGTATAAAATCCGTAATTCCTTCATAGTAGTAATCATCCCTAAAAATATATGAATATTTTCCTAAAAATAATCTCAATAATACTCTCTGAACATCAGACAATTTAAATTCAAGCTCCTTCTCTGATGGTTCTTTAATTATTTTGTTACAGTTCGATATTATTCTATCAGAAAGATAATTAAGTCGGTCATCTATACCTTGTTCACTCATCTCTCCAATAGAAGTATCAAAAAATAGTTCTCCATAATTTGGATGTTCCTTGCAAAATTCATTTTCTGCATTAATAAAATATTGTAAATCTTTAACCATACATTTCTTTGTTTGTCATTTTGCAATTTTTATACAATAATTTTAGTTCATACTCTCACAATTTCCTCATATTTATATTGTGAAAATCATTCCATCCTCTACTGTCTCTTTCATACGAACATTTCAATACCTTCATTGAAAAAAGATGATGTTCATCAATATTATCTAAAGACCAACTGCTATATTTTGAATAAACATATAACATTTTCAGACTTTCAACGGTTCCGTTTCCGGATGCATATCTCTGCATAACTGCATGTTTAACTTCAAAACAGGAATTAGTCAATGTACTGTTCTGACCAGAAGATATCATGACCATATTACCCAGACAATCTCGTTTCCAAGCAACTTCCGGTCGAGATTCATCGTCCCAATAGAATCTAGTTTTGTCACCATACTCATCTTTAGGATGCTGTGGGGCAATGTGCTCAATAGAACGATTCCTTCTGAATACATATTTTTCAACGACATTGAGTAACTCATTTTTAAAGAATAACTCTCTTTGTTCCCATAAATAGTAATCTATTCTCCAAAACCAATATCTATCAATGGTTGTGTATGTCAGATTATTATCGACAACGCTTTGTTCTGGATGCCATTTATTATCTATTGCCTTAAGTTTGGCAAGATATTCTGTAGCGTTAATATCAAGACTATTATTAATTGAAACAAAACATTCCAAATAGGTTAGCAATTGGGGCATCCACATATAATATGTCATGGCTGATGAAGCGGAATATAGCATAGCAAGATACATCCTAACCTTCATCTTCTCTTTGTCATCTCCTCTATATAATTTAAATGGGTAAGGCTCCTCATCTTCATCGTTCATTCTAATAATGAAATAATCTGTAATCAGACGATACAATCCCAGTTTCCGCATAAAAATTTCTGCATCAAGATCACGTTTATCAAAGGCCCACTTGAAAGTGTCACATAGTTTTCTCACATCAAAGAAATCTGTAACAAGCATACCTTCTACTACCTTTCCATCCTTTTCTTGTTCAGAAATATTCATATTAAGGCATATATATAATACCTGCAAAAGAAATTCTGGAAATGTCAGGAGTGAATGTTCATCAGTACGTCGTTTTACAATCTTATATGGATTCTCAGTATTGATGGCTATGTCACCAATAGCTATAGAGGTAGCTTCCAAGTCCTGATTGTCGTCAGAATCCTCCTCCTCTTCAATATCAAATTTAGTTTGATATTTTTCAAATGCATTATCTATATTCCCGTTTTGGATTATCTCAATCATAACATTTTTATAACGATTCCTCAAGCTGTCGAGCTGTTCATTGTTATGTTTTCTGAGAATCATCTTCTCCATTATGCTACAAGCATTCCAAAGAAGAGTATATTTTTCCTTATCAGTGCGCAAACGCCGGATGATATCGACTTTGAGTATTTCATAATTCTCCAATGATTTACCCGAGGTGTTCATCCTTTCAAAATAAGTATTCAATTCCATAGGGGAATAGTTTCTTGGAAGTTCAGAAAGAAAAAATGTTAGTTTCTCGAAAATATAATTCTCAAAATCTTTATCTGAATTATTCTGTAGTATTTTCTTCAAGTGTTTTGAAATATAATTCAATCCATTTTCCATTTTTTCATTTAAGAACGAACACTCTATTCCCTTGATTTTTGCTTCAAGATATTTTTTGTCTTCTTCTCGCGCTGTAAATTGTAGACGCAAGATATTATCATGTTCAGTAGAGAGATATAGAAAATCATTCCACTTGAAATGGATCCCTAAAAGAATCATTGCGGTAAAGCGTTGCTGACCATCGACAAGTTCTATACTGCTTTCAGTTCTTTTGACTGTAAGCATTCCAATGTAATATGCAGATTCTTTGTCTCTTTTGTATGAAGAGTAAAGGTCATCAAGTAGCTGGATTATCTGATCCTCTCCCCACTCAAATAATCTCTGATATAAAGGAATACTGAAGAATAATCCTGAATCTACAATTTTTCTTGGAGTATAAGCTTGTTTTATATTCGTCATTTGTTATGAAGTGTTTTAAATGAGTCAATAAGATAATTTTTTTCGTTCTGTTCATAAAGTGACATTTCTTTATTGAAATAATCAACTCTTATTCCTTTCAGATTTTTATCAAAATATGGGAGACGTTTTATGATATCCCGTGCACTTGCAAGGAAGAATGTTGGTGATGTAGCCTGATTTATCATTACTATGATTTCCATCTCCCCTGCTTTATCCATTATGGATTGCTTATTGGCTTTACTTTTCTCATACCTTAATTGAGATACAATCCTTGTTATACAAGTTAAGGCTTCAGATAGGTATTGGTTTCCAAATTTCATATAATAGGCGAATAAAAATGCCGCTATGACATCCCCGTACCACCAATGAGTCCGTCGCTTTCCTTCCGATAACTTTTTATTGTCATCGTTACCGTTAATATTTATTTCAATTAATCCAGAACATGAAATGGTTTCCCAAAGTATATGGTATTGTTTTGTCTCAATAAAATGATTATAATGCTGAATGAATGCATTTACAAAAGCAAAGAAATGTGTTCCTCCCTGTATTGGGTCCATAAAATCGAATCTCTCGCCAAAAGGTGGAATCTCTGGTATAGTTGGAGCTGCTTCAAACTCATTCTTAACCCTATTTGGTTCTTTTATATACCAATATTGTTTTCTTGTCCACTTACGGAGGCAATATAAATATATGCCTAAGATAATTGATACACTTCTATCCCCATTTTCCCGTTCACTTTTCACAAGAAGCTTATCCCACATCTTTGCCAAATGACGTTGTTGAGCTTCATGGCTTTCAGGAATGAATCTGAGATGATGTGATTTTAATAACTCATAATCTGTCAAAGCCTTTCCTCTGGCGTTCTGTGTTGAAAAGAACGTATAAGCAAGTTCAAGTGAAGAATCATTAAGAACTAGTACGTCAAACGAAATTATATCAAGAATTTTTTTGGCTTCTTTACTACGTGTTTCAATGTTGGGGTAATGTCTATCAAGATACATTTCAATAATATATCTGTTATATCCTATATATTTTTGAGCTTCAACAGAATCAAATTTTTCTTTCAATAAAAGAATGTTATCAATACACATAGCACGTAAAATGAGCGCCAAAGTAACAGTTCTTTGTTGGCCATCAATGATATCATAATCATCACCTTTCTTTTGAAGAATCAATGTCCCTAAATGATATTTATGATTCCTAGGAATAAAAATATCATCCAGCAGCTGTTCTACATTTTTTTGCGGCCAGCAATATATACGTTGATAATCCGGTATCTTTAATTTTAAGGAAAGTACATCTTTTAATGACATCGTATGAAGGACAACTTTGCTTCCAGTTCCATCTGTAATATTAATGTTGACAGAAGCACCATCTTCAATTTTATTAAAATCAATAGATGATACTGTAAAAATCTCCTTTTGAGTATCATTATTTCCGTCATAATAAGTATTTAGGAAATCTTCAATCAATGGATCGATCTTACTAATAAATTTTGTAAGATAATCTGCTAATTCCAGAAGATCTCCAATTTTATATTCATAGCGTAATCGTCCTTGTTTCATTCCATTCCAATTATGCCATAAATAATCACCCGATTCCGTATCGATGTTATCACGAAGATATTTATACAATCTCTGATTGAATGTATTACCATAATAATCATCCTCCAGATGCAACTCCAAGTAGCCATTAATATATTCATAATGTACTACTTTAAAATTAATCCGAGGTGAGACAGTAATCAATATATACCTATTCTGATGCCAAGCACTTTCATTTTCCTGGCAATACACCTCTTTATTCTTATCTGGCCATTTTTTATTTACAAATTTTCTGACTGATTCTACTGTTTCCGGATAGATATACAACATATTACCAATTCTTAATTTTTATTTCTTTTTAGATGCTCTTTCTCGTTTCTTAAGGCTCAAATCCTGCAAGACCTTTCCCATTGCATCTTCTTTTGCAAGAAGAAGAATATCATCATCCAGTTGAAGCGCATAAAGCACCCTAAGATAAATGCCTATTGCCACTGTCGGTACACCTTTCTCTATGCGTGAAACCGTAAGGGGTGAACAGGTGGCACGTTCGGCAATCTGTGCGACACTAAGGTTTCTACGCAATCGTGCAAATCTGATTTGTTCACCCACCATTTGCATCTTCTGCTCCAGTTTTCTTGGCAACTTGGTACCCATTGTACTTTTTGTCATAGCTCAACATATCATATAATATGCAAATATAAATGTTTTACTTTATTATATGATGTATTACAGAAATCAATTTTCGAATTTAATCTTGCCGTAATCTACTTGGTCATATCATCGGACATTGAGATTTATTATATTATCCATAGAGTTTATATTTCAACATATATTATTTCTAAAAAGATAACCATATTTTGAACAATAAAAGAAATAACACTTCTTTTTCTGTTCAAAATATTACTACTAAGGTAATCTTAGAAAATATTGACTGCTGTCACATAATGCTTACCACAAAAGTAGATTATTCCCTAAACTGTCTCACAATTCACCAATTGTAAAAGATAGTAATTCAAATTATATCTTGATACATTAATACACTATACAACTACATGAATACTTCACTTTTTGTACCTTGTAGAAAATACACGGCTCTTTCATTTAAGCTTAGATAAAGGCACATAATTCCCCCACCCACTTCTTATGGGAAGCAGGGATTTTGTTATGATTGATACCCAAAACGTTACGAATCCTCTGAGATTACAAATTATCTCATTTTTGATCCAGCATATGCATCATTGCGGTAAAGTCCAAGGAAAGTTCTCCGATAAGTTCGGCCGTTCCCTTAGCCTTTTCGGAGGGCTTTTTCCTTTTACCTTTCCATATCGAAAGTATTGCCAGTACCATCCTCTGTATCGTGTCAAGGTTTCTGGCGGACCTTGCACTATTCCGCCTGATGAAGTCCTGCCTCAGGTTGCGGTCAAGGTCCCAGTGCATGCTTTCTATTGCCCAATGCATTCTGGCTATTGTGCCCAGCCGCCGGGCACTTCCGTGAAAACTGGAAACATAGAACCTTCTCTCGGAAGATTTCTGACCATCAGATTTTCTTTCCGTTGCAGTCCGTATTTCGACAACCGTCAGATTTCCATTCCACTTTTCCCTGTCCGTAATCAGGTCATTTCCACGAAAGATACGGCATACCCTGGTCTCTATTCTGCCATGTTCAAGGAAAGGGCCTTCCGAATATACATCCACAGGCTCTGCAAGTTCGACATTGTCCTCAACCCCATATCGCAGAGTCCTCTGGTTCGCCTTCAGCTCGATAAGGAAATCACCGCCTTTTTCCCGGATTTTATCTATGATGGCTTTCTGGAAGGACATGGCGTCTGCCGTAACTATGCATCCTGACACATCCACCTTGTCCAACAGTTTGGGTACGGAAGTTATTTCGTTGCTTTTTTCTTCGCACATGTCTGTGGCAAGGGTGACACCTCCTTCAAGGGAATAGGCGGATACGATGTCGGGGTTGCGTCCGTTTTCAAGTACCGTCCCTCTCATTGCCTTGCCGTCAATACAGAGGATGTCCCCGGCACAACCGACAAGCTCATCATGGAAGGTGGAGGTAAATTCAGACATCCGCTCAGACATGGCTTCATCATCAATATGTTTGAATATACGGCAGAGCGTAGGTTCAGAAGGCACGCCGTCCAACAAAATTCCTAAAGAGCGGAAGCGTTTCAGATTACGCTTGCCAAATCTGATTATATCCGGACTTGTTATACACTTGCCCAGCCGTCCGAGTATTACAAGGAGAAGAATATCTTCCAGCTTGTATTTGTAGTTTCCCTTGTCTGTCCTGCGGTAATCCGGCACTGATTTCACAAATTCTTTCAGATGTTTCATTATGCTGCTACGACGGTAGGATGCATGTTCCTTTTTTAATATATTAGACATGCAAAATGTTACATATCAGTAAAATAAATCGTATTTTCGCATAGCGAAAATTAAGGCGGAAATCAAAAAACGACCTCTGTCGCATTTGATTTCCGCCTACAAAAATAATTTTATATGAACGATAAAAAGAAACACCGGAAGCGGTGCTTCCTGCATCGCTGTGCGCAAAAATAATGGTTTTTCGGAGAATAACAAGGATTATAGAGGTTGTTTTAAATGAAAGAGCCGTGTAGAAAATATTGAAAAAGCTTGGAAAATATACCATTTTTTCATACATTTGTATAGAGTCAAAGGCTTTCGGGAATTGCGAATCATTTCTAATATTTTGATTATCAGATTTTTAAATATTGTAATATTGTACCTTACGTGTATTTGAGTTTTTCAAACAAGTTTTGAACTTATTGAATACCAATGTTTGTCGAGATTTTCTAAATAACTGCTAGGTAAACGGCATATTTTGTAATGACTTCGTTTCGTTCGCCTTGGAATACTTTGAATGCACAGAATTTAATCTGAAGAGCAAGCGATGAGAGAACAGAAGCCATTCGTCAACTATTATAGGAAGTCCGGGAACAGACAGCAAAATAGCTTCCGGCTACAGAAGCAAAAGGCAAAGCAGAAAGCGTGGCAACAGAACAGGCAAAACCCTTCAGTTACTTTAAGAAGAAAACGACTGATTGCATAACGAAATCAAAGTTCTTCAGATGTATAAGGAGAAAGCACACACCGGGAACTTTGCCGGGAACGTGACAAACTGAAAGTAATAGGAAAAATAAAAATTATAGTTCAAAGTAAATAATGAAAATGAAAACAAGATTTCTATTAGGTGTATTACTCCTTTTTAGCATTACCATGCAGGGGCAACAAGTGAAAGTGAATTATGAAAATATAACAAATTCCCTTCCTGTTATTTTACAAGAATATTTCCGGATGCAAGGTGTACAACATCTGAATCTGACTATCAAGGGTGAATTCAATGGGAAACGAGCCAAGCTAAAAAAAATATCTTGCAACAATGGTATGTTTACAGAAAGAGAACTTTTACCTGATTTCGTACATTTTATATTGGTCGATAGTGTAGAAACACTTGATTTTATGGTAGCACCATACAAAGAAGATAGCATACGTTTAACTTGTTTTTATCCACCAGTAGACAATATGCCATTGTTCACAGATACGGTACGCTTGGATAGACATAAGATTCTAATGGAAACGTATACACCTGGTGATGGTTTTGATATTCCTATTATAAGTTATACCTCTGGTATTTCGGTGCAAGGTGGAATCTGGTTTTGTGGATTACGTGATTCAAAAGTAGAGCCACGAAAATGGTATGAGAAGTATGGTATTGATGATTATGTCTATTATACAATTCGTTTGGAGGAGGATAAACCTTCAAGTAAAGGAACTGTTTACGTCAAAATATCGAAGTAATTTTGGGGCCTAATGCTCCTGTATCAGAAATACAGAGAACAAGCTACCCTAACGCAAGCCTATAAGGCTCCGGCGTTTCCGCTGGGGCTTTCTAACTTTTGTACTTATAGAATATCAAAAAGAAAGCGATAGTGGAGTGTTACCCTCCCTAAAAAAACACTTTTCAGTGTCTAACTGCATTTTGATAATTAAATACGTTGTATAATTAGTTTTCCCATCATTGTATGGGTAAAATTCAACATATTCTTTAGACGTAGTTGGATCGTTCAGTTCTCCTGTTCTATCGTAGAATGAAAAGATTGTCTTATCCAGTTCTTTAATATCCCAATAATGACTAAAAATATAATGTGCTAAAGTTAGGAGTGGCGAAAGACCATCTTCCACGAATCTCACCTTCTTTTTTGTTCCCATCCTTATCAATCTCTACATTGGCTCGTGTATATATTCCATCTTTATCGAAATTCCAAATAGATTCCCAAGAGCTTCCGTCTTCATACTCTTTTTTTCCGCCAGTCCAGGTTATATCACATATTAGTGCGATAATGCTTTCTTCTCCATCGTTATAATATCCTTGTTTCTCAACACAATTGGAAAGAAGCACCATCTGTACAATCACTGCAAAAAACGATTATTCTTTTCATAATTAATATATTAAACTACACAAATGTATACAAACTTTTGTAGATTTGACAATCTGAACTTTTAATTTAGGAAAATTAAGGGAAATACAGAACTATAAACCTTAAACTGAGAATGATTTGCCTACTTTTGCGATATAAAAATTAGTAACATGAAAAACCTAAAAAAATATATCATAATAGCTATTTTAGCCAGTGTTGTTATATATTTATCAGGATGTGCAAGTCTTACTTATAATCCGCACAGCCAAACAGAAAAAGTAAAAGTGACTTTAAAGAATAAATAACTGTATCATATCAGTTTATGCAACTTGTAAAAGTCATATATATAACATTGATGCTCTGCCTGTTTATATTTGGTGCTAACGGGCAAGAAAACATCAGAGAGAACCATATCAAACTTAAAAATGACAGTTCAAGAATTCTCTCTGATAAAGTACGTATACCGTTCAATAAAACAGATTTATTATTGCCCAATCCCAATGCGAAAGACGTAGAAACAGCCATTGACAACACAAATTTTAAAGCGGATAGACCTTTCTATATACCACTATATTACATTAATCCTACTCCAATGTTTTATGGGGACTATAGTACAAGCGGACATATTTTCTCTCATTTCTATGGCAGTGGCTCACAAACCACGTTGCCGAGAATAGGACGGATAAACGAGGCTTCAATAATGTTTCATCATCAATTCAACAATGATTTTGAAACCCGACTGGGCATTAATGCCACCAAATATAACTTTCCCAAAAGTACCGGACAGGCTTTTGGCATCTATGGCGCAATGATTTATCACCCAAATGAAAGATTAAGACTAAAAGTGTTTGGAGCATATACACCGACTTACCAGTATGGCTTTTATAGAAATACATATGGCATTACTGCCGGGTATGATTTTACAGACCGGTTGGAAATGGAAGTCGGCATACAAAATTATTACAATCCGGAGAAAGGTTGGAATGTGGTTCCAATAGTCATACCACGCTACAAGTTTAAGAAGTTTGATATTGGAATAGACGTAGGCGGGCTGCTTTATGAAACAATACGGAAATAGGAAAGGAAAAGCTGTCCTTCCATATCTCTGACGTTTTTTTGTCATATCCTTAGTCTTTTTCCTTACCGTTTCTTTCATAGCCTCTTGCTGTACTGATCATTCCTTTACAAATGTAGCGTGCGGATCTTTCTGGGCCGCACACAGGATGTGGAGGCATTGAAATATTACCCTCTCTTTTTCGGGAAATACGAGAAGGAGAAGAAGTCCACCAGTTCCGGCAGCAGCGGTGGCGGCCGTAATTCCAGCGTGACCATCAGCACACAAAAGGAAGAGATATATGAATCGAAGGACTTCGCTTCATTGGAACCGGGGGAATTTATCGGAATGGGAAACCGTTCCAATATCAAAGGGCATTTCAGAAAGAAGTTCAGGCTGTTCGAACTGGAGGAGGAACCGCTGCCGGTAGTCGCGTTCAGGACGGAGAAGGAAATATCTGACAATTATACCAAAATACTGAAAGATATCAAGAGGATGCTTGGGATGGAAGACCAGAAGTAGATATAAATTCTTTGTTCATCGGTAAGTGAATATATATTTGGCAAATAAAAAAATACACTAAAAATAAAAGTGAGAAAATGTGTTTTGCTATATTTGCAGCATGTTTCGGAAGTATAAAGCATATTCTGTTCAGAAAATTACGATATGACAATGAAAGAAGATATTCAACCAAAGAAGAGGTCTGAAAAGATAATAATTTCAATAAGTGACGAAACCTCCGAATGGCTGGAGTTATATTGCAAAACAAACGGAATATTCCGTAAAGACTTCGTTTCACTCCCGCTGGATTATTTCGAGCGTACCGGGTTTGACCTGCAATATAGCGTTCTTGATTATTTCCCATTGGAGAAGATTATCGGAGAATTGTGCTGGGTACATAATGAACAAAAGACTTTCGGAAAAATACATGTAAAAACTGAGTTGTAATCAAATCTATTGAAAATACAATGAAAAAGCAATCTATATATTTTTTAGTAATCATCATTTTGTTAGTACAGACATCTTGCCAGCAAAATAATAATGAAGAGGACTTGTTTAACAATAAAATAACACTTTTAGAAAATAATCCTCAATTATATCTTTCTAAAGTTGATTCAATCCAAGTGACTAATCTTAATGACGAGAAAGAAGCAACTCATTTCTTATTGGTTTCATTAGCAAATCACTATATAAATAATTATTACCCACATAAAGAGTTATTACAAAAAAGTATTCATATTTTCACAAAAAAGAAACTAATTCAACAACAACTTGAATCCCTTTTGTTTCTTGCCAAAACATACAAAAAAGAAAAAAACTTAAAAATGGAGGTGCAAGCTATAGAAAAAGCTATAGATATAGCAAGCCAAATAGAGGATAAAGAATGGCTATGTTGTTTATATGGCTATCTAGGAGATATGTATATCCGCAAATACAATATATCAAAATTTATTAAATATCAAACATTAGCTAACCAGTGTATTGAAGATATTGCATTTAGGGATATGGATATATCAACTCAAGTACAAATGGCAAAAAGCTTTTTATATATAGGAAATCATAAAAAAGCCTATGAGTTATTGAAATTAATAGAAATTTCCATTGATAAAAACAATATTTATTATAATGAAATCAAATGCCTACAAGGTATTGCGTTATATAAGACTAAACAATGGACATTATGTATTGATAAATTACAGGAAGCTATAACATTAAAACAAACAGATGATTTTTTGTTTGTCTGCCATTCTATACTAACTTATTGCTATTACTCCATAAATGATTTAGCAAATGCTAATAAACATAGAAAATTAGCTATACAATATGACACAGACCCGGAAACTAATTTTGCTGAAATAGAATTTTATAAACTGTGTGCAGAATTTGCTAGAGAGAATAATAATACAGATAATCAAATTGATTGCCTGTATAAGGCAATAGAACGATATGAAATTCTTCTAAGAAATTTGAATGGAAGTTCTTTAGATGAAGCTATTCAAGCATATACCCACTTTTGTGATAAAAAAAATTATGAAAAGAAATTATCTACATACAAATATGCTGCTTTAAGTTCTCTTTTTATAGCAAGTATAGGGCTATTAATCTACATCAATAAAAAAAGAAAACAAGCTTACCAAATTGTGGCTCTTCACCAACAAATAGAAACATTGGAGGGATTAAATAATATAAAAGATGAAGCAAAGATGTTCATTTTACGTGATTTTGAAGTAGCCAAACAAATTGCGATGTTGAGATATACGCAAAAAGAACAAAGTGCTAAATTTATAAAAGAATTAAATAGATTCAATATTACACAAAATAATTCTTTACTAACTACGCAATGGGACAATTTTTATAAACACATTGATTTATCTTTTGATAATTTTTATACACTGCTGAAAGATAACTTTTCAGATCTAAATGAGAAAGCACTACAACTTTGCTGTATGATGGTTGCAGGGTTCAAGACAGAAGAAATTGCAGCTATATGGATGCAAAGTATTTTTTCTGTACACAAATATAAAACCAATATCCGAAAGAAACTTAAAACTCCTGAAGGTGCTAATATCATAGCTTTTTTAATGTCTGCTCCTCCATTCCAATGACAGTTTATACTTTTACAATCTTTTTTTGTGATATACCCTAAATATCAAATAGTTATATATTAAGTTTACAAGTTAACAAAAAGGCTTACAAATGGCGATTTGAAGTATTAAGTCTAACTTTGCAACGTTCAAAATCAATAAATTATATGATAAAAAAAGGTTTTTTACTTGCATCGTTTGCCATAGGTGTTTTTGCAAATATATTCGCACAGGACACCTTATCTTTCAAAAAGACAAGAGATAAAAATATCTATGTAGAGTTTTTAGGATCTTCTAACCTTATTGGAGTTTCTTTCGATTCAAGATTTACTCCTATATCCCCATGGGGATATAGGCTTGGTGTTTCTTATTTTCAAGGAGGGGATTCTTTTATTAAAGCATCTAACTCTAATAGAGGGCTATTTTTCCCTATCGAAGTCAACTTTCTCACCTCTGGAAATAAGCACAAATTAGAACTTGGATTAGGTTCTAATCTTGGAATATATAACGAACATATTTCTTTTAGAGAAAAATCAAAGGATCAATATGAAACAATAAATTTCACTTCCAATACAACATTTGGATATTATTTCTTTTCTAATATAGGTTACCGTTACATATCAACTAAAGGTTTTCTATTTAGAATAGGATTAAGCCCTTCTTTTAGTTTTAATGATAAACACGGTGTAACAAAAGAACCATTTATTTACCCTTATATTAGTTTTGGATATTCATTTTAATAAATTACACATATATGAAAAAAAGAACAAAGTGCTAAACTTTTAAAGGAAATAGAAAAATTTAACTTCATAAAATATAATGACCTATTAACAATACAATGAAACAGTTTTTATAAACATATAGATTTATCTTTTGACAATTTTTACTCCATGTTAAAGGAAAACTATTCATGCTTAAATGAAAAAGAAATGCAGCTATGTTGTATGATGATTGCAGGTTTTAAAACAGAAGAAATAGCTGCTATTTGGATGCAAAGCATATTTTCATAGATACAAGACCAATATTCGAAAGAAAATTAAAGCACCTGATGGAGCCAATATTATTACCTTTCTTTCTCAAAAAAATGAAATAAATAAAAAAGATAAATATTACAAGCCTTTTTCTATATTCACTACTGACAATCAATTGATTAAATCAAATCATTACAATAAAATAAATTCTATTATAAATGGATTTTACATATATATTGCATAAATTCGCACATTGTTAAAGCCATATTATGGCAATATAAATAGATAAAATGTAAACTAAAAAAGCATGGTATAAAATGAAAAAAAAATTATTTTATTTGTTATATATCATAACTACTTCTTTCTTTATGGCTTGTGAGAAAGAAGAACATTTAGTAAATAAAAACAATGAACAGTTACCACAAAACCCTAAAGATACGGTTCAAAATAAATTTATTTTTCAATGGGACACCCTTATTGATGATAGTAAAAATGATGACGAATTTTTTATTGGTAACCAATATATAGGAGTACAAAGATGGGAATGTTTAGCAACTCCACCTCACATATATGTAGGAGCAACATTTCCTAAAAATTCTTTCGCTACAACTTTCGATAGAGAAAATATAGATAAGAAACATCCAATAGATTTAACTTTTAATTTTCCCATTCCATACATAACTTGCATGGAAGATGTTAAGGGAAGTGAATATCTACAAAAGATAAAAGAAGCTCTGAAATCCAAAGAATTCCAGAGCTATACTTCACCTCAAAGACCATATATTATAAAATTTGCAGAATTAAAATCTCTATCAAATATAGAGAACTGTTTCCCATATAATAAAGAGTTTGGCAATGCACTAAAAAAAATAGCACAACAAGAATTTAATATGAAAAACATAAAAAGCCTATGTATTAGTGAAGTTATATTCAAAGGATTCACAATCTCAATGGATGTACCCTCAGATGGGTTATTCATTGCCCCTCCCTCTTCCCTTGAAGAATTAGTTTATATACGAACACTAACATATGGTGTTACTGCTTATTTTGTAATAGCAAGTAATAATTCATACCAAAATGTTTTAGAAACTTTTAAAAACTCATTTATGGATGAATATTATAATCCCAATGGTACATTACACGAATCCCAAATTATTTTATTAACGATATCCGATATAAACCAAGAAGCATCTATAAAATTAACATTCAACGACTTAAATAGATTTTTAAAAAATCCATTTATAAACGGTAATACATATGGATATCCTATATATTGTGAAGCTTTTTCTATCAAAAATAACAAAGTCTTCACAAGAGAAAACTAAAAACTATTACTAATCAACTCATTTAACTATGAACTCAAAATTATTTATTTTATTCTTAAGTTTCTGTTTGTTTTCGTCATGCTCAACGATGCTTGAGATAATAACAGGAGATTATAAATGCGCATACCCTAATTGTAATGAACGGGCGACAACAAATTCAGTATATTGCCCATACCATAAGCCCTACTATCTTAAATAGCATCATCACATACATACCTTCTCCTGTTTTCCCGCCTCTCTCTTTTTCTCCATATCCTTTTCAACCAGGGTTGTGATCACCCTGGAAGGGGAGGAATTATGGATATACATGAACAATCCCGGATTTTCGGGTTAGCGGAAATTTCTGGTTGGTAATTTTTAAAATTCGCTATCTTTGCTTACCTTTGTTTTATGAAACCCGGACAACTCCTTCGTGCCATCCTTCCGGATGTGCTTATAGACAACTTTAATATTGTCAATTTCGACAAAAGTGCTGACCGTTTTGATATTTATCTTGATGAAAAAAAGTTCAGCTAAAAGAAGATAAGACCAACCCGGATATCATATCCTATGGTTTTGGTGAGTACCGTACAATCCAAGACTATCCTATTCGTGGTCGCGCCACTTATCTCCATGTTCGTAAACGTAAATGGCTTGACAAGTCTTCCAATGAAATCTTCAGCTATGACTGGGATTTATCCGAATTTGACGGTACACGGCTGAATTCTGAGTTCGTTTCTTTTTTAAAAGAAGGAGATTGAATCTACTCCTGTGAGTATCTGTGTGCTTGCGGAACGTTATGGCGTAAAAGGGCAGACTCTTCGTAAACAATACAAGGAGAAAATCAG
>OOBW01000374.1_pt1 | contig 36662 bp, 39 predicted proteins | sample 1671701 | NCBI WGS metagenome assembly OOBW01 (sample SAMN06348183, study PRJEB24527) | human gut metagenome | biome: human gut; feature: ankylosing spondylitis patient; material: feces | host: Homo sapiens | place: China | collected 2015-10 | reverse complement strand
CCCGGGTGCCCGAGGCAGCGGCAACGAAGCGGAAAACCAAAAAGCCTGTGGTACAATAACTTCCAGATCTTTACCTGTAAAAGGGCTGTAATTCAGTCCTCCGCGGTTGAAAGCCTTGTGCCGTCATATTCATCGCAGTATCAGCCGCCTGGGGCGATCCGCTTCAGGTTGCGGCTATGCACTGCCGCCCAGGTGAGCGGCGGTCAGAGAGCTCAGGGCGTCACAGCGAACTCACAGCATCGCTAATCAGTGTCAATATTGTGGGTAATAAAGCGGGCCCTGAAATTGCGCTGGTTGCACATCGCCCCCACCATGCTGCCGAGCGGCTGTCAGGGCCAGCGTAATCTTCAGGGAACCGCCGCAGCCGATGTGATCCATATTGGCCACCTTTGTAGGACGATCTTCTTCTGGAGGAACGTCCCCTCGGCATTCTATATGTCGGGAGCCCGTTCCATGACATTCCTTCCGGGAGCGTAGGCTAATCGACCTGATAAAAGGAAATGCCGCATACCAGCCTCAACAGGCCGATATGCAGCACAAAATCGGACGAAACACCTGGTTCGCTATCTCCGGATGCTGAAAACACAGCGGAGTAAGGCTGACCTTCCGCAGGAGCGGCTTTATGTGCGGCAGCGTGGGTACAGTTTCCCTGTTCTTTCATTGCGCACAGCGCGAAAGGCATTCATAGGCGCCCAAAACAGATGTCTTAAAATTCAGCAAACACGCTGAGAGAGCAAAGAAAACCTCGGAACCATTGCAGTTCCGAGGCTTTCTCAACTGGCAGCGGGTGAAGGATTCGAACCCTCACATACAGAGTCAGAGTCTGCTGTGCTACCCTTACACAAACCCGCTATGTTCATCAGCCGCTCACTTGTCAACCGCAGCGAACAGATATTATTATACAGAAAAGAGGAAAATTGTCAATAGGTTTTTTAAAAAAAGTTTTCATTTTTTTGAAGTGCCTGAAAATGCTTGATTTTGCAAGGCTTTGCGGGGATGGAACCGACAGCGGCTGCATAATTTGACCGTTTTCACGCAAACTGCTGCTGGGGTGATTCCATGCTGAAAAAACGTCCAGACCAGTCTGCACAGATGCCAAGCCTTCGCCTGGAGCCGGAAAAGCGTCTTTGTCCCATCTTTGACTCGGTGACCATTGCAACCTTTCCGGTGGCAAAACCGGAGGAAATGGGCGTTCGTGTACTGGACAATTTCTGCGAGGAGCATATCCAATGAGGCACGCCCTCTCCCGGCTGGGAGAGGGCGTGTCCATTTCCAATTGCCAACCTGGGGGAATCGTGGTACACTGTCCAAAAGAATAGGGGGAAACCGATATGAAACGCTGTTTCATTTTTGCCGCCGGAACTTTTTTTGGACTGCGGGAGCGTCCCGGCATGCCCGGTGATCTGGTGATTGCCGCGGATGCGGGATACCGGGTCTGCCAGCGGGAACACCTTACACCGGATGTAATCCTGGGAGACTTTGACTCTATGGAAGCACCGGACGCGGGGGAGAGGGTCCGCCGTCTGCCGGTGGAAAAGGACGACACCGATACGTTGGCTGCCGTCAAGCTGGGACTGGAGCGGGGCTGCACGGACTTTCGGATCTACGGAGGGACCGGCGGTAAGCGTCTGGATCACACCCTGGCCAACCTTCAGACGCTGCTGTATCTGCGGCGCAGAGGGGCTCGTGGCTTTTTGTACGACAATGATTTCGTGTGGACCGTTCTTGAAAATGAGTCACTGCAGGTGAAAAAAAACGTAGAGTGGGGGCTGTTTTCCGCCTTCTGCCTGGGAGATCGGGCGGAGGGCGTGGACGAGACCGGTTTTCAGTATCCGCTGCGGGATGCGGTGCTGACGCCGGATTTTCCACTGGGCGTTAGCAACCACATCTTGGAACCCCAGGCAGAGATCACTGTTCGCCGGGGAGCACTGGCGGTAGGCTGGGAGCTTCCGCCGTTGGAAAAAGCGTGATACATAAAGTAGAATAGCGGTTTTGCCAAAGGACGATTGCGGCATCCTTATTTTTATTGTATAATAGGGAAAAAGAAAGGTTGACCTTTCTGAAAACAGACAGACCGTGGGACCAGGGTTGGGCACGGCGGCAGAGGAGGATTCTTGCCATGGCTACATTTACCGTAAACGGTCAGACCGTGACAGTGGAGCACAACCAAAAGCTGCTGCGCTTCCTGCGGGACACGTTGCATCTTACTTCCGTGAAGGATGGCTGCAGTGAAGGCGCCTGCGGTACCTGTACAGTGCTGATTGACGGAAAGCCCACCAAGGCCTGCATTCCCCAGACCGACAAGCTGGAGGGAAAGCAGATCATTACTGTGGAAGGGCTCAGCGACTTTGAAAAGGACGTCTATACTTATGCCTTCGGCACGGCCGGAGCAGTCCAGTGCGGCTTTTGCATCCCGGGAATGGTCATGAGTGCCAAGGGGCTGCTGGATCAAAACCCGTCTCCCACCCGGGAAGAGGCGGCATACGCCATCCGAAACAACATTTGCCGCTGCACTGGATATGTGAAGATCATTGACGCTATTTTGCTGGCGGCGGAAGTCTTCCGGGCGGGCAAGGTGCCCCCGGCTCCTACCGACTGGTCTTTGGGTCAGAGGGTTCCCCGGGTGGACGTGGCGGAGAAAGTCACCGGCACTGGACAGTATCCCGATGACATTTATCTGGACGGCATGATTTACGGCAGTGCCGTTCGTTCCCGGTATCCCCGGGCTAGAGTGCTGGCCATCCATACGGAGGAGGCTAAGGCCCTGCCGGGCGTGGTGTGCGTCCTGACAGCCGCGGATATTCCCGGGCAGAACAAGGTGGGCCATCTGATGAAGGACTGGGACACCATGATCGCCGTGGGCGACATCACCCACTATCTGGGCGACGCCATCTGCCTGGTGGCGGCAGAGGACCCGGAGACGCTGGCAAAGGCCAAGGCGCTGGTGAAGGTGGACTATGAGGAACTCCCCATGGTCTGCAATCCCAAGGAGGCCATGGCCCCGGATGCGCCGCTGGTACACCGCTCCGGGAACCTCTTGGCCCACAAGCATATCCAGCGGGGCAATCCCGCGGAGGCCATCGCCAAGTCCAAACACGTTCTCACCCAGCACTTTTCCACCCCCTGGACGGAGCATGCCTTTCTGGAGCCGGAGTGCGCTGTGGCGTATCCGGACGGGGACGGTGTGATGGTACTCTCTACGGACCAGGGCGCTTATGATACCCAGCACGAGATCATGGGGATGCTGGGCCTTCCGGCGGAGCTGGTGAAAGTCCGCAACTGCCTGGTAGGCGGCGGCTTCGGGGGCAAGGAGGACGTGACGGTTCAGCACCATGCCGCCCTGATCGCCTATTTGACCAAGCGGCCCGTCAAAGTTAAGCTCACCCGGGCGGAGAGCATCCTGATCCATCCTAAGCGTCATCCCATGGAAATGGAGTTCTCCATTGGCTGTGATGAAAACGGCATCATCCAGGGTGTGGCGGCGGAGGTCATTGCCGATACCGGCGCGTATGCCTCTTTGGGCGGCCCTGTGCTGGAACGGGCTTGCACCCATGCGGCGGGGCCCTACAACTATCAAAACTTTGAGATCGACGGCTGGGCCTATTATACCAACAATCCTCCTGCCGGTGCCTTCCGGGGCTTTGGCGTGACCCAGACCTGCTTCTGTATTGAGACACTGCTCAATCAAATGGCGGATCTTGTGGGCATCACTCCCTGGGAGATCCGCTACCGAAATGCCATCCGCCCGGGTCAGGAGCTGCCCAACGGGCAGATCGTGGACGAGTCCACGGGCCTTGCGGAGACATTGGAGGCGGTAAAGCCCTATGTGGACGCCAACAAGTATGTGGGCCTTGCCTGCGCCATGAAGAACGCCGGCGTGGGTGTGGGCATTCCGGATACGGGACGGTGCCGTCTGGTGATCGAAGGCGGTAAAGTCCACATTTTCGCCGGTGCCTCCTGCATTGGCCAGGGACTGGGAACCGTGCTGACCCAGATGGTCTGCGGCCAGACGGGGATTTCCCGGGAAAATGTGGTCTATGAGCGGTCCAATACCTACAGCGCCCCGGATTCCGGTACCACCTCCGGTTCCCGCCAGACGCTTTTTACCGGTGAGGCCTGCCGCAGAGCCTGTCAGGACCTGATCCAAGCACTCAAGGAAAATTCCTTGTCAGATCTTGAGGGACAGGAGTTTTATGGAGAGTATCTGGGCAAAACCGACCCGCTTGGGGCGCCGGTGCCCAATCCGGTCAGCCACATCGCCTACGGCTATGCCACCCAGGTTTGCATCCTGGATGAAGAGGGCCGTATCCGCCAGCTGGTGGCGGCCCATGACGTGGGCAAGGCGGTCAACCCCACCTCGGTGGAGGGACAGATCGAAGGCGGCGTGGTGATGTCCATGGGCTTTGCCCTGACGGAGCGGTATCCGCTGGTAGACTGCAAACCCACTGCCAAATATGGGACGCTGGGGCTCTTCCGGGCCAATCAGATCCCGGAGATCACGCCCATCATCGTGGAAAAACCCGGACTGAACGTGGCCTGCGGTGCCATCGGCATCGGCGAGATCACGTCGATTCCTACGGCACCTGCCATTGCGGACGCTTATTACCGCTACGACGGAAAACTGCGTACCAGCCTGCCTCTGGAGGATACGCCGTACAGCCGCAAGTAAAAAAATCCCTGGGAGAGCGAATTCTGCTCTCCCAGGGAAGTCATTCCTTTCGGGGCTGTGCCAGGGCCTGCAGTGCTTCCGGTGTGTCCACATCCGTCAGTTCTGCCGCAGGTGCCTCCACCAGGATAAGCTCCTGCTCATGACGGCGGATAACGGTGTTTCCGCCGTGATCTCCCGTCAGGGTCAAAAGCTCCGGAAAGAACCGGGCAGGAAAGATGCAGGGATTTCCCCGCACGCCGCCATGGCTCAATGCGGCCAGCTTGTCCGGCTGATGCCGCCAGCAATCCGCCAGATGGGCGATGCTGTCCCGGCGCAGCAGCGGCTGGTCGCTGACCTGAAAGAGGACTGCATCGCAGTCCTGCAGGGCAGTCAGTCCCAGGGCGATAGTGTGGCTGATACCAGCCTCCGGAGCGTCGTTATGGATGGCGGCGAAATGAAATTCCCCGGCCAGACGCATGATTTCCGGGTATTGCGTCACAACCACGACCTGTTTGAACTGCTCTGCCGGAACGGCTTCCAGGCAGCGCAGGATCAGGCTTCGCCCGTCTAAAGGAGCGGCCAGCTTGTTTGTCCCAAACCGCCGGGCATTTCCGGCAGCCATGACTACACATCCCAGTGAGACGTTGTGTTCCATTGGATTCACCTCGTTTTTCTTTCTAGTATATCCGATAATCCGCCGGAATTCCACCGAAAAGGAGAGAGGCTTATGAGCAAAAGTGTCGGAAAGAGCGTTGTCCGTGTGGACGCCTATGAAAAGGCCACCGGACGCGCGAAGTATACGGACGATCTGTGCGACAGCAGTGCGCTGATCGTGAAAATCTGCCATGCCACCATTGCCAACGGCTACGTGAAGTCTATCGATACCTCCGCGGCCCGGGAGATTCCCGGTGTGGTAAAGGTCTTGACCTGCTTTGATGTGCCAGACATTCCGTTCCCCACCGCCGGCCATCCCTGGTCCACGGACCCCGCCCATCAGGATGTGGCGGACCGGCTGTTGCTGAACCGTCATGTGCGCTATTACGGCGACGAGGTGGCGGTGGTCATCGCGGAAGACGAGATCTCGGCTGTGCAGGGTGTCCGGGCTTTGAAAGTGGAATATGAGGAGCTGCCCTTTGTGCTGGATGTCCAGGAGGCGATGAAGGACGGCGCGCCTCAGATTCATGAGGAATATCCCAACAATATTCTGGCGCACACCGATATCCGAAAGGGCGACTACGAGGCCGCCCGCCAGGAGCCGGGCCTCATCAAGGTGGAGGGGTGGTACGATACCCCCACGGTGCAGCACTGTCATATCGAAAATCACGGTTGCTTTGCCTACGAGGAGGCAGGGCGTGTCGTAGTGGTGACCTCCACCCAGATTCCCCACATTGTCCGCCGGGTGGTGGGCCAGGCGCTGGGGATTCCCTGGGGCAAGGTCCGTGTCATCAAGCCCTATATCGGCGGTGGATTCGGCAACAAGCAGGACGCACTCTATGAGCCGCTTTGCGCCTGGTGCTCTACCCAGATGGGCGGGCGCCTTGTGAAGCTGGAGTGCACCCGGGAGGAGACCTTTGTCTCCAACCGTGTCCGCCATGCGATCCGCACCCATATCATCTCCTATGTCCGTCCGGACGGTACTCTGGTGGCCCGGAAGTTCGAGGCATTTTCCAACCAGGGAGCTTATGCTTCCCACGGTCACGGTATCGTGGCCAAGGGAATGGGTGCATTCCCTCAGCTCTATCCCTGTGACAATCTGGAGTGCGACTGCTGGACGGTGTTTACCAACCGTCCCTCCGCCGGCGCCATGCGGGGTTACGGTATCCCCCAGGCCATGTTTGCCGGGGAGTGCCATATCGACGACATCTGCAAGGCAATCGGCATGGAACCGGAGGCCTTCCGCCGCAAGAACCTGATGCCGGTGGGCTATACCGATCCGTTCTCCAAGAACGAACTTTACAGCGACACCTTTAATCAGTGCATGGACAAGGGCATTGCCGCCATCGACTACCGCCGCAAGTATGAGCGTTACAAAAACCAGACCGGCCCCATCCGACGGGGCGTGGGTATGGCGGTGTTCTGGTACAATACCGCTGTGTGGCCCATCTCTCTGGAGTCCTCCTCCTGCCGGATGGTGGTCAATCAGGACGGCTCCCTTCAGTTCCAGACCGGTGAGACAGAGATCGGCCAGGGCTGCGACACCGCCTACTCCCAGATGGTGGCGGACGCGGTGGGCGTGCCACTTTCCGACGTCCACGTGGTCTCCTCCCAGGATACCGACGTGACGCCTTACGGTACCGGTGCCTATGCCTCCCGTCAGACTTATATCGGCGGCTTCTCCATTGTCCAGACCGCCAGAGCGCTGCGGGAGCGGATTTTGGACATCGCCCATGAGCAGACCCGGATGCCGGTTTCCAATCTGGATCTGGTGGACGGTCAGATCATCCGCAAGAGCGACGGCCGGGTGCTCAAGTCCCTGGGGGACTTGGCGATGGAGAGTCTGTACTCTCTGGAGCACAGCCAGCACATCACCGCGGAGACCACGGCTCAGATCAAGTCCAACGCCTACTCTTTCGGCTGTTCCTTTGCCGAGGTGGAAGTGGATATTCCCATGTGCAAGGTGAAGCTCCTGAACATCGTCAATGTCCACGACTGCGGCACCCTCATCAACCCCGCCTTGGCAGAGGCTCAGGTCCACGGCGGTATGTCCATGGGCATCGGGTACGGCCTTTCCGAGGAACTGAAGTTCGACGAAAAGACAGGCCGCCCCCTCAATAACAATCTTCTGGATTATAAGCTTTCCACTTTTATGGACCATCCCACGCTGCAGGCGGCCTTCGTGGAGAACGCGGAGCCCACTTCTCCATACGGCACCAAGGCCTTGGGCGAGCCTCCGGCCTGTTCTCCGGCCCCTGCCATCCGCAACGCCATTTTGAATGCCACCGGGGTCGCCTTTGACGCCTGCCCCATCACACCTCACGTCCTCTACCGGAAGTTTAAAGAGGCCGGACTCATTGAAGAATAAGGGAGGGAACCACCTATGTATGATATGAAAGCATTGTATCAGGCCACCAGCGTGGCCGACGCGGTGGCTCTCCGCCTGGCCCATCCCGAGGCCCAGATCATCGCCGGCGGCTCCGACGTGCTGGTGCAGATGCGGGAGGGCAAACGGGCCGGCAAGGAGCTGATCTCCATTTACGGTTTGGAGGAACTCCGGGGCGTGAAAATGGAGGATGACGGTACCATCCGCATCGGCTCTCTCACCAGCTTTTCCCACATCACCCGGGACCCCCTGATCCAGCAGTATATGCTGGTACTGGGAGAGGCGGTGGACCAGGTGGGCGGTCCCCAGATCCGCAACATCGGCACCATCGGCGGCAACACCTGCAACGGTGTCACCTCCGCTGACTCTGCCTCTACCCTCCATGCCTACGATGCCATTGTGGAGCTGACGGGCCCGGATGGTGTCCGCCGCCAGCCCATTCACGATTTTTACATCAAGGCCGGAAAGGTGGACATCCGCGAGGGAGAGATTCAGACCGGCATCCTGATTCCCAGAGACAGCTATGAGAATACCTTTGGCTATTACATCAAGTACGCCATGCGCAATGCCATGGATATCGCCACATTGGGAACCTCTGTGAATGTGCGCCTCTCCGCCGATAAGAAAACAGTGGAACGTGCCCGGGTTGCCTTTGGCGTGGCAGGGCCCGTGCCTCTGCGGGCGGCCACGGCCGAGGCGCTGGCCGCCGGGCATCCGGTTTCCATGGACTTGGCGGAGCGGTTCAGCCAGGCCGTGAAGGAGGATATCAATCCCCGGGACTCCTGGCGTGCCGCCAGGGATTTCCGGATGCACATTGCCGTGGAGAGCGCCAAACGGGCGTTCATCGAAGCGGTAAAACGGGCGGGAGGTGAGCTGTAATGGAGCGGCATGTGATGCAATATCAGACGGTACATTTCAATCTCAATGGCAAGGACGTGGAGCGCACGGTAGATGTACGGGCCAGCCTGACTGACATGCTGCGCAATGACTACCGTATGACCTCTGTCAAGAAAGGCTGCGAGGTTGGTGAGTGCGGCGCCTGCACCGTTATCATTGACGGGGAGGCATTCAACTCCTGCATCTACTTGGCTGTCTGGGCAGAAGGTAAGCATGTGACCACTTTGGAGGGCCTGCTGGGCCCCAACGGGGAACTCAGCGATATCCAGCAGGCATTTGTGGAGGAAGCAGCCATTCAGTGCGGTTTCTGCACGCCGGGCTTTATTCTCACCGCCTGGGAGATTTTGGGGAGCGGAAAGGAATATACCGACGCGGAGCTGCGCAAGCTCCTCTCCGGGCATCTTTGCCGCTGCACCGGCTATGAGAACATTCTCCGGGCCGTGAAAAAGACCATGTACAAGCGACTGGGAAAGGAAATGCCGCAGACTTGATGCAGCCGAAAGAGCAAATCATTGGAAATTGAAGTCAGATCGAGAACCCGCAAAGGCCGGAGCATGTCATGTGCTCCGGCCCTTGACTGTTTCGCGGAGGGGCCGACGGCTTGAAAGATTGGAGGAGGATGAGGCATGTATTGGAACTGTCTGAACGATGTGCTGCGGGCGCGGTATGGGACCAAGGTCTATAAGCTGGCGCTCTCCTCCGGCTGTTCCTGTCCCAACCGGGATGGTACGCTGGGTACCCGGGGCTGTATTTTCTGTGACGGAGCCGGGGCCTTTGCGGCCACGGGAGAGATCTCCCGGCAGCTGTCGGACGCCAGAGCCCGGGTGGCGGCCAAGGTGGGGCCTTCCGCAAAATATATCGCCTATTTTCAGTCCTTCACTAATACCTACGGCCCAGTAGAGCGGCTTCAGCAGCTGTACCAGGCGGCGCTGGCGCCGGAGGACGTAGTGGTCCTCTCCGTGGCTACCCGGCCGGACTGCCTGCCGCCGCCGGTGTTGGAGCTGCTGGCGGCGTGCGCGGCGGAAAAGGAGGTGTGGGTGGAGCTGGGGCTGCAAACTATCCATCCCGCCTCTGCGGCATACCTGCGCCGGGGCTACGAACTGCCGGTCTACGACCGGGCGGTGGAGCAGCTCCATCAAATCGGCGTTCAGGTGGTGGTCCATCAGATTTTGGGCCTTCCGGGGGAGACGGAGGAGATGATGGTCCAGACTGCCCGATATATTGGAGACTCCGGTGCGGACGGCGTGAAGCTTCACCTGCTCCACGTGCTGCGGGGGACGGATCTGGCTGCGGAATGGGAGGCGGGCAGGGTACCGGTGCTGGACTTAGAAACGTATATTCATTTACTGGAGGCGTGCCTTCGGGTGCTGCCTCGTGAGATGGTGATTCATCGCCTTACCGGTGACGGCGCCAAGCGGGATCTGCTGGCACCGGCGTGGAGTGGAGACAAAAAGCGGGTCCTCAATGCCATCCACCGGGCCTTTTTACAGGACGATCTGGAACAGGGGAGCGGCCGGCGCGCCGGAGCAGTCCCGGGTTTTTAATTTGACGGCGCTTTCATTTCGCAGTATAATAAATACAACAAAGAGAGGAGGGATCTCCATGAAGACCATTATTACCATCGGACGGCAGTTCGGCAGCGGCGGCAAGGAAGTCGGTATCCGCGTAGCTAAGGAGCTGGGTATCCCGTTCTACGATAAAGAGCTGCTGCGTGCAGCGGCGGAGAAAAGCGGTCTGTGCGAGAAGATTTTTGAAAATTTTGATGAGCGGCCTAAGAGCCTGCTCTATTCCATTGCCATGGACTCCTATATGTTCAGCCTGCCTGGCGCAGGTACCAGTGATTCTCTGGAGCAACAGGTGTATCTGGCCACCTTTGATACGATCCGCCACATCGCCGAGCAGGGTCCCTGCGTCATTATCGGCCGCTGCGCGGACTACGCACTGGCAGACAATCCCAACCATCTGAGCATCTTCATCCACGCTCCCATGGATGTCCGGATTCAGCGGGTGGCCAAGCGGCAGCACATCACGCCGGAGAAGGCCCGGTCACTGATCATCAAGACCGATAAGCGCCGTGCGTCCTATTATGAGTATTATTCTTCCCAGAAATGGGGTGCTGTGGAGAGCTATGACTTCTGTATGGATAGCAGCTATCTGGGCCTTGGCGGTACCGTGGAACTGATTCGAGCCATGGTACAGCACAAGGAGAATCCTGTTCCCAGCCCCACTGAGGTAGATCCTACTCAGCCTGCGGAGAAATAACAAAGAAAGCATAGAACAAGAGGAGCCATGCACAGCATGACTCCTCTTATTTTGTCCTGTATAGAAGAGAATCCCCACCGGGATGTGTATGTGGTGCCACTATTCGGAAATTTCCGAAGAGTCCTCTGCGGCTTCAGAAAGATCCTGACAAAAGTTGAAGGCCTGGTCAAATTTGTTCCGGCTGTATGCGTCCACATCCGCTACATAAGCCTCGTAAGCTGCCAGCAGGTGCCGGGCTTCTGAAGTCAGCACCGCGCCACCGCCATGCTGGCCACCGATGGTGGAAGAGAGCAGCTTACAGCCAAACACATCCTCTGCTGTGCGGATGATCCGCCACGCCTTGGAATACGCCATCTCCATGGAGGCGGCTGCCGCCCGCAGGGAGTGGTGCAGTTCGACTCTGCGCAGCAGCGTGGCGATACCGGGACCAAAGCAGCGGCGGTCATCGTCACTGTACAGCCGTACGGTCAGTTTTAGATGCAGATCCTTTTTCATACCGGTCTCCTTCAATGCCCCGGCTGCTCACTTGAGGGCCTGCGGGCGTTGTTTCTGGGTGTTGGAAAGCTGCCTGTTCCTCCACGGCATACCGGCGCTGCCTGCCAAATGCGAATGCCGGGAAGAGCATATTTTTATTTATTATATCATGTTGGACATCGCTTTGCAAACAGCTGTGCCTGTGGTAAAATAAAGAAAAACCGTGCCGCGCAGCGGCAGCAGAAAGCAGGAGGAGCAACATGGATAAGATCAGGCTGGGCCGCACAGAGCTGTACGTGAGCAAGACCGCGTTTGGCGCGTTGCCCATCCAGCGCATCGGTCATGATGATGCCGTGAAACTGGTTCGAAGAGCATATGAATCCGGCATCAATTATTTTGACACCGCCAATGCCTATACAGACAGTGAGGAAAAATTGGGAGATGCACTTCACGACGTTCGCCAGGAGGTCATCATCTCTACGAAGAGCGACGGAGGTGACAAAAAAACAGTCCAGGCCCATATTGAGGAGAGTCTGCGCCGTCTGCGGACGGATTATATCGACCTCTTTCAGTTCCATAACCCGGCTGAACTGCCGGACCCGGAGGACCCGGACGGCCCGTTTGCAGCAGCGCTGGAGGCCAAGCAGAAGGGCTACATCCGTCACATCGGTATCACCAACCACCGGCTGAAGGTGGCCCATGCCGCCATTGATTCCGGGAATTTTGAGACGCTTCAGTTCCCCTTCTGCCATCTGGCAGCGCCCCAGGATCTGGAGATTGTGGAGCAGTGCAAATCAGCGGATATGGGCTTCATCGCCATGAAGGGACTCTCCGGCGGACTGCTGAACAACGCAGAGGCTTGCTATGCCTTCATGCAGGAGTATCCCAACGTGGTGCCCATCTGGGGCATTCAGCGGGAGGAGGAACTGGATCAGTGGCTGGAACTGACGGCCCGGAATCCACATATGACGCCGGAGATTCAGGCGATTATCGACAAGGACCGCAAGGAGCTGGCAGGCAACTTCTGCCGCAGCTGCGGTTACTGCCTGCCCTGTACCGCCGGCATCGACATTCCCCAGGCAGCCCGGATGAGCGCACTGCTGCGCCGGTCCCCCTATCAGCCCTATATGAGCGATGAGTGGTACGCCAAGATGCACAAGATCGAGGAGTGCGTCCACTGTAATGCCTGCAAGTCCCGCTGTCCCTATGGCCTGGACACCCCGGCGCTGCTGCAGGTGATGCTGAAGGACTACGATGCGTTTTACGCCGAACACCACAACGACTAAGCGGATATTACGCTAAAATCGAAAGGAGATCCCCCTATGCTTTTTCAAGGCGAAAACAACAGCCTGAAACTGGACATATTCAATTATGAACTCCCCGCCGACGGCGGTGACCCCACCAGCGATGACCGGAACTGGCTGATCCTCCGGGCCACCTATGTGGACGAGGACGGCGACATCACCAAGGATTCCAACAGCTGCCTTTTGACCTACGAGCTGCAGGAGATGACCGCCGGACTCAAGGTGCTGGATGCCGGCATCCGGGACCGGTATGAGAGCAGCTTTACCGAGCCCTACTTCACTCTTATTGCCCAGGCAGAGGGAGAGGGCTTTTTGGTGGAGGTATCCTTCTTCCTGCCTAACACCATGGACGGGGACGACACCGCCGAGGTGACGGCCCATTTTTCCAAGGCGGATATGCGGGCTCTTCTGGACGAGCTGGACAAGCTGTGCAAGAAGTTCCCGGACCGGACATAAAAGAAGTAAGGAAAAGCCGCTCCCGTCAGGGAGCGGCTTTGGATTTTCCAAGCAGGATGTAGAGGTACGGCGTAAACAGGGCCGGAACGGCCAGCGGCCAGGACACCTGATCGAAGAGGCGGAACAACAGTTGGGAGGCCCAGGAAGAGGCTTCTGTGGTATCGTAGAGGTAATAGACCCAGAGGGAGTATCCGCCCATGGCCTGGCTGATCTGCTCCCAGGCCAGAAGGATGGCGTGCCAGACCACCATGATGGTGGCGGAGTAGAAGATCTGCCTTCGCTCCATACCGCGGATAAAGCGCCATCCGGCCAGCCAGAACAGGATGAAGGCCAGGATTGCCGAGAGGATGGACACATATCCGGTGGAGACCTGGTAGGCACCTGTGGCCGGATCCGGGCCCCGGGCGATCTGGATGCGGCCCCAGACGAAGGCCATCAGGAAAGAGAGGATACTGCACACGATTCCGGTACCTGCCAATACCAGTGGGACCCGCCAGAGAGGCTTTTTCCAAAACTCCATGGACAATCCGCCTTTCCTCTTTTTTTCATCGTAACACGCAGAAGTCGCCAGCGCAATAAAAACTTCCCCCTGGAAGCTCTGCTTTCAGGGGGAAATAAAGGTTACAGACTGTTGGCCTCGTCCACCACCTTGCGGATGGCGTCGGCGGCATCGGTCGGGAGCTTGTTGAAGCCGCCTTCGGCGGTTTCCAGACCCTCCACATAGTTGAGGCGGTCGGTCATCCGGGCCTTGAGCTGGGCAACATACGTCTTGTCGCTCAGGTCCGGCACAAAGCCCTCCCACTCCAGGATCTCAATGTCCTCGAAGGGGCCCCAGGGCTTAAACTGGGCTTTGCCCTCCACAACGGATTCCAGAATGCCCAGAGTGTCTTCCTTCTGGACCTTCTTGCCCATGAAGTCGCCGGTGTTGATGATATAGCAGGCCACATTCTTCTCTGCCACCAGCTTCTTGAACTTTTCGTAGTCGTTCACCAGGGGATAGGTACGGAAGGGGTTGGCGTAGGGTTCCACCACTAGGGCATTGGGGTCCACACCCTCCTTGAGCCGCTCAGCGGAAGAGCGTTTAGTGGCCAGAGTCGCACCCATGACGGAGGCCAGAGAGGCGCCCTTGAGCTTGACAATGGGGGGGATGGTGGGGTCCTTCATGATCCAAAAGATGGCATTGACGGGGGAGTCGATCTTATCCACCCGGTTGGGGGACCACAGCTTGGACTTGATGGCCCGGCCGTTGCCGTTGCGGACATCCTCGGTAACGCAGACCACTTTGCCATCTTCATCCAGCGTAGCGGAGCAGTTCTGCACCGTCAGGAGGTACTTGTTGTCCGGCGCGTTTACAGGGTAGTCGGAAGTCTTGTCGAAGTAGGTGGGCTCCAGAGCGATGGAGGCGCAGCTTTCCGTGTTGATGATGAAGGCGTCGTCGTGGAGGACCTTGATGGCAGGATACTTGCCGCCGTGCTTGGCGTGGGTCAGGGTGGACTTGCCGGAGCCGGACAGGCCAAACACCGCCGCCACGAACTTGCTGCCGTCGTCCAGGGTGTACTCCTTCTGACCGCCGTGGCAGGAGGCGTAGCCGTTGCGGTTGGCGATGGCCCAGGCCAGGGTCAGCGTGCCTTTCTTGTGCTCACCGAAGTAGCGCATGCCCAGGATAGCGGCGCAGTTGGTCTCCGTGTTGAAGTAGCACAGGCATTTGGGGTCGCACACGTCCTCCTGGCCCGGCGCGCCGGTCCATTGAGGATCGGAGAAGATATAGATGTCCGGCTCGCTGCCGTTGCCCACGGGCTTGGAGCCCTTGTACATCTTCACATATTCATCAGACTGATACTGGAAGTTGAGCATCCAGTTGTACAGGAGGTTTTCCTCACCTTCGGGGATCAGCAGATGGGCTTTGACCATGAACTCCGGGTCCAGGCCGATAAAGACCTCCGCGTGGTACATCGTCTTCCAGCGGGTGTCGTACACGGCGTCCATGACGATCTTGTCCAGCTTGTCGCACTGCACACCGGGCTTACCGGCGATGCGGCGGGCAGGGGCATAGCGGCCGGTGATGGAGCCGTCGTTGAACAGCAGCACCTTGGCGTCCGGTTCCAGGCCGAATTCCTCACCCCGGTAGACCGGCATATCGGTGACAATGGTGCCGGGGGAGTTTTTCGCCAGATCATATGCCTCCCGCAGGGAATTGACTTTCACCACGTTGTTGCCGTAAAACGGCGCTTCGATGATGGAGCGGGTTCTGGAAAAACCGGTTTTGCCCGGACCAATCTCGCATCTGGGGTAGTATGCTTTCGTGGACATCTGAAATTCCTCCTTTTTTGCTGGCTGCTATGAAAAATGCCATGGCAGAATGAACTTGACTATTACTATACGGAAGATTCCCGCAAAACGCAAGGGAAACTGATCAGGATTGGAGAGGACGCAGCAGCTGGGCCAGCCGGGCAAAGTCGGAGAGGGTCAGCTGCTCGCCCCGGACACTGGGACTCCAGCCGCCCTGCTCGATGGCTGATTGGATGGCGGTCTTGTCAAATCCCTTCAGTCCGGCGGCCAGACTGTTGGCTAGGGTTTTCCGCCGCAGTACGAACGCGGCCCGCACGCAGCGGAAGAAAAACGCCTCGTCCTCCACCTCCACGGCGGGACGGCTGCGCCGTACGCAGCGAATCACAGCAGAGGTCACCTTGGGAGCGGGCAGGAACTTTTCGCGCGGTACATCAAAGAGCAGTTCCGTTTCCATGTAGTACTGCAAAAACAGGGAAAAGGCTCCGCCGTCCGCAGAACCCTGAGCCGCGCACAGCCGCTGGGCAACTTCCTTTTGGATCATGACGGTGATGCGCTCAAAGCAGGGAGTCTCCACCAGTTTTGTCAGTACAGGGGTAGTGATGTTATAGGGGAGGTTGGCGCATACGATGGGGTTCAGCCCGACAAATTTCTCCTCTGCCAGCTTGGAAAGGTCCAGCTTCATGACGTCGCCGGGGACGATCTCTACATTTTGGTAGGGAGCCATGGTCTCTGCCAGTACCGGCAGCAGAGCCTTGTCCAGCTCCACCGAAACCACCCGACCTGCCAGGGCGGCCCGTTCTGCCGTCAGCGGTCCGATGCCGGGGCCGATCTCCAGCACGCCGCAGTCCGCGTCCGCCCCGGAGGCATCCGCAATGGCCGCAGGCACGGCGGGATCAATGAGGAAGTTTTGGCCCATGGATTTGGAAAAATGGAAGCCGTGGCGTGCCAGCAGCTCCCGGATGGAATCGTAGTCGCAGAGATTCATGGTGTTCCGCCTTTCCGTCAATGCATGATACAACGGTAGTATAGCAGATTCGGCGGGATTTGAAAAGGCAGGGGCAGCTGCAAAATACCGCAAAAATTTTGGCTCAGGAGTGTATGCACCGGCAGACGCCGACCAAAGGTCCGGCGGAGAGCCGGAGCCCCAAGACGTTTTTCACGCTGCGGAATCCCCAGGAAAACAAACACCCCGACAGCCCTTGATGGACTGCCGGGGTGCTTTCTGCCTTACGGCAGGAGATAGACGGTGCAGCTGCGCCGTCCAAAATTGATGCACTGCTGATAGGTGTTGTAATAGAGATCCACCGTGTTGCCACGAACACCCGTATCCGATGCAACGGCCATGCCGTAAACCACGGAACCGTCGTTGGTGACGATATACATCCGGGTGCCCAGGGGAATAACGCTCTTGTCCACAGCCACGGTGCCCACACCAACGGTGGTGCCGGTGGCGGTGTAGGTATCCGCGCCGCCGTATCCCGCGGTATAGGCGGTGGCGGTCATGGACTTGGCAGCGGAGAAGGGCATAGTGACGCCGGACTGGAAGGCGAGATAACCGCTGCCGTCCGCATTTTTGACCACCTTGGAAATGCGGTCGGTGGAGGAGACGCTGGACACCGCGGTGCCCACTTCCACGATCTCATCCACTGCAGTGCCGTCCAGTTCTTCCACGAACTGGCGGGAGACCTGCTCGCCGCCGGACCAGACTACCTCGTACACCGAGGTGCGGGTGCCGTCGGCGCCGGACTGGACCACCTTCTCAGTGCCCTTGGCCAGATAGGGATTGGTCCGCCGGATGGTCTTGTGCGCCTCAGGCTCTGTGACGCGGTCGTAATAGGTCAGCTCGGATGCCACCGTCAGTTCCACGCCGTCATCAGAGAAATCCACCGCAACCATCTCCAGGGGGCTGGGATGGATTTCCAGGCGGTCGAGCAGCGCGGAGACTGTTTCTTCCCGGGTCTCGGCGGTGAGGACGGTGCCGTTGTACGTGATCTGTGCCCGCTGGCCGGCGGTCAGCGTCACGTCGTACCCCGTGCTGTTGCTGGAGAGAAACACCAACTGAGAGGACAGGTCCGTCGTGTCGGCTTCGTCATCCAGTACGATGGCGGAATCCTCCACGCCGGTGAGGATATACAGTGCGTCGGCATGATTCATAGCCGCGTAGCTGGTGCCCACCACAGCTACCAAGGTAAAGACTGTCAGGCAGTGGCGATTCCAAAGCACATGCAGCTTTTTCCGTAGGTCGTTTGTGTTGAACATGAATACCTCCTAATTGAAGTTCTCCGGCCCGTTTTTCTCTGCCTGCCATCACAGGTGCAGGAGGGAAAACAAAACTTGTAACTTTTGTTACCGGCTGAAAAACTGGGCTTAGTATACACCTGAATCCCACTTTTGTCAAGTTTGCGCTGGTATTTTAGGAATGTACCCCCCACTTTTGACTTAAAATTGCGAAAAGCGACTGGAAGTATCTGTAAATTTACTACAAAAAAGTAACAAAAAAATAACAGCAGCAACAAAAAATAACCGCTGTATCCGATCGTTTAGATACAGCGGTTATTTTAAAAAAAGCGACAAATTTTAGAACATTTACCCCACTTTTGGAGTAAAGCCCAGATCCTCCAGCTCGCTGATGGCGGTCTTGACGCAGTTGTCGCAGCCGTCGATGGTAACGGTTTTGCTGGCCAGGTCCACCTGGAACTTCAGCTGGGCGGCAGTGAGGGCGTTGGTGATGCGCTTGACGCAGTTTTCGCACATCATATCAGGGACTTGAATGGTAGTCATCTTTGAATTCCTCCTTATTAAATCAAACCACAAAACTGGTTTATTTCATCATCTTCTGGATGGTGGACACCAGATCGTCCACCACTTCCAGTTTGCCGGCCTGAATGTCCTGCACTACGCAGGTGTGGATGTGATTGGCCAGCAGTTCCCGGGAAAAGGCGTTGAGCGCGGCCTGGATGGCGGAGACTTGGGTCAGGATATCCGTGCAGTAGGCCTCCCGTTCCACCATGCCCCGGACGCCTCGGACCTGGCCTTCGATCCGATTGAGGCGCTTGATCAGGGCATCGTATTCCGCAGGTTCCCGGTGCTTGTGGCGGCAGCACTCCGCCGGAGAAGTACATTCCTTATGTTCCATCGCAGTTTCCTCACATTTTTGAATTGAATGAAGGTGGCGGATTACAGCTTGGCCCGGCCCAGCCGCAAAGCGTTGCCTACCACGCACACGGAGCTGAGAGACATGGCCGCCCCTGCGAACATGGGGGAGAGCAGGGGACCGCCCAGAAGATACAGCACGCCTGCCGCAATGGGAATGCCAATGGTGTTGTAGCAGAAAGCCCAGAACAGGTTCTGCTTGATATCCCGCAGCGTCAGGCGGCTGAGGCGAATGGCCCGGGATACGTCCTCCAGATCCGAGCGCATCAGCACGATGTCGGCGGACTCAATGGCAATATCACTGCCGCTGCCGATGGCGCAGCCTACATCGGCGGTAGTGAGAGCGGGGGCGTCGTTGATGCCGTCACCCACCATCATAACGGTCCGTCCCTGCTTTTGCAAGTCCTGTACCACGCCGGCTTTTTCCTCCGGCAGCACCTCGGCGATGACGGTGTCCACTCCCACCAGAGAGGCGATGTGTTCTGCCGCAGCCCGGTTGTCGCCGGTAAGGAGCACCGTGCGGATGCCCTGGGATTTCATCCGGGCGATGGCAGCGGCGCTGGTTTCCTTCACCGGGTCTGCCACGGAAATGAGCCCAAGCAGCACGCCGTTTTTCGCAAAGTACATGGGCGTTTGTCCCTGAGACGCCAGGGTCTGTGCCTGCGTCTCCAGGGGGGTGATATCTACGCCGGATTCCTCCAGCAGCCGCCGGTTGCCCGCCAGAACCGTTCCGTCCTCCAATGTGGCCCGGATGCCCCGGCCGGAAAGCGTTTCAAAGGATGCCGGACGGACAGAGGAGTCAAAGCCCTGGGTCTTAGCATAGCCGGTGATAGCCTGAGCCAGCGGGTGGGCAGAGACGGCCTCCACTGCCGCGGCGATGGCAAGCAGGGTCTCCCGGGGGCACTGGAAGGGGAGGACCTCCGTAACGGTGGGGGTGCCCTCCGTGACGGTGCCGGTTTTATCCAGCACTACGGTGTCTACGCTGTGGGTGATTTCCAGGATTTCGCCGGAGCGGATCAAAATCCCGTGCCGGGCACCCAGTCCGGTGCCCACCATGATGGCGGTGGGGGTAGCTAGTCCCAGGGCGCAGGGACAGGCAATCACCAGCACGGAGGTGAACACCCGCAGAACAAAGGAGAAGGGCTGCCCGGCAATGGCCCAGGCCGCTGCCGCCAGCAGCGCAATGCCCATCACCGTGGGGACGAAGACGCCCGCCACCTTGTCGGCAGTCTTGGAGATCGGGGCCTTTTTGCCCTGAGCGTCCTCCACAAAGCGGATAATGCGGGAGAGGGTGGCGTCCTCTCCGGTGCGGGTCACCTGCACATAGAGCACGCCATTTTGATTGATGCTGCCGCCAATGACCTCACTGCCCACCGTCTTTTCCACCGGTAAGCTCTCGCCAGTGAGCATGGCCTCGTTGACGCTGCTCTCTCCCTGGGTGACGGTACCGTCGGCGGGGATACGGGCACCGGGCTTTACCAGCACCACATCACCGGTCTTGAGCTGGCTGGTGGGAACCTCCCGGCCGGAGTCCGCCAGAATGGCAGTGTCTGGAGAGAGCTGCATCAGCGCGGTGATGGCGCCCTTGGTCTTCTGCATGTTCCGGCTCTCCAGGAACTTGCCCAGAGACACCAGCGTCAGCACCACGGCTGCGGATTCGTAATAGAGGTTGTGAACGTAGGTGCGAGGGGCGTCGGAGATCAAAAAGGTCATGACCACGCTGTATGCAAAGGAGCAGGCAGAGCCGATGGCTACCAGAGAGTCCATGTTGGGATTGCCGTGGAACAATGCCTGGAAGCCGCTGGTGTAGAAGCGGCGCCCGCAGTAGAGCACCGGAATAGTCAGGAGCAGCTGCAAGACGGCAAAGTTCACCGGATGGGTGTGCATGGAAAAGAGGTCCGGCAGAGGCAGAGACGGCAGGCCGAAGGGCAGCATCTGTCCCATAGACACGTAGAGCAGAGCCACGGAGAAGATGGCTGCCGTGATCAGCTCATATTTTTTCCGGCGCAGTTCCGCCGCTTCGGCGTCTTTGAGATCCTGGGCGGTGACTTCTTTATGTTCGGCGTGAAGCGCGGCACCAAAGCCCGCTTTCTCCACCTTGGCGATGATCTGTTCCGGCGTGACCTGCGCTTCGTCATAGGCAATGGTCATGATGCCGGTGGTCAGGTTTACGTCACTGCGGTCCACGCCCGGCAGCTTCCGGGTGACCCGCTCCACCGAGGCGCTGCATGCGGCGCAGTGCATGCCGGTGATGTCGTATTTTTCCTCTCGCATGGGAGCCTCCTTGGTCTGGCAGTTACCCCTGGGGGGTATTTTCCTAATGGTTGGAGTATATACCCCCTTGGGGTATTTGTCAAGCCATGTTTCAAACAGAACCGGGAAAATTCCAAAAAGGCCTTGACTTCACCTCTTGGTGTGATATGATGGTCTAAACAAACAAAAAGTTTGAACAGCTAAAAAATTTTTGAAATTGGGAGAAAGGTGAGCGACATGCGAGAGACGATCCAGTGGACCCTAAATCAGATGCCCCGGAGCGACGACCGGCAGCTTTCCATCATGTCCCTTGAGAATGTGGCGAAAGCGCGTTCCTTCCACCGCAGTTTTCCGCAGTATTCCATCACGCCGCTGGCCCGCTTGGACGGTATGGCCAAGCACCTGGGCCTGGGCAGCCTGTTTGTCAAGGACGAATCCTACCGTTTTGGCCTGAACGCCTTCAAGGTTTTGGGCGGCTCCTTTGCCATGGCCCGCTACATTGCCCAGCAGATGGGCCGGGATGTGGGGGAGATGACCTACGATTACCTCACCAGCGAGGCCTTCCGCCAGGAATTCGGACAGGCGACCTTCTTCACCGCCACTGACGGCAACCATGGCCGCGGCGTGGCCTGGGCGGCCAACAAGCTGGGGCAGAAGGCAGTGGTGCATATGCCCAAGGGCAGCGCCAAGTCCCGCTTTGACAATATTGCCAAGGAGGGCGCCAAGGTAACCATCGAAGAGGTCAACTACGATGACTGCGTCCGTATGGCCGCCGCCGAAGCCGCTGAGACCAAGCACGGCGTCGTGGTACAGGACACCGCCTGGGCCGGTTATGAGGAGATCCCCGCCTGGATCATGCAGGGCTATGGTACCATGGCCAACGAGGCCGCCGAGCAGCTGCGGCAGCTGGAGGTCAACCGTCCCACCCATGTGTTTGTACAGGCGGGCGTCGGCTCCCTGGCCGGCGCTGTGGTGGGATATTTCACCAACCTCTATCCCAATAACCCGCCCAAGTTTGTGGTGATGGAAGCCAAGGCTGCGGACTGCCTGTACCGGGGCGCCGTGGCGGGAGACGGGGAACCCCGCATCGTGGACGGAGACCTGACCACCATTATGGCAGGTCTTGCCTGCGGCGAGCCCAATATCCTCTCCTGGGATATCCTGCGTAACCATGTCTCCGCGTTCGTTTCCTGCCCCGACTGGGTCAGTGCCCGGGGCATGCGGATGCTGGGCATGCCGGTGAAGGGTGACCCGTCTGTGGTCTCCGGCGAGTCCGGTGCTGTGGGTATGGGTCTGATTTCCGCCATCATGGAGGACGATACCTATCGGGATTTGCGGGAGCATCTGGAGCTGGACCGGTTCAGTCAGGTGCTGATGTTCTCCACGGAGGGTGACACTGATCCGGAGAAGTACCGGCGCATCCTGTGGGACGGCGAATATTCTACGGTGGAGTAATTACATCCAAAAACCAAAAGAGGAGGGACGCATCTGCGTCCCTCCTCTTTTTTAATGTACTTACTGCCGGTGTGCTTATTCCCGGCTGCTGCCGCTGAGAGTCAAGGCCTCCAGAATCTGATAGCGCTCCATGGGGAAGGGCTTTTTCATCTGCAAAGCCTCCTCCATGTCCAGATCCACGATGCGGCCGTCCTTGGTGGCGATCACGCAGTTGCCTTTGCCGCTCGTCAGGGCCATTACCGCTTCGTAGCCCATGCGGCTGGCGGTCTCCCGGTCCCGGGCGGAGGGGGAACCGCCCCGCTGGATGTGGCCCAGCACGGTCACCCGGGGGTCCAGGCCCAGCTCCTCATGGATGCGGCGGCCGATGTCGGCGGCACTGCCGGCGCCCTCTGCCACCACCACCATGTAGTGGGTGGTGCCGGCCAGCCGGGCACGGCGGATCTTCTCCACGATCTCGGCCTCAAAATCCACCTCGCGCTCGGGAATCAGCACTGCGGTCGCGCCAACGGCAATGCCCACGTATAATGCCAGGTGACCGGCATGGCGGCCCATGACCTCCACCACGGAACAGCGCTCGTGAGACTGCATGGTGTCCCGTAGCTTATCGATGCATTCCACTGCGGTGTTGCAGGCGGTGTCAAAACCGATGGTGTAGTGGGAGCAGCCAATGTCGTTGTCGATGGTAGCGGGGATGCCCACCACCCGGAGGCTGCCGTATCCGCTGGAGGCTGCCTGACGGCTCAGCGCCAGAGCACCCCGGAAAGTGCCGTCGCCGCCGATGGCCACAATACCGTCCAGACCCAGCAATTTGCAGGTGGAAAGTGCCTTGGCCCGGCCCGGCTCGGTCATGAATTCCTCACTGCGGGCAGTGTAGAGCACCGTACCGCCCTTATCGATGATATGACTGACGCTGGATGCATCCAGCTGTACGAAATCACTGTTGATCAGACCATTCCAGCCGCGCCGAATACCCACGCACTCAATACCGCAGTCCATTGCGGTCCGAACCACGGCGCGTACGGCCGCGTTCATGCCGGGGGCATCGCCGCCGCTGGTCAATACGCCGATCCGATGGATTTGATGCTCCATGGAGAGTCCTCCTTTTTTTCAGGCCATTGGGCGGCCCTTCTGCGGCCCGCCGCTACATCTGATGATAGCGCCCTTTGACTTTTCTGTCAATAACTTCTGTTTAAAAACGGAAAACTTGTAGAAAACGATTAAATATAAAGAAATAATTGTAAGAAAAAAGCAGGGCCTAATGGCCCTGCTTTTGCACCTGTCTGTTTTCTGGGGGAGAGGAGGTATCCGGCGCTGTCTGGGAAGGCACGGCTGCCTGTTCCATCCGGATCTGGGCAGCTTCCGCCTTGGCCTCTGCCAGAATCTTTTTCTCCGCCTTGGTGGTGAGCTGGCTTTCGTCAAACTGAGCGAACAGGTCCGGCCGGCGGAGCATGGTGCGCTTGTAGCTCTCCTTCTTCCGCCAGGCGGCTACCTTGCCGTGATCGCCGGAGAGCAGGATCTCCGGCACTGCCCGGTCATGCCAGACGGCAGGGCGGGAGTATTGGGGGTACTCCAGCAATCCGTTCCAGTGGGATTCCTCCTGAAAGCACTCCGGGTCCGGCAGTACGCCAGGTACCATGCGGCACACCGCGTCAGTCACTGCCATGGCGGGAATCTCTCCGCCGGTGAGGACGAAATCTCCCATAGATAGTTCCTCGTCCACGCATTCATCCAAAAACCGCTGGTCCACACCTTCGTAGTGGCCGCAGACCAAAATCAGGTGATCGTAGCGTTCTTTCAGTTCCCGCGCCACCTCCTGGGTGAAGGTGCGGCCGCAGGGAGACATGAAAATGGTCCGGCCAGGGCCGTAGGTCTCCACTACATGAGCCCAGCAGCGGTACAGGGGGTCCGCCTGCATGACGGCGCCCCGGCCGCCGCCGTAAGGGTAGTCATCCACCTGCATCTGCTTGTTGGTGGTGTACTGGCGGATCTGGTGGGTGCGGATGGCGATATATCCCCGCTCCTGGGCCCGGCCCAGGATGCTGACATTGAGCATGGCATCGATGGACTCTGGAAAGAGGGTCAAAATATCAATCTGCATCGGAGGCCATCCCTTCCAGTGTGTGGACTTCCATCCGATTGGCGTCTAGGTCCACAGATTTGATGAAGATATCCGGCACGGCGGGAATCAGGTATTCATGAATTCCCCGGACGGTGTAGACCCGGTGGGCCGGGTACTGCTCTACCCGTACTAATTCCCCCAGACATTCGCCGCTGTCGGCATCATAGACCTGCAAACCCAGCAGCTCATCGTCAAAGTAGGTGCCCTCGGGGAGATGGGCGTCGGCACGGCGGATATAAAGGTCTTTGCCTTTTAGGTCCAGTGCGGCGTTCATATCGTCCACGCCAGGGAATTTCATCAGCACCACGCTCTTGTGGACATGGTTGGCGGAGGGCTTGACCGGCTGGCCGTCCAGCAGGAAGGTGTCGAACCGGGTGAGAAGGTTGGGGTCCAGATCCCGGGGCTGCACCCGCACTTCGCCCCGGATGCCGTGGGCATTGACGATGCGGCCGATCTTGATGGTTTCCAATTTCATAGGATTGCTCCTTTAAAGAAGATTCATGGTGAGACAAGCGGAGGGGTCGGACAAGAGGACCGCAGCCGGGAAGTGTGCCAGCCGTAGAGAGCTCCCCTTGCAAACGCTCTTATTATAACATGGCGGGGAAGGGGAGGCAACGGGGAAGGCCCACGGGAGATAAAAAGAAGCGGCGCATTGCGCCGCTTCTTTTTCAATCAACAATATCGACGGAAACCTTCACGCCGGTACGCTGGGCATAGGAGCGGATGACAGTCCGGATCTCCTTTGCGATGCGACCCTGACGGCCGATGACCTTGCCCATGTCGTCGGGGGCGACACGCAGCTCCAACGTCAGCTCCTGATCGCCCTGCACCTCCGTGACGGAGACGGCATCGGGATCATCCACGAGGTTTCTGGCGATGTAGAGCAGCAAGTCTTTCATGCTCCGTCCTCCGGATCAGAGGACCTCTACTTTTTTCAGCAGAGCTCTGACGGTGTCGGTGGGCTGAGCGCCAGACTTGATCCAGGCCTGAGCGCGCTCGGTATCGATCTTGATCTCGGCGGGAGCCACGCAGGGGTTGTAGGTGCCCAGCTCCTCAATGAAGCGGCCGTCCCGGGGGAAGCGGGAGTCGGCGACAACGACACGATAGAAAGGAGCCTTCTTGGCGCCCATACGGCGCAGTCTGATCTTAACCATGTTTGTTACCTCCAAAAAAATATCAATATTTGTTATATCTATAAATGCGAGAGCATCTATATCCGTTATTTCATCCGTTTTTTCCGGCCAAAGCCGAACATGGGACCCCGGCCGCCTCCGCCCCTCCGGGGCATCCTGCCGCCCTTGGTGAGCTGTTTGGTCAGCTGCTGGATGACCTCAAACTGCTTGAGCAGGCGATTGACATCCACCACTTCCAATCCGCAGCCAGCGGCGATCCGCTTCTTTCGGCTGGCGTTGAGGATCTGGGGATTTTCCCGTTCCAACGGAGTCATGGAGAGGATGATGGCCTCAGTACGGGCCAGGGTCTTCTCGTCCACATTGGCGCTGGAGAGCTGCTTTCCGAGGCCGCCGGGCATCATACCGGCCAACTGGCTCAGATCGCCCATACCGCGGATTTGGCGGATCTGCTCATAATAATCCTCCAGCGTGAAGCGGTTCTTGCGCAGCTTTTCTTCCAACTTGGCGGCTTGCTTGGCGTCGTAATTTTGCTGGGCTTTTTCAATGAAGGAGAGCATATCGCCCATGCCCAGAATCCGGGAGGCCATACGGTCCGGATGGAAGGGCTCGATCATGTCCAACTTTTCGCCGGTACCCACGAACTTGATGGGCTTTCCGGTGGCTGCCCGAATGGTAAGGGCAGCGCCGCCCCGGGCATCGCCGTCCAGCTTGGTGAGCACGACGCCGTCGATTCCCAGCGCCTCGTCAAAGGCGCTGGCGGCGTTGACCGCATCCTGACCGGTCATGGCGTCCACCACCAGTAAAATCTCATTGGGGTGAACCGCTGCCTTCATGCGCTTGAGCTCGTCCATCAGCGTTTCGTCCACATGGAGCCGACCGGCGGTATCCAGAAATACCATGTCACTGCCGTGGTCCCGAGCGTGACGGATGGCGTTTTTTGCAATCTCCACGGGATCGCCCTGGCCCTGCTCAAATACCGGCAGTTCCAACTGACCGCCCACCACCTTCAACTGCTCGATGGCGGCGGGGCGATATACATCGCAGGCCACAAGAAGGGGGCGCTTGCCGTACTGACGGCGCATGAGACCGCCCAGCTTGGCGGTGGTGGTGGTTTTACCGGCGCCCTGCAGGCCCACCATCATCACCACGGTGGGGCCGTTGTTGGCCATGGTCAGCTTGGCGGTGCCACCGCCCATCAGGTTGGTCAGCTCTTCGTTGACGATCTTGATGACCTGCTGGGCAGGGGTCAGGCTGTCCAGCACATCAGAACCAATGGCGCGTTCTGTGACGGTTGCGACAAAGTCCTTGACGACCTTGTACCCTACATCTGCTTCCAGCAGAGCCAGGCGGACTTCCCGCATGGCCTCTCGGACGTCGTTTTCCGACAGGCGTCCTTTGCCCCGGAGCTTTTTGAATGTCGCATTTAGTTTTTCGGTGAGCCCTTCAAATGCCATATGCTTATTCCTTCAATGCGGCGGCTTCCCCGCCGATCAGTTCTGCCAGCTCTGTGAGCCGGGGGTCCTCATAGCGGCGGGCGTTGATGGTTTTGATCTCATTGGCGGCATTGGTGATGGCGTCCAGATGTCCCCGGACTCCCTCAAACCGCCGGATCAGGCCGGTCTTGTCCTCGACTTCCTGCATGATCCCTTCCGCTCGGACAATCACATCCCGGACACCCTGGCGGGAGATACCCGCGTTTTCCGCGATTTCCGCAAGAGACAGGTCCTCATTATAATAGAGATCGAAGAATTCCTTTTGCCGATCTGTCAGGAGTTCTCCATAAAAATCGAAGAGCATGGTCATGCGGTACGTCTGATTTTTCATGGCGAGTTCTCCTTTCTGTAAAGTTTCGGTCCTTTACAACGGGGATTAGTTTACAGGAAAATGAGAGAAAAGTCAAGGGGAAAAGGAAAAGAAATTCTAAAAAAATACGCAATTTCAGGCACTTGAGCTGCAAGACTTGCAAAAAAGGCCAAAATCGCATATGCTGGAGCAAAGAAAAGAGGAGGGGAGCGTACGCTATGATTTTTGATGGACATTCGGACCTGCTTTATGATGTGACCCGCCGCCGCCTGCGAGGGGAGCGGCAGGTATTGGAGCGGTGGCATCTGGACCGCCTGCGCCGAGGCGGTGTGGAGGGCATGGTGCTCTCTCTCTGGACCACCGCAGCTCCGGGAGAGACCTTCTGGGAGGAGACCCCCTGGGGTGATCCGGCGGATGCCGCCGGGCGGACGGAGCAGATGCTGGCCTGTGCCCAGGCGGACCTGGCGGAGTGTACGAAGATCCGGCTGGTGCATAATGCAGCCCAGGCGGAAGAGGCCCGGGCCCAGGGACTGCTGTATGTCTTTTTGGGCGTGGAGGGCATGGCTGCCATCGGGGCGGATCTTGCCGGCATTGACCGCTATGCCGACGCCGGGGCCCGAATGGGGATGATGACCTGGAACGAGGAAAACCTGCTGGCCGCCGGTGCTGGGGCCAATCCCAGCCAGGGCTTGACAGATCTGGGCCGTCAGGCGGTGCGGCGGATGGAGGAACGGGGGATGCTGGTGGATGTGTCCCACCTCAGCGACGGGAGCTTTGCAGATGTGATGCAGATCGCCAACGGGCCGGTGATTGCCTCCCACTCCAACTGCCGGGCACTGTGCGATGTGCGGCGGAATCTGACGGACGATCAGCTCCGTGCCATCCGGGATACCGGCGGTGTGGTGGGCGTCAATGCCTGTCCCCGATTTGTCCACCAGGACCCGGAGCAGCGGACGGCGGAGATGCTGGCCCGGCACGCCGCTCACATGGCGGATGTGATGGGGGTGGAGCATGTGGCCTGCGGATTTGATTTCTGCCACTTCATCAATCCTGAAAATGCGGTGACCCGTGATCTGGAGGACGCCTCCCGGGCGGGGGAACTGCTTTTCTGGCTGGAAAAGCTGGGAATGTCTTCCCGGGAGCGGGAAATGGTGGCCCGGGAGAACTTCCTGCGGGTCCTGGCATGACTTGGGATTTATAAAAGCGAACGGCTGTTCTATACTGAGGGAGAGAACAGGAAAGAGGGGGAAAGTGTCATGCGGGGACGGCAGTATAGCTGCTGCTTCACCGGCCATCGGCCGGGAAAACTGCCTTGGGGCTATGTGGAAGAAGACCCGCGGTGCCAGCTGCTCAAGCAGAGGATCGCCGACGCGGTGGAAAGTGCCTATCAGGAGGGATATCAGCATTTTCTCTGCGGCATGGCCATGGGGTGCGATCTGTATTTCTGCGAGGCGGTGCTGGAGCTGCGTTCCCGCTGTCCGGACGTGACGGTGGAAGCCGCCATTCCCTGTCCCACGCAGGCGGATGCCTGGCCGGCGGCGCAGCGGGAGCGGTACCGGCGGGTGGTGGAAACGTGCGACTATGAGACACTGGTCTCTCAGCGGTATTCGGCCAGCTGTATGCAGCGGCGGGACCGGTATATGGTAGATCACGCGGCGCTGCTGATCGCTGCCTTCGACGGTTCTCCCGGCGGGACCCGGTATACGGTGGAGTATGCCATGCGCTGCGGCCTGGAGATCGTGGATTTGTCCATTCCCGGGGCGTGAGCGAAAGAGAAACCGGAGATTGCGCAAATGCTCAGGGCAGTTGCTGGACGGGGCGGGCAGGATTTGATACCATAAAAGCATCAAAGCAAAAGGAGAAACGCCCATGAGTTTTGGACAGAAGCTGCAGATGCTGCGGCAGCGGGCCGGTATGAGCCAGGACGCGCTGGCGGAGCGGCTGGGAGTCAGTCGCCAGGCGGTGAGCCGCTGGGAGCGGGATGAGACCATGCCTGATTCGGATAAGATCGTGGCTTTGGCGGACCTGTTTGGTGTTACCACGGACTATCTGCTGCGTCAGGACGGCGGCGGGCAGACCGTCGGGGCACAGCCCCACAAAAGTGCCGGCCGCTCCGGCGCAGAACGGCGGGACAGCCGGGATTTCATTGACCGGGCCGGATACCTGGCGAAAACCAAGGGATATCTGCTGGGCTGGGTGCTGGTGGCCTGGGGCGTGTTGGATCTGCTGGTGGTGCTGATGATGGGAATGGGCGTGCTGGGCATGCTGACGATGTGGTGAGAGGGGAGGCAGGAAGGAACATGGTTGGTTTGAGCACGTTTTTCCTGATCCCGGTGCTCTACGCCGTACTGAAGATCGTGGCGGGGGTGCTGATCCTGCACTACGGGAAACGGTATGCAGATAAGGTAAAGGGGGAGCGGGATGGGTAAGTTTTTCTGGGGATTCTTTTTCATTTATCTCAATTTCAATCTGTCTGTCAATGCACACACCCTCAACATCCTGCCGGAGTTCGTGGGGTATTTTCTCCTGCTGCAGGGCTTGAAGGAGCTGGACGAAGAGAGCGGCGTGTTTGCTGGGGTGCGGCCCTTTGCCGTGGGAATGGCAGTATATACCGGTATCTTGTGGGTGGGTGCGCTGCTGGGCATCACCGGAACGGGCAGCTGGCTGAGCACGCTGCTGAACCTTGTTTCCACGGCGGTCTCCCTGTACATCTCCTGGGCCATCATCCAGGGCATCCGGGAGATGGAGGAGCGTCATGAGGCGGACTTTAACAGCGCCGGCATGCTCCTTGCCTGGAAGGTGCTGCTGGTTGCGAATATTGTGTCGTATGTCCTGATGCTGGTTCTCCCGGTGGCGGCGGTGGTTGCGCTGATGGCGGCACTTGTGGGCATTATTTTGCTGCTGGTGGCCTTCTGGCGGGGCAAGAAATGCTGGGAAGCGGTTCAGGCGGGAACAATCCGTTTGAAAGATGAGTAACGAGGTGAGAAACCATGCAGACGGTGCTGCCCTTTTCCCGCATGTCGGAGGCGGCGGAGCGAATGGACCCAAAGGTCCTGGCCTATCTCAACGAGGGCCAGATCGAGACCTTTGAGGGCTTTGAGACCTTCAGCATCATTGCCTTTGACTGGTATGACGTCCACAGCGCCCGGACGGCGGATTCCCAGATGCTGCTGTATCTAGACCGGGAGAATCTGCTGCTTTTCTGTGAAGATGATGCGGCGGAGGAGAAGGCCCGTTCCATTGTAACGGAGCTGACGGCGGAGGGCTCCATGGACAATGAGCAGCTGCTCTATCGGTTTTTCGTCCGGCTGCTCAAAGGGGATATGGCCCATTTGGACCAACTGGAAGCGGAAATCAGCGAAGGGGAGAGCGCCATTCTCTCCGGTACCCGCCCCGGAGATCTGGACCGCATCGCTGCCTGGCGCCGGGAGCTGCTGCGGCTCAAACGGTATTACGAACAGCTGGACTCCATTTTTGACGAGCTATCCGCCAACGACAACGGCCTTCTGGGAAAGGCCAGCGTCCGCCGGATGGTAATCCTGGGTACCCGTCTGGACCGATATCTCAGTGCGGTGCGCAGTCTTCAGGAGATGGTGGCACAGCTGCGGGAGGCATACCAGTCTCAGCTGGCCATCCAGCAAAATGACCTGATGAAGATCTTCACCGTGGTGACGGTGTTGGTTTTGCCGCTCACCCTGCTGACTGGGTGGTATGGGATGAACTTTGCAGGTATGCCGGAACTCGGCTGGAAGTATGGCTACCCGGCGGTGATCGCTGTCAGTGCGCTGATCGTAGCGGGGCTGGTCTGGTATTTCAAACGGAAAAAATGGCTCTGAGTCCGAAAAAAGTCTTGCCAGCCACCGGGAAATGTGATAGTGTGAAATTGCAAATTGGATAAAGATTGTGAGCTGGGGAGCTTGTGATACAGGCTGAGAGGAAGTTGGAAAACTTCGACCCTTGTAACCTGATGTGGGTAATGCCAACGTAGGGAGTCGTCATAAGATGCTGTCCGCGTGAAGCGGACGTGAAAAGCGCCTTCCCACTGTGTCGGGAGGGCGTTTTTGTGTTGCCGGCAGCCAACTCGCAGTCCGAGACAACAAAGGAGGAATTGGAATGCTTTCCCTATTTGTCAACAGTGAGGGCGGACTGACCACCGCGGGGTATGTTCTGAGCATCGGTGTGATGGTGGTATGTGTGCTGGCTGGCCTGGCTTTGGCTGACCGGTCGGGGCGGAACCAGTCGTTCAGTGCCCGGCGGCTTGCGTACTGCGCCATGGCGGTGGCGCTGGCTTATGTGACCTCGTTCATCAAGCCCATTGAACTGCCATACGGCGGGTCTGTCACGCTGCTGAGCATGCTCTTCATTGTGCTGGTGGGCAACTGGTACGGCGTGAAAACCGGCGTTCTGGTGGGGTTTGCCTATGGTGTGCTGCAATTTCTGCAGGAACCGTATTTTCTCAGCCTGTTCCAGGTGTGCTGTGACTACGTGCTGGCATTTGCGGCGCTGGGACTTTCCGGTTTGTTCCGCGGCCGGAAAAACGGACTCCTAATCGGGTACATTGTGGCGGTGCTGGCCCGGGGCTTCTTCCACTCCCTGGGTGGGTATCTCTACTGGATGGATTACATGCCTGCCAATTTCCCCCAGTCCTTGCGGATGCTTTACCCCATCATCTATAATTACAGCTATCTGCTGGCGGAGGGCGTCATCACGGTCATCATCATCCGTATTCCGGCTGTGGCCAATGCGCTGGAGCGCATCCGCAAGAGCGCGGTGAAGTAAGATCCCGGCGTTCCAGTAGGAAGCAGGTGTTATCAAAAAACGCACAGAGACCATTGCGGTCTCTGTGCGTTTTTTGATGCGTTTTATGGGGTTACTTGCAGCCTCTGCAATGGGCGCAGTCCCCGCCGCAGCCGCCCTTCCGGCGGAAGCAGGAGCGGAGGGCAAATGCCATCCAGATGCCAAGCAGAGCCAAAATCAAAAGTTCCATAGAGGGACCTCCTTATGCCAGCAGCAACAGAATGTGGTACACCAGGAAGGCGGCTACCCAGGCGATGATGCACTGGCTCACAGCTACACCGGCGGCCTTCCAGCCGGAACCAAGCTCCCGCTTGACTGCGGAAATGGCGGCCACACAGGGGGTGTAGAGCAACGTAAAGGCCAGGAAACTGCCGGCAGTGATGGGGGTGAAGAGGGTTCCCAGCGCCGTGACGCTGACCTCGGACCCGGCACCGGTGAGAATGCCCAGGGTGGAGATAACAGACTCCTTGGCGATAAAGCCGGTGATCAGGGCGGTGGATACCCGCCAGTCGCCGAATCCCAGCGGCGCCAGCACGGGGGCGATCCAGGCACCCACAGTGGCCAGCAGACTGTCAGCGCTGTCGCTGACCAGATTCAGCCGGGTATCGAAGGTCTGGAGGAACCAGACCAGGATGGTGGCTGCGAAGATGATGGTGAAGGCACGGGTCAGGAAATCCTTGGCCTTGTCCCAGCACAGCTGCCCCACGCTCTTGGCGGAGGGGAAGCGGTAGTTGGGCAGCTCCATGACGAAGGGAACGGGATTTCCTTTGAAGGCCGTGGCACCCAGGACCTTGGCGGCCACGATCCCCACCAGGATGCCGCCCAGGTACAGCCCCAGCATCACCAGGGCGCCGGAGTGGGGGAAGAAGGCGACTGTGAATACGGTGTAGATGGGGATTTTTGCCGAGCAGCTCATAAAGGGGGTGAGCAGAATGGTCATCCGGCGGTCCCGCTCCGAGGCCAGGGTCCGGGTGGACATGATGGCGGGGACGGAGCAGCCGAAGCCGATGAGCATGGGCACGATGCTGCGGCCGGAGAGGCCGATCTTTCGCAGCAGCTGGTCCATCACGAAGGCCACCCGGGCCATATAGCCGGTGTCCTCCAAAATGGAGAGAAAGAAGAACAGCACCACGATGATAGGCAGAAAGCCCAGCACACTGCCCACGCCGGCGAACACGCCGTCAATCACCAGACTGTGGACCACCGGGTTGAGGCCGTATGCGGTGAGACCCGCGTCTACAGCGGCGGTGAGGGCGTCAATGCCGGCGGCCAGCAGGTCGGAGAGAAATGCCCCGATGACATTGAAGGTCAGATAGAAGATCGCCAGCATGATGCCGAAGAAAATGGGCAGGGCCAGATACTTGCCGGTGACGATCCGGTCGATGGCCTCGCTGCGCTGCCGCTCCCGGGACTCCCGACACTTGACCACTGTGCCGGCGCAGACTTCCTCGATGAAGTTGTAGCGCATATCCGCCAGAGCGGCGTTGCGGTCCATGCCGCACTCGGACTCCATCTCCTGGACGCTGTGTTCGATCAGCTCTTTTTCGTTTTGATCCAGCTCCAGCCGCTCGTCGATGTCGGTGTCGCCCTCGATGAGTTTGGTGGCGGCAAAACGCACGGGAATACCGGCCTTTTCCGCATGGTCCTCGATCTGGTGGACCACCGCGTGGATGCAGCGATGGACGGGACCGGGGGAGCAGAAATCGTACACGGTGGGGTAGACCTTGTTTTTCGCCGTAGCCACAGCGATCCGAACCAATTCCTCCACGCCCTCGTTCTTGACCGCAGAGATGGGGACCACAGGGATGCCCAGAGCCTGGGACATGGCTTTGACGTCGATGGTGCCGCCGTTTTCAGAGACCTCGTCCATCATGTTCAGTGCCAGTACCATGGGAATGCGCATCTCCATGAGCTGCAGCGTCAGATAGAGGTTCCGCTCAATGTTGGTGGCGTCCACAATGTTGATGAGGCCGTCAGGTTTCTGGTTCAGGATGAAGTCCCGGGTGACAATCTCCTCCGGCGTGTAGGGGCGGATGGAGTAGATGCCGGGCAGGTCCACCACGGTGCAGTCCTTCTGCCCCCGGATAGAGCCGGACTTCTGGTCTACAGTGACGCCGGGGAAGTTGCCCACATGCTGATTGGAGCCGGTGAGCTGATTGAAGAGGGTGGTCTTGCCGCAGTTTTGGTTGCCGGCCAGCGCGAAAATCATGCCTTTGCCTCCTCCACCTGAATTTCCCGGGCGTCTTCTTTCCGCAGGGACAGCGCATAGCCCCGGACCCGCAGTTCCATGGGGTCACCCAGGGGGGCGATTTTTTCCACCCGGACCCGGGTCTTGGGAATCAGGCCCATATCCAGCAGCCGGCACCGCAGAGGGCCTTCACCACCCACGGCGGTGATGACGGCCTCGTGGCCGACGGGCAGAGTATCCAGTGTAGTCATAGAAGCCTCCAAAGTTAGCGTATTTTAACTTTATGGGAAAAGTTTATCATAGCTAACTCTTGGAGGCAAGGCCCAAAGCGGCAGAAAAGCGCCTGAAATTTTGCGGTGAAATTGTATAATGTAGAGAAAAAGCAGGTGGGAGAGTCGGTGCAAAAACCGGCGTTCCGAACAAATACGGAACGCCGGTTCGTTTACAGGCTGCGGATCTGATTTTGAATAAGGGTTCCCACCGTATCGGCGAATTGTTCCAGCGAACGGATGCGGGCGAAATTCCGGCCGTAGATGGTGTGGGCGGCGGGAATATCGTCGTCGTTGCCGGTGAAGACACAGATCACGGGAATGTCCTGGAAGAGCAGGGAGCGGACTTCCATGGCGGTATTTTCAATGCCGTTGTCCCGGGCGTAGTCCACGTAGGTTCCGTCTCTGCAGATCTGAATGACGTCATTGGGCTTGGCGTCGGAGAGCAGAATCACCAGCTTGTGCTCATAGGAGGACGCTTCGATTTCCCGGGCCAGTGCCCGGATGGCAAGACCGTCCCGGTTGCAGCCGGTGGTGAAGTAGCGGAAGATCCGCTCGTTGCGGTCCTGTTCCTGGTAGTCCCGGTAGCGGGTGAGCACAGTGTAGCCGCTGAGGGAGCAGAAGGAGGTGACTCGTACCGGAATATGGCACCGGGTGAGGGCCTCGGCGATCATATACCCCTGGGCGGCCACCACGGCCTGCCGGTCCACCTGGGAAGAGGAGGCATCCAGCAGCAAATCCACCGCCAGCTGTCCGGGGTCGGACTGCTGGATTTTGGTGAACACCTTGTCATCGTCCAGATAGACGCCCCGCCAGACACGGCCGGGGTCCAGAGTGCCGGAGGCAGTGCGGACCACCGTGGGCTGCAGATAGGCCAGCATGGCGTTGCGAATCCGGGCGGTGAGTCGGACGATGCTGGCCCGGTGGCGGGTCGCGTCTGCCTCGTAGGCCTCTCGGTTTTTCTCTGCCTGCCGCAGGGCGTTTCGGCGCTGAGCGGCGGCATATCCCTTCAGGCGGCGGCCCGGTTCGTCGTCTCCCTGGGTGTAATAGAGGTGGCAGTTTTTGTGCTCACCGGTGCACAGGGACTGCTCCAGCGTCCGCCGCTCTCCCTCGGAGAGCATGGGCGCCCCAAAGTAATCCTGCATGTAGTTGCGCAGAGCCTCTTCGGTCTGGGCCAGATTCCGATCTGTCAAACGGCGCTGGACCGGTTCTGCGTTGGGGCCGCCGCTCTGTCCGGCCACCAGGTGTTCCCCGTAGCCGAAGCCGAAGGTCCGCACAGCGGGCAGGCCGTCCGCTGCCCGGCTGCGTCCCAGCAAAAACCAGGGGCGGCGCTTGCGCAGGGCCTCCTCCTCGGACTGGGTCTTTCCCGGGATGAAGCCGAAGTAGTCGTGGAGAAAGTTCAGTGCGGCCTGGGAGAGTTCCGGCCCGTCCAGCTCTCCGGAAAATTCCAGAGCATCCAGCAGTTTTCGGTCCTCCGCTGTCATGGCAGGGTCCTCTCCCAGTGCCCGGCGGAAATGAGCTTCCTCCAGCCGGGGCAGCAGCTCCCCGTCCCCGATGCCGGCACATTGACTCAGCACCCAGCGGGCATAGCGGCGCCGCAGGGCGGGCAGGGCCAGGCGGCGGGAGGATTCCCGTTGGTAGACCGCGTTCTCCAGGCCCAGCCACACCAGCTGTTCATAGAGCGCCTCATCCCGGCAGCCGTGAAAGGCGGCGAAGAGGGCGTCGATGGTCTCGGGACCGTAGTTTTTCCGAACGGCACCAATGATGCTGTTCCAGTAGAGATCCGCCCGTCCCTCATCATCATAGGCTTTAAAGTCCGGCTCAAAGTGATAGTCCCCGGCGGCGTTCCAGATCAGGTTCCGGGCCCGGCGCTTCTCACTGTCCAGAATTTCCATCAGGCAAACACATCCCCGTAGTGGATCTCATCCGGCAGGCGGGTGCGGATCACATCCCGCACCAGCTGGCGCTCGAAGTCGTCAAAGGTCTTGTTCACAAGCCCCAGGTCCAATGCACGGTTGCCCTCCAAGCCGGTCTGCATCAGATGTACGGCGGCCAGCAGGCCCCGCAGGTCCAGCGGCTTGGTGGACAGTTCTCCGCCATCGCACTTTTTCTGGATATCCTG